>Ga0316231_1003972_pt1 | contig 12611 bp, 7 predicted proteins | sample TBH18027metaG_FD_206002 | JGI IMG/M metagenome (GOLD analysis project Ga0316231, IMG submission 206002) | Freshwater microbial communities from Trout Bog Lake, Wisconsin, USA - TBH18027 | ecosystem: Environmental > Aquatic > Freshwater > Lake > Hypolimnion/Profundal zone | place: USA: Wisconsin...
GGAGGCACCATCGACATCGTCAGCCAACCGGGCAAGGGCACCGCCGTGCGATTGCGGTTCCCCCGGATTCCCGCCCCGGTCCAGGTCGAAGCCGCCAGACGCCGCGTGCCGGCCCCGGGGTCCATGAAGGTGTTCCTGGTGGACGATGACGAGGATGTGAGGTTCCTGATGGCACGGATGCTCAAGCAGGCCGGGACGCTCCAGGTGAAGACCTTCTCCGGCGGCGAGCAGGTTCTCGAGAGTCTCCGTTCCGGAGAACACCCCGATCTGGTCATCCTGGACCAGAACATGCCTGGGATGAATGGTACCCAGACCCTGGAGCGGATCCGGAGCCTGCATCCGGAAATGCCGGTCCTCATCTCATCGGGGCAGCCCGATATCGAAGCGTGGAGCGAATTCAAGCGGCCCAGGGTGGGGGTCATCTCCAAGCCCTTCTCCATGGAGGAGATCCAGGCGAAGTTGGCACAGTTCGCCCGATTCCCCGGAGCCGTCGGCTCGCCGGAATCGTGATAAAATCATGTATTACCTTTTGGGTATTCAATTTCATCATTCCAGGCGCCCCGGATGAACCCGTGCCGACATCAGGGAGCGACTTCCCCGCTTGCCAATCGAAGGTCCAACAGCAGCGAAGTCATGGAGCTTCAACATGGCCGACCCGAACCTCCGCCCTGCCGCCCCCGCAGACCTTCGCGCGCAGGCCGAGGCCATCGCCGGAGGCGACGCCGCCCGGTCGCTGGAGAGCACCGGGGACCTGTCGCCCCAGGCCCTGCAGCGGGCGCTCCACGAACTTCGGGTGCACCAGATCCAGCTGGAGATGCAGAACGAAGAGCTCCAGCGGGCCGTGGCGGAGCTGGAGGCCAGGCGCGAGCGCTATGTGGAGCTCTACGATGATGCCCCGGTGGGCTACGTCACGGTCAGCGACCAGGGGCTGATCCTGGAGGCCAATCTCACGGCTGCCGGGATGCTGGGAGCGGTCCGGGATGACCTGGTCCATCAGCCCTTCTCCCGCTTTGTCCTTCCGGAAGACCAGGAACGCTGCCTCCGGCTGCACCGGCAACTCTTGGCGACGGGTGGGCAGCAGGCGTGGGATCTGCGGTTGTCGCAGCAGGACGGGACGGCCCGCTGGGTGCACCTGCAGGCCCGGGCCGCGAAGGGCCCTGGCGGCGCGCCCATCTGCCGATGGGTGATGAGCGACCTCACCGAGCGCAAGCGGGCCGAGGAGTCCCTGGGCGAGGCCCGCCATTTCAGCGAACAGATCACCACGAGCGCCAACGAGGGGATCATCCTGTACGGCCCCGATCTGCGCTACCAGGTCTGGAACCCCTTCATGGAGCAATTCACGGGAGTGCCCGCCGGCGCGGTCCTGGGCAGGCACCCCTTGGAGTTGTTTCCCTTCCTGGAGAGCGGGGGCGTCATTGAACAGCTGGAGAAGGTGCTGGCTGGAGAACCGGTGCCCGGCCCCCGTGATTTTCCCTTCCATGTGGCGTCCACCGGACGGTCAGGCTGGGCCTCCGACGTCAATATCCCGCTGCGGAACCCGGCGGGCGGGATCGTCGGGGTCATCGGGCTGGTGCGGGACATCACCAGGCGCAAGGAGTCGGAACTCGCGCTGGAAGAGACGACGCTGCGCCTGCGGTTGGCCACGGCCTCCGCCGGCATGGGCGTGTGGGACTGGAACATCCAGTCGGGAGCCATGACCTGGGATGACCGGATGCTGGAACTCTACGGCATCACCCGCGAGGCGTTCAGCGGGACGGTGGAGGCCTGGAAGGACGGCCTCCATCCCGAGGACCTGGACCGCGCCATGGCGGAATGTGCGGCGGCCCTCCGGGGCGAGGCTCCGTACAACACCGAATTCCGGGTGAAACACCCGGATGGCGTCATCCTGTGGATCAAGGCGGATGGCCTGATCTTGCGGGATGAACACGGCAGCCCGGTGCGGATGATCGGCCTGAACTGGGACCTGACCGGCCGCAAGCGCACCGAGCAGGCGCTGGCCGACAGCGAAACGCTGTACCGTTCCCTGTTCCGGAACCTGCTCAACGGTTTCGCCTATTGCAGGATGCTGTTCGAAGGCGGCGAACCCAGGGACTTCATCTACCTTGCCGTCAATGACGCCTTCGAGGCGCAGACCGGCCTGAAGAGCGTCACCGGGAGGAAGGTCTCCGAAGTCATTCCGGGCATCCTCGAGGCTGACCCGGAACTGATCGCGACCTACGGCCGCGTCGCCAGGTCGGGCATCCCCGAACGCTTCGAAGTGTTCGTGGAGGCGCTCCAGATGTGGTTCGCCATCTCGGTGTACAGCCCGGTGGCCGAGCATTTCGTGGCGATCTTCGACGTGATCACCGAGCGCAAGCTGGCCGAGAAGGCCCTGCTGGAGCGGGAGCTCCGCTACCGGAACCTCACGGAACTCTCTCCCGACGCCATCTGGGTCAACCGCGACGATCACATCATCATGGCGAATTCCGAAGCCCTTCGCTTGCTGGGCGTGGAATCGGCGGACCAGCTCGAGGGCCGCAGCCCGTTCGAATTCTTCCACCCGGATTGCCACGAGAAGGTCCGGGAGCGGATCGCCGCGGCGAGGCAAGGCCGGATCGTCCGGCACTCCGAGGAGGCGATCCTGCGGCAGGACGGCACGGTGCGCCAGGTGGAGGTGTCCTCGGCCCGTTTCGAGGATTCCCTGGGGCCGGGGATCCAGATTGTGCTCAGGGACGTCACCGAACGCAAGCAGATCGAGCGGGAACGCTCCAGGCTGGAAGCCCAGCTTCAGCAAGCCCAGAAAATGGAGAGCCTCGGAACGCTGGTGGCTGGCGTCGCCCACAACATCAACAATGTCCTCAACGTCATCATGGGCACCGCCTCGCTGCGCGAGGACCAGACGGCCGAACCTTCCGACCAGGAAGCCTATCGGATCATCGAAAAGGCCTGCCGGCGCGGCAGGGACGTGGTGAAGTCGCTGATCCACTTCGCCAAGCCCACCCTCTCGCTGCAGGCGCCCCTGGAACTGCACGCGCTCATCCAGGAGGTCTGCGCCCTCATGCAGAGCACCACCCGGGACCGGGTCAGGCTCATCCAGGCCTTCGCCGGAGAACCCTTGTGGATCAACGGGGATGCCGGAAGCATCAGCCACGTCCTGGTGAATCTCGGCATCAACGCGATCGATGCGCTGCCCGGCGGCGGCACCCTCACGTTCCGGACCCGGATCCTGGAAGGAGACCAGGTGGAGGTGTGCGTCGAGGACAACGGCGGCGGCATGGCTCCAGAGGTCCTCGGCCGCGCGCTGGAACCTTTCTACACCACCAAGGAGCCGGGCCGGGGCACCGGATTGGGCCTGAGCATGACCTACGGCGTGGTGAAGGCGCACGGGGGGACCCTCGACATTGCCAGCCAGCCGGGCCAGGGCACCGCCGTGAAGCTCCGGTTCCCCCGGACCCCCGCTCCGGGCCAGGCCGAAACCGTGAACCCACCCGCCCCCTCCCCGCCGTCCATGAGGGTGTTCCTGGTGGACGACGACGAGGATGTCCGGTTCCTCATGACCCGGATGCTCAGGCAGGCCGGGGTGCGGCAGCTGAGGACCTTCGCGGGGGGCGACGGCGTGCTGGCGGCGCTCCGGTCGGAAGGGGCGCCCGACCTCATCATCCTGGACCAGAACATGCCCGGGCTGAACGGCGTCCAGACCCTGGACCGGATCCGCCAACTGCATCCGGATCTGCCGATCCTCATCTCGTCCGGGCAGCCTGACATCGAAGCCTGGGAGGTTTTCAAGCGGCCCAACGTGGGCGTCATCTCCAAGCCCTTCAACCTGGAGGAGATCCAGGCCAAACTGGCCCAGTTCGGCGGCGCGGCCCGCCCAGGGTGAGCAGGCGGCTCCGGCGGAGAAACAGGAGAACGGCAGAATGTTCAAGCGATCCGACCGACTCAAGGACATTCCCGGCATCGGCGTGGACCGGATGGGCGCCGCGGCGGATGCCATGGCGGACCCCTGCATCCTCCGCCTGGAGAACCTCGACACGGACATCCCCCCCTGGGCGGAAGCGCTGGAGGAGACCCGGCGCGCCATCGGCGCGGATGCCGCCAACAGCTACCTGCCTTTCCTGGGCCAGGACCGGCTGAGACAGGCCGCGGCCGCCCATGTCTCGCGCCAGAGCGGGGTCGCCTACGACTGGCGGCGCGCCTGCGTCATCTCGGCGGGGGGGCTGAGCGGCATCCTCAACGTGCTGCTGGCCACCCTGGAGCCGGGCGACGAAGTGGTCCTGACCGACCCCATCTACGCCGGGCTGCTGAACCGCGTGCGGCTGGCGGGCGCGGCGCCGAGGCTGGCGCGGCTGGCGCCGGGCGCCGGGGGGTGGCGGCTCGACCTGGACTCCTTCCGGGAGGCGGTCTCCGCCCCCAAGGTCCGGGCGGTGCTGATGATGAGCCCCTCCATGCCCACCGGCTGCGTCCTCACCGCCGGCGAATGGTCGGCGGTGGCGGAGGCCTGCGTCGAGCGCGACCTGCTGATGATCTACGATGCGGCCATGGAGCGGATCCTGTTCGACCAGCGGCGGGTCATCCACCCGGCTTCGCTTCCCGGCATGGCCGAGCGCACGGTCACCATCGGGGCGGCCTCCAAGGAACTGCGGATGATCGGTTGGCGCGTGGGCTGGGTGGTGGGGCCGGAGGGGCTCATGGCCGACGTCGGCCTGGTGGGCATGGCGAACGTGGTCTGCCAGGTGGGGATCGCCATGAGCGGCGTGGCGGCCGCGCTGGAAGCCCCCGACGCCGGGGTGGCGGGGGCCGTGGCGGAGTGGCAGCGCAGGCGGGACCTCATCCTGGCGGAACTGGGCGGCCCGGGGCTCATCCCGCCCCACGGGGGCTGGTCGATGCTGCTGGACTGCGCGCCCATGGGCCTGACCGGGGAGCAGGCCTCGGCCCGGCTGCTGGCGGAAGCCAGGATCGCGGCGACCCCCATGGCCGGCTGGGGTTCCGCCGATGCGGCCCGCTACCTGCGCTTCGTCTATGCCAACGAGCCCTGTGAGCGGCTCCGCGGGATCGGAGAACGGGTCCGCAGCGGCCTCATGACTTGACGGATGGCCGCGGGGCAGGGCCCTGAAAATAGTCGGATCCGCCGGGCCCGGATGCCGTATATTGATTTCCATAACATTCCTGCCCGAGGGCCAGCCGTGGACCCCAAAGACCTTGAGCCAGTCCCCCCGGCGGGAGCGGAACCGGCCGAGACCGGCCCGCCCGGGGCGGCCCTGCGGGCCAGCGAGGCGAAATACCGCCTGCTGCTGGAGACCATCCAGGAGGGCCTCTGGGCCATCGACCGGGACTCCCGCACCACCTTCGCCAATGAGCGCCTGGCCCGGATGCTGGGCTACAGCGTGGAAGAGATGCGGGGCAGGCACCTGTTCTCCTTCATGGACGCCCAGGGGGCGGCCGTCGGCAGCGACCTGCTGGGCCGCAGGCGGCAGGGCGCCAGGGAAGCGCACGAATTCGAGTTCCTGCGCAAGGACGGCAGCCGGGCCTGCCTGCTCCTGGACACCGCGCCCATCCTGGACGAGGCCGGCTGCTACCAGGGAGCCATCGCCTCCGTCATGGACCTCACCGAGGTCCGGAAGACCGAGGACTCGCTCCGGACCTCCGAAAAGAAGTACGCCAGGATCTACGACCTGAGTCCGGAGGCGATCGATCTCACCCACCTGGAGAGCGGGGTCCTGGTGGAGTGCAACCAGAGTTTCATCAGGATGTTCGGCTACACCCGGGAGGAGCTCCTGGGGCGCACCACCCTTCCGGGGGGCCTCAGCCTCTGGGTGAACAGGGAGGACCGCGACCAGTTCCTGGCCAGACTGAAGGCGCAGGGCGAGGTGCTCGGCTTCGAGTCCAGCTTCCGCCGCAAGGACGGCAGCGTCTTCACCGGCATGCTCTCCTCCTCGCTGCTGGAGATCGGCGGGGACCGGTTCAGCCAGTGCATCTGCCGGGACATGACCGAGCGCATCCAGGCGGAGGCCCAGCGGCGCCAGCTGGACGAGCAGCTCAACCGGACCCAGGCCCTGGAGGCCCTGGGCGTCCTGGTGGGAGGCGTGGCCCACAACCTCAACAACGTGCTGGCCGTCATCATGGGCACGGCCTCCCTGCACGGACAGGACGCCGCCGGCCCGGCGGCCCTGGAAGACTTCCAGATCATCAGCGACGCCTGCCGGGTCGGCCGGGCCGTCATCAAGAGCCTGCTCCTGTTCGCCCAGCCCAGCCAGCCCGGGCAGACCTCCTTCGAACTGCACGCGGCCCTCGGCGAGGTCCGGACCCTGCTGGAGAGCACCGCCGCGCACCGGGTGGAGATCCTCGAACGGTTCGCCGCGGGCCCGGTCTGGGTCCAGGGGGACGCCGGCAGCTTCAGCCACGCCGTCATGAACCTCTGCCTCAACGCGCTGGAGGCCATGCCCGGCGGGGGCACCCTGAGCCTGGCCACCGCCCTGGCCGAACCGGACTGGGTGGAGGTGTCGGTGACCGACACCGGCCCCGGCATGGCCCCGGAGGTGCTCGGCCGGGCCCTGCAGCCCTTCTACACCACCAAGGAGGTGGGCAAGGGCGCCGGCCTGGGCCTGAGCATGGCCTACGGGGTGGCCAAGGCCCACGGGGGCGCCCTCCGCCTGGCCAGCGAACCGGGCCGGGGCACCACCGCGACCCTGCGCCTGCCCCGCCTGGCCCCCCCCGGGCGCGACCCGGCCCCGCCGCCCGCGCCGGCGCTGGAGGCCATGCACGTGTTCCTGGTGGACGACGACGAGGACGTGCGCTACCTCATGAGCCGGATGCTCCGGAAGGCCGGGGTGCCGCGGGTGCGGACCTTCGCCGGCGGCGCGGAGCTGGCCGAGGGCCTAAGGACCCTGGACCCCCCCGACCTGGTCATCCTGGACCAGAACATGCCCGGCATGGACGGGGTCCAGGTCATGGCGCTGATCCGGGAACGGCACCCGCACATGCCGATCCTCATCTCCTCCGGCCAGCCGGACATCGAGGACTGGGAGTGCTTCCGCCGGCCCGGGGTGGGCGTCATCTCCAAGCCGTTCAACCTGGAGGAGATCCGGGCCAGGCTGGCGCGGTTCCCCGCCGCCCCGGGCGGTGGGGCGTGATGCCGTTCTCCGTCCCCACGGCCATGGCCGTCACCGGCCTCATTTCGCTGATCATCAGCGGCTTCCTCTGCGCGCTCTCGCGGAGCCGGCACGGCGGGCAAGGCAGCGCCTCCTACCTGCTGCTGGCGGCCGCCTACGGCGCCAACGGGCTCAGGGTGGCCGTGCAGCTGCTGGTGGCCCTGGGCCTCACCTGGCTCAACCTGGCGGGCGACCTTTTATACATCCTGTTCGTCACCTGCATATGGCTGGGGGTGCGGGCCTACATCCGGCCCAGGCCGTTCCATGTGCGGCTGCTGATCCTCCCCGCGCTGCTGGGAGTCTGGGTGGTGTTCGCGCGCTGGGCCGCCGTGCCCTTCCCATGGCTGGCGATCCCCGACCATGTCGCGGGCGCGGCCCTGTTCGCCCTTGCCGGCCGCCACCTCTGGGAGCTCCGCCAGGACCGCCCCGCCGGAGATCTCCGGCTCCTGGCCATCCTGCTGTGGCTGCAGGGGCTGAGCACCCTCACCTATCCCTTCAACCGGATGACCGCGTGGGCCCCCTACGGATTTTCCACCCTGGCCTTCCTCGGGACCGCCATCGGCCTCGGCCTCATGATCGGGGCGCTCCGGGAGGAACAGGAACTGCTGTCCCGCGAGATGAACATCCGGAGGCAAGTGGAGGATTCCCTGCGGGCCAGCGAAGAGAAGTTCAAGACCGTCGCGAACTACAGCCACGACTGGGAATACTGGATCGCTCCGACCGGCGGCTTCATATTCAACTCCCCTTCCTGCGCCCAGCTCACCGGTTACCTGGCCGAAGAATTCATGCAGAATCCCCGGCTGCTCAATGCCATCATCCACCCCGACGACCTTGGGCGGTTCAAAGAACACATCATATTCTCCAAAGACCCGTCCCGGGGCGGCACCTGCCAGTCCATCGATCTCCGCATCCGCACCCGTTCCGGCGAGGAGCGCTGGGTCTCCCACGTCTGCCAGGAAGTGTTCGACGGCGACGGCAGGAGCCTGGGGCGCCGCGCCAGCAACCGGGACATCACCGACCGGAAACAGGCCGAGGCGGAGCTCCTCCTCATGAAGGAGGAACTGGAACAGCGCGTGCTGGACCGCACCGCCCAGCTGGAGGCCGCCAACAAGGAGATGGAAGCGTTCAGCTATTCCGTCTCCCACGATCTCCGCGCGCCGCTGCGGAGCATCGACGGTTTCAGCCAGATCCTGCTGGAGGACTGCCAGGACCAGCTGGACGAGGAGAGCCGGCGCCACCTCTCCCGCATCCGGCTCGGCGCGCAGCGCATGGGCGCCCTCATCGACGACCTCTTGAAACTGTCCCGCACCAGCCGCGCCGAACTGGCCCTGGCCGCCTGCGACCTCTCCGGCCTGTGCGCCAGGATCGCCCAGGAACTGACCCAGAGCGGCCCCGAGCGCAACGCCGCCATCATCATCCAGCCGGACCTGCGGGTCCAGGCCGACCGGAGCCTCCTGCAGGTGGTCATGGACAACCTGCTGGGCAACGCCTGGAAGTTCACCTCCAGGACCGCGGAGGCCCGGATCGAAGTGGGCGAGGCCGCCTCCTCCCCCCCCGGCACCCGGACCTTCTTCGTCCAGGACAACGGCGCCGGTTTCGACATGACCTACGCCGACAAACTGTTCAGCGCCTTCCAGCGGCTCCATTCCCCCGCCGACTTCGAAGGCACCGGCATCGGCCTGGCCATGGTCCAGCGGATCATCCACCGCCATGGCGGCCGAGCCTGGGCCGAGGCCGAGCCCGGGCGCGGGGCCCGCTTCTCCTTCACCCTCCCGGACCGGCCCGTCCCCCCGGGCCCCGGCGGCCCCGGGCCCCAAGAACCTGTAGTCGCCCCCCTGGAACTACGGTAGACTAGGCGTCTGCCCCTTCCAGGGGCTCCCGACGCGTGACACCCGCAAGCATTTCATGAAAACCAGGGCGACGTAGCCAAGTGGTAAGGCCGCAGACTGCAAATCTGCCATTCGCCGGTTCGATTCCGGCCGTCGCCTCCAATCAATACAACACTTACAGCCACCTTACCCAGTGGCTGTTTTCGTCGTTGTCCCACCCTTGTCCCGCTTGGCTGATATTCCTGGCAGAGTAAACCCTCCACTTGAAAAAAATTTTTACCAGGAAAGCGAATCGTATGGGCGGCCCCTCCCTCGCACCCAAACGCGCCCCGAATTCCGGCCCCTTATTCTGGGCCGCCCGCTGGGCTTGGGCTTCCCTATGATATCTTCATCATCCCCATCACCGACCTTTAAGCGCTGCAGGGCACGGTGAGGCTGCGCGCGATCCCCCACAAGCCAGAGCAGGCCCATCCGGTCGCAGCGCTGAACTAAGGTTTGCTGGTCGGACCTTGGCAGACTATCGATGAAAAATAATGATTGGATCAAGAATTCTCCGATAAACTTGGCGGGGCGATCAAAGCCATGGGCTGAAGTAGAATTCCTTTATGGCTGGCTATGTGGGAATCGAGTGGTGGAAGCCATGCTGGAAGCAATACTCAAAGGCAAAATTTCCAGTCATGTTGAGGGCAAAGAAGATCTTCTGACTTCGGTCGTGTTCGGTGCGCTCAAGCGGATGCCCCCGGACGCGGGGATCAGTCCCCTGCTGGCGAAGGCAAGAGGGTTCCATGGCGAGCGTGTCGCTCAGAACGCCCTGGCGATTATTTCAGCGGAGTTCGAATTCTGGCCATGGTGGCATGAGGCCGGCGAACCTTACGGAGCCGAGCCCGATGTTGTGCTGTGGCTGAGTCTTAGGGATGGCTCGCGGGCTGCGATCGCGGTGGAAGTGAAAAGAGATAGTGGGATTCATGGTGACGAAGAAAGGAACCAGCTTTATCGGCAAATGGCGAACGGCAGTTTGCTGTGCGCAAGGAAAGGATTCAACTTCATTGGCCTGTTATTGGTAACCACGCATATCTATTTCCCAAGGGACGAAGTTGAGGATGCCTTGACGGATTTGAAGGGTCTTGGGAGCAGGGAGGTTCCGATTTGGTGGGTTTCATGGCGGGAAGTCCGCCCATTGCTTGCTTATATTTTTGAACTGGATAACCATTCGATTCATTCCGGACTGATCCAGGAAATCGCTGAATGTCTAAGAAAGTGGGATCTTGAATTTTACCACGGCATTACCAAGCCGCTCCACGCCTCTATGGCAAAGTTCACCCTTCCGTTCCATTGGGGAAGTCATATCGGTAAATCTACATGGACTTTTAGGAGATAAAAATATGGATTCGTCACGTGGTGAGGACATTACCTTGATGATGATGGGCGTAACAAGAATGTTTAAGGACATAGCCCTGCTGATACGGACCGCGGATGAGCATTTGCAAGGGTTGCTGCCCAAGTTTGAGCCATTGGGAGATAGTGCGGTTATAGTGGAGCCATCAACATCAATATCGTTCCCCAGCAAATGGGTTCCGGAGATGGTTTCAAAAATTTATCGCCATCCCGAGGATCGCGACCATACCGTGGCATTCGTGTCGGTCATGTTGATGGTGAGAGATCCTGGCCTCTACACTTGCCCCCACTCCTTCAGTTACCCACTGGTGTCTGCCGGATGGGTCAAGTTTAAGGAGAATATCAACCTTGGTTGCCGGACCTGGGTTCCGAAGATGATCCTGTGGAGCGATACGCAAAGAGATGGAAATACCGGCCATTGCAAACTGTTTTCGATCGAGAACACGGAAAAGTACGGCCGACTCAAGGAACGGTGCATGGCCATGCCCCTTGCCTCTATTGGCAGTTCCGATGAGTTAATCACCAAAATACTGAATCCATTTGTTGAAAAAATGTGGCCATAGAAAATTTCGGGAGGTGGCTTGACGCTCATTCTTGGATGAGTGGCCATTGACCTAGGTCTGCCGTTCTGGCCGCAAGGGGTGCCGTCCCTGCCGCTGGAGGGATATTACAGGGAACCCTCCATCACCTCCTTGGTGGGGAAGGGGCTCGCGGCGTCCAGATGGGTGAGTCAGCCGGGCACGCGGCGGGGGTTGAGGCCGCTGATCATTTTTTTCTCCACGGGCTGGCCCGGTGATGCCCGGGGCGGAAATGCCGAAGCAGGGGCAGGCCCCGCTGCGCTTCGCGCACGGCGGCCTGTTCCACGGGGTTGCTGGCGTAGGCCACCCGGAACGGCTGGCCCCGAAGCAGAGCCCGGCCATAGTGCCAACCCAGGGCCAGGGACATTCCCAGGGGCGACCAGCGGCGCATCTGCCGGATGTGGGCGAATTCGTGGCGCAGGATGCGGTCGTCCCAGGCGGCCACCAGGACCAGGCCCGGCAAGGCCATGCCCAGGGCTGCGCCCGGCCTGAAGCGCAGCACCAGGGGCGGCAGCCAGACCAGTGCCCAGGGCCCGAGCAGGGCCAAGGCCGCCGCTTGCCAGGCGCCCAGGCCGATCAGGTTGAAGGGGAACAACATCCAGGACATGGGGCTCCAGGTGGAAGGGTTTCAGTTCGGGCTGGGCTGGAAAGCGCCGGCCAGCGACTCGCTGCCGCTGAGTCCAGGGTAGCTCGCGGCGAGCGACATTCACTGTCGTGGTCCACCCATTCCGCCAATGGGTTTTCCGACGGCCCGGGAACTCCCAGTGTGGCCGGGTTCGAGCGTCAGCCACTGTCGCTCGACCTGCATGATCATGGTCACTGGTCCCCGAACCAGAGGAGCATGCGATGACGAAACTCACCACCCTGCAGCAGACCCGCTTTCCCGGCATCCCCGCTGAAGGCCCCTTCCTGATCGACCTCCTGGTGCGCGTCCAGGCCCCGGCCGCGGAGCCCCGGACCGCGGCCCCGCGGCCCCCGCTCCATCTGGCGGTGGTGCTGGACCGTTCCGGCTCCATGTCCGGGGAGCCCCTGCGCGAGGCCTGTCGCTGCGCGGCGGAGATCCTGGGCCGGCTGGGGCCCCAGGACCGGCTCGGCATCGTGACCTACGACAACCGGGCCCAGGTGCTCCGCCCCTGCCTGCCGGTGACCGACCCGGACGCCATCCGCAAGGACCTGGCCGCGGTCCGCTCCGGCGGCAACACCGATCTGCACCTGGGCTGGGACACGGGGGTGAAGGAACTGCTCCGGGCGCACCGGCCGGAGGTGATCAGCCGCGTGCTGCTGCTCTCGGACGGCCAGGCCAACGCTGGCATGGTGGCGCCGGAGGATCTGGCCGCGGCCTGCGCCGAAGCCCAGGCCCAGGGCGTCAGCACTTCCACCTACGGCCTGGGCGAAGGGTTCGGCGAGGAGGTCATGACGGTCATGGCCCGGCACGGCCAGGGCCGGTCCTACTACGGCGAGACGGCCGACGACCTGCTGGATCCCTTCATGGAGGAGTTCGATCTGCTGTCCAACCTGGAGGCGCGCGGCCTGACCGTGGTCCTGGCCACCCTGCCGGGGCTGAAGGTCACTCAGCGCAACGGCTATCTGGCCGGCCCGGAAGGCGGCTGGCGGCTGCCGGACCTGCCCGCCCTGGGCGAGGCCTGGGCGCTGTTCCGGCTGGAGGGCGACGCCGCGGCCCT
>Ga0316231_1003980_pt1 | contig 12591 bp, 10 predicted proteins | sample TBH18027metaG_FD_206002 | JGI IMG/M metagenome (GOLD analysis project Ga0316231, IMG submission 206002) | Freshwater microbial communities from Trout Bog Lake, Wisconsin, USA - TBH18027 | ecosystem: Environmental > Aquatic > Freshwater > Lake > Hypolimnion/Profundal zone | place: USA: Wisconsin...
TGGTTTTTGGGCGGCCCGGCGAGTAGTGGTCGGCAATACGTGAGTTGGATTCACCTCGCGGATTTGGCAGCGATGTTCGTCGCGGCTGTCCGGGACGAAAAACTGGCCGGCACGTTCAACGCGGTTGGGCTGCAGCCCGTGACCAATGCCGAATTCATGCGCGAACTGCGCCGGGTATTGCATCGTCCGTGGAGCCCGCCCGCGCCGGAATTGGCAGTGAAACTGGGCGCGTGGCTGATGAGGTCCGAGGCGTCGCTCGCGCTGGGCGGCCAGCGGTGCGTGCCAAAGCGATTCTTGGCCAGCGGATTCCAATTTCAGTTTGCAGGTCTGCCAACCGCGTTAAACGATCTTTGCAGTTCTGTGGGAGCCGACGTGAGGCTCTGACTGAAAAGCTTGACGAGTGATTGGATGCGGATTGGCGCACAGTGGGAAAGCGCGATGAAAACCGAACATCCCATTCGCTCGCGCTGCGACGTCTTGGAAGTTGCTTCCAGCGGCTTGCTGCCGCTCCACCCGACTAACCGGCTGCGCCGTTTGTTTGGACCCGGCGGCAAACCGGAACGCCAAGATGCAAGTCGCCCACATCCCCTGGCTCCTGACCTGTCGCGGCTGTCGGCAACGACTCAATGACTGGGCCCGCCGAGCCACCGAGCAAGGCCTGGCGTGGCGCAGGCTGTTTGGGAAGGCCTGCGCGCCAGTCGGCTGCCGCCGGATCTGCCGCTCCTGGGCCAAATCCGTTTCAGTTCTGCTTGAAGCAACCGCGCCGAAAACTGCCAGCCCGATCCGGTTGACAATTGAATTCCCGCCCTCCGGCATCCTGTGCGCGGTCCTCGACTCCTGCCCGTTGGCCAGCCACTGCTGCGGCCCCGTTCGGATCACCAGGCCGCTTCCAGCCGCCAGTTGGGTAAATCGGAACCGCACGGTACCTTCAAATTGTATTTGGCAAGGGGCGGGATTTTTGATAATTAATTGGGACATCCAAATATGGGATCACTGAAAAAACGCCGCAAGGCAAAGATAAACAAACACAAACGGCGCAAGAAGCTGCGCTTGAATCGTCACAAGAAGCGCACCTGGCAGAAATAATCTGTCGTCGCCATGTGATTTCAACCGTTCGCGGTGGTTGTCTTGCGCAACCGCCGCGGACGTCTTTTTATGTCCCAACGCTTTACCAAGCATTATACGCGCGATGAGGCGCGGGCGCTGCTGCCGCAGATCCGCGAGCGGCTGACCACGCTCAACCGCCTCCGGGAGGAGGTGGAGCGTTATGATCAGCGGCTGAGCGGCCTGAACGCGGCGGGGCAGGACACCGGCGGTGGCACCGTGAACCACTGGATTCGTGCGCTGGCGGGGATGCAGGAGATTCTGGCCGACTTTCAGCAACGCCAGATTGTTATCAAGGATTTGACGCGCGGTTTGGTGGATTTCCCCGCCATCCTGGGCGGCAAAGAGGTGTTTCTCTGCTGGGAATCCGACGAGGAAGATATTGAATTCTGGCACGATCTCGAATCCGGCTACAGCGGCCGCGAGAAGCTGGAGTAGAAATCCGAAGGGCGAAATCCGAAGGCTGAAAGAATATTCAACATTCGACTTTCAACGCCCAACGTCCCAAGAGTGCCCCGATAGGAAGCCCTTCGATGCTCGGTGTTGAATGCTGCTTCTGCCTCAAGGGCTCGGCCCTCAACCCTCAACCTTCAACCGCGGTTTTAACGGCCTCGGCGGCCAAGGCGGTGATTTTGGCCCAGGATTTCTCGGCCACGAGTTTGCGTTCCGCCATCCAAGAACCCCCGACGGCCGCCACTTGGGGCAGGGCCAGGTAATTGGGCAGGGTGGCCGGCGTGATGCCGCCGGTGGGAACAAATTTTACGTCGGTGTGGCCGAACGGGCCGGCCAGTGCTTTCAACGCGCTCACGCCCCCAAAGGTTTCCGCCGGGAAAAATTTCAGGTGCTTCCAACCCAGCTCCAAGGCCCGCATGATTTCCGAGGGCGTGACCACGCCGGGAAAAAGTGGCAGCCCGGCGGCTTTCGCGGCGGCGGACACGGATTCGATCAAGCCGGGCGAGACGCCGAATTGCGCCCCCGCGTCCACGGCCTGCTGGACGTGGTCCGCCGTCAGCAACGTGCCCGCACCGATGGCGATTTGCGGCACCCCCCGGCGGATGCGCCGGATGGACTCGGCCGCGCCGGCGGTGCGGAACGTGACTTCCATGACTTTCAGTCCGCCGGCCAGCAGGGCCTCGGCCAGCGGCACGGCATCTTCCGCTTGGTCCACGACCGCCACGCAGATCAGCCTTTGGGTGAGAAAGTATCCGATGTCCATAATCGGAGTTCAGATTCAATGCGAGTGGCAGCCGCAGCCGTGGCCGCAGGAACCTTCGGCCAAGTCGTCGTCGGTTGGGAGATGGCCCAGCTCGATGGTCTTGGCCACGAATTTCTGCACCGAATGCTTCAAGTCGTGCATTTCCTCCTGGGCGTCCAGGAAACCGGAGGCCACGGGATTGCGCAACAGCGCGTCGCGATCTTTTTCAAATGCGGTGACTTCCACCGGATCCAGCGTCTCGCCTTGATGCTGTTTCTCCTGCAACGCTTGACCCTTGCTCATCAGGCTCTCATATTGGCCGCGGGCGGTGGCGTCGGACATAAAAGTGTCAATGCGCTGGCGGATGCCGCCCGCTTGGAGCTGCTCCAAAATGGCTTCGCAGAGTTCGTTCGTTTTCGTTTCGATTTTAGTAGGCATAATTTGCGGGATAATAAACCATATCCGTTCGCCGAACGCAACCTTGTTCTGACGGATTGAATGACTCAGCGATGCCCGCCGCCATGCCCACCGCCGCCAAACCCGCCTCCATGGCCGCCTCCATGGCCGCCTCCATGGCCGCCTCCCCCAAACCCACCACCATGCCTTCCGCCGCCATATCCGCCCCAGCCTCCACTGTAGCCGCCATAATACCCCCGGCCTCCCCAGCCCCAACCCCAGCCCCAGCCAACCGCCACGGACGGGTACCACGCATAACCCGGAGAATAATAATACGGGTTGTAATAATAAGGTTGGGAATAATACGATTGAGCATAATATGGCTGCGCATAATAGGTGGTTTCCGGCGCGGTTTGCACATACGTTGCGGCTGGGGCGACCGTGGCGGTTGAAGCCGGTGCAGCATACGCGGAGTATGCCACCGGTGCTGGGGCGGGAGTGGATGGCAGGGGCAGGGCAACTCCCGCCCGGGGCTGATTCAACATCGCCGAGATGACCGCATCCGAAAGGCCCTGTTGCCGCAGATAAATGATCTGATCCGCATTGAGATTATAGCTATTCCCGGAATTTCTGATGTAGGCGATGAGTGTCGCCTCGCCCAACTTCGCCTGCGCCAGTTGCAGGATTTGCGATGTGCCATAGCCCAGGGGCGGAGCGGGCTGATTGGCGGCCACCGGTTGGGCGGCAGCGGCTGAGAGCGCCTCTTGTGCCATGGCCATTGTTGCCGAAAACAACAGACTTGTGGTGGCCAAGGCCGCCGCCATTTTTTGCCAATGATTTATCTTCATATAACCCTATACCGGCGTCATGGCGCGATCTTGCAGAAAATATTTCCAAATCCCGATTCAGGGCCTTTTGACAGGCTTCAAGAGATTGAATTCCGCCAGCGACGTCCACGGGCCGTCGGCGTGACCGCTCAAAGCCACCAATTTGACGAACTTGGCGGTGACCGGCGTGGCGAATTTGACGGCATGCAACTGGTCATTCGCCGGGAAGGTTCCCTTGGCCACCGGTTCGCCCCAATGGTTGCCGTCCTGGCTGACGTACAGGGCATAATTCTTGATCCAACCATTGCGATTGCTGTCCTGCCGGGGTAGGAGGGTACACCCGGCAATCTTTTCTGGCGCATCCATTTCTATTTCGAGCCAGTGCGGAAATCCCGGAGCGTCACCGTCCCAAGGGGTGTGCCACATCGTGGCTTCGTCTCCGTCCGTGGCGTTGGCGGCTTCATAGCCGGGTTGTTCGCTGTCCGCGTGAATGTGCGCCACCGGCAGGGCGGTCGCCGTGGGTGCGAACAACCGGTCGAGCGTGGCGCTGGCGAGTTCGGCTTGCGGGTGGAAATCCGGCGAGGCCAGATAGGTGTACAGACTTCGCGCGAACTGGCGCGCCGCAGGACGCTCCGCCAGATCGGCGGTCAGATCAATGGCGCAGACCAGCAATTTCCCTTTGCCGACGCGGGCCTCGAAGACGCTGCCGAGCTTATGGTTCCGGGCAAAATTATCAATGACCTGCACCAGCGGGCGGAAATCCGCCGGCGTGTCGTCGAGGATTATCGAGTGCGAATTCTGTTGCAAGTCGTACCACTGCCAGTCGCTGTAAAATTCCGTGGGGAATAGCGCGAACAGCGAATGTTTCGGTTGACAGAGGATACTCATGGTGTCAGGCCGCTGCGAGGGAAACCAGACCGGGCTCCAGAAGGTGGGCAGGAACTTGCCGCCGAGCGAATTTTTGAGCCATTTATTGGCTGGCAACAGCAGTACGGTCTGACCGTTAGCCAGCGCAGTCTTGGTTGCCTCATCCCATGCGGTACACACGGTGACGCCGGCGGGAAGCTGCGGCGTGGGCTCGTCTGGATATACCCAAAGGTCCCAAGAATTCGAGTATTTCGTGCCGGCCAAGCCGACGGTGACGGTGAGTTTGCACGGTGCGGAAACTTTGGCGAGCGACGCGCTGATGGGGCCGATAAGCGAGAGTTGTCCGGTGGGCGCAGTGGCCGCCGGGAGATTGCCCCGGGCGATTTCGCGGCCGCGCGCATCGGCCAGCTTCCAGAACGGATGTGAACCGGTGAGGTCCGACGGACCGTAATTGGCGAGTTCGGCGGTGGCGGAAAAGGTTTCGGCCGTGGTCCAGGTTCGCTTGGACATACGCAGCAGCGGCACCACCGCGCCGCAGTAGCGCTTATGTTCGCCAGGCTTGATGAACCCCTTGGAATCCCAGAAGGGATCGAGCAGGCCGATGAGCGCGGTGCCTTGGCTGGGGTAATCATGCAAGTCGAGCAGCGAAAACCCGGCGAATCCCGGCGTGCGCAGCAGCAGTTCAATTTCCTCCTTGTAGAGCAGCACCGCTTGCCGGCCGGTGGCCTGGAAAAAACGCGGGGCTTGGTCGAGCATCCCTTTTGCCCGCAAATCATCGCGGACGATCTCGAAATTTTTCGGCTGCATGACCCCCGTGTACTTCTTCATTTCGTCAAAGTTGGGAAAAAACACCCACTGCCCGATTTCATGGCCGACCGGCGGGACGGTTTCGCGCGCAATCGCGCCGCGTACGTCATACATGGTGCCGGGGCCGTGGACGCCGCGGCCAAAGGTGTTTTCCGTCCACTGGCGGTTGGCGGTGGTCTGGGCGGCGGAGGCGGAGGAATAGAGATGCCGCGGATCTTCCTGGATGAGCCGGTCAACCCAGCGAGTGAGGACTTCGCTCTTGCCGCCGTATTCGTTGCCGAGCGTCATCAGGCAGAACGACGGATGGTTGCCGTAGGTGCGGACCATCCGCATCAATTCCGCCTCCGTGAACTCGTCGCGCGCCGGATCGGACCCGGCTTGGACATTCGCCTGCGGCGCTTCCGCCTGAATCATGATGCCTTCAAGGTCCGCCGCGGCAAAGGCGGCCTCCGGCGGGCACCAGGAATGGAACCGGATGAAATTGAGGCCGTAGGATTTTTCGATCTGGAAAATGCGCCGCCACGAGGGCACGTCGCAGGGCGGATGGCCGGTGAGCGGGAAGACCTGGCATTCGAGGGTGCCGCGCAGAAACAGCGGCCGCCCGTTCATGGTAAACTGCGTGCCGCGCCGGGTCAGTTCGCGGAGACCGAACACCGCGTGCCGGCGGGTGGCGGAATCGCCGTTCAACTCCACGTCCAGAGCGCAAAGTGCGGGATGGAATTCGTCCCAAGCCGGGGCATCGCCCAAGGCGATTTGGTAGTCGGCCTGTCCGCCATCCGCCGTCCACGAGATATTGGTCGCGAGCACGGACTTAAGCGCTTTGAGCGTGATTGATGCCGCGCCCGCCTGGCCGGTGGCGTTGCCGATGCGCACGCGCACCCGCGCCGATTTGGTCTGCCAATCGGGATACACTTGCACGTCATCCAGCCACAGCAGCGGCATGGCGCGCAGCTCGATTTGGCCGACGATGCCATTGAGATTGCCCTGCGTGCCGCCGTACAACGCGGAGACGAAGGTGCCGAGGTCAATTTTCTTGGTGTTGTCCACGAGCAGCGTCAGCGTGTGTTTGCCGGGCTGGAGGTCTGTGCCCAGCAAATGGACGTGCGGCGCGATAAGACTGTCTTGAGGCTCGCCGCAGGGCTGGCCGTCCAGCCAGGCCTGGGTCACCCAGCGGCAGCGTTCGAGGAAAAGGGTCACGCGCCGGCCCTGCCAGGAGGCGGGGATTTTGATCTCGCGCTGATACCACGCCGCTCCTTCATAGACATTGGGCCGCCACAAATCGGCCAACGACGACTTGACCGGGTTCGGCAGGCCGAGTTTGGCATCGTCCATGGTGCCGGGCAACTTGATGGTGTTCTCGCCCGCGAGTGGCGCGGCAAACCATTTTTCCCGCAATCCGGCCTGGTGGTCGTCGCGCCGGAATTTCCAATCGCCGGACAGGTCTGCCGTGTCCGCGCCGCGCGCGCCAACCGCCATGGAAGCAAGGATCATCAAGATCCAGATGCCTGTTTTCATCATTGTGACGCAGGTTTTCGCTGAGTTCGGAATCAAGATGTGTCGCAAACGTTTCATGGATTCATGGTTGTCGGAAAATCAAGCGGCGGCAAATCAATTTCCGGGGGAGATGAATCACAGAGGCACGGCGCGACTGACGCCGCGCCTAAAAAGGATGGAAGATGGAAGGGGAATAAACGCAGAGGCGCGGAGAACGCAGAGAGGCGAGACGGGACGTGAGACAACGATATCGCGGGACAACGGGACCCCAGTTTCACGGAGCGGCTCTACCGCGTGCGGAGTCAAAGGCGAACTCGTGGTTACACTTAAGGAATCTGTGTTCCACCTTCGATTTGCCCTTTGCTCAGCTCCTTGGCGCTGGTTTAATGACGGGAAATGACAAACGCCTTGATCGCCTTGAACGCCGCGCTGGCCGCCTGGCCCATGTTTCACGGGAACCAAGGTTTGACGGGGGTCGCGGCGGGCCGTTTGCCCGAGGCGCTGGATCTCCGGTGGACCTTCAAAACCGGCCAAGCCATCAAATCCTCGGCGGCCATTGCTGATAATCGGGTTTTTATCGGCTCCGACGACGGCTTGCTGTACGCACTTTCGGCCCCCACCGGCCAGCAATTATGGACGTTTAAAGCCGCGCAAGGCATCGAAGCTCCGCCGATGGTGCTGGATGGCACGGTGTTCGTCGGCTCCGTGGACCATAATCTTTATGCGCTCGATGCCGCCACGGGCGCGTTGAAATGGAAATATGAGACGGGCGATAAAATTCTCGGCGCCGCCAACTGGTTCCGCGCGGGCGATTCCCGGCGCATTCTCGTGGGCAGCTACGATTTTCAGCTCCATTGCGTGGACGCCGCGACCGGCAAATCCGTGTGGAACCACGAAACGGGCAACTACATCAATGGCGCACCCGCTGTGGGTGACGGCAAGGTGGTCTTTGGCGGCTGCGACGGCCAAATCCACGTCCTCGAGGCCGCGACGGGCAAGGAAGTGGCCGCCATTGAAGCCGGCGCTTATATTCCCGGTTCCGCCGCCATTGCTGGTCACCATGCCTACGTTGGCCATTTCGGCGATGAAGTTCTCTGCCTCGACCTCGCCGGCACCAATATCGTATGGCGTACCAAGCAGACCAACGCGCCGTGCTTTTCCTCGCCGGCTGTCACGGAGAAGTACGTGGTCATTGGGGCGCGCGACCAGCAACTCCACTGTCTTGATCGGGCCACTGGCAAGCCGCTTTGGACCTTCGCGACGCAAGGAGACGTGGACAGTTCACCGGCAGTCATTGGCGATAAAGTGGTGTGCGGTTCTGGGGACGGCCGACTTTACCTGCTCAGCCTCGCCACCGGCACGAAGCTGTGGTCGTATGACCTGGGCAAACCACTCACCGCTTCACCCGCGGTCGCCAATGGCTTGGTGGTCATCGGCTGCGAAGACGGCGGAGTTTACGCTTTCGGCCCAAAACCAATCCCCTGATGCGCATCGTTCAACTCACTCCCGGCACGGGAAACTTCTATTGCGGCAGTTGTCTGCGCGACAACTCCCTTGTGCGTGGCCTGCGCGACTGCGGTCACGACGCGCTCATGGTTCCGCTCTATCTGCCGCTCATCGTGGACGAGCCCTCCGCCAGCGCCGGCACCCCGATTTTTCTGAGCGGTTTGAGTGTCTATTTGAGCCAAAAATTTCCGGTGCCCGGCTGGCTCGACCGCGCCATGAGCGCGCCGCCACTGCTCCGCCTCGCGGCTGGGTTGGTGGGCATGACCAGTCCCAGGCAATTGGGCGAATCCACCCTTGCCATGCTCCAGCCGGATGCCGCGCATGCGGAACTCGGACGCCTTATTGCCTGGCTCCGTGCGCAACCCAAACCCGACGTCATTTGCCTGTCCAATTCGCTGCTTGCCGGCCTGGCCGCCCGGCTCAAGCGGGAATTTGACGTCCCGATCGTATGCACGCTGCAAGGCGAAGATTCGTTTCTCGATGCGCTTCCCGAGCCCTACCGGCAGCGTTCGTGGGAACTGCTCACTCAGCGCTGCGCCGGGATAGACCACTTCATCGGCGTCAGCCGGTATTTTGCTGACCTGATGACCAAACGATTAAACCTGTCCGCCGCGCGTGTATCCGTGGTCCACCCCGGCATTGCCATGGGCGAATTCCTGTCGGCCGACACGTCGCAACCGGTGATTGGTTTTCTCGCGAGGATGCACCCTACCAAGGGCATGGACACGCTGGTGGAGGCGTTTCTGCAACTCAAGATGCCGGGCGCGCGGCTGCGCGTTGCCGGCGCGATGACCAACCAGGACAAGCAATTCGTTTTAGCGCTGCGTAGTAAACTTGGCGACCGCGCGGAATTTCTCCCGAACCTTGACCGGGCGGCGAAGGCGGACTTTCTGCGCAGCCTTGCGGTGTTCTCGGTGCCCGCCACTTACGGCGAAGCGTTCGGTATGTACGTCTTGGAGGCGCAAGCCGCTGGCGTGCCCGTTGTCCAGCCCCGCCATGGCGCGTTTCCAGAAGTACTCGCGGCCACGGGTGGCGGCCTGCTGTGCGAACCGAATCAGCCGGCGGCGCTGGCGGCGGCGCTGGATGAATTGCTGGGCGACCCGGCGCGTGCCCGGCGACTAGGCGCCGCCGGTCGCCAGGCGGTTCAGGATAAATTCAGCATCGCGGCGATGACCGCGAATACCGCGGCCATCCTGCAAAAGGTAATTCATGCTCGTTGAACTCACCCACGTTAAAAAAGCCTACGTCATGCCTTCCGGAGAGGTGCTGCGCGACGTCAATTTTCAACTCGATGCCGGCCAAGCCGTGGCGATTGTCGGCCCGTCCGGTTGCGGCAAGAGCACTTTGCTGAACCTCATCGGCGCGCTGGACCAGCCCACGCAGGGAACCGTCCGCTTCGACGGCCGGGATCTGGCCGGTTTGAGCGCGAACGAGCTGGCGGGCATCCGCAACCGCGAAATTGGCTTTATCTTCCAGCTTCACCATCTGCTGCCGCAATGCACCGTTTTGGAGAACGTCCTGATTCCGACCCTGGCCAATTCAGCGGTCTTGAATACGGCGGCGGCGCGGGAGCGGGCGGAACGCTTGCTTGACCGCGTGGGCCTTAAACCGCGACTGCATTATCGGCCTGGCCAACTTTCCGGCGGTGAATGTCAGCGGACGGCCGTGGTCCGCGCGCTGATCAACCAGCCCAAATTGCTGCTGGCGGACGAGCCTACCGGCTCGCTCGATCATGCCGCAGCCGAAAACTTGGCGCAATTGTTGCAAGCATTGAACCAAGAAGAGCGGGTCGCTTTGGTCGTCGTGACCCATTCGCGGGAATTGGCAGGGCGGATGCAGCGGGTATTGGAACTGCGCGACGGCGTGATGCTGGCGGTTGGCTAAGCCGGAATAATTTAGTTCAACCACAGATGGACACAGATGGACACAGATAAAGAAATAACATCGTGCGACGCTCGTAGGCGCCGACGTGAGGAGGCGGACGGGAGTATTGGCCTCGACCATCCGCATCACTTCGGCGGCTACAAATTTGGATCTGTGTCCATCTGTGGTTAAGGTCTTGTCAACTGCACTGTTCCAACCAGAATGAGCATTTGCAAATTAATAGTTAGCAGTCTGCGGTTTTACTGGCGCGCACATTTGGGCGTGCTGCTGGGAACGATCCTGGCTTGCGCTCTGCTCACCGGAGCGCTGGTGGTGGGTGATTCGGTGCGCTTCAGCCTCAGACAAATGGCGCTGGAGCGACTGGGCCGGACCGAGCTGGCATTGACCTCGGGCGACCGTTTTTTTCGCGCCGATCTCGCCCAGGAATTGGCGCCGTTGCTCCAGGCTCCCACGGCTCCGTTGCTGCTGTTGCGTGGCGCGGTGACTACGCCCGAAGGCAACCGTCGCGCCAATGACGTCCAAGTGTTGGGAGTGGATGAACGGTTCTGGAACTTCGGTCCTTCGGCGGCGGCGGCGGAGAACCAGCTAAGCAACCGTTACGCCAGCGACGATGTCGCTGTTAATGAAACGCTGGCCAGCCGGCTTTACCTCGGAATTGGTGACCCGCTGGTGGTGCGTCTGGAATCACCGGCCTGGGTCTCGCGCGACTTGCCGCTGGCCGGTCAGCCGGATGCCTCCGTGGCCATTCGCTTGCGCGTCCGGAACATTGTCCGCGACGGGCAATTTGGGCGTTTCAGTTTGCAGGGCAATCAGGTGCCCGTCTGCTCGGTGTTTCTGCCGCTGAACGTGCTGCAAAAACAAATTCAACGAGCCGGGCGCGCCAACGCGCTGTTGGTTGGACAAGGACCACAGATGCGCGACGTCGTGGCGACGGCGAACATTGCCTTGGCTTCCGTTTGGACGTTGGCGGATGCTGATATCGAATGGCGCGAACGGCGCGAACAAAACGAGGTTGAATTGCGAACCAAGCGGGTGTTTCTGGATCCGGTGGTTGCGGATGCGGCCTTCGCGGTGGCGACCAACGCCTTCGGCGTGCTGACCTATTTTGTGAATGAAATTCGGCTGGGCGATAAGGCCACCCCCTATTCGTTTGTTGCGGCCACGCCTTCCGTCGAGCCGTGCCTGAGGCCGGCGCTCCGAGATCAGACCACGCCTCAATCGGTTACTGCTACCGCCGCCCCCAGTCAAGCCGGGGTTCCTTTGGGCGACAATGAAATTGCGATTAATACCTGGCTAGCGGAGGACTTGGGCGCGAAACCCGGGAGCGAAGTGACGCTCCGCTATTTCGTGATTGGCGAACGGCGGGAGTTGCAGGAGCAGACGACGACCTTGCGCGTGCGCGAGATTCTTCCGCTCCAGTCGGATACTACATGGATGCCCGATTTTCCCGGGCTGGCGGACACCGAAAATTGTCGCGACTGGAAGCCGGGCATTCCGATCAACCTCGACCGCATTCGGCCCAAAGATGAAGCCTATTGGAGCCAATATCGAGGCACTCCGAAGGCCTTCGTATCGCTGGCGACGGGCCAGCGTTTGTGGGCCAACCGGTTCGGCAATTTGACGGCGATTAGTTTTCCGGCCGGCGGTGAAACGGTCCAAGCCGCCGCCAACGAACTGGAACATCTGCTGCGCAAGAAGATTGATCCGGCCGCGCTGGGGTTTGCTTTCACCAACGTGCGCGCGCGGGCTTTGCAGGCCAGCGAACAATCCCAGGACTTCGGTCAACTCTTCCTCGGCTTCAGCTTCTTTTTGATCGTGGCGGCGATTCTGCTGACCGCGCTGCTTTTCGGGTTTCACCTGGAACAGCGCAATGCCCAAGCCGGTCTTCTGCGGGCGCTGGGTTTCACTGACCGGAAAGTGCGCTGGATTATTCTCCTGGAAGGCATTTGCGTGGCCGGGTTGGGAACGCTGCTGGGGCTGTTGAGCGGAGTGGCGTTTACCAAGCTGACTTTGCACGGATTGGCGACCGTCTGGCGCGGCGCGGTGGGCACCGCAAACTTTTGTTATCACGCGGAAACGACTTCGTTGCTCACAGGCGCGGGACTGGGGTTGTTCGCCGCCATTGGGGCCATGGTGTTGGTCCAGCGCGGTCAAACCCGGCGTTCGCTTGCGTCGTTGCTGGCGAGTGGCGCGGAAGTCGAAAGAGGAGGCGCGCCGGCCAGCGGATTCCGAGCCCACCTGGGTGTGGGGCTGGGCGTGGCCGGTTTGCTGGGCGCCTTGGTCTTGGTGGCCGCGAGTGGTCGTGGCCAAGGCTCCGAGCAGGCCGAAGTGTTTTTCTGTTCCGGCCTGCTGGTATTGTGCGCCGGACTGGGATTCACCCATCGTCTGTTGGTTGGCCTGGCCCAAAGTATCAAGCCCGCCCAGGGCATGGCGCAACTGGGCTGGCGCAACGCTGGGCGGCGACGTCTTCGCAGCCTGACCACGCTCAGCGTGCTGGCGGTCGGCGTTTTC
>Ga0316231_1003985_pt1 | contig 12577 bp, 11 predicted proteins | sample TBH18027metaG_FD_206002 | JGI IMG/M metagenome (GOLD analysis project Ga0316231, IMG submission 206002) | Freshwater microbial communities from Trout Bog Lake, Wisconsin, USA - TBH18027 | ecosystem: Environmental > Aquatic > Freshwater > Lake > Hypolimnion/Profundal zone | place: USA: Wisconsin...
CCGGGGCTTCATCAAGAGCGGACTGGGCACCCGCATCGCCTATTTCTTCATCCGCCTGCTGGGCAAGCGCACCCTGGGCCTGGCCTACGGGCTGGCCGCCACCGAGTTCGTGCTGGGGCCGGTGGTGCCCAGCAACACCGCCCGCACCGCCGGGGTCATGATGCCCATCGTGCGCTCCCTGGCCCGGGCCTACGGCAGCAACCCTGGGGACGGCACCGAGCGCAAGATCGGCGCCTACCTCATCATGTCCACCTTCTACATCGACCTCATCATCAGCGCCATGTTCCTGACCGCCATGGCCGCCAACCCCATGGCCGCGAAATTCGCCGGGGACTTCGGCATCAAGATCACCTGGAGCAGCTGGTTCGTGGCCGGCATCGTGCCCGGCATCGTGAGCCTGATCCTGATCCCCTACATCGTCTACCTGATCTACAAGCCCGAGATCACCCGGACCCCCGAGGCGGTCGAGATGGCCGACGCCAAGCTGAGGGAGATGGGCCCGTTGAACGTCTCCGAAAAGCTGATGATGGGCGTGTTCGCCATCGTGCTGCTCATGTGGGTGTTCGGCGACACCTTCTTCGGCATCAACGGCACCACCGCTGCCCTGGTGGGCCTGGGCCTGCTGCTCATCACCGGCGTGCTCACCTGGTCGGACGTGCTGACCGAGACCAACGCCTGGGACGTGCTGTTCTGGACCGGCACCCTGATCATGATGGCGGGCTTCCTGAACAAGATGGGCATGATCCCCTGGTTCAGCAAGGTGATGGCCGCCTCCATGTCCGGCCACGGCTGGATCTTCGCCTTCCTGGTGCTGGGCCTCACCTACTTCTACGCCCACTATTTCTTCGCCAGCATGACCGCCCACGTGGGCGCCATGTATGCCGCCTTCCTGGGGGTCTCCCTGGCCTGCGGCGCCCCGCCGATGCTGGCGGCCCTGGTGCTGTGCTTCTTCTCCAACCTGCACGCCAGCATGACCCACTACGGCACCGGCCCGGCCGCGGCCATGTTCGGCCAGGGCTTCGTGCCCATCGCCACCTGGTGGCGCCTGGGCTTCATCGTCAGCGTCATCAACATCGTCATCTGGGTCGGCGTCGGCGGCGCCTGGTGGAAGGTCCTGGGCCTCTGGTAGGCCCGCGGCGCGGGGGGCCGGACCTGGTCCGGCCCCCGGAGCCGGTCACCCCGAAGCGTAGCTGAGCCAGAGGGTCCCGGCCAGGGCCGCGGCCACCGCTCCGGCCGTGGCCAGGAAGACCGCGGGATAGCCGAAGCCGTGGATCACCGCGCCGGCCAGGGGCCCGGCCAGGAACAGCGAGAGATCCGCGAAAGCCGTGTAGACGCCCAGGACCGAACCCCGCACCGAGGCCGGGAAGGCGTTGGCGGCCTCCACCCCCAGGGCGGGGAAGATGAGCGAGAATCCCGTCCCGGCCAGCCCGCAGGCCATGAAGGCCGCGGCCTGGGAATGGCCCAGGCCCAGCAGCACCAGCCCGGCCAGTTCGACGCAGAAGGAGACGATGGCCACCGCGAAGCCGCCGTAGCGGTTGATGGTGCGGGCGAACAGCAGCCGCGTGCCGACGAAGCTGAACCCGTAGACCGTCAGCGAAAGCGCCGCGCCCTGCCAGCTCCGGTGGGCGAAGTAGAGGGTGATGAAGGTGGCGATGACCCCGAACCCGGTGCCGCCCAGCGCCAGCGCCAGACCGTAGGGCGTGACCCCCAGCAGGATGTGGCCGATCGGCACCCGCTTGCCGGTGAACGGGGCGGTGGGCGCCATCCGGGTGGCGGCCAGGAAGCTGAGGCTGCAGACGCCGAAGATGATCAGGCCCACCGCGCCGAAGCCCCAGGCCGAAGCCGCCAGCACCCCCAGCGGCGCGCCCAGGGCGATGGCGCTGTAGGTGGCCACCCCGTTCCAGGAGATGACCCGCGCCGTGTGCTCGACCCCGACCCGGCCGATGCCCCACATGGTGGACCCGGTGGAGCTCAGGCTTTCGCCGGTGCCCAGGGCCAGCCGGCTGAGAGCCAGGGTACCCAGGCTGAGCCAGAGCGAGTGCCGCGTCCAGCCGGCCAGGGCCATGAGCGCGCCGCTGGCGGTGCAGGCCAGCAGCCCGTAGCGCACCGTCCGCCGCGGCCCGATGGTGTCCGACAGGTGCCCGGCCCGGGGCCGGCTGGCGAAGGTGGCGACGTACTGCAGGCTCACCAGGAGCCCGGCCACCAGGGTGCTGGTGCCCAGCTGGAGGTGGAGGTACGAGGGCAGGATGGCCAGCGGCGCGCCGATGCAGAAGTAGGCGACGAACGTGAAGGCCACGGCCGGGAGGATGCGGAGGGTGATCCCCTGGTCAGGGCCGAGGCGCGGCATCGACCTTCAGGCGCGGGGCGGAGCCGTCAGCTCGATGGCCTCGGCGTCGCCCGCCAGCAGGACCACGTCGCTCCGGGACGGAGCCTCGCACTCCACCGCCCCGCGGGTCTTGAGGAAATCCCCCACCAGCGGCACGCTGGCCGGGGAGAAGTAGCACACATACTCACCGGAGGCGTCCCGGGGCCCGAACATGGCCACCCCCTTCGCCCCGCGCATGCGCATGGCGACCATCTGGAACTTTTCCTGGAGATGGGTGTGGCGGCCCTGGGCCACCTCCTCCGGCGCGATCGCGACCTTCAGCCATGCCATGAGATGCCTCCCGCAACCCTCTAAGGATACGACACCTGGAGGAATTCCGCCGAGGCCGGCCGACAGGACCGATGACATCGGGCCCCCGGGAGGCATCAGACAGAGTATGCCCTCCAGAAGTCCCCATCCGCAGCGCGCCGCCCTTCCCCTTCCAACGAGATCTGAAAAGCACGACCTGGCCGCTTTTCAGCCCGTCCTGGCCCTGATCCAGGAGTCCCGGAAGCGGGCCCTTCGTGCCGTGAATACGGCACTGGTCGACCTTCATTGGCGGATCGGCCAATACCTCAGCCAGAGGATCGAGGAGCACGGCTGGGGGCAGGGGACGGTGAACGATCTCGCCCACTGGCTCAATCTGCGCGAACCGGACCTGCGCGGATTTTCAGCCTCGAACCTCTGGCGGATGAGGCAGTTCTTCGTCACATACAGGGATGAACCAAAACTCGCAGCACTGACGCGAGAATTGCCATGGACCCATAATGTCCTTGTTTTCAATAAATGTCATAACCCCGAAGAGCGGGATTTCTATCTCAGGCTTGCTGTCCGGGAGCGGTGGGGAAACCGTGAACTGGAGCGCCAGATCAACGGCTGTCTCTTCGAGCGGACCCTGGCGGGAAAGCCGCTGCTCTCCCAGGCGCTGCGAGAACTCCAGCCGGGGACGGGAACGCCCTTCAAGGACCGCCACGTCGTCGATTTCCTCGACCTGCCTGAGCCGCATACCGAGAAGGACTTGCAGAAGGGGCTCCTCCGGCATCTCAAACACTTCCTGCTCGAGTTGGGCCGCGACTTCTGCTTCGTTGGCAGCGAGTTCCCCCTCACGGTGGGAGGACGGGATTTCTTTATCGACCTCGTGTTCTACCACCGCAATTTCCAGGCTCTGGTGGCCTTCGAACTGAAGATCGGCGCATTCGAACCCGAGCATCTCGGCAAGCTGTCCTTCTATCTGGAGGCACTGGACCGAGACCACCGCAAGCCCCACGAAGCCCCCAGCATCGGGGTCCTTCTCTGCACGGACCGGAACAAGGACGTGGTGGAATACGCCCTGAGCCGCACCCTCAGCCCGGCCCTGGTGGCGGAATATCAGAGCAGGCTCCCCGACAAGCGCCTGCTCCGGGCCAAGCTGGAGGAGTTCTACGCACTGCTGGAACAGGAGGAGGCCCTGGAGGGGTAAGATTCCCCTGAGCATCATGGTCCATCCCCACCCGTGACCCGGAGCTCCCATGCCGCACCCCCCCGTCAACCGCCGCATCGTCCTCGCCCGCCGCCCCCAGGGCGCCGTCCTGCCCTCCGATTTCCGCCTGGAGGAGGCGCCCGTGCCGGAGCCCGGCCAGGGCCAGCTACTGCTGCGCACCCTGCAGCTCTCCCTGGACCCCTACATGCGCGGCCGCATGAGCGACGCGCCCTCCTACGCGGCCCCGGTGGCCCTGGGCGCGGTGATGGTGGGCGGCACGGTGTGCCGGGTGGAGTCCTCCCGGCATCCCGGCTTCCAGCCCGGCGAGCTGGTGCTGGCCTACTCCGGCTGGCAGGACTACGCCCTCTCCGACGGCGCCGGCCTGCTCCGCCTGGACCCCGCGGCCGGCCGGCCCTCCCTGGCCCTGGGCGTGCTGGGCATGCCCGGCTTCACCGCCTACATGGGGCTGCTGGACCTGGGCGCGCCCAAGGCCGGGGAGACCGTGGTGGTGGCGGCGGCCACCGGCGCCGTGGGCTCGGTGGTGGGGCAGATCGCCCGGAACCTGGGCTGCCGGGTGGCGGGCATCGCCGGAGGCCCGGACAAGTGCCGCTACGCGGTGGAGGAACTGGGCTTCGACGCCTGCCTGGACCACCGGGCGCCGGATCTGGGCGCCCGGCTCGCCCAGGCCTGCCCCGGTGGCGTCGACGTCTACTTCGAGAACGTGGGCGGGGCGGTGTTCGAGGCCGTGCTGCCGCTGCTCAACCCCAGGGCCCGGGTGCCGGTGTGCGGCCTGATCTCCCAGTACGACCTGGAGCCCGGCGCGGCCGGCGCCACCCTCAGCGCCGCCCAGCTGGAGCGCGTCCTGCTCACCCGCCGGGTCCGGATGCAGGGCTTCATCATCTTCGACGACTACGGCCCCCGGTTCGGCGAGTTCCGCAAGACCATGGCCGAATGGCTGCGGGAGGGCCGGATCAAGTACCGGGAGGACGTGGCGGAGGGCCTGGAGAACGTCCCGGCCGCCTTCATCGCCATGCTCCGGGGCGGCAACTTCGGCAAGCTCATCGTCCAGGTGGCCTGACCCCTCCGGGCGAAGTTCCGCTGGCGGGCCGGCGGGGAAAGGTTTATGATTAGGTGTTTGAACATCTATTTCAGGAGGCGCCCGTGAACCCGCCAGCCCCACCCCTCCAGCCCGTCCTGTTCGTGTCCCACGGGGCCCCGACCCTGGCCCTGGACGGGGGCGCCTGGGCCCGCGACCTCGGCGCCTGGGCCGGCGCCCTGCGGGAGGTCCGGGCGATCCTGGTGTTCAGCGCCCACTGGGAGAACCCCGGCCCGGTCAGGGTCATGGCCTCGGCGCGCCCGGAGACCCTGCACGATTTCGGCGGCTTCCCCGAACCGCTCTACCGGATGCAGTACCCCTCCCCCGGGGATCCGGCCCTGGCCCAGCGGGTGGTGGACCTGCTCCAGGCGGCGGGGGTGGCGGCAGAGCCGGACCCGGACCGGCCCCTGGACCACGGCGCCTGGGTGCCCCTGCGGGCCGCGTTCCCGGAGGCCCGGATCCCGGTGGTCCAGGTGTCTTTGCCGGTGCCCCGGACGCCCCGGCAGTTGTTCGAACTGGGCCGGGCGCTCCGGCCGCTGCGCCGGGAGGGGGTGCTGTTCGTGGCCAGCGGCGGCATCGTGCACAACCTCCGGCTCCTGGACTGGTCCGGCCGGCTGCCGCCCGAGGGCTGGGCGCTGGGGTTCGAGGCCTGGGTGGCGGAACGCCTGGCGGACCCGCCCGCCCTGTTCGAGGCGGCCCAGGCCCCCGGCTACGCCAAGGCGGTGCCCACCTCGGAGCATTTCGATCCGCTCTACATCGCCCTGGGGGCCGCGGACGGATCGCCGGCCAGCACCGTGCACCAGGGCTGGCAGCTCGGCAGCCTCTCGCTCAGGATCTGGGCCTGGGCCTGAAACGGCCGGAGCGGCCCGGGGACCGCTCCGGCCGGCGCTTCAGTGCTTCTTGATGGCGTAGTATTTGGCCGGCACGGGCACGCTGGTGGTGGCGAGGAACTGCTTGCCGTTGAGGCCGCCGAAGATGTAGGTGTCCATGTAGACCAGGGCCAGGTTCTTCACCTTCAGGCCGGTGCTGGTGTCGGTGTAGAGCGCGCCGTTCCACTTGGCGCCGGGGGTGAACTTGCCGTAGGCGTCGAAGAGGTCGTGGAGGTTGTTCTTCTTGGCCTTCTTCTCGACCACCCGGATGGCGTACTCGCCCAGGCCGGCGCTGACGGTGTAGCCGTAGCTGAAGGCCCAGGTGCCGAAGCGGCCGGCGCCGCCCTTGGCCAGCACGCCGGCTTCGACCTTCTTCAGGATTGCGGGGAAGTTGCCCGCCTCCTTCTTCAGGTCCAGGCCCAGGGCGCCGGGATAGCCCATGAGGGGCGAAGGCAGGTCGGCTTCCACGAACAGGCCGTTCTTGGACTCCAGGAGCTTCTTGAGCAGGGGCTCAGTGTGCGCGTCGTTGGTGCAGAAGAAAGCGACCTTCTCGCCCTTGGGGCCGTATTTCTGGAGCCACGCGGGGACCTTCTCGAGGATGAACTGCTGGGCGCCGGCCACGCCCACATCGGAGGTCGGGTCGGGGGCGGTCTCGAAGGCCCAACGGATGCCCATGTCCTTGCAGGCCTGTTCCATGATCGAGCGCCGGCGGCCCAGTCCCTCATAGGACATGTGCCGGGGGAAGGAGATGTGGACGAAGGTCTTGGCGCCCATCTGCTTGGCGGCCCAGATGATGGTGTAGCCGCGGGAGACGAAGTCGTTCTGCGCGGCGAAATCGGCGGCGCCCGAGATCACCAGGGGATCTTCCTGGCATTCGCCGGCGAGGCAGTAGATGTCGGGGCGCTTGGCGTGGATGCGCTTGAAGGCCTCGGCGGTGCCGGGGATGGCCTGGTTGACGATGATCGCCTTCATCTTGGGATCGTCGGACATGGAGACCACGTTCGAAATGAAGGTTTCCTGCTGGGACATGAAGTCGTCGGGATAGGTCATGTGCTGGATCATCCCGCCGGTCTTGACCGACCCGTATTCCTGGATGAGCCGCTCGGCGCCGCGGAGATCGTCCTCGGACTGGGACACCGTGCCGGTGCAGATTCCCACGTGGAACGGCGCGGGGGCCGCCGCCGCGGCGCTGCCGCCGATGAAGAGCATGGCCGCGGGCACCAGAGCCGTTGCGAGCCGGGTCAACCTACGCATGTTGCCTCCTATGGACAAGGGTCGGGGGTCGATTGTAGTCCTGAACAATCTGGAATCGACCCAGAAATACGAATGAAGCACTTGTCCTGTCATTCTGCTTTGATGGAAAATACAAATTCAATCCCGCCATTCCTGGGAGCGCCGCGATGGGGTTCTGGAAGAATCTGACGATCAAAAAAAAGCTTACCTACGCTTTCCTCGCGCTCACCGTGCTGCTGGGGCTGGCCGCGGCCCTGGCCACCGGCCTCATGCTCCGCCGGGCCCAGTCCAAGGCGATCCAGACCAAGGGCGGCAGCCTGGCCAGGCTGCTGAGCGAGGCGGTGTCGCCCACCCTGCTCGCCGACGAGCGCGAGCTCACCGGGGCCACCGAGCGCGCGCTGGACTTCATCAAGGGCGACCCGGACGTGAGCCTGGCCGCGGTGGTGGTGGTGGCCAACCACAAGCGCGTGGTGCCCTTCTTCAGGAAGTTCAACGAGGACGGCAAGCTCAACGCCCACTCCATCGCCGAACCGCTGGAGAACGGCGTGACCCGCTACGGCCGGAGCGGCTACGTGGTGCTGGCCAACCCGCTCGCCCTGGCCGGCGCGGACCCGGCGAAGGCCTACTACCTCATGCTGGTCATGAACAACGAAAGCAACGCCCGGGAGCTCAGGCTCAGCTACGCCATGATGATCCTCCTGGCCCTGGGCATGGTGGCGGTGGGGGTCGGGGCCGCCCTGCTGCTGAGCAAGGCCATCGTCAAGCCCCTGGAAGTCATCAACGAGGGCATGCGCGACATTTCCGAAGGGGAAGGCGACCTCACCGCCCGCCTGGACGCCGGCGGCAAGGACGAGATCGCCCAGCTGTCCGCCAACTTCAACCGGTTCGTGGCCAACATCCAGGGCATCGTCAACCAGGTGATCACCATCGCCGGCACCATCGCCTCCGGCTCCCTGCAGATGTCGGCCGGCATGACCGAAATGGCCGCCACCGCCGAAGCCATCGCCCAGACCGCCGAGACCCAGCAGACCAGCGTGAAGCAGGCCACCGAGCGGGTCGGCACCATCGCCCAGTCCTCCCAGATCGTCTACAGCAACGTCGGCAACGCCCTCCAGGTGTTCGAGCAGGCCCGGGAGGCCGCGGTCAAGGGCGGCGCCGCGGTGGACGAAGTGGTCGCCGGCATGGCGGAGATCAGCACCAATTCCAAGCAGATCGGCAACATCCTCACGGTGATCACCGAGATCGCCAACCAGACCAACCTGCTTTCCCTCAACGCCGCCATCGAGGCCGCCAAGGCCGGCGAGCAGGGCAAGGGCTTCATGGTGGTGGCCGAGGAGGTGCGCAAGCTGGCCGAGCGCTGCGGCCAGGCCGCCAAGGAGATCAAGCTGCTGGTCACCACCTCCGGCAAGAGCATCCAGGCCGGCAGCGCCACGGTGAACGCCGCCGGGGCCGGGCTCAAGAGCATCCAGTCCGCCATCGCCGCCAGCGCCGAGCACATCCAGGCCATCGGCAACCAGAGCCACACCCAGAGCCAGGACAGCACCGCGGTGGTGGGCTTCATGGGCGAACTGACCGGCATCGCCGAGCAGAACGCCGCCTCCACCGAGGAGATGGCCGCCACCATCCGCGAGACCAGCCGGACCGTGGACGAACTGAGCCGGGCCGCCGAATCCCTCAACGCGCTGGTGTCGCGGTTCAAGGTCTAGGATCCCGGATACACGCTTGAAAACTGGAAGACCTGGGAAGGACGCTGGGAACTGATCAACGGGGTCGCCTACGACATGACCCCTGCCCCGATTCCCGATCACCAGCGTATCGGCTTCCAGCTTCAGTTGGCGATCCATCAGGCCCTGGAAGCTGCCAAGTCCAAGCAGGCCGGAGGCGGCCCGCATCGAATGGGGCGCCGTGGTTCTGCTTCTGGGTGGGAGACTCCCGGTGACGGTCGTCTGAGAATGCAGGCCTTGCGAGTTGTGTAAACTTGTGTATATTTACTGGATGGACAGCAAGGCCCTCATCTCCCAACTGGAAGCCGCCGGATGGAAGCATGTGGGCACGACCGGGAGTCATTGGCATTTCAAGCATCCGGAGGACAAGAACAAATTGACCGTTCCCCATCCCAAAAAGGACCTCGGTAAAGGCTTGGTAGCCCAGATTCTGCGCAAAGCGGGCCTGAAGCCCTGAAAGGAGGTCTCATGTTGAACTTCATCGCCATCGTCCGCAAGGAAGAGGGGGCATGCTACGGCGTGGAATTCCCGGACCTCCCCGGGTGTTTCTCGGCAGGAGACACCCTTGAAGAGGCCCGGGTGAACGCCCACGATGCCCTGAAAGGACATCTCGCCATGCTGGCGGAAGATGGCGACCCCATCCCGGCCCCAAGCGCACTCGAGACCATCATGGCCCGGCCGGAGTACGGAGACGCCGCGGCCCTCCTGGTTTCCGTTCCAGACCAGCATTCCGTGCGCCTCAACATCTCCTTCCCGAGCGATCTGGTGGCCAAGGTCGATACCTATGCCCGCCAGCCAGGCCATGCAGACTCAGCCTTAGGCCCGGCGCCCGCTCAGGGCGCCGGGGGCTTCGCCGGCGCGGCGGGCTCAGGTTCCGCGGGGGCGCTGGGCGAAGTGAAGGCGTTGCTGTTGCCCTGGTCCTCGGCGGGGGCGGGCGCTTCCAGGGGGACGAATACGGTCACGGCGGGCTGGACTCCGGCCAGGAGCCGGGGCAGGGAGACCAGCAGGGTGTCCTCGGACAGGGGCACGGTGATGCGCTTCTCGACTTTCTGGCCGTCCTTGACGGTGATCTCGAGCCGGTGCCCCTGGCCCTGGACCTTGGCCTGGTCCCGCTCGCCGGCGTTGAGGTCGAGGGGCTCCTGGCCGTCCACCGACACGCTCAGGCTTTCGATGGCCTTCACCGAACCGTCCTGGGCGTCCATGTTGTCCAGGATGAGGGTGTGGCCCTTGCCCAGGTGGAACACCAGGGCGATCAGCCCGGCGTAGACCGCCAGCAGGCAGAGGCGCACCAGCAGGCGCCGGGTCTTGACCTTGGGGTCCGGCACGGTGCCGCTCATTTGCCGCCTCCTTCCGCGGCCGCGCCGCCGCGCAGGCCTTCGCGCAGCCGCTCGGCCTCGCGCCGGCTGCGCCAGGCGTAGAGCACCAGGGACAGGGCGATGACCCCGTAGCCGATGAACTGCCTGAAATACTCTCCGATCATGGCCTCGCCGAACAGCTTCTGGCCGGCCCCGGGGGAGACCACGAACAGCACGTGCAGCAGGCAGACCCCGATGAACACGTTGGGGATGGTGGCCTTCTTCACCGAGGCGCCGCCCACCAGGATGGCCGCCACCGCGAAGAAGCTGGTCTGGTCATGGGCGTTGTAGGTGGCCATGTTGCCCATGTTCTGCAGGAAGATGATCTGGCCGACGGTGGCCAGCACCGTGGAGATGATGATGGCGATGATCCGGGTCCGGTCCACCGGCACGCCGGCCGACTCGGCCACGTGCATGTCGTGGCCCACCGCCCGCATGTCCTGGCCCAGCTTGGTCTTCTTGAACCAGATGATGAACCCGCAGAGGGCGGCGATCACCAGGAAGGTGGCGATGGGCAGCACGAAGGGCCCCACCCGCAGGGCCAGCATGGTGTCCAGGGTCTGGCGCACCCCGTCCAGGTTCAGGGTGTTGCGGATGCCGTAGCCCCGGGACAGGACGATGGCCCTGGAGCGCACCGGGATCACCGAGCCCATGAGGTAGAGCACCACGAACTGGTACACGCCGTTGATGAAGAAGGCCAGGATGTAGCCGGTGACCATCTCCCGGCCCTTGGCCTTGTTCAGCACCACCCCGCAGATGTAGCCCATGAGCAGGGACACCGGCAGGCTGATGAGCGCGGCGAACACCAGTCCGTAGACGCCCAGCAGGTTGTAGTTGACGGCCATGATCAGGCCGAACTGGCCGGCCATGGCGCCCAGGGTCATGCCGAAGTTGAGCCCCATGCCGGCGTAGATGGGCAGCAGCAGGGCCAGCACCAGGAACGAGTCGCGGCCCAGCCGGGTGATCATCTCCTGGCCGATGTAGACCAGCGACAGGCCCGAGGGCCGGATGGCCAGGACGGTGACGATGAGGAACAGGAGGATGACCGCGTTCTCCCGCAGGAAGCGGCCGAAGGTTCGTTTGCCGCTCATTTGGACACCTTCGTTTTCCGGGTCAGGGCGTAGATGATGATGCCGTTGGAGACGACGATCCGCACCACCTCGGACATGTCGGTCTGCAGCCAGGAGTTGATCACCGACGGGGTCATGGTGAGCAGGCCCTGGAACAGGAAGGTGCCCACCACCACGTGGAGCATGGTGGCCTTCTTCACCGAGGCGCCGCCGATGAGGATGGCGGCGATGGCGGTGAAGGGCATGGCCAGGGGCGCGTTGTACAGCTGGATGAAGCCGAAGCTCTGCTGGTAGACGATGATGCCCACCGCCCCCAGCGCGGTGGAGATGACCACCGAGATGGTGCGCATCCGGTCCACGCTGATGCCCGAGGCCCTGGCGTAGTCGGGGTTGGAGCCCACCGCGGTCATGGCGGTGCCGGTCTTGGTGCGCAGGAACAGCCACATGAGGTAGGCGCCCAGGGCGGCGAACAGGATCTCGCCGGTGGGGAAGCGGAAGAACGGCCCGACCTTCACCGCCAGGAAGTCGTTGAGGATGTGGATCCAGTAGTTCTCCACCGAGATGGTGGTGCGCAGGCCCTTGCCGGCGTAGCCCCAGATCATGTCCGGCGCCGTGTAGGGCAGCAGCAGCCACATGATGCACATGAACATGACCCCGGCGAAGCCCACGTACATGGCGATGGTCATCTCCTCGCCCTTGACCTTGTTCAGCAGCTTGCCGTAGAGCCAGCCGAAGACGATGGCGAAGGGGGAGCTGAGCGCCAGGGCCCCGAAGAAGCCCGCGGCCCCGTGCAGGCCCAGCTGGACCGACAGGGTGGCGCCCAGCAGCCCGGCGATGATGCCCAGGGAGAGGCCGAAGTTGAGCCCGCAGCCGGACTGGATCATGGGCACCAGGGCCAGCACGAAGAAGGCGTTCTGGCCGAACCGGTTGAACACGTCGGAGAGCGAGGCGTCCACCCGCACCCCCACCAGGGGCGCGGCGAAGAACAGGGCCACCAGGAAGAAGAAGATGATGATCCGGGGCCAGCCGAAGTCGGCGCCGAACTGTCTGAGGCTATTCACTGAGGCCCTCCCGCGCATTGGCGCTCCCGGGCACCCGCTCGCCGGTCATGAGCAGGCCGAACTCGGCCAGCTCCGCGGTGGGCGGCAGGATGCCGGTGATCCGGCCCTCGTCGACGATGGCCACCCGGTCGCAGATGGCGCGCAGCTCCTCCAGTTCGCTGGACACCATGATGATGGTCATGCCCTGCTCCCGGTTGTACTTGTGCAGGGCGTCCAGCACCAGGCGCTTGGCCCCGATGTCGATGCCCCGGGTCGGCTCCGAGACGAACAGCAGCTCGGGGGCGATGGCGAACGCCTTGGCCAGGCAGATCTTCTGCTGGTTGCCGCCGGAGAGCTCCATGGCCT
>Ga0316231_1003987_pt1 | contig 12572 bp, 12 predicted proteins | sample TBH18027metaG_FD_206002 | JGI IMG/M metagenome (GOLD analysis project Ga0316231, IMG submission 206002) | Freshwater microbial communities from Trout Bog Lake, Wisconsin, USA - TBH18027 | ecosystem: Environmental > Aquatic > Freshwater > Lake > Hypolimnion/Profundal zone | place: USA: Wisconsin...
TTGCCAAATCAGAGCCGGCGGTATTGAGCTTGGTGGTGCTCTCGATCATTTCACTATATCCGTTGTGGTCTAGCAAATCTTTCTTCAGTGCGGCAGATAGGATGCCTACACCTAATGGTTTTCCTAGAATCAGAATATCTCCAGCTTGAGCAGCCGCATTGCTTTTAATGTGAGCTGGGTTCACTATGCCAATTGCGACTAGGCCGTAAATAGGCTCGACAGAATCGATGGTATGGCCGCCCGCAATTGGAATGCCTGCGCTCCGGCAAGCTTCTGCCCCACCCTCCAGAATGCGGGCAATGGTAGCGGTAGATAGGGTCTTGATGGGCATCCCAACCAAGGCTAGAGCAAAGAGTGGCGTGCCGCCCATCGCATAAATATCGCTAATAGCATTGGTAGCCGCTATTTTTCCAAAATCGAATGGATCATCGACAATGGGCATAAAAAAATCAGTGGTTGCCACAATGGCTTGGGATTCATTGATCTGGAAAACCGCGGCATCATCGGAGGTTTCGATGCCGATAAGCAATTCTTTGGGGAAGGGGAGTTGCGGAACGTTTTTTAGAATTTCCGATAAAACGCTGGGGGCAATTTTGCAACCACATCCACCGCCATGAGATAGGGAGGTCAGACGTGGTTCATTTGGGTGGGGGGTATAGTGATTCATGATGGGGTCGCGTGGCAAGGCTATTGGTTTAGTAACGCCTCTATCTTACCTTTGACTTCAGGGCTATCGGCGTTATCAATTGATCCAAACCAAACGCCTTGAATCTTCCCATTTCTATCAATCAAAAAGGTCGTTGGGATGCCCCTTGCTTTCCATGTTTTATAGATAGTGCTATTACGATCCTGCAAAATCTCTATGGCATTACTAGTCAAGCCGCTACCAGTGAGGAATTGCTGAATCCGGGGTTTCATTTCAGCGAGATTCACAGCAAGAATTTTCAAACCTTTGGGACCATATTTTTCTTGCAAGTAGATGAGCTCATCGAATTCTTCGCGACACGGTTCGCACCAACTGGCCCAAAAATTGACCATGACAACCTTGCCTTTGAAGGCTGCCAAGTTAACGGTTTCTCCAGATAAATTTTGGAGCTGTAATCTAGGAGCTGATACAGCTCCTGTTTGGCCGGGATCATGCCATTGTGCATGGGTAGGTATCGATAACCCTGCAAGGATAAAGAAGCAAGGTCCCCAAAATAGGACTTTGCTTCTTGTGCTCAGCTTTTGGAATAGTTGCATGAGGAGCAATGAGCGATTAAAAACTTAGCCAATTTTTCTGCTGGTAATTTTGTATTTAAAGTTATCCGGATCGAGGGAGTCAAATCGCCCTTCGCTGTTCTCTGCTTGTGGATACATGAGAAATGGAATGGCGCCTGCTTTTCCGAGCTTAGATCCTGGCAGAACTACATCATGATCGTAGTTATAGGCCATCCAATTCATTTCCCAGTTGCCAAAAAGATATTCGCGAATAGCGAGAACCTTGGGATCATTTGCTGGTAGACCACCCGTTTCTTCTAGGATGACCTTGCGAACATCTGCCGGATCTACGGGAACCCAGCCAAAACCAGTCGCATAAAATTCAGCGCGACAATGTTGGGCTTTAGTGATGTCACCTGATTTACCTAGGCTCTTATAACCACGTGCCGAGTCGGCAATGCGGATGCCGTAGGCATCACGGGCGGCGATGCCAACCGAGCGGGCAAGCGCTACAAATACAGCATTAATATCAGCGCACTTTCCACCTAGGTTGTTGGTCTCGAGCATTAGCTTCACATCGCCTTGACCGCAGCCACGAGTTTTGGGATCACGATGGGTATTGTCTACCACCCAGTTATAGATTGCCTTAGCCTTGTCGGTGTCGCTTGCATTGGCTGGAAGGTTTGCAATGCATGCGAGGGCTTTCGCCTTAACGATGCCATCGGTCGGTAGATAGTGCGTTGATCGCGTCCAGAATGTTTTTTCTTCCTTCGATAGCTTAAGGGAGGAATTTGGATAGGTTAGTTCAATATGGCGATTGCAAGTGCTTACTAGTACCGATACTTTGGCGGTATGAGTTGTAGAAGATTTGTCCCATCTGACCCATGCCATGCGGGCTTGTTTATCAGGAGTTTCGTAAATCTCGATAGCTGCTTTGGGATCGCTTACTTCAGGGCGAATGGCAACCGTCCTGAAGTAATCTGTGTCTAAAACGAGCGGTAGTGGAATCCAGGCTTGTGCTGCCCCGTCTGGACTGACGAGACTAATTTCGGTCACTATTTCGTAAGTATTCCAATCTGGCGCTGATTGGGCAAATGCGCTGGAGAGAGGGTGTAGCGCTGGCAATGCAATGCCGCCAACAAGTGTTTTTAGTGCGACGCGACGAGAAATAGTCATGGGGTGGCTACCTATGGATGGGATGAGTGGATAACAAGAGTGAAAAAAGAAGTGTAAAACATGTAGTGCCCAACTATGAATGGGAGAAGCTTTTCTTCGGTGGGTTGGTGTGACGCGCTGGAGGTCTGCCAGAAGATGGTTTATTACCCCCATTTCCCGGTCTAGGTTTGCGGTTTTGCTGGTGCTGTTGACTACGCAATTGAATGGGTTGTGCAACTGCATTGGGGTCTGGTTCAAACCCTGCAATAATTTCTTGGGGTAGTTTTTGTTTAATAAGTTTTTCAATATCCCTGAGCATCTGATGTTCGTCTACGCAAACAAGTGATATCGCAACCCCATTTGAACCCGCTCTACCAGTTCTTCCAATCCGATGCACATAATCCTCTGACACATTCGGTAAGTCGTAGTTGACTACATGGGGAAGTTGGTCGATATCAATGCCGCGAGCGGCAATATCGGTGGCAACTAATACACTGATTTTCCCATCCTTAAAATCAGCCAAGGCTTTGGTGCGTGCGCTTTGGCTTTTATTACCATGAATAGCCATGCTGGTAATGCCATCTTTTTCGAGTTGTGTGACTAATTTATTTGCGCCGTGTTTCGTTCTTGTAAAAACCAATACCTGTTTCCAGGAATGAGTTTTAATCAGATGTGCTAGTAAGGGATGCTTTTGGTTTCTGTCAACAGGGTGAATGAGTTGGGCGATTGCCTCATTAGTACTATTGCTGCGAGCCACTTCGATCAGTGCTGGGGAATTTAATAGGCCATCTGCTAAAGCTTTAATCTCTGTTGAGAAAGTTGCGGAGAAAAGTAAGTTCTGTCGTTGCTTGGGGAGGGCCGCGAGGATTTTTTTAATGTCTCGCAAAAATCCCATGTCCAGCATGCGATCGGCCTCATCAAGCACAAGAATTTCAATGGCATCAAGCGAAACACATTGTTGGGACATCAAGTCTAAAAGGCGCCCTGGGGTGGCTACCAAAATATCAAGACCTGCTTGAATGGCTTTAATTTGAGGATTGGCGCCGACGCCTCCAAAGATCACTGTAGACTTGAGTCCGGTGTATTTTCCGTAGGTTAGAACGGATTCTTGTACTTGAGCCGCAAGCTCTCGTGTGGGAGTCAAAATCAGGACGCGCAGCCGACGTTTGCCGCTGGTAGCTTGAGGTGTGCCACTGAGGCGCTGCAAAATCGGGAGAGTAAACCCAGCTGTTTTGCCGGTACCGGTTTGGGCTGCCGCCAAGAGATCGCCCCCTTTTAGTACTGCCGGGATCGATTTTTCTTGAATCGGGGTGGGGGTGGTGTAGCCTTCCTCCGTAATAGCGCGAAGGATAGGTGCTGATAAACCAAGATCTGTAAATAACATAAAGGCCAATGAAATATTGGCCCGTATTCAATTAAACGACTATCCCGGCCAATGGGGTGAGCTGCCACACTAGAGTGTTTGCAGAAAGAGTCGTTATTTTAGTTCATTGGGTTGGGGGGGTGGATGGAAAGAGCCAATCTGGAAAACCTTTGGGCTTTAGGCTGACCGTATCTACACAAACAATGTGTAATAGGGCGCTGGCGATCAGTTCTGGCTCTTGTGAAGGATCGCTTAGATTGAGTCGCTTAGCGGTTTGGTGAACTGCAATTTGAGTGCGCCCCCGATGTTCAATGACCTGGTCAATTGCCAATAAATCATCTAGCCGTCCGGGCCGATGAAAATTCATGGTGATTTCGCGAACTGGCAACAGGATGCCGAATTCTTTTACCAACTGAGAGGGGCTAAGATTGCGCTCATATAACCACTGTGCACGACTGCGTTCAAATATTTCCAAGTACCGTGCATGGTAAACAAAACCAGCTGCATCTGTATCTGAGTAGCAAACTCGAAAGAGAAAGGGTGAGGTTGTAGTCATTAGCTTGTGGATTCAATAGGGATGGTTTTACTAAATCTTATTCCGATAATAGCTTTGAATAATGACATAAAACGGACTTTATCTTGATTACAATCATGGAGTAGGGAGGCGCTTTGAATCTGATCAACAAAGTGGCTAAGCCTTGCAACCTTCACTCATTTAGGAGCTATTTTGAAAAAATCCTTGCTTACTGCACTTATTGCATCATTTGGTTTGTTAGTCGCCCCCGCTGTTTTCGCGCAAGCCCCTGCGAAGATGCTTCCCTTGGCTGCTGAGGCTGCTGTGATTACAGCGACAGTTCAATCGGTTGATTTAAGCAAGCGCATTGTTGTGCTTAAAGATGCTAACGGTAATCTGTTGCAAATGAATGTGTCTAAGAAAGTAAATGACTTAGATCAGGTTAAAAAAGGTGATACTTTTGCAGTAGAGCATGCCCAAGCAATTGCGGTGGGTTTGGTAGCGGTTCCAAAAGGGCAGAAGCCCGGTGTATCTGGTGTTCGCTCGGTGGTGATTTCTGGTAAGGGCACAAGCAAGCCTTTTGAAGAAACCACTGATACGGTTTATGCCACTGTCAAGATTGGCACTATTGATACCAAAACGCGTATCGTGACGTTTACATTGCCTAGTGGTGAGAAGCAAAAAGTAAAGGTAGATCCTAGTGTGTTGGGTCTTGAGAAGTTTAAGGTGGGCGACGATGTGATGGTTGAATTTGTGGATGACACTATCATTGGATTTACCGCGACACCCAAAAAGTAAACCTAAGGGATTACCCGGAGCAGACTTGTGCTGCTTTATAAATGCCTGTCAATGTATCTGACAGGCATTTTTTATTGCAACGCATTATTAATATTTTTGTCATAATTGCGTCACAGAAGATATTTGCGATCTACGCATTTATCTTGGATTGAAATAACTATAAAAAGAGTTTTTGAAAGAGGAGTCGAGATGTTTACATTACTAAACAAAGAACGAATCATTGCGGGGCCGAGCTTTAACCGTTGGCTAGTGCCACCTGCAGCCTTGGCCATTCATTTATGTATTGGCATGGCTTATGGCTTCTCTGTTTTCTGGAAGCCAATGTCTACTCTGCTTGCGAATACAGATGCAGCATGTACTGCGCAGACTTTTATGCAGCAACTTTTTACTACCTCATGCAACTGGACAATTCCGAATGAGGTACATATTTTTGAAACCTTTATTGCTATGCTGGGGATATCGGCTGCGGTATGGGGAACTTGGGTAGAGCGTTCTGGACCCCGTAAATCTGGCTTTATTGCCGCCCTTTGTTGGGGTGGTGGCTTGATCGTCGGTGGCATTGGTGTTGCTATGCATCAACTTTGGCTGGTTTATCTTGGTTGTGGCATTTTGGGCGGCATTGGCCAAGGGCTGGGTTATATCACCCCTGTCTCTACTCTCATTAAGTGGTTTCCAGATCGTCGTGGCATGGCTACTGGCTTTGCAATCATGGGTTATGGTGGCGGCGCAATGGTCGGTGCCCCGTTGGCTGTGTACTTGATGCAGCATTACAAGATTGATGATGTTCTGGGCGTATCAAGCACGCTGATCACGATGGGTGTGATTTATTTTGTGGTGATGACTTGTGGTGCGTTTGGATTTAGAGTTGCTCCAAGTGGCTGGAAGCCATTAAATTGGCAGCCAGTAGCATCCACTTCTGCATTGATTACCAATCGCCATGTTCATCTCAACCATGCTTGGAAAACTAAACAATTCTGGCTAATTTGGGGTGTATTGCTATTAAATGTGACGGCTGGTATTGCTGTGATCTCCATGGCTAGCGTCATGTTCCAGGATGTCTTGGGCCCTGCGATTTTGGGCTTGAGTAACACCATTACCGATTTGAGTGTTGAGCAAAAGGCCGCCATTGCTGCTTCAGCGGCAGGCTTGGTCGGTTTGATCAGCTTGTCCAATAGTTTGGGGCGTTTAGGCTGGGCTACTGTATCGGACCATATCGGCCGTAAAACGACCTATTCCATCTTCTTCATTTTGGGAATCGTGACCTATTGCAGCCTGCCATATTTTGGTCATGCTGGAATGGCTGGCATGTTTGTTTTGGCCGTTTGTTTAATTTTGACCATGTACGGTGGTGGATTTTCTACGGTGCCTGCTTACTTGGCGGATATTTTTGGAACGCAGATGGTCGGTGCGATTCATGGTCGTTTATTAACAGCGTGGTCTGCCGCAGGAATTATTGGGCCATTTATTATTGCCGCTGTTCGCCAGGCTCAAATTGATGCGGGCGTAGCAAAAGCGTTGGTTTATGATCGCACGCTCTACATTATGGCGGTGCTCTTGTTTGTTGGTTTGATCTTGAATTTACTGGTAACTAAAGTAAAAGACAGTGACTACATGACTGATGAAGAGTTGCAAAAAGAGCGTGCATTAGCGCATGAATCTTCATCAAAAGTGGATGTTAATGCCGAAACTGCTGCGCGTGGCTCTTTTGGCTTTGGTGGTGTGCTGGCATGGGCAGTGATTGGGACCCCATTTATTATCGGAGTCTGGATTGCGCTCTCTAAGGCGGCCGCTTTGTTCTAAGATGCTTATTGACTAGGGCAAGTTACCTGCCCAATGGGGAAGCCGACTCATGTAGTGTGAGTCGGTTTTTTTATTGCCTCAAGCATGCTTCATGTAGTCAAGCATTTGTTTTAAAGTCTCATCGGGAGATCGTTTTAAGTTTGTCACCACTCCATCGTAATCTTCTGGGGGTCGATTTTGACTCAGTTTAAATTTCCCGATCATGCTGCTAATGTTGATTTCTATTCCGATGATGGCATTGAGCATCGTTTGGATGTACTCCTCCGGGGCATCTTCTAACTTCCACGAGGATTGATAGGTCGGTTCATGAAGGTTGGTCATTTGAGAGACATGTTGACGCAGCCATACTGGGTCTTCAATGGTACGCAAGGCGCCCTGAATATGTGCTACTGCATAGTTCCAGGTTGGAACTACTTTGCCGGTTTCTTGTTTAGAGGGATACCAAGAGGGTGTGATGTACGCCTGGGGCCCATGGAAAATCGCCGTTACTTCTGGAGAGGCTTGTTTAGCAATTTCTAGGAGGGGGTTTATTTTGGCAACATGGCCGTATAGATGCTTACCATCTTCGCTAAGCATGAGTGGGATGTGATTGATCTCGCTGTGTTCATTTAGGATGCCAATCACGGTAGCCAGCGGGTAGCTGCGCACAAAGGCTGCCAATAGATCGCTATCTTCAATTAGAAAATGTTTTGGTAGGTACATGTCTCAAATCCTGTATTGGTATGGTTATGTAGCACCATAGCAGAAAGATGGGATTGCATTGACATTTGAGGGCAGACCCTTTAGGAGATGGTTTACGGGGTATATAATGAGAATCGTTCCCATTAAATGATAAAAGTGACCGCTTTCCATGAATTTGGATCAAGTCGAATTAGGTAATTTGTACCGGGTTAGCGGAATTCATTCCCCGAAGGGCGCCCCTGAAATCAAAGGGCAGTTAGAGGATATTGGCTTTCTGCCAGGGGAGCAGGTCACCTTGTTGCGAAAAGGTTTGCTTGGCAAAGGCCCTTATATGGTGCGTGTAGGGGCTTCGACATTTGCCCTGCGACATTCTGAGGCGCGCATGATTGCCGTTGAGTTCCTTCCCCATGACTGAGTCGACGATTCACTTCTTTCCTAAGGATCCCCTTGTGGCGCTCTTGGGAAATCCCAATTGCGGTAAAACAGCCTTATTTAATTTGCTAACCGGAAGCCGTCAAAAAGTCGCCAATTATTCAGGTGTAACGGTAGAGCGCAAAGAGGGTAGATTGGTGCTTGAGTCAGGAAAGACTCTGCGTATTCTGGATTTACCCGGTGCTTATAGTCTTTACCCTCGCTCTCTGGATGAGCGAGTTACCTGTAATGTTTTGCTAGGAAGGGCCCAAGGAGAAAAGAAGCCTGATTTAGTGTTGTGCATCTTAAGTGCCATGAACTTGCGTAGAAATCTTCGCCTGGTATTGGCTGCGAAACGCTTAGGAATTCCCTGCATAGTTGTGCTCAATATGTTGGATGTCGCCAAGCGTCAAGGGTTGCATATTGATACTGCCGCGCTTTCAAGAGAGTTGGGTTTGCCGGTTTTAACCAGCATTGGTATTCAATCCCGTGGGGCTGATGCCATTAAGCACTATCTAGATCAATTGGATTGGCGCAATTTGCAGGCATTGCGAACTGGCACGGCGGATGCAACGCTGGAAGGTGTAGCTTCTCATATAGCCCATGCTGAAACTGATAATGTGCAAGTGCAACGGATCTTGCAAAATTTGCACCTAGATCAAATTATCCCGGATCGCCTTAGCGACCGGCTTGATGCGGTTCTCTTACATCCTGTTGTGGGCCCCATCATTTTGGCGGCATTACTCTTTTTAATATTCCAGGCTGTTTTTAGTTGGGCCACCTTGCCGATGGAGTGGATTAAGTTGGCCGTTGAGTACCTTGGTGCTCAGATTGTGCATGTGCTTCCCAATAATTGGTTTCGGAGTTTGTTGATCAATGGTGTTTTAGCTGGCTTGGGCGGTGTCATCATCTTCTTGCCGCAGATCTTGATCCTATTTTTCTTTATCCTGCTCCTTGAAGAATCCGGATACCTACCGCGCGCAGCCTATTTACTCGATAGGGTGATGGGTTCAGTGGGGCTTTCTGGGAGATCCTTTATTCCATTGCTCTCGAGTTTCGCTTGCGCGATTCCGGGCATCATGGCTACGCGTAGCATCTCCAATGCACGAGATCGTTTGGTCACTATTTTGATCGCGCCAATGATGACGTGCTCAGCTCGACTCCCGGTGTATGCTTTGCTGATCTCCGCTTTTATTCCAGAAAAAACACTTTCTGCCGGAATTGATTTACAGGGCTTGGTTTTGTTCTTGCTCTATCTGGCTGGTATCTTCGGGGCGATGGCTGTCGCATGGCTCCTCAAGCGCTTTACAAGTGAGCAATTTCGCCTCAATGCCCTCATGATGGAGTTGCCAAGCTACCATCTCCCTCGTTTGGGGAATTTGGCGATTAGTCTGTGGCAGCGTGCAGAGATTTTTATGCGTCGCGTAGGGGGAATCATTTTGGTGATGACGATCTCCTTGTGGATCTTATCTAGTTTTCCCTTGCCTCCAGAAGGCGCAACTGGTGCCCCAATTCAATATAGTGTTGCGGGCATGCTGGGTCGTGGCTTAGCGCATCTTTTTTCACCGATTGGTTTTAACTGGCAAATTAGCATTGCCTTGGTGCCGGGCATGGCCGCAAGAGAGGTGGTGGTGAGTTCTTTGGCGACCGTTTACGCATTGTCCAGCTCCACCGTCGACGCTAGCGATGCTCTAATTCCACTGATCTCAAGTGGCTGGTCTTTGGCCACCGCGCTTTCATTGTTAGCATGGTTTGTGTTTGCACCCCAATGTTTATCTACGATTGCTGCCGTGAAGCGGGAGACGGGTGGATGGCGGATTCCGGTGATTATGTTGACGTATTTATTTGCATTGGCTTATCTAGCATCATTCATTACTTACCAGGTCGCCTTGGCATTTGGGCTGGGTTGAGGCGCGCTATTTATTTTGCATAGCAACATTTTGACTCTGCAGTACTATCTCTGAGGCAGTAAAAAATATAAAAATGATAGGAGATAACAATGGGTTCACGTCGTCAATTTATTAAAACTGTTTCTGCTTCTAGTGTAGGGATTGTGGCAGCATCCACAATCGGCGTTGTACAAGACGCCTCGGCTTCTTCGGCCGCAACTGGTTGCGGTGATATTTACACTGGTCCACATCAGATGGTTCGTAATAGCAAAATACTTTCTATTAAAAATGCAGATGGCACAGAAACTTTGGGGGTGGTTACACCTAAAGGGGTTATTGATGTACGTGCTGTTGCCAAAAAAATGAAAATTGCTGCACCCTTAACTCTTGATCAGCTATTGCAGGAAGGCAATGCAGGGGGATTTGAGAAGGTGGTAGCTAGCGCTGATCGTTCCGGCGTTCCTTATTTGGACGAGTCAAAAATTACCTATGGACGTCTTTTTAAGAATCCTGGAAAAATTGTTTGCGTTGGCTTAAATTATCGCCAACATGCTGATGAAATCGGGATGGCTCGTCCCAGCGTTCCGCCACTCTTCAATAAATACAACAATAGCCTGGCGGCTCATAACTGCGTGCTGGAAATTCCGCCACCACAAATTTCGTATAAATTGGATTACGAGACTGAGCTTTTAATTGTGGTTGGCAAACATATGCGTAATGTCCCAGAATCTGAGGCCTTAAATTATGTGGCCGGATATTGCACCTCGAATGATTTCTCATCACGCGATTTGCAGCTCGAACTGCCTAGTGGTCAGTGGATGATTGGGAAGACATTGGATCAGTATGCACCAATCGGACCGTATTTTGTCACCGCCGATTTAGTGGGCGATCCAAATAATCTGAAGATCCAAACATTTGTGAATGGAGAAATGCGCCAAAACTCCAATACTTCTGATTTCATTCACAATACCCAAAAGATGCTGTCATACATTAGCCGCTACTGGGCTTTAGAGCCGGGTGATATTGTTTTCACTGGCACTCCGCAGGGCGTTATTTTAGGCATGCCAAAAGATAAGCAAGTATGGCTTAAAAAAGGCGACACAGTAGTTAGCTCAATCGAGAAGCTAGGGGACTTGAAGTTCACGTTGGGCTAATTTCCCCCTCGTTTTGCAAGCCGCCTACGGGCGGCTTTTTGATGTCGGCATAAGGTTGCTCAAGCAAGGCTGGAAACTTCCGCGTCACGAATCATTGTTAAACTCTGGCATCATGCAAAAACCCATTTTTTTCGTTCTGAAGATACTACTGATGGCTTCATTGGTGCTGGCACCATCCATCAGTAGGGCGGTCTTGCAGGATGAGATTCAGGTGTATGACGATGAAATTAATTCCAAGGGCGAGCAAAGCCTGGAATTGCATGTGAACAATACGCCCCGGGGGGTTATTACACCAAGCTATCCTGGTGAAGTGATGAACAATAGCAATACTCGCATTACCCCAGAATATGCATATGGCTTGGGTCATGATCTTGAGGCTGGACTGTATGTCAATACGGTGGTTAATAACAGCACCTGGAATTATGCTGGTGCAAAAGTGCGCCTCAAGTGGCTTCCCTATCAAGAGGAGCAGGGCGATCCCATTTTTGCTGGGGTAAATATTGAGCTCTCCAATACTTTGCCGCAATATGAGCAATCTCGTTATAACTCTGAAGCGCGATTTATTTTAGGTAAACATATTGATGAGTGGTTGTTTGTGATCAACCCTATTTTTGATCAGCAACTTTCCCAGCCCTATGTTCATCAGGCGCCAGACTTTAATACAGCCATTCGAATTTCTCGTGAAGTGGCGCCTGATTGGGCTGTGGGGACCGAGTTTTATTCCAATTACAACCAAATTGGTACAGGACCAATTGCCTTGCCCAATACGCAGCAATTGGTTTTTCTAAAAGTGTATTGCGATGCTGGTCCTCTGCCTTTTCAGGCGGGTATTGGAAAGGGTTTTACGAATAGCAGTGATACCTTGACGGTGATGGCCATTTTCTCCATTCCCTTGCCGTAATGATTGACGCTAGCTGGTATACCGAATGATTATCGAACCGCAATATGCAGAGTTCATTGGCTATAGCGCTGCATTTTTAACGACAGTCGCATTTTTGCCCCAAGCAATTCAATCTTGGCGTAGCCGCGATCTCTCTGGTATTTCACTGAGCATGTATAGTTTATTTACGTTGGGCGTGGGGCTATGGCTTGCGTATGGCTTGCTGCTTCAGAAGTGGCCATTGATTCTGGCAAATGCAGTTACTTTTTTATTAGCTTTCAGTATATTGATGCTGAAGGTCCAAACATTATTGCAAAAACCCCCGTTAAAGGATAATTTATGAATTCCCAATATGTTATTGCTCCACCAACAATTGTTTCTTTGCCGGTGATTGGAGAAACTAGGCGTTTTGCAGTGAACCGCATTTTTTGCGTGGGACGTAATTATGCTGATCATGCTCGTGAAATGGGTCATGATCCCGATCGTGAGCCACCATTTTTCTTTATGAAGCCGGCGAATGCGATTGTGACGGATGGCAAGAATATGGCATACCCAAGCTTATCGGAAGATGTGCATCATGAAATCGAAATGGTGGTAGCGATTGCAAAAGGCGGCTCAAATATCCCATCGGAAAAAGCTTTGGAGCATGTCTATGGTTATGCGGTTGGCTTAGATATGACACGTCGTGATTTGCAGGGTGAGGCGAAGAAGTTGGGGCGACCATGGG
>Ga0316231_1003991_pt1 | contig 12564 bp, 11 predicted proteins | sample TBH18027metaG_FD_206002 | JGI IMG/M metagenome (GOLD analysis project Ga0316231, IMG submission 206002) | Freshwater microbial communities from Trout Bog Lake, Wisconsin, USA - TBH18027 | ecosystem: Environmental > Aquatic > Freshwater > Lake > Hypolimnion/Profundal zone | place: USA: Wisconsin...
GCTTACCGGCAAGATTGCCGTAAAAATAACTGCCATTCTTCCTCTCATAGCCGCCGGCGACAGCGGATTCAAAAGGAGGCACATAGCGACCAGACTGCGGCACAAAGAATAGGTCGTAGTAGGCCTGCTCCAGGTCTTCGCCATTTTTTTCAAGTATATGCCGGATGACCTGCAACTCAGGAACAAGACAGCCTGCTTGAATGAGCTTGTCCAGGGCGTTCTTCGCGCCTTGCATCCACAGCCGGTTCGGTTCTTTCAGAAAACAACTGGCCAAAAACTGATAGAAATCTGCCACTCGTCCAATAGGAATTCGGCTTTTCTCCATCACACCTTCACCAGCTTTGCCCGAATAGTATTGCGGGCCGACGCCCCGGCTACAATATCAGCAAGAGGATACATCTTATTCTCCCCGCCGGTAACCGTGGGGTCATGCATGCCAAGGGGATTATAGGCAAATCCGCTGCCCCGCTCGGACTGCCCCGCCACTTCCTTGCCGTCAACGCTATATTTTTGAGCGCCGTACTGCCAATGACCGAAGCTGTAGGTGACGCCAATGGTGCCTTGGACAACCCCCTCACGGACTTTTACTTTGCCAACGACCTCAGCCGCGGGAGTGATAATCTTCGCCTGATCACCATCTTTCAGCCCCAACACCCGGGCATCCTGGCTGTTTATTTGAATCGTGTTTTCCTTTTGCATATCTTGCAGAACCGGAATATTAGCCAACATCGATCCGGTGCGGAACCGCGATTTTTGCGAAACAACGGTAAAAGGCCATTCCTGCGGGCCATATTTCTCGCTAAGCGGTGAACCATTGGCGAAAACAGGTTCCAGCCACACTGCAGTACCTTCAAAATACGCGCCGGTCTGACTGTTATGGGTTGTTGCAAGTTTTTCATTATAAATATTGAGCATGCGCGGAAACTTATATTTCAGTTCATCACCGACGTACGCAGCATCATCGCTTTCAAAACGACCGCCCCTGGCGAGGACATAGTATACTTTCTTCCATTCCTCGTCAGTGAGGGAACGCCGGAAGGGCTCCATCGCCTGCTCCAGTTCCATCAATTCAATTTCTTCATGCGAAACGTCGGGCACAGCCTGACCATCATAAGCCGTATTGGCTAGTGCTTTCAGGAAGAAATCTTCGCGAGTGTTGAGCGGATGAAGCCCGCCCTTGGCATCGAGGATGCCTTTGTCGCCGCAACCGGGCAAGTTGAGCCGTTTGGCGACAGCTAAGAAATACGCCTCGACACTCATATGAACGCCTTCCGCTTGCGGCGTAAGCGGGGTAATGACAGGCCAACGGGCCGCCGTCATTTTGGTCGGCACACCATTCCACATGGCCGGTACGCCCCAGCTTTCATAAAAATGCGTGTCTGGTATGATATAGTCGGCATAAGACGTAGTCTCACTCATCACCACATCGCAGGCGATAATGAGGGGGAAAAGATCAGGGTTTTTCAGCGCCTTCACTGTTTCCTCGTTGTACAGCCCCGGGGTTATGAAAAGCTGGTTCTGCATCCAGAAGAAGACAATTTTGGCCTTGTATGGGTATCCATGGAGCAGGGATACAATTGCCTGACCGTCATTTTCAAAACCCAGCGGATACCAGGGGAGAGTGGCTGGATACGGCGGTTTCCCTTGCGACACCTTTTGCTTATATTCCGGCGTGTTTTCGTAAGGGGTGCGTTCACGGCTTATCTTAATGCCGCCCGGGCGAACTATACCGGGAAACTCAGTCAGTTTGTACCTCGGCCCGTCGTCAATCGCTTTAAATGAGCCGCCGCTTGGGCTCATTCCGCCCTTTTTGTTGACACTGCCGACCAAGGCGTTCAACAGGATAATGCCCAGGCTGGCGTAATATGACGACGCCCCCATAATACCACCATGGTGGTCAGTCCCTACTTTGGCGCCGTGAGCAGTAAACTCGTTGGCCAAATCGGCCATTGTATCCTTTGCTATGCCGGTAGCCTCGACATAGTCTTCCATCGTAAACAGGAAAGCGTTTTTCTCCAAAAGCGCCAGAGAACTATCCACAGCAATTTGTCTGCCGGCGCTGTCTTCAACGACCCCGCTGAAAATGGGCACACCGATGCCGGTATTGGCGGAAACCGATCTCTTGCCAGCGATATCCATAACAACATAGTCGTCGTTATCCCAGCCCAGATCCTTACCTCGTAAGAACTTGCGATAATTGGGATGCTTGGGGTCGGTGATAACGATATAAGCGGCATTAGTATAACTGCTAAAACCGCGTCTGGCCGCAGACTGTGGCGTAGTGCATTCTAAATACGCCTGATTGTAGCGCTTGTTTTCAAAAATCCAACGCATCATTCCCATTACCAAGGCGCCGTCTGTACCTGGTCTTATAGGAATCCATCCTGGGCGGCCTCCATTTGCCTGCGGTACGCCGCCACCCAGTACCGGGTCAACAACAACTAATATCATTTGTCCATTCGACACAGACTGTGCCGATTGCCTAGCCATAACTTGCATGGGGTTGCCGGCATGGCCGGGAAAAGTGCCAATACTGAGCACAAACTCCGCGTTGCGGTAGTCAGGCTTCATATGCGGCATCCTATCCCAAATGTCCCCAAAAGCAAGAAAGGTGTAGCGTCGTGTTCCCCCTCACGTGCCGGCGTGGCCGTAGTAGTTGACTGAGCCAAAGGAGTTCATAATCATTCGCTGGCTGAAGGGGAATCGGCCGTCAAATCGCCCACCGAAAAATACCAGCTGGTTCGCTTTTGGCCCATAGGCTGGATTTTGTGGGTCTAGAGGCGTGGTAAGGTCCCGCACTTGACGCAAACCTTCTACTAAACGATTTTCACCCAAATCCTTAAATAACTTTCCGCCCTCGACGGTCTCGCTGATGAGAGTTTCCCAGGAAACAGGCTTCCATTTGCCGGAGCCCCGGATACCAGCCCGTTTTAATGGTACAAGGATGCGAAACGGATCGTAAGGAGCCTGAACAGTAGAATTCCCTCTGGCGCATAACGTACCGTGATTATGGTTCAGCGCGTCGTGCTGCTGGCTGAAAGCCTTGTAAGCGTCAGTTACCGGGGTTGTGTACGTCAGGTGTGGCTCGGATGCCATGGGGTGATAAGGGTTTCCCATAGCCCGCATGATACGACCCGTTTTTTTATTGATCTTTACTCGATTGCCACAGTCACTGTAGCAGCCAAGGCAGACACTGTGTCGAACCAGGATATCCGGGTTAGGTTTTACAGCCTTTGTCACTGGGTCAATGCTCGCTTCAGGTATTTGCGACCCGTAGGCCTCATCCAGATAAGAAACCATTACCGGCGGCGCCGATACGGAAAAGGCTTTTTCAAACCCCAAACCACAAGTCGATGCCACACCGACAAAAACGGCAGACTTGATGAACTGTCTGCGACCTAATTTCATGACCTTCCTCCTCATGCACTTGTATTGATGTTGATTTCATACAAGACGGGCCCCAAAACCTTCCTATTCCTTATCGTAGTTTATTATGAGGCGATAAGGAGAAATGCGTATAACCCATAAGCCTTACACCCAATCTCAACTCTTAACAAAAAACAAGCCCGTTACTAGGGAAGTAGGTTCAGTTAATGAGTGGAAAGTTGAAAAAGGCTGCCTTTGAGCCTTTTGTTGACATTAGTTTTCGCGCTAAATTTCACCGCAAATTACGTTATACCACTTATATTGCACATGATTAACTTTCTGTATTAAAAGTGTCACAGATACTACCGTTGATGTCAATAAGTTAATCTTGTTTGCAGAATATTATTACGTTAAACAGTGAGCCCCACTATTCAAAAAAGCTAGGGGGTTTTGTAAGCACCCTTGCTTCGTCCGCCTAAAATCAACGCGATCCGAGACCTTGCAAATTACCATTTTTGACAAAGAGAAGGTTCTGCCACCATGGCTGAACCTTCTCTTATTACCCTACTTTTGCAGTTCCTGCATGTCTTCTTCCCCGAACATCTTGTCGACGTCCAGCAAGATAAGCAACCTGGTTCCGACTTTGCCCATCCCCCGGATATATCCGTTCGCGGTTGCATTAGGCGACGGATCGATGGCGCTGTCCTGGATTCTGATCACCTCCGTCACCCCATCCACCACGATCCCGATTTCCCGCCCCGCCGTCTCGATGACCAGTGCCCGCCTGTCGCTGCTTTTCGGAATCGTCAGTTCCAGCCGCATTGCCAGGTCCACCACCGGGATGATCTTGCCGCGAAGGCTGATGATACCCCTCATATACTCCGGGGTGTTGGGAAGTTTAGTGATTTCCTTGTACTGGATGATCTCTTTGACTTGGGTAATAGATACAGCATACTCTTCCTTGCCAAGACTGAACAGCACGAGTTGTTCTTCTGCCCTGTGATTTACCTCCTACTTCGAAACAGTGAACTTACTTACTGCGTTTTGCAATTCCTCTGCCATACTAGCCAATGCCTGGCTGGAAGATGCGATCTCCTCCATGGAAGCTGATTGTTCTTCAGTGGCAGCGGATACTGTCTGGGTATGACCGGCGGCATTTTTGCTGATCCTGTCTATTTCCCGCACCGAGTTGACCACTTGCTGACTGCCGCTGGCCATTTGCTGGATGGCGGCTGCGATTTCCCGAATCTGAGAGGACACCTGCCCGATGAGGCCTGTTATTTCCCCAAACGCCCTACCCGCCGTATTTACCACTTCTGTCCCGACTTTGACCTCCTGGGTTCCTTGGTTCATGGCCACTACCGCTTTATCTGTCTCCGATTGTATCTCGCCGATTAGGTTTGCGATTTGCTTTGCGGCTTCCTGGGATTGCTCAGCCAGTTTCCTCACCTCTTCGGCCACGACGGCAAAGCCGCGACCTTGCTCGCCCGCCCTTGCCGCTTCTATGGCGGCGTTCAGTGCCAACAGGTTAGTTTGGCCTGCTATACCCGATATGGTGTCGACAATCTGGCCGATCTCCTTTGATCGTTCGCCCAGTTTAGTGACAACCTGGGCCGAACTGTTGACCGTGTGTTCGATAGTTTTCATTTGTCCGACAGCCTTTTCGACCGCTTTGCTACCTTCCGTCGCGGCTCCTGCGGTTTTGTCCGACACCCCGGCTACCGTTTGGGAACTTGCAGCAATCTGCTGAATCCCTGCCGACATTTGTTCCACAATTGTCGAGGTTTCATTGACAGCGGATACCTGCTTGTCCGCGCCAGTGGCGACTTCGGTAATCGCGCCAGCGACTTGATTGGCGGCCTGGGCGGACTGCTCGGCGCTGGCGGTGAGTTCCTCCGCTGAAACGGCCACCTGGTGCGAGTTGTTCTGAATCTGGCGGACAAGACCGGTCATGTTGTTTTTCATCGCATTGAGAGCAGAGGCTAGCCTGCCCACTTCATTTGTTGTTTGAATTTCCAGGTCCCGAGCGGTCAGGTTGCCATTGGCCACCTCCGCCAGCGCGCTGGTAACGGAACCAACCGGTCTGGCTATGGAGCGCGCTACCCAGTAGCCAAAGCCGGCGCAGAAAACAAGAGCAAATAGCGACACGCCACCGAGGATGCTATTGGATATAACAGCGTTCCTTTCGTTTTTCTTGTGGACTTCCTCGGCCTGCTTCACTTTGTAATCGGCAAGAACGCGCAACGAAGCTTGTATGTCGTCCATCTGCTTCCCGATTTTGGTGTTGTATACCTCCATCGCTTCCTGGGTTTTTCCCGCCAGGGCAAAGTCGACAAGCTGTTGACGGTTAGCCCGCAATGCGGCCAGCTGTTTTTTGTAAGCTACCAGTCCATCCTTCTCAAATTGATCCAGTTCATTCTTCTCATAGGCAGAAATATTGTCGTCATTTTTTTTCGCGCGCTCGGACATTTCCTTTAAGGCGTCGTCTCTTGTTGCCTTGTCAGAGGCTACGATTATGGCTAACTGAAGGGCTTCATTGGCCCGGATGTTCACACGGGTTTCCTGGAGCAGATCAATAGACACAAGGCTATTAGAGTACATGTTCTCTAAACTGAAATTGGCCTGCCCGTTATAATAGAACCCGGTAAAACCGACAATCGCCAGAAAGGCTACCGCCAAGAACACTATACCCATGATTTGGGTCATTAACCTGAGATTTTTAAACCATTGCATTATTGTTTGCCTCCATCTTGTAATGATTATAAGATTGGTAGTATTATTCCGTCTTTTCTTGATATTTTCCTTTATTTTTCGACATATTTTTACATAAATTCGACATTATAGGTTCGATACTTATATCAGAAAGATTCGAGTACGGGCCAAGCTAAAGTTACGCCACCCGTCGTCGCTTCAACTGGTCGAGACGCACTGGCGGACAGGCGCAGCCTCTTGACCTTCTCCCCACCGGCGCAAAGAAGAAGACCACCTCAAAATGGTCTTTGTAGACGACAACCCTTTCGATGTCGCAATTACTTAAAATACAGGATATCCTCACGTGTATAGACCCGGTCGCCGAGGTCAACCCCAAGATTAATAAAAGTCCTAATTTTATATGTATTTATGGCGCATCGAAGCCGTGGGCAAAGCGCGCCAATAGTAAAAGAAAATAGGCCGCCAAGTTTGGCGACCAGCGCTCAACAACTGGAGTTATTCCCCCAGGGCAGATCATATTATAACGAGAACAAGAGTTGTTTAAGCTCTTCCTTATCTTGATTGCTTAAAGCCTTAAGAGGAGGTATTGGTTCACCAACTGCAAACCCTTGTATTTCTAAAGCTGCTTTTATGCAGGGGCTAACCCGTATTTTTGAAAGGACACGTTTATATCCCATAGCTTTTTCTGGTATTCAAACCCGGCATCCCATTTTTTTTGCGCGTGCCAATTAATATAATTTTACGCTCTGTTCAGGAATAATACAAGCCGGGCCTGCCATCCAACCGACCCCGCCAAGCATCATGACAAAAAGCGGAATGTGCGCTGAAGCACTAAATATCTTAATTTTTTCACCCATTCTATTAGCGATAGTTAGCAATTTACCGGTGTTTTCTGAAGCATCCTTTATATATTCGACATTGGGAATATCAGCTAGCTTTTCAATAACGTCAATACTTAGGTCAGTTGTTTGAAAATTAGGATTAGCATATAAAACAATTGGGCAGTTACTAGACCGGGCAATTCCGGAAAAGCATTCGTAACTTGCGCATCTTTTAAAGGGAAATAGGTTTCCAAAACAGCCAGGATGCCGTCAACTCCAATTTATTCAAACTCTCTGGCCTGTCTCGCGGCTTCAGCGATGGAAGCATGACTTACACCGGCCACCACAGGCACCCTTCCCCTGGCGGCATCCACGACAATTTCCACAATTCTTTTGCGCTGCGGCCAAGTTAAATAAGCAAACTCACCCGTACTGCCTAATGGAGTCAGCCCATGCACGCCTTTTTGAATCAAATGCTCGACTGAGTCTCTTAATACACCTTCACCTGACAGTTCCATCAGCATTCATAGGTGAAACAAGATATGGAAAAACACCCCAAAACTCACTCACAAGAATCACTTCCTAAATCTTTAGTTTAAGGGGGGTAATCGGTTAGTTCCAGCTCATATCGGAATTCGCCTGTTAGCTCTCATTCTTTGTTTCTCTTACGCTTTCATAAAACTTAACCCGCGCATAATCATGATCAGGCCTAGCAATAGCACAAAAAACAATCCCAATTTTACCAGACGTATGCGTAGCCCAGCACTCCGCCAGAAACTACTTCGTCGCCACGATAAGCTCAACAATATCTCCGAGAAGGTTTTCTACGGAATACAGTCGCAGACCGGCCATTGCGACCACATTTTTCGTTTCGCGGTTTATGTGGTCGTTTATTAGCCACAAGGCCAGGGGATTTAATAGGTCCATCAAATTTCCTAACCAAACTCCTTTGCTTCTAACGTGTTCCACCAGAATTAATTTACCACCCGGTTTAAGCACCCGACTGCATTCCAGCAGACCCCGCAAGGCATCGGGAACTGTACAGAAGACAAGAGTCGCGATTACTGTATCGAAACTCTCCGAAGGAAATGTAAGATCTTGAACGTCCATTACCTCTAAAACAACAGGAAGTTTGCAGGCTTGACTCCTTGTCTTGGCAATTGCCAGCATTCGGCTGCTAAGGTCAACACCAACGATTTTCGAACAAGCCTCAGTGTAAAACGGTAAATTCAATCCAGTGCCTATGCCAATCTCTAAAACACTTCCGCAGGCTAACATGGCAGCCTTTCGCCGCCACTTGTTAGGAATAAGCTTACCAATAACGTCGTACCAGACAGCTATGCGGTCATACTGCTCGGTGACATCAGTGCGTCCCGAATTGTCCAAGTATATACCGCCTTTACCATTAATTTTTATTATAGTCCCACTCAATGGGTATTCCTGTCCCACCCCATGACTATAGTATACAATAAAGTGTCAAAAGGGATTCCCGTTTACAGTCCTAGCCACTCATGGTTGGCCTTGCAAATCCCTAAACGTGTACTTTTCGGAGCGTATCGTTCTTGACGGTGTAACTGAAAGGTACACTGAATCATCTTGACTCGGTTGAAATACCCGACTTCTCTGGCTGGCGCAGTTATTGCATATATAATAACATAGTGCTGGAGCAATCGACACGGCGACAGAAAAAATGCCGAGGAGCTGATGCTTGTATTCATGGATTACCCATATAACACAATTCGACGTGTAAAGAACAGAATGAATAGCAGCGATTGGAGGGGAACTTGTGAAAAATAGTTTATTGAAGACAGGCTTAGTACTGTGTTTACTGATGGTCTTCATCTGTTCCATTGGTTTGGCAGGCGCGAAAGCCGCAACATTGAATGTATATGGTCCTGGAGGGCCGTTAGGACCAATGCAGGAGTGTGCTCAACTTTTCGCTCAGATGAAGGGTGTCACAGTAAACGTGACTGCTGGTCCCGAGCCGAAGTGGATCGAAAAAGCTAACCAGGATGCGGATCTAATCTTCGGTGGTGGCGAGTACATGCTTACCGATTTTGCGCTTAGGCATCCAGGGTTCCTTGATAATTCCACCCGAACCAGCCTATACATCCGAGCTTCAGGAATTCTTGTACGAAAAGGAAATCCCAAGAACATACACTCTCTTCAAGATTTAGCGAGAGACGATATATTCATTATCGATGTTAACGGTGCCGGTCAAGTGGGCCTTTGGGAAGATTTGGCCGGCGTAAGAGGCCTGCTTCCCGCGATACAGAACAATATCGCTGTTTCAGTTGCCACTAGCGCTGAAGCTATTGAACTTTGGAAGACACAACCTTTATTTGACGCATGGATTACTTATGAATCCTGGTACTATAGACTCAAAGATGTCACTGATCTGGTCAAACTCCCGGAATCCGAAAAACTTTACCGCGGAACACCTGCCGCGGTGACATCCCGCTCGACTAACAGAGAGTTGGCGATACAGTTTATCCAGTTCTTGAAATCAGAAAAGGGTCATGCTGTTTTTCAAAAGTGGGGCTGGAAATAGAAACAAATAAAACATGAAATTTCAAATCTCACTCCATCAACAATAGATCGAAAATATGCTACACAAAAAGATCAGGGGAATTTACCCCTGATCTTTTTGTTCCTGGATTATCCAATAATCTCAGGACACAACTTGGACAGCAGCCTTTCTGCCGAGAAGTAGAAATATTTCGACAAAACCTGCTAAGACTTAGAGGAGTTTGCCGGAAAGACAAGAACATATTACTAACAACTTCATTTAATTATAAGTTGTCTGTTTTGAGTATGGGTCAAATAAATCCTTTGTCCGTAGAAACCAAAATGAGTTTCATATAGTCAATCCGGTCGGTCGAATAGGGACTTTGTTCCATCAAACGGAGGTGGGATCTGGAATTTATACTGTGGATTTTGAAGAGCTATCTCGCCCGGTGTTTTGAAGAAATCATTTAGAATAATCAGCATTTTTTAAGGGGGGGGTAAGATTATGACGCAAGTATCTATTAAACAGTCAGTTTCTGATATGAAAAAACCCGGAAAATATTTTCCTGCCGGATGGGAAATTGCCGAAGCGTTGCCCGGTCTGCTGGTAATTGTACTGCCGATTCTAGTAATTACGGAACTTCTTTGGTGGATGGAGATTAATAGTAAAAACACCTATTTCGTTGACATTTTTATTGCTGCTGTGCTTGCTTTGGTTGTTGCAAATATCTTTACTATTCCTGACAAGTTAAAGTTCGGAACGGCTTTTGCCCAAAAATGGTTTCTTCGATTTGGTATTATCATCTATGGATTGAAGTTCAGCTATAGTTACCTGGCAATTGTCGGTTGGCAGGGTCTTGTCGTTGTTCTTGTCGCCATATCTTCAGCCCTGTTTCTGGCAATGATACTCGGGAAAGCTTTTGGGCTAGAGGACAAGACTGCTGCGTTGATCGGGGTTGGTACCGCTATCTGCGGGATTGCGGCAATGATGGCCACAGCCCCTGGCATCAAAGCGAAAGAAGAGCAAATCGGCGTTTCCATTGGCGTTATTCTGCTTTGGGGTACGCTGGCCCTGTTCGTTTACCCGGCGATTGCGGCAGCCGTCCACATGCCTGCTGCTGTGTATGGCACTTGGTGTGGTGCCGCCATTCACGATCTGCCCCAGATTGTAGCTGCCGCCTTGCAGGGTGGCGGAAATGACGCGTTAAAAGCTGCCTTGATGGTTAAAATGATCCGAATTGCTTTCATCATTGTCATTGTTTTGGGAATGTCCATATACTTTGCTGTCAATGAAAACAAGGAGTCCGGAAAACAAAGTAGCTTTTTCTCGACAGCGCTGAATTCGATACCAGGCTTCGTTATTGGCTTTTTCATCGTCGTTTTGCTGAATACCTTCGTACATATTCCGGCTTCGATAGCCGGACCACTGGCGACGTATCCGGCTACTGTAACTCCGTTTACCTTGGCCTCTTTACTGCTGAGTGCAGCGATTATCGGGATTTGTTCCCGGGTTACACTGCAAACCATCCGCGTTGCCGGATTCAAGGCTATTATGATAGGGTTAATAGCTTTTGTTGTCCAGTCCGGGTTGGTTCTCTGGCTGTCTTATATGTTTATGGGGTAGCCCTAGATGCAATCGGACTGTAGTCAGCGTTTAGCGTAGTGGAGTAATTATTAAAAAAGGAAGATAATGCAATGAAACTGGATAAAGAACAGTTCTGGGATCAGCGATGGAAAGCGCTTGTTTTTGTAACTTTGCTTGGGTTCATTCTGTCAGCGAACTATACCAACCATGGACCACTTGTACCGACTCTGGTGAAAGAATTGTCTATTACTATGGCCTTGGCCGGTTTTTTCACAACCGCAGTCTTCTTTACCCACGGGTTGCTCCAAATGCCTGGCGGCGCTTTCTCTGACCGGATGGGCGCCAAGAAAGTGGCTGCTTTCGGATTATTCATCATTACCATCGGCAACTTTTTGACCGGTTTTTCCAACTCTTATGTGTCCATCCTTGTTTGGAAGTTCTTCACGGGAATTGGTACAGGTTGCGCCATTGTCGGGGGACTCCGTTATGTCCCGACCTTTTTTGCTGGCAAGGAAATCCAGCTGGCGCAAGGCGTGTACGGCGGCTCTATTCTGCTTGGATCAGGTTTTGTTATTTACGGTATTCCTCAACTCTTAAGCGCGCTGGGCTGGCATGGGGTATTCTACACCACCGGAGGAATGGCCGGGATCTTTATGTTTATATGGTACTTCTTCGCCCCCGATACCCCGGCGGCCAGCACTGTCCAGAAAATCGACTGGGGATATATTCTGGGCACCCGCAATACTTGGTTGCTTGCTCTTGCCCAGCTTGGAAGCTTTGGGACGATTATATCAGCTGGTGTTTGGGTGAATACGTTACTCATCAGAAGTATCCATCTGGAACCCAAAATGGCCGGAATGGTGGGGTCACTGGTTCTTTTGCTCGGCATTATTTCGCGTCCTCTGGGCGGTATTATACTGGATAAAAAATGGCTGAGCCCGAAGAAGCTTCTGATTATGGCACATGGCCTTCTGGGATTAGGTTATATTGCCATAGCAAATTCCACAACCTTGTCCATGGCTACTGCTGCGATCATTTTTACCGGTATTGTGGCTGGACTGCCCTTTGGCGGCATCTTCAATTTCGCGGTTTACAGTTGCCCCAAAAATCCCGGACTGGCTATGGGCTTTGTAAATACTTGGGGGGCATGGGGGGTCATGGTTTTACCGCCGATAATCGGCGCGCTGGTGGATGCTACTGGAACCTTTGTAAGCGGCTTTTACGTTTTGGCCGGGGTGGCCTTCTTGGGGAGTTTAGCCTCCATTATGCTGCTGCGCCGAGAAGAATGTGTGATCTGAGTAATTGGGTTTGCCACTGGCTGCGGCTTCTGTCTGAGATTGGATTTAGGCTGATGTTCACCGCCTACAGACAATGGATTCCCCTGCTGTAACAACAAAAGAGAAGATGACTATAAAAGGTCAGCTTCTCTTTTGTTGTTGAAAAGACTCTTACCGTGATCAGCATCAGCTGAGCTGCCACAGATGCTCCTGTTAGTATTTTAAAGAACAACCTCTTTGATCCTTCGGTATGATGAACTGCAAACGGCAGATACTAGGCCAAAGAGGTGAGGAA
>Ga0316231_1004005_pt1 | contig 12533 bp, 7 predicted proteins | sample TBH18027metaG_FD_206002 | JGI IMG/M metagenome (GOLD analysis project Ga0316231, IMG submission 206002) | Freshwater microbial communities from Trout Bog Lake, Wisconsin, USA - TBH18027 | ecosystem: Environmental > Aquatic > Freshwater > Lake > Hypolimnion/Profundal zone | place: USA: Wisconsin...
GGATGTGCTCGGGGGTAGTCACTGCAAAAGAGCCCGGACCGCTTTGTACCTGCCCAGTGCGCGAGTGCGCCCGCCAGGTCACCTTGTGTGGCGTAGCACTCACGATGCAGTCACGGATGAGCACCAACTCATCGCCTAGCACCAGCGCTGCGCGCCGCACCGACTGCATGTCGTACCGCGCGCGATAACAGTCGGTCACATCGGCCTCGACGAGGGTGGCGCCAGGCAAATACTGCGAACAGATGAGCTTCCCTTCGGTACTGATGCGCGGAGCGAAATGTTCTTCGTCATCGAACACAATCGTGTTGTGGGCGCCGACCGTACCGATGCCGAAATTCGCATTCTGTTGGATGTCACTCCGAAAGAACCGACAGTCCGGGTGCTCGAACTTCGCCGCCTTGGCGACCTCAACGCACTGGCCATCGAGCAAGAGTGGAGCGCCGTCGAAGGTCAGGATGATCGAGTTGGGATTGAATTGAGCGCGACCCGGTGGCCAATGGCTTCGATCCCACATTTGAAAGAAAAACAACCGTTGATTGGGCCCATGCGCGCCGGCGCCTGTGCTCGGTTCCGCGTAATTGAGCGTCCAGGTCGTGCGGGCCTCCTCCTTGGTGTTTCCATTAGCGCGCAGGGACCATAGCAGCGTCCACAAGGTCTTGTCGAACCCCCACCCCATGTGGCTCGGATGCTCCAGTTCGCCAAGGGAGTCCAGAAAATCGAGGGCACCATGGTCACCTGTGCGAAACGCCAGGTACGCCGCCGCGGGAGTGAATTCCGCGCGAGCAAAGCCCGCGCAATCCCAGGGGAGCGTCAGTCCACCGGGCGTCGCCAAACGCGGCGAGGCGCAGTCGGCGTTCTCCCGCAGATCCAACACGTCCATTCCGCAAATGGCTTCCACGACATCAATCGCAAACGGAATGAGGAACGAATTGACACCCGCCATGTAGTTGGAGCCTTCAAAGCTGTAGCCGCCGCGCGGAAAGGCAGTAATGAACTTCACCAAATGCGGCAAACCCAGAGCGAGCAATTGCCGTGCTCTGGGGCTTGCCCCGCGGTTGACCCCAAACAGATATCCGCCGATAGAACACGCGAGCGCCATGGCTGCGTTTTGATTGTTGCCGGGGGTTCCGACAATGGGACGGGCAAGCAGGCGTTGGTAAGGATGCGCCCACAGATAATAGAGAAACCGCTCTTGGAGACGGACGTGATCCTGTGCCGTGAAGACCGGGCTGTCCCACATCCAGTCATACAACAACAGCCAGCGGACGAAGGGAAATGCGTCGCACCAGTTGTGCATTTGCGTCCAGTCGCCCTGCTCCCGCACGGCCACGCTGTCGGCCAGTTGCATAAGCTTGCGCTTGCCCTGTACCGCGAAGTCTTCGTCGTCGGTGAGCAGGTACGCCAGAAAACAATAGGCCGACTCGTTGGGGCGCGCCAAGGGCCGGACCACTCCTTCGGGGACAATTCCGAGGCGCTCAATCTGGTACGCGGGGAATTGCTCCTGATGTCGAGCAACCCAGAGAAAATGCTCCGTGCGACGGCGCAAGCGGCCCGTGGCACGCGCGGCGGCGATGGCGAGTTGGGTTGGGTCTCCCGCGCACAGGCGTGGTTGCGCAGCAAATTCATGCTTTGTCATTGGGTCAGCCTTTCACACCGGATGATTTCAGTCTGGGTGTAGGCGCCGTCCTGACTGGCGACATCGAGCAGCACGCGGATGTTCTCCGGTGGCGTGGTGGCTGGGATCGCGCACCCGGCGTTCAGGATGAAACCACCTCCCGGCTTCCAGATCCGGATCAAATCGCGCGTGGCTTGCCGGACCTGCGCCGCCGTTCCCCGGCTGATGACGCCACTGGGATCGATGTTGCCAAACAACACATGTTTCTGGCCAGCCGTCGCCTTGGCTAGGGCGGCATCAGTCTTGTAATCGAGTTCGAATCCGCACCGCGGATACGCGGCGAGTTGATCCAGAATCGGCGAGGTATTGCCGCAAATGTGGATGACCGTGAACGTTCCGTCGGCGGCGAGATCGCGCAGGAGCCGTTCCTCCCAGGGCCGGACAAAACGCCGGAAAATGGTGGGCGAAACGAGGTCCGGCCCCCCGAAACTATCGCCGAGCGACGTGAAATGTGCGCCCGCTTTGCTAACGGCACGGTGGGTGGCAAGATGGGTTTGGTAGCACACTTCCAGCAGGTGACCGATGCCGGGGTGGTCCGGTTCAGTCGCCAGGTCCATGAAGAACTCCTCCGGTCCGCGGAGCATACAGGCAAGGCTAAACGTCGCCGCGTCGCAGTTACCACGAATGGCAATCTCACCACCGACGGCGTCCTGAAGCAGATGAATCCCCTCCAGCAATGCAGGAATTCGCCCGTCGCGATTCGGGTTGGCGGGCTTCAACCGCTCCGCCTCGTCGAGGCTTCGGATGGCGGGTTCGATGATCCGGCCCGGCTCCCCCGGGGCACACTCGTCTTTCGCGCCCATGGCTGTGGCGAGCATGGTGGTGTCCAGATCCACCAAGATACAGTCGTGGCCATATTTCTCCACAGCTTGAAGGTGCGCGCAGGCAATGGCTTTGGGATCGGTGCGATAATCCGCCAGTGGCACACCGGCCTCCTGGGCTGCCAGGAGAAAATTGTGCAGACAGACCGGCACTCGGTCCGGCACCTTCCCTTGCACTACCGCCATAACCCGTTGTAAAGAGTTCATCAAGTCACCGATGGGGGAACAGTTCGACCATTTGCGGTTGAGGATGGGCATTCATAGGAGGAATGGCGCTACGAATACCACTTCGCCCAGTAGTCATCAAGCCAGCGATGGAAGTCGCGGATGCGCGGCCGGTCTTTGCGCCGCCAATGCATCCCGGTGTAGCTGAACAAGAGCCGTGGATGTTCAGCATACCGGTCCAGGTCCGCGCGGATGAACTCAAACTCGCGACCTTCCGGAAGTTCCTGACCGATCGATAACACGATAGGGCGGTCGCCGATGGCGTGTAGCGCTTCGTCCACGGAGATCGCACCGGCTGCCGTCTTGGCGATGTAACCGGCCTCGGTGACCGCGACCGGCAGCGCGTTGAGTGTGGCATGGAACACATGCGGACCGCTGCAGGGATGCAGATGGACGGGACCGAACACCTCGGCAATGCGGCGGTCATGCGGCAGCACAAACTGCTGGTAGAAATCGGTCGAAACCAAATTGACCGAGCACTCGCAGAGATAGGGTCTCCAAGCGTGGGCCGGCGTTGCCATTCGATCCTCCCCGATCCAGCGGCGCAGGTTGTGGTGCACGGCAATCCAAAAAGTGGTGATCCGTTCCATCAACGCACGGAACCGACTCTCGTCATCCTGCGGTGCCAGAAACGCTGCGTCACCCAGAATGCCATGGGCAAGATTGAACGGGCCTTGAATGCCGGGCAATCCAATCTTGAACCGCGATGGAGTATTCGCTTTGATAAGCTTGATCCGCGCGCGGATTTCTGGAAGCAGTCCGGACGCCTCGGGGTCTGGTGGCGGCTCCCCCAGTAAGTCATCAATCGATCTGTGAAACGAAGGAGCGTTGTTAGCCTGCGCGTTGAGTGGAATGCCAAACGACGGCACCATGGAGTCCGAGCCACGTCCGGTCGCAAAACAGGGGCTGACGGGGTTGAGCAGTTGGAGGGGGGCGAGCATGCCGATGATGTCGCGGGCGAGATCGCCAACCGGTGTCGCGGGAGTGACGACCTCCGGCAGTTCGAACTCATCGTTCGGCGTAGCCAGATCGTCGGGCACAACGAGGTGATTGATGACCAAGCCGGACTGGGCGCGCCGGCGTCCCTCTAGTGCGGCGAGGTAGGGGCTCACGGCGTCCTGCACGGAGTGCCGGCTCACGGTGACCTCGAAGAAGTCGACCGCTTCGGCAATCGTGCGAATTGGCGGAGGAACGATCATGGCATCGCACCCGGTTGCGTCAAGTGCCATTGGTTGGATCTCTTCATCCTGCCTCCCCGTCAGCCAGGGATTTGTCCGGCGCAAGGTTCCGGATCTCAAATATGGCATGGAAGGCAGCTTCCGCATTCTCAAGCGGCGTATCCTCCAACCCGAGTTGATAGATGAAGCCGCCGCTCGGCGAATCGAAAACCCGAGTCACCTGACGGAGATACTCGCGAACCTGTTCCGGGGTTCCCGATGGAAGCGTCCATTGGCGATCGATGTCACCCGCGATGCACAACCGGCCATCACACAGATCTCGAATCGTGTTCATATCCATGCAGGAGAACTGGGGATTGAGGACTTTGAGACCAATCTCAATCAGGTCGGGAATGATCGCGATCGTCATTCCGTCGGAATGCAACCAGGGTAGGGCTCCACCCTGGCACACGAGATTGAACATCTTCCGGTAGCACGGCTTGAAGATCTTCCGCCAGGATTCGGGATTGATGAGCAACTGCTGCTGCGTGCCCCAGTCGTCGGTGAAACCAACCACATCGGCGCCGGCATCAATCGCGACTTCAATCGACGGCAGCAGGCGTTCTTCCAACAGCAGGTCGGCCAGTTCGTAGACCTCGGCACAATCCGCGGCAATGTCCATCAAGAGTTCCTCGGTCCCCCTCAGCCACTGCATTTGCTCAAACAATGAGCCACCCCCACTCCACCCAACATACTTCTCCTTTTGTCTTTTCATCCCTTCCCGCCGGCGCTGGCGGTCAGCCGGTAAGATCCCCGGCACCGGCGGAACCTTCAGAACCTTCAGCTTGGACCAATCATCCAGTACCGGCCGCTTGACTTCGCCCGAAATCCCTTCCCTGAGCATGACCCAGACGGATCCCCATTCGTCCGTCCATTCCTTGTAATAGCTTCCGTCAGGACGATAGTGCGCCACATCGCGCTGCGGAATCTTGAGCACCTCGCCCGGATCATAGAAGTCGGATGGGTACACTTTACACAAATCAATATAACTCTGTCCGTACTTGAACAGCGCCGATGGCATCACGCTGTAGGATAATGGTATCTTGTCCGGGTTTTGAAAATTGATCGCCCGCAGGACGCGCTCCCGGCAGCCAAGATTCTTCGGTCTAGTGGTCATGTGTCTCCTTGCGATGATGTGTCATGACTCTCATAGTCCAATCAGCAATCCAGCGGTCATGTTACCGGCCTCCCATCGGTTCGGGTCGGAACCGCCACGAAGTTACGGTTTCTTCGCCAACTTCGAGTGGCCGGTAGATGCCGTGCAAATCCGGCGTGATGCAGCCAACATTCCAATCAACAAAGTACCCAGCCGTTTGTGCTGCTGCAGCGTCAATGTGCAAGGATCCCCCGGGGCGCCGCATGGTAAGAGGACCGCGCGCCGGTATCCAGAAGGCGCTCTCCCCCTGGCCGGCGACCGTTGCTTCGCGAGGCTGCCCATGATCGCTCCACACCAGTTTCAAATTCGTCAAATCATCGAGGCCAAAAGCCAGTGGCAGGTTGAAGTTGAACGCACCGAAAGCGTGCTCCAATCGGTTGACACAACGTGCTTCGTACATAAATCCCGGTTGGCCGCGCTCAATGGCAATGCCAACCGTAAAGATCCCATGCGGCAGTTCGAGTTTCAGTTCGACCGCCACTTGCGCCGGCGTCTGCGTGACGATGCGCCAGGTCCACGGATGCTGCCACAAAATACACGGGTTGCTGTGCGTGCCCATGGCCCAGATGGGCCGGAACCCGCCAGCGGCCGCGTAACTGCGATAGCCGCCGGGCCGTGCGTCCCGCTGCAAAAACTTCTCTAACGTCGCCGGGATGATTGTGGTGCCGGCGTGTTGCCAGTCCTGCAAGCTCGCGCCATACCGGGGATACACGACAAAGCTCTCCCTGGCGTTGCCAAACTGCAGCACTTCCCCCCGGCGTTCATCCCGAGCGACTGTCAGGCCGAACGCAATCTCGTTGGTCGTTGTCGTGGTGGGAGCCACGGACCAGTCGCGCGGCCGGGCCGGGTTGGCGGCACATTCGTAGCCCAGGCCCTGCGGGTAATGGGATTGCCGGTACGACGCCACATTGGCGGCCGTATCGCGCTGGAGCAGTGCGCAGAGCAGGCGGCGCAACTCGGGAACTGCCGCCCAAGCATCCTCGTTGAGCAACACAGTCAACGTCGATTGCCATTGGTGTCCCTGTATTGATTCGCTCGGTACCTTGGACCAAGCGCCGATTAGCGCCAGTGCATTGACAATCACGGCCGGCGGTTCCTCGCCGCGTAGGACGCGGGACGCCATCGGGATGTTGAACGACTCCAACTCCCACCGGCACCCCTCCCAACTCGTCACCATGAATCCGTTGCAGCAGTGCCGGCTCGCCGCCTCAACCGCACAGTGCAGGGCGTTGACGCTACGCCGCCCCAACATCGGCATCCCGCCGTTGAATACCGCCGAGGCCATCAGCGTCTTGAACCCCAACTCCTTGAAAGTACTGAGCGCAGCATAATCCGAGTCGTAGTCGTAAAACCAGAAAGCGATCACCGCCTGCCGGGACAACGCAGCGCGCGCGGCTGGATAGTGCATCAGCATGTCGTGCCACACGATCGGCTGCCGGCCGCGCTGCGCGAGGAAATCCACTGCGGCATTGATCTGCCGAACCCAGGCCTGCGCCACATCGAAGTCATCTCGTCCCAGTAAATGCCGGGGCGGCTGCCATTCATCGCCGCCGATCAGAAAGTACTCACTCTGCGAAATGGCGCAGAATTCACTGAGGCATCGCAACAGCCACGCGCATGTTGCCGGATTTTCGACATCGAAGTCCGGGCGGCTGGCGCCATCGGCCGGCCCGCACAATTCGGGATAGGCCGGGCTGATCAACTCCGTGTGCCCGATCGCGTTGAAATGTGGAACCAGTTCAATCCCCGCTTCCTGGGCGACTGTTTGAAAGCGTGCCCAATCCGCTGCCGTGTACGCGCAGTCCGGGCAGGCGCGCTCCATCGCCGGCAACCGGATCATGTTTTCCAAATATGGCAGGAAATGTGTGTAACCGGATTCCGCCGCGAGACGCAGTGCTCGGCAGAACACATCGGGCTTGAGATACGTCCCGCGTGCGATGTCGTAGTGAAAACCAAGAAATGGCTTGTTCATGAAATCCTGTAGGCAGTGCGCGGTTGCGTATGGAGGACGTTGCCGGGGCAACCGACCCGTTGCTCTGTCGCGCCGGTAACCCTGGTCACTTTCGCACCGGCCGTCACCGGATGAGCAAAAGCCGTGTACGCAAACAGCGCCTCCTGTTTGCCGTCGGCGGCCAGCCAGCGCACGCCACGATCGGCCGGCAACAGATAGCGCTTCTGCATCAACGGCTGCAGCGTCACATATGTTCGTTTGTCCGCATCGGTGACCAGATTGAGCGATCGGTTGGCGATGAAGCGGAAACTCCACTCCAGTAACGAATCACGGGAACGATCCGGATTCAGGCCGATATGAAGCAATGCTTCATTGTAGGCCAGATATTCGTGGCCGATACGTTTGCCAAAATCGTTCTGGCCACACACGCCTTGTTGGACGTGCCCTTCGTAGTCCTGCATCGGGTCAGCCAAACCATAGGCGGGCACACCAAAGGGACTGGTCCCCTCGAAGCCGAGCCAGTTGAAGCCGATCTTCTGCAATTCGGCGAACACCGGACAGACGCTCCATTGCATGGGGTCCATCCGGGAACCGTAGCTCACGGGCAAACAGGTCAGGTTCGGCCAGGAATCGAACCAGAGCCAATCGAGACCTTCCGCGTGCCAGCGAGCAAGGTCGGCGAGGATCCATTCGCGCAAGCCGCGGCAGCCCCAGTCTAGGGCGACGATCGACATGTGGCCGTAACCGCCGCTGAACATCTTGCTATGCGAATGGCGCAGGACAAATTCCGGATGATTCTGCAGGATTTCAGCGCGCGGACTGAGGTGCAGGCCAACCCAGTGGCCGAGGCTGATGTCCAGAGCCCGTGCCTTCCGCGCCAGATAGCGCCAGGCGTCCCAGCCGCCAAAGAAGGCACTCGGAACGTACCGGTGCGTGCCACAAACGCTGGAAACGTGCAGATCACCGTGCCAGCCGGTCTGGGCGTGGTAGGCAAAAGCCATTTCCGTAAAATCGCTCTCATGCACCGGGTCGATCCAAAGACGGCGAATCCCCTTGGTTTTGAGTTCCGGCAGGGCGTGGTCCGCAATCCAAGCCAGCAAGTCGTGGCTTTCCACTTTGTCGCCGCCCGCCGGTAAGAAATAGAACCGGCCATTCTCCTCGCGCCAGCGCCAGTCATCTTTCGGCCCCCCGGCCAGTTCGCTGCGGTCCACGCAGACCTTCCCGCTGGAGAACAGTTCGAGGCGTTCGTAGGGATCCGGCACGCACGGTTTGATTCCGAAAAAACCGCGGATAATGTCGCCGGTATACTCCATCGCCCGGGTCCACATGTTGACAACTTCGTGTTTTGGCCGCGCGCTACCGGGCTGCGGACTGGGACTAAAGAGAATATGTTTCGCGGGAATGATTGCGTGACTGGTCAGCGCAAAATCGTATTCATCCAGAACAAACACGACTTCTTCGCCGGGGTTCTTCTGGATCAGACTCTTCACGCTATGCCGATCCGGCCAATAGCCCAACAAGACCCCCTCGGGCGCCGCCTGAAAATCGAACGGCTGCATGCTACCCCAGCGCGGACAGAATTGGTACGAATTGCCCAGCGGATGATGCCACAGATCCAGGCGCTGGAGACAGGCCGTGGTGTAGTGCGTATCCTTCGCCGCGGTGTAGACCGGCTCAGCAACCTGGGACTGGTGATAAATTGTGTTACCGGTCGCGCGACCACCGATCTCCCAGGTACCGGTCGTGAGGAATCGGTGGATTTCATTTGAGCCGCCACGGAATTCAAACCCCAGCGAGAAGCCCGTGTGTTTCTCGCCATCGAGATCGAGTTCCCGGCTTGTAATAATCCAGTCCAGTTCTGCCGTCTGAGCACCGCGCACCAGCGGGAAAGCCAAGGTGAAGTCATATTCGTCCATCGACTCGTTGCTCAACATCTCGGGACGGCCAATCGCTTGAGTGCGGAGACGAATGCCCTGGGCTTCCTGAACAATCTCTTCAAGATAAAAGTCCTGGTAGTGGATGGCATCACAGGTCGAAAAGTCCGGGCGCATCGGCACGGTCCCCGAGCGCACGGCGATTCCGCCAATGGTCACCGCGCCAATTCCCACGAGTCGGTCCTCAACCAGGATCAACTCAATCCGCACCGGGGACGACACCTCGATCCACCGCCGCTCACACTCGCGCGCTCGTTTCTTCAATCTGCCACCTTCTTCATTTTTGATTCTGCATCGGAAATCTCGCTCCGGGTTGTGGTCACTTTGAAGATCAGGGCACTCTTCCGGTCAACATCCACAAGGACTTTTCCACTGCGGACTAGCAAAACAGTTTGACGGTCAAGGTCAACGAGTTCGCGAATTGACTTGTCATTGAATGTCAATTCGAACCGGGCGGCCTCCGGATAATGGTTCAACACGAACAGAATCGCCTCGCCGTGGCTGCGCTGGAGCACGGCACTCCCCAGATTGCGCGGTTGCCGGTATTCGCTGTGACCACCACCTTCCTTCCAATCCACCCACGTGACCTCGGTTTCGGGACGGATGCGCACGTGCGGCTTGGGAATATACCGGCGGATGAGCTTGGCCACGTAGGCGATGTTTTCCAACAGGTCTTCCTCCGGCTTCTCCTGCGCGAGGTAATCGCAATGGATGAATTCACCGGGCTTCAGAAATTTCTTCGGAACCGAACCACTCACCACGAGCTGGCCGCCGCGTCGCACAAACGCGCGCAATCCTTTTACGGTTGCCGGTGCGAGCACAGGCGAGCCCGGTAAGAACGCCAACCGGTAATCGTGCAGCCGCTGCGGCGCGGCAACAGTGTCCACAACGCCGGGCTGAACGCCGGCTTGCTCGACCAGCCGGAGCAAACCCTCATATTCTGCCGAGGCCTTGCCGGCTTCGATGCCGGCAATCTTGGGCTTGCCGATGTGCAGGTTGCCGTCGGCGCACGGCATCGGGTCGCCGAAGCTGGTGTGCTGGTGCGCGAGCAGATCGTAGATGATCGCCACGTCGGTCTGCGGCACGAGCGCGTCCCAGTTCTGGATCTTCTCGAACAATAACTTTGGCGTCTCGCGCAATACGTCGAGACTGGTCCGGGCATGGCCGTGGGAACTGACCGGCGCGTCCCCCCAGCAATCCCGATCGTGAAACATAAACCAGCCAATCGCCTTGCAGCCATTCGCCAGAGCACAGCGCGCCATGAACCGCATATGGTCATCGGGAACGCGCGTGTCGCCCAGGTTCTTCTTCCACGTGCCGCTCATAAACTCCGCGGACCACGTGTACGTGAGGCTCGCGTTCATCAACTTGAGCACGCGCGCCATGGACTGATAGCCGGAATAGCTCATGAAAACGCCGCGGTAAAAGTCGTAGCCGACAATTCCCCCTTCACCCACGGCCGTCTCGAACGCCGGCATCCGTGTCGGCACACCCTCCGGCCGGTGCGGATTGAAATTGGTCATGAAGGTTACGTCGCGCACACCGTTGGCTTCGTGCATCGCCCGCAACCGGCGGATGTATTCGCACATCACCCACGTCTTAAACTCCAACCAGTCCACGTAGACCGGCAGGTCGTCCCCGATCTCCTCCGGCACAACCCGGGGTGGCGCCGGTAGGTCAGCGTTACGCCCGTACTTTTGCCGGAGGAACTGCTGCCAGTAACCACCAGGGCGGACGTTAACCGGGTTGTAATCGGAATCGAGGAAGCTGTCCTTAACGATGTAGCTGATCTCGTTGTCAAGGTTGACCATCGTGATGCAGCCGCCGTTGCGTTTGAGGTGCGGCACGATGGTCCGGTCCACCTCGCCCAGCCACTTCTCACACCACGCCAGGTACTCCGGATGGAGATAGGACGGCTGGGAGCCTTCCTTCTTTCCAATCCAGTAGCCCTGCGTCGTGCGGTTCTGGTAGTCCCAGACCATCAGGTTCGGGTCCCCCAGCACCAACCACGGCGGATACCCGCCATGAACCGTCTCGTTGCAGCAAAATGGGCCACACCGAAAGTTCAGGTTCAACTCGTGCTTCTCGACCAATTCGAGAAACCGGTACAGGTTCAACCGCGGATTGGTTCGTCCCGCAAAATCAAGGATACCCGCGGGGTGTTTCTTATCCGGCGGGCCGACAAGGTGCGTACCCCATTGGACATAAGTGGTCACGCAGCGCAAGCCGGTGTCCTTGAAGCGCTCGAGAACCGCTTCCCAGTAGCGTGGATCGAGCCGAAAATATTGAATTTCGGCGCCGAATATTTCTTTCGATTGGAGTGTGATTATAATTTGGTTATCACGTTCGGAGTGGGATTTCTGTGGCAACAGCCGCGGCTTTGAATATCAGTTCCAGGGTTTTTAAACCTTCACGCCCATTCATCTGCGGCTGCCGACGTTCGCGAACAGCCGCCGCAAAATCACGCAACGAGTCCAATTCTGCCGCCGATGCCGTCTTGGATCCGACCGTTGCCAATTCCCCCTCCAAGGCGGGAATCTTTGCAGTGATGTCATGCACCGGTTCAAAGCCCGATGTGAGGTCCGTGATCTTATGCTCCAGCTTCGTCGGATGCTCAGTGATGAACAAGTCGCCTTTGGTACCATAGATCTCCATCGCGTGACGGTAACTGGCAACGTAGTGGCCGTGGAACGTCGTCGGAATTTCACCAAACATCCCCAATAAGACATACGCATCATCCGTCGCCGTGGGTGTGATGGTCCGGTTGACGTAACCCGCCAACCACTTGCCATCGCCAAAGAGGAACCGGAGCACATCAATCTTGTGGATCCCGCATTGGAAAAGCGGGCCACCGGGGTTGCGGCCCGCGATGAATCGCCAGTTGTCAGCTGCGCACGCCAGGCCACCGGTATGCATGGAGGCCGCCGACACGCTGACCACGCGCCCCAGGGTTCCTGCATTGAGCATCTGTTTCACGTATTGCCAGAGCGAGGAATAGCGCACACCAAATCCGTGTCCATGCGGAATATGGTTCTTTTCGCAGTACTCGACCAACTCGATGCAAGCCTGGCGATCATGGCCCAGCGGTTTTTCGACAAAGATTGCCTTGCCTGCTTTGGCAGCGAGCATAGCCTGCTCGACATGCAGATGCGCGGGGGTGGAGATGAACACGGCCTCGATTTGCGGATCAGCCGCGAGCGCGGCAACTGAATTGAATCGCTTCAGTGATTTGCCCTCTTCCTGTTCGGCAGCCGGGAAGGCCTCCTCGCGCACATCCACGCCACCGATGATTGCAAAGCAGCCAGCGTCGCGCAACGTTTTGCGGCGCGCGCCACCAAAGCCGCCGACGCCAACAATGCCGTACTTAATGGGATTATTCATTTGTATGATTGCACTTTCGTTCTTGTTTTTGTTGATGGAGAGTTCAGGCAACACCGGCTGCCTGTGGGCTGTAGCCGCGCTCATGCAGCAGGTCGTAGATCTTTTCCATGACCGGCCCCTTCTCGCGGATATTGCTGAACCACCAGTAGAGACAGGATTCGTCCGTCATGGCA
>Ga0316231_1004012_pt1 | contig 12507 bp, 9 predicted proteins | sample TBH18027metaG_FD_206002 | JGI IMG/M metagenome (GOLD analysis project Ga0316231, IMG submission 206002) | Freshwater microbial communities from Trout Bog Lake, Wisconsin, USA - TBH18027 | ecosystem: Environmental > Aquatic > Freshwater > Lake > Hypolimnion/Profundal zone | place: USA: Wisconsin...
GCTGAGTTTGCGATGAATCGATTAACTAACAAAGTGGACGACTGGAATCTTGAGAACGAGAGGAGCGGACTGGTTCTGCGCCGCGAACTGAGCGTCTGTCCTCCAGGCGGGAATTTCTGGGATAAGCTCCGCGAACTTGAAACCAGTATGTGCAACAAGCCCAACTACAGGAATGGCGCGCATTATTTTGCAGAACCCCAAGTCGGTCCGGTTCTGATCAGGCCATCTTAAGCCAGCGCTTGTTCAGCCTGCGCTGACAGGGGCATCCCTGACGTGGTTTGACCTCGACTCGGCTTATGTCATCCCCTAACATGAGCCCTTGCTATCACATAAGAGGTCAAACCACGTACCCCTGCCGCTTGGATTCGATCGAAGTTCTTCCGCGTACGACTTGACCGTGATCTGATTCCAGTGTTTGCCTCTGGCCATTCAGACTCTGAGCACTTCTCGCCAATCGGCCAGACGTATAACCTAACAATTCTTGTGGTAGTCACATTTGGCTGTGATTACAGTCACGGTGATGGGAACATGAGAGGTATATAGATAAGCACGATTTATACAGCGCCGATTGAAGCCCTGAGACTCTATGGGGTATGGGTTCGCCAGGTTGGAGGAACTACGGTGGAGTGGATCAGATGTTAGGCATCATTCTTATCGGCTGCTGGATGATCCTGCTCATCGCGGCTGCGATTATCATCTGCAGGTATCAACACTGGCGGTTAAAGACGCTGGATCAGCGCGCCCAGGAATTGGGCTTTTCGTTTGACGATAACAGTAGTCCCTTCGAGGGCTCAGAAGTTCGCGGACTCTCGGTTCTTCGGTGCGACCCCTCTGCCATTGTGAGCCGAATGATGACTGGCAAGATCAGCGGCTGTCCGGCGGTCGTTTTCAACCTGATTTGCTACGGACAGTTCTGCAAGTCGGTGAACGCTGTCACAATCGCAGCGTTTCGGTCCCCCACGGGACGTATTCCACGCTTCCGCATCGGCGGGAAAGAACTGTTGCAAGGTCTCCAGTCGCGAATCGCAGGCAAAGACGCAAACTGCGAGACGGAATGCAGCTTCGGAAAACGTTGTCTACTGCAGTGCGCAGCGGAAGACAATGCCCGTGACTTTCTTACGCCTCGAAAACTCTTGGGACTAGAGGCATTTGCGAAAACCTTTTGCATTGAATCGAGCCCCGATTGGGTATTCGTCTACCGTCCGTGCACCCGTCTGAAGCTTGAGACATGGCCGGAATTCATACGGGAGGCAAGCGCAGTCGCCAACGTGCTGTTCGTCGCGGGCGCTGAAGGCTCGTTAGAAAACCAACCTCAAGCGGCCGCAATTGAGGCGCGGTAGGGACACCGTTATCACATCCATCTGAAGAGCTGGCACCGGATCGGATCATCAATTTGGGTTACGGGGATGATCGGCTACCCTTGCCTGCTCGCAGCCGCAGCGCGCGATTTTTGCTGCGGGATCGGCTCCTTTTTCTGGGTACTCTTGCGACTGAGCCAGAAGTACGCAAGAGCTGCCATCACTAACAGCAGAGCCGCATATCGCAGTTGGGGGCGCGTCCGCAAGTAGCCCCAGATGTAGGCAGAGCTCAAGCCGAAGATAATTGCAGCCAGCATGATCTTCAAATAGCGAGCTGGAACGAAACGTTGAACTCGTGCACCCAGGTACATGCCTCCAATCCCTCCCAGGCCGAAGCGGAGCCCGAGGGCCCAGTCGGGAGCCACCAGCATTCCATGCGCCTGGTAGAAGGGCGCAACGGATTGGTAGAAACCTACTCCAACCACCGATGTGGCGAACGTGCTCAGCAGGGTTGCCCCGGCAATGGTATAGACGGGCAAGCCGAAGATGGCGACCAGGAACGGTGCGATGATTGCACCTCCGCCGATTCCGTAAATCCCGCCAATTAAGCCGACCACCAAGCTCAATATGAAAATGCTCCGCGGACTGCAGCGGTATCGCTGCTGGCGGAACTCGAAAACCAGTTCGCGGGTGGTAAGAGTAAGGGTACGGACAGGCGATTCACCCTGTTTGATCGATGCCTCGACTTTGTTGCGCGATTGGATGATGTCCTTCACCATCCGAAGACCGACCCACAGCAGTACGCAGCCCGCGAACGCCTTAAACCTTTCAGCATCGGCCAATACGGACAGGCGAATGAATCCTCCGGCGATGACACCGGGTGTTGTGCCGGCGACCACGATCAATGCCAGCGGCCACAGGATGCGCTTCTCACGCCAGTAACGGTAAACGCCCGCTGGAATCGCAATTAAGTTGAACAATAAGCTGGTGGCGCTCACGGCGGGGCTGTTGAGACCTAGAAGACTGATCTGGATGGGCAGGAGGAGGAATGCGCCCGAGATACCGACCATGGAGCAGAAGAAGCAGATGACAAATGCAGCGAGCGACGGCAACCACAGTTGAGCGTCCATACTTACCCCCGCATCAGCTCGGAACGCGACCAGAGTAGCACGAATTTTTCAGCGCGCACACTAAAGTGACACCATCAGCACATTGCCACGTGATGTAGCGCACGGACAGATTCGCCAAACGGATCAATGATGTCTCGGTCAACTTGAACCAACGGAGACTTGGATGTCCGTATTGAACGGGCAATTTCCGAAGTACGCCCGACGTGGAGTACGACTCTGCGGTCCTCTTCCCCCCTCAGGGATGAGGGGATGGTATAAATTGACGCTTCCGAAACAGGGAGATGGCGATCCAGCCCGCTCCCCTCCTTGAACGTAATCGCAAACATCCACAATGGCGGCAGATTCTTCTTGCTTTCTTTTGTTTCTGTCGGCCGCCGACAGTGGGCACACTGCATGCCTCGGGTTAACAGGATTTTGAAAAAAAACGAGGCTCAATTTTATTCGGCCGGTCTTATAAAGGCTACATCGATCAAACGATGGCCTGGAGGTGACAAGTGCCAAGTTACGTACTTCCTGATAAATGCGATGGGTGCAAAGCACTCGACAAAACTGCTTGCCAGTACATTTGCCCCAATGACCTTATGGCTCTCGATAAAGAGAAAATGAAGGCGTTTAACCGCGATCCTTCGCTGTGCTGGGAATGCTACAACTGCGTGAAGATCTGCCCGACGCAGGCTGTGGAAGTTCGCGGCTATGCGGACTTCGTTCCACTCGGCGCTTCCGCGACGCCACTGCGCTCCACTGACTCGATCATGTGGACCGTGAAATTCCGGAATGGAAACCTGAAGCGCTTCAAGTTCCCCATCCGTACCACCCAGGAAGGCGTAGCAGAGCCGACCGGCGGGTTCCCAACTCACCTCGACCTCAACAGCACCGCGCTAAGCACCGAGCCGGAGGCCCTGGGATTACCTGCGGTCTTCGCCCTGAAGGGAGACGCCAATGCCTAAGTTCGAGACTGTCATCGTCGAAACCGATCTACTCATCGTGGGTGGCGGCATGGCCGCTTGTGGAGCAGCCGTTGAAGCAGCTCACTGGGCCAAGGCAAACGGACTAAAGGTCACGATGGTCGACAAGGCCTCGGTAGATCGCTCTGGAGCCGTATCACAGGGCCTCTCGGCCATTAACCAGTATGTCGGCCTTAAAGATGGCGCCAACACAATCCAGAACTATGTGGACTACGTCCGCAACGATCTGATGGGTGTGACACGCGAAGATCTCGTGGCTGACATCGCCCGTCACGTTGACTCCAGCGTGCACCTGTTCGAAAAATGGGGCCTGCCGATCTGGAAAGACGAGAAGGGCGCTTATGTTCATGAGGGCCGCTGGCAGCTCATGATCAATGGCGAATCCTACAAGGTAATCGTGGCGGAAGCCGCTAAGAACGCACTGCTGAAGACCGGCGTCGGAGAAATCTACGAGCGCATCTTCATCGTCGGTCCGTTGATGGATGGCGAACGTTGCGCGGGCGCAATTGGATTCTCAGTGCGCGAGAACAAAGTGTATGTGTTCAAGTCCAAAGCCACTCTGGTGGCCATGGGCGGAGCCGTACACGTGTTCAAGCCGCGGAGCTCGGGCGAGGGCTTCGGCCGCGCTTGGTATCCACCGTTCAACACTGGCTCATCGGCGTATTTCACGCTGAAGGCCGGCGCGGAAATGACCTGCCAGGAAGTACGCTTCATCCCCGTTCGCTTCAAGGATGCATACGGTCCGGTAGGCGCATGGTTCCTGCTGTTCAAGGCACGCGCGACCAACGCCATGGGCGGGAACTACATGATCGAGCGCAAAGACGAGTTGTTGAAGTGGGGACCGTACGCTCGGGTAAAGCCCGTTCCTGCGAACCTGCGCAACTATCTCGGCATGCTCGATATTCAAGAAGGCAAGGGACCGCTGAACATGCGTACCGAGGAGGCCATGCAGGCCATCTCCGAGCAGTTCAAGGGCGATCCTAAGGCGCATGCAAAGAAGCTGAAGGAACTGGAATCGGAAGCCTGGGAAGACTTCCTCGATATGACGATCTCGCAGGCTCTGTTGTGGGCTGGAACCAACGTTCAGCCTGAACAGAAGTCCTCTGAAATCGCGCCCTCTGAGCCGCTGTTTATCGGCTCGCACTCCGGCGCTTCCGGCGCTTGGGTCAGCGGTCCCGAAGATCTCCAGACTGCCGAGACGAAGTCTCAGTATTTCTGGGGTTACTCGAATATGTCGACCGTAAAGGGCTTGTTCTGCGCTGGAGATGCATCCGGAGCTTCGAGCCATAAGTTCTCATCCGGCTCGCATGCAGAAGGCCGCATCGCCGCCAAGTCCGCGATTAAGTTCGTTGTTGAAAACAACAACGCGCCAAAGCTGGATCAGGCTGTTATAGACGCGCAGATCGCCGAGATGCTGAAACCCCTGGAGACTTTCGAACAGTTCCAGAAGGGTACATCGGATCCAGAAGTCAACCCGAATTACATCAAGCCGCGCATGTTCATGCTTCGTCTTCAGAAGATCATGGACGAGTATGCCGGCGGCGTTTCGGCGCAGTTCTCCACCAACAAGCCTTCTCTCGAGCGGGCGTTGGAACTGCTTGCTTTCCTGAAGGAAGATTCAGAGAAGCTGGCTGCGGCAGATTCGCATGAACTGATGCGCTGCTGGGAAAACATTCACCGTATGTGGCAAGCCGAGTCCCACGTTCACACGGTGCTGTTCCGTGAAGAAACGCGTTGGCCAGGCTACTACTTCCGGGCCGACACACCGAAGCTGGACGACGAAAAGTGGCATGTATTCGCCAACTGCCGTTGCGATCCGAAGACCGGCAAATGGGAAGTATTCACACGTCCCATCATCCGGGTTTTCGCAGAAAAAGCACAGACCGCAGCTGTTTAGTTTGAGGGGCGGGGCCTGCATCGCAGGTCCCGCCTGTTCTTAGTCATCCAGCGAGCTTAGCTTGCCGGAGATTTCGCTCCACTACGTTTCAAAGAGGCCCCTTGGATAAGTTGACCGAAACCCGCTGTCCCCACTGCGACAAGCCGATGGCAAAGTGGGAAAACCCGGAATTGAACTCGTGGGCTGGCGAATACCAGTACGTCTGTTTCAATGACGAGTGTCCGTACTTTGTACGTGGCTGGGATTGGATGCGGGAGCAATTCAAGACGACCGCGTCATACCGTTACCGCTTTGATCCGACAACTGGAGAACGCGGTCCACTGCCGGTGTATTCCAATACAGCGTTACGCAGCAGCATTCTCGCGACTGAATAAATATTTAGGAGGCCCTGCTATGGCTGAGGCTGAATCCCTGGTACCAGAAATAATCGAAAACACGCCTCGGTTGGGCCCTGACGATCGGTTTACCTTCCATTGCGATCCGACCATTGACTGCTTTGGACATTGTTGCCAGGACGTTTCCATCCTGCTTACCCCTTACGACGTTTTGCGCATGAAGACCGCGCTGAAAATGAGTTCCCCTGAGTTCATGGAGAAATACACTTCGATCGCGTACTCTGCCGAAAAGCGGGTGCCCGTGGTGTTTCTCAAGATGAACGAAGCTGACAAGAAGTGCCAGTTTATAAGCGAAAAAGGCTGCGGGGTTTACTCCAACCGTCCGTGGGCATGCCGCATGTATCCGCTGGGAATGGCCGAAAGGGGAACTTCAGACGGAGCCGGAGAGCGGTTCTACTTTGTGGTCAAGGAAGAGTTGTGCCACGGTCACGGTAAGGGATGCGAATGCTCGGTTAGCGAGTTCATCGATAGCCAGCGAGTCGAACCCTACGACGTGATGCAGTCCCCGTTCCGCCGTTTGCTTGCGGCCGCCGCAGAACAGAAAGAAGCTCTGACAACGGATCAATGCGCTATGTACTATATGGCGCTCTACGACCTCGATCGTTTCCGACGGTTTGTATTCGAGACTCGCTTCCTCAGCATGTTTGAACTCGATGAAGCGCGTATCGATGCGCTCCGCACCGATGATGAAGAACTACTCGAACTGGCGGTGGAGTGGCTTGCCTTCAGCCTGTTCCAACGAAAAGCGATGCGGATGAGCAAGTCCGCAGCCCAACAACAGCGCGTGACCGGGCCAGTCAGCGCCAACGAAGCATCGCCGGCCTAACCCATCATGTCTATGATTACGGAAAGTTCGAACGGAAACAGCAAAGCCCTCCTGGTAATCGGCGGCGGCATAGCAGGACTCACTGCCGCGCTCGATGCGTCGGAGACGGGACTCGATGTCATCCTGATTGAGAAATCACCTTACCTCGGTGGCCGGGTGGCTGGGTTTCATAACTATTTTCCCAAGCTATGCCCGCCCTCCTGCGGACTGGAAATCAATTTCAGGCGTCTGCGAAACAACCCGCGGATTACCGTCCTGACCCAGGCGGAGTTGGTAAAGCTGGAAGGCTCGGAAGGGAATTACGATGCGGCGATCAGGATTGCGCCGCGATTCGTGACCTCGGCTTGCACATTATGCGGCGACTGCGCAGACGTCTGCCATTCGGAGATTGCCGACCCGTTGGAATTTGGGTTGACAAAGACGAAAGCGGTGCACGCGCGTCGGTTGGCTGCGTTTCCGCCAACCTATGTATTGGATCGCGACGCGTGTGCAACCGATTGCCATGCCTGTGCGGATGTTTGCAAATACGGAGCGATCGACCTTGCCCAAGGTGTAGAGCATAAGACTTTTCACGTCGGCTCTGTGATTGTGGCGACTGGTTGGAAGCCGTACGATGCGACCAAGCTAGACAATCTGGGCTTCGGCAAGAGCGCCAATGTAGTCACCAACGTAATTCTGGAACGGCTGGCCGCAATGGATGGTCCGACCGGCGGGAAGCTACTGCGTCCCTCTGACGGCAACGCGCCAAAATCGATAGCTTTTGTGCAATGCGCTGGTTCGCGCGATCAGAACCATCTGCCCTATTGTTCGACAGTGTGTTGCTCGGCGTCGCTGAAGCAAACGACCTACCTTCGCAAGCTCTATCCGGAAGCAAAAATCACAATTTTCTACATCGACGTTCGGACGCCCGGGCAATTGCAGGAGTTCGCTTCGAAGGTATGTTCTGACGGGGCGATAGAACTAGTGAAGGGTAAGGTTTCCAAGGTCGAAGAGGACGCGCAGACAAAGGACCTACTGGTCACAGTGGAGGATGTCATCGGCGGCAAGAAGATGACGCGAACCTTCGAGATGGTTGTACTGGCTACCGGGCTCGTGCCCCAGACCGATGGGTTACCGGCGAATTGCAAGCTGGATGAGTTTGGCTTCGTGATGAATGGCTCATCCGGATTCATTGGGGCTGGCTGCGCTAAACGGCCGGCGGAAGTCTCCGCTACCGTGCGCGACGCGACCGGAGCGGCACTAAAGGCACTTCATATCGCGATAGGGGCCCCGCACAATGGATAAGAAACTAGGACTCTATATTTGCAGCGGATGTTCGATTGGCGACTCGGTGGACGTAGACGGGCTGGCGAAATTAGCGCAGGCGGAGTACAAGCCCGCGGTATGCCAAACCCACGCGTTTCTCTGTGGCGATGAAGGCGCGGCTATGATCCGCGGCGACATCGAACGTGGCGCAGTCGACGCAGTGGTCATTGCCGCATGTTCGCCGCGGGTGAAATCCGAGGTATTTTCATTCGATCCGCAGATGGTGCTCGATCGCGTCAATCTACGAGAGCACGTTGCATGGTCGCACGAAGCGAAGAACGAGGATACACAGGCGCTGGCGGAAGACTGCGTCCGGATGGGTATGGTGAAGGCTGGAAAGATGGAGCAGTTGGAGCCATTGCCAGAAGAGAGCATATCCCGAACCGTGCTGGTCGTCGGAGGCGGCGTCGCTGGCATCAGCGCCGCGCTAGATGCGGCCGCTGCTGGATTCGACGTTGTGCTCGTCGAAAAACAGCCGCAACTCGGCGGATTTATGAGGGGCCTCAAGAAGGCATTCCCAACGAGCGCTCCTTATACGGAAGCATCTGCTGATGGCCTCACGGACAAGCTCAAAGCAGTAGCCTCGAACCCGAACATAAAAGTGTTTTGCTCGAGCAAGATATTGAAGACGGAAGGCCAGCCGGGAATGTTCGACGTAACCATCGAGGGGCCTTCTGAAACGTCGGTTCACCGGGCGGGCGCAATCGTCATGGCAACCGGATGGCAACCCTACGACGCGTCTAAGTTGGGATCGGTCGGTTACGGATTGCCGAATGTTATTACGAATGTCGAGTTCGAGCAGATGGCGGCGCGCGGGCAGATTTCTCGACCTTCGGACGCCAAGCAAGCCAAGCGCATATTGTTTTTGCAATGCGCCGGTTCTCGCGAGCAGGAGCATTTGGCTTACTGTTCTTCGGTCTGCTGCATGACTACCCTGAAGCAAACCGAGTACATCCGCGAGCAGGACCCGGAAGCCGAGGTCTTTGTCATCTACCGCGACATGGTTACCCCTGGACCCTATGAGAAGTATTACCGCAAGGTTCAGGATCATCCGCTGAACTATTTCATGAAGGGCAAAATAACCCAGGTTGAGGCAGCGGCGGGTGACCGCGTACAGGTAAGCCTCGACGGCGAATTGCTCGGCGCGCCGATGCAGGTGACCGTCGACTTGGTGGTTCTGGCAACCGGCATGGTGCCGAATTCCGCCGATGGCCCTGGAATTCGCGCCTTGCGTGACGCCAACGCCAAGTTGGCCCGAAATGAGAGCCAGACGCAGTGTAACGATGCGGAAGCTATTATCGCGCAAATGAAGCACCACGAGGGAACGGAGATCCTGAACCTCAATTACCGGCAGGGACCTGATCTGCCCGTGCTGCAAAATGGGTTCCCCGATTCCAAGTTTGTCTGTTTCCCTTATGAGAGCATGCGCACCGGCATCTATACGGCGGGCGCGGTTCGTGCGCCGATGGACGCAGCACTGACAGCAGAAGACGCTGGCGGCGCGGTGATGAAGGCAATTCAGTGCATAGAACTGGCAAGCCACGGCCAGGCTGTGCACCCGCGTACGGGCGATCTCTCCTACCCCAGCTTCTTTTTGCAACGATGCACGCAATGCAAACGCTGCACCGAGGAATGCCCATTTGGTGCGCTGGACGAAGACGCAAAAGGCACGCCTAAGTTCAACCCCTACCGCTGCCGTCGCTGCGGAATTTGCATGGGAGCCTGTCCGGAACGGATCGTCTCCTTCAAGAATTACTCGGTAGACATGATTGCCAATATGGTGAGGGCGATCAACGTCCCCGACGAATTCGAAGAGAAGCAACGCATCCTGGTGTTGGCTTGCGAGAACGACGCTTATCCCGCTCTCGACATGGCTGGCCAGGGCCGCCAGCTATACGACCCATCGGTGCGTATTATCCCGCTTCGCTGCCTGGGTTCTATGAATATTGTCTGGATCGCCGACGCGCTCTCGCGGGGCATTGACGGTGTACTGCTGCTGGGATGCAAGTTTGGCGACGACTATGAATGTCACTTCATGCGTGGCAGCGAGCTAGCCAATCGCCGTCTGGAAAATGTGAAGGAAACTTTACAGCGGTTGCAATTGGAGTCTGAGCGCATTCACCTGCAACAGTTGGGTATGGATGACTACGCTCGACTGCCGGAAATCATTAACGAATTTGCGGCCCGCATTCGTGAGATTGGGCCGAATCCTTATAAGGGCTTTTAACATGGGCAACCCAATCCGCAAGACGATCGTAGTGGAACCCGATAAGGAATTTGTCCGCGAGGTGATGGAGGCGGGCGGAGGCGACCTGAAGAAGTGTTTTCAGTGCGCGACGTGCTCTTCCACCTGTTCGCTTTCGGCAGAAGAGGGCACCTTTCCACGCAAACAGATGTTGATGGCGCAATGGGGCCTGAAAAAGGAGTTGCTAAAAGACCCTGCCCCGTGGCTCTGCTGTTATTGCGGTGAGTGCTCAAAGACGTGTCCGCGGGAGGCTAACCCAGGCGAAACCATGATGGCGCTGCGCAGGTATCTCACTACGCAGTACGACTGGACGGGGCTGTCGCGCCTGATGTATAGCTCGGCGGCTTGGGAACTCGGAATACTCGCCCTCGTGGCGGCGATAGTGGTGGCCCTGTTCACGCTGCCACAGAGCTTCGGCTTTGGGTTGCTGAGTCAATCCGGTTCGATGCCGTTGGCTAATGTGATGCTCGACAAGTTTGCTCCGAAGGAAATTGTGCATCTTGGCGACGCGATCATGGCGTCAATGTTGAGTTTGCTGCTGCTGATAAATGCTGCCCGTATGTTCGTTGGATTGACCCGCGACGAGCATATCCCGGCGAGTCTCTATTTCTCGCAGATCGGCTCCCTGATTCTTCACGGCATCACGCAAATGCAGTGGAAAAACTGCAATGACAGCGACGCGAGCAGAAACTGGATACGCCATCTTTTTCTAGTCAGCGGATACGCGATCATCTTTACTCTCGTGGTTGTGTTCTTACCATGGTTCCAAGTTCAGGACAGCAGCTTCCACTGGACTAGTATTCTTGGCTACTACTCGACGGTGGTGTTGCTGGTTACTACGGCATGGATGGTTCTTGACAGGATCAACCTGCGGACTGAGATGCACCGCTTCAGCCATCTCTCCGACTGGTTGTTTCCCATACTGCTTTTTCTGACGGCGATGACCGGTATCTTGGTCAACGTTTTTCGGCTCCTGAATCTGCCCATGCCGACCTACGTAATGTATGTCGTACACATGGCGATTGCGGTGCCAATGTTGGTGGTGGAAGTCCCGTTCGGCAAGTGGTCGCACCTGCTGTACAGGCCGCTCGGAATCTTTGTCGCCACGGTGAAAAGAAAGGCGCTGGAATCCGCAAACGCGGAGGCAGCAATGGCCAGCCCAGCCCTGGCTAGCAATGATTGAGGATCGAATCAAGAAGGAGGACAAGGTTTTTTTTGTTCGAGGCACTTTGAGCCGCTGATGTGTGATTCAGATTTCATATTTAACTTGCTGCCGTGTGTACCGTTTGTTTTAGCTCCGTATAGGTAATGGCGGTGGCGTAGAAAACAGGTCGTGTAGTGAATGTCGCTCCTGTCGAGATTTTCAGGTCATCGTTGGTCAGGGGCATCGCGGCATTAACGGATTTCATATTCTTATTCTTTAGGAGAACTTATGAGCAAGCTAGTTTCGCCACATGGAAGCGCCGAATTAAAATGCCTCCTTCTTGAGGGAGAAGCAAGAGCCGCGGAAATCAAGCGCGCGGAAACAATGAAAAAAGTACCAGTCACCAGCCGTGAGAGCGGCGACCTGATCATGATGGGCATCGGTGCATTCACTCCACTCGATGGCTTCATGGGAAAGGCTGACTGGCAGGGTGTCTGCGACACCTTCCAGATGCCGAGCAAGAACAATTTGTTCTGGCCAATTCCGATCACTCTGTCGACCACTGAAGAGATCGCGAACTCGATCAGCCTGAATGAAGAAGTCGCGCTCATCGACAGTGAAAGCCAGGAACTGGTGGCCACGATGAAGGTCACCGAGAAGTACAGCATCGACAAGGCTCACGAGTGCAAGACGATCTTCGCGACTAACGATCCGGCACACCCGGGCGTCCAGAAGGTTATGGAGCAGGGCGCAATCAATCTGGCTGGCCCCGTCAAAGTCGTTTCTGAACTTGATTTCCCAGAGACCTTCAAGGGAATTTATGAGCGTCCGGCTGAAGCGCGCAAGCAGTTTGAAGAGCGTGGCTGGACCACCGTTGCTGCCCTGCAGCTCCGCAACCCGATGCACAATTCGCATGCCTACCTGGCTTGGATTGCTGTCGAGATTTGCGACGGCGTCTACATTCACCAGTTGCTGGGCAAGTTGAAGCCCGGCGACATCCCAGCCGACGTGCGCGTAAAAGCCATCGATGCGCTGGTCACCAACTATTTCCGCAAGGAGCGCGTAATTCAGGGCGGCTACCCCATGGAAATGCGTTATGCCGGTCCTCGCGAAGCATTGCTGCATGCACTGTTCCGCCAGAACTTTGGCTGTACGCACCTGATCGTCGGGCGTGACCATGCTGGAGTTGGCGACTATTACGGCCCGTTCGATGCGCAGAAGATCTTCCACGACATTCCGGCCGGCTCGCTGCTTATCCAGCCGATGCCGCTGGATTGGACGTTCTACTGCTACGAGTGCGGC
>Ga0316231_1004013_pt1 | contig 12501 bp, 12 predicted proteins | sample TBH18027metaG_FD_206002 | JGI IMG/M metagenome (GOLD analysis project Ga0316231, IMG submission 206002) | Freshwater microbial communities from Trout Bog Lake, Wisconsin, USA - TBH18027 | ecosystem: Environmental > Aquatic > Freshwater > Lake > Hypolimnion/Profundal zone | place: USA: Wisconsin...
TCGCCCTTCTACGCGCCGCTGCTGTCCAAGCTGTCCACCTGGGGGGCGACCCGGGCCGAGGCCCTGGAGCGCATGCATGCCGCCCTGAGCGAGTACCGGGTGGGCGGGGTGCGCAACAACGTGGCCTTCCACAAGGCCCTGCTCGAGCACAAGCCGTTCCTGAAGGGCGAACTGCACACCGGGATGCTGGAGCATCCCTGGTGGAAGCAGAAGAAGCTGCGCCCCAACCTGAAGTTCGCGGTGGCCGCCGCGCTGTTCGACGAGCTGGAGATGGAAGAGCGCCGCGCCCAGCAGCCCGCCCGGGCCGACGACTGCGATTGCGGGGCCGAGGCCTGGCGCTCCTTCGGCAAGTTCAACCGGTTGTAAGTCACGCCTCCACCCTTTGCACGGACTAAACCATGAAACGCACCCTCGTCATTGCCGATGAAACCCACGAACTGGAAATCCACCGCCGCGGCGGCAAGACCGTCATGGTCTGGGACGGGGAGGAATTCCCGTTCGACATCCTCAAGGTGGAGCCCACCAGCTATTCCATCATCATGAACAACCACTCGGTGGGGGTGAACATCGACCGCACCCGCAACATCGATCCCGACCTGCACGGCTTCCGGGCCAGCCTGTACGACGGCGCCTACGATTTCACCCTGCAGGATCCGCACAAGATCCTCCTGGCCGCGGCCATGGCCCGGGGCAAGGTGGGCGCCTGCGGCCTGGTCTCCGCGCTCATGCCCGGCAAGGTGCTGAAGCTGCTGGTGCAGCCGGGCGAGGTGGTGGAGGAGGGCCAGCCCATCCTGATCCTGGAAGCCATGAAGATGCAGAACGAGTACACCGCGCCCATGGCCGGCACGGTCGGCCAGGTCCACGCGCAGGAGGGGGTGAACGTCGAGATCAATTCGCCCATGATCACCCTGGTGCCGCTCGCCGCGGAATGACCCGCCCCCATGCGGCCGGGAGCTGACAGCGCGAAGCACCGCCTGTTCCGGGCCGCCGGGTTCCTGTTGGCGGGACTGCTGCTGGCCGGCGCGGCCGGCGGCCTCTGGCTGAGGCGGGAACTGACCGCCAGCCTGGCCCAGCTGGACGGCGCGCGCGCCCTGCCCGGACTGGGGGCGCCGGCCACCGTCGAGCGGGACGCCCGGGGGGTGCCCACCATCCGCGCCGCCAACCGGCTCGATGTGGCGCGCGCCCTGGGCTTCGTCCACGCCCAGGAGCGGTTCTTCCAGATGGACCTGCAGCGCCGCCTGGCCGCCGGCGAGCTGGCCGAACTGATGGGCCCGCCGGTGCTGAAGGTTGACCGGGAGTACCGGCTGCACCGGTTCCGCGCCGTCGCCCGACGGGTGGTGGCCCAGGCCGGCGCCGACGAGCGGGCCAGGCTGGAGGCCTACGCCGCGGGGGTCAACGCCGGGCTCGCGGCGCTGGGGGCCAGGCCGTTCGAGTACCTGCTGCTGCGCCAGGCGCCGGCGCCGTGGCGGGCGGAGGATTCGGCGCTCTGCCTGCTGGCCATGTTCATCATGCTGCAGGAGGACCCCGGGCACCGGGAGTCGCGCCTGGGCCAGATGCGCGAGGTCCTGCCGGCCCCGTTGTTCGCCTTCCTGGCTCCGGACGGGACCGAATGGGACGCGCCGCTGGCCGGCGCGCCCAGGTCCCAGCCCCCGGTGCCGGGTCCGGAGGTGTGCGATCTGCGCAGGCTGGGCCGTTCGGGTCCGGACGCCGGGGCCTCGGCGCCGGAGGCCTTCCCGGGCAGCAACAGCTGGGCCCTGGCCGGCAGCCGAACCCGGGACGGCCGGGCCATCCTGGCCAACGACATGCACCTGGCCATCTCGGTGCCCAACACCTGGTACCGGGCGTCGCTGGTCTGGCCCGGGGCCACCGTCACCGGGGTCACCCTGCCCGGCATCGGCGCCGTGGCGGTGGGCAGCAACGGCCGGGTGGCCTGGGGCTTCACCAACAGCTACGGGGATTTCCGCGACCTGGTGATCCTGGAGCAGGCCGGATCGGACGGCTACCGGACCCCGGACGGACCGCGCCGGTTCACCCACCTGCAGGAAACCATCAAGGTCCGGGGCGCCGCCGACGACCACCTGGACCTGCTCGAAACCATCTGGGGCCCGGTGGTCGACACCGACGCCAAGGGCCGCAGGCGGGCCCTGCGCTGGGTGGCGCACGACCCCGAGGCGGTGAATTTCGCTTCGCTTGGGCTGGAGACGGCCGGCTCGGTCCAGGCCGCCATGGCGGTGGCGAACCGGGCGGGCATCCCGGCCCAGAACTTCGTCTGCGCCGACGCCGGGGGGCACATCGGCTGGACCATCATGGGGCGGCTGCCGGTGCGGGCCGGCTTCGACGGCCGGGTCCCGGTCTCCTGGGCCGACGGCGCCCGGCGCTGGGCCGGCTGGCTGGCACCCGGGGATTACCCCAGGATCGTCGATCCGCCCTCCGGCCAGATCTGGACCGCCAATGCCCGGGTGGTGGACGGCGCCATGCTCGCGAAGCTGGGCGACGGCGGCTACGACCTGGGCGCGCGGGCCCGGCAGATCCGGGACGACCTGGCCGCCCTGGGCCCGGCCGAAGAGCGCGACATGCTCGCGGTGCAGCTGGACGACCGCGCCCTGTTCCTGGACCGCTGGCAGCAGCTGCTGCTGCGCACCCTGGGCCCGGAAGCGCTGCGCGCCGACCCCCGGCGGGCCGAACTGCGCCGGCTGGCGGAGGCCTGGGGCGGACGCGCCCAGCCGGATTCGGCCGGCTACCGGATCGTGCGCGGCTTCCGCCTGGTGCTGCAGGAGCAGGTGTCCGCCAGCTTCGCCCGGGCCTTCGGCGGCCCCGGCGAGCGCCGGTTCATCGTCGGCTTCGCCGGGCAGGGCGAGGGCCCGCTCTGGGCGCTGGTGACCCAGCGGCCGGCAAACCTGCTGGATCCCGCCTTCAAGGACTGGGACCAGCAACTGCTGGCGGCGGTGGACACGACCATCACCCGGCTGACCCGGGACGGCACCCCCCTGGCCCAGTGCACCTGGGGCCGGCTGAATGCGCCGAAGGTCCAGCATCCGCTGTCCAAGGCGCTGCCCTTCCTGTCCCGCTGGCTGGACATGCCGACCCTGCCGGTGCCCGGCGATGCCCAGATGCCGCGGGTGCAGGACCGGGAATTCGGCGCCTCGGAACGGCTGGCGGTCTCCCCCGGCCATGAGGCCGACGGCTACTTCATGATGCCCTGCGGCCAGAGCGGCCACCCGCTGTCGCCCAACTACGGCGACGGGCACCGCGACTGGGTGGCGGGGCGGCCGGGGCCGTTCCTGCCGGGGAACACGGTGCATCGCCTGCTCCTGCTTCCCTAGGCATTGCTACCCGAGGCCGGGCATGCGCTGGGCTATCCGCGATCGCCGTCCGTGAATGTCTACCAGGGCAGCTCGAGCGCCTTGGTCAGGAACGCCGCCAGCGGCGCGTGGCTCCGGCAGATGCCGGTGAAGTGCGCCAGGAAATCCGGAGCGCAGACCTCCTTCTCGGTCAGCGGTGTATAGGTATAGAAATCCTTCAACTTGAGATCCTCGGCAAAGGGGTGGGCGGGATCGAAGCCGGCCGGCACCCGCTTGAGCGCCTCGCCCCCCACCTCGATCCCGCCCGTCTGCAGCGCCTTCCAGGCCCGGGTGTTCGAGACGATCCGTTCCCGGACCTTGCGCAGCGCATCCGCTTCGGGATGCCATAGGCCGGTGCTGGCGAAGCAGCCGCCCGGTTCCAGATGCAGGTAGAAGCCCGGCGAGTGCACGTCCTTGGTGCACAGCCCATGGCGGAACTGGGCTCCCACGTTCAATTTGTAGGGGTCCTTGTTGCCGGAGAACCGGGTGTCCCGGTTGATCCTGAACATGGAGCCGCCCACCGGCCGGGGATCGGCGCGGAAATGCTTGTTGATGCCCGCCAGCGGCTCGGCGAAGGCCAGCACGAAGGCCAGCACCGGGCCCTTCACTTCGCCCTCGTAGCGCTCCTTGTTGGCCTGGAACCATTCCCGGTTGTTGTTGGCCTTCAGGTCGCGCAGGAACTGGAACAGGGACCGGTTGAAAACGGGTTCCGCCATGATGCCTCCTTGATTTCAGCTTAATACCGGAGCGACAGGCAGGTGAGGGCCTCCGAAGGTTTCAGCGTACGCTGATCAGCCCGACCCCGGCCAGGGCCAGCGCCATCCCGGCCCACCGGACGGCGGTGATCCTCTGGGCCAGGAAGAACCGGGCGAGGATCACCGTGGGCGCCGGGGAGAGCGAGACGATGATCACCACCAGGGACAGCAGTCCGGATTGGCAGGCCAGCATGAACATGATGTTGGCCAGCATGTCGGCGCCGCCGGCGACCAGGGTGGGCAGCAGGTCCCCGGGTTCCAGCCGCGGCCTCCGCCTGAGGACGATCATCGCGGTGATGGTCGCCGTGAGCGAAGCGACCCGGGCCGCCACCAGGGGCCAGAGCCCGCTGCCGGCGCCGACCCGGGAGATCGCCGTGAAGAACAGCCCGAACCCCAGCCCGGCGAGGCCGCCGTAGACCAGCGCCGACTGGATGGATCTGCCCTCGTGTTCCCCGCCGCGGGCTTCCCGGGTCAGCATGAGCACCGCCGGCAGGCAGAGGGCCGAGCCGATGATGGCGGTGGTGGAGGGCCGCTCACCCAGCAGCAGGCCGAGCAGGACCGGGATCAGCGCCCCGATCACGGCCGAGGTGGGCGACACGATCGCGACGATGCTCCGGGCGATGCCAGCGTAGAGCATGAACAGGCCCATCGTTCCGACCAGGCCGGCCAGGAAGCCCCAGAGCAGGTCGGCCACCGGCGGCAGCCCCGGCCCACGGGCGGCCACGGCCAGGCCGGCGATGGCGAGGCCCAGCAACTGGGAGACCAGCAGGATCGAAAGCAGTCTGCTCCGCCTGGCCGCGAAGCCGCCGCCGAAATCTGCGATTCCAAAAAAAAGGGCCGAAAGCCCAGCGAGGATGACTGCCATGATCAATATTAACGCGAGTTTCCAGCGACTGAAGGCCCATGGACCGTTTCCCGATCAGCAGCCCAACCTGGATCGAACTGGACCTCCAGGCGGTCACGGACAACTGCGCCCACATCATCCGGGACACCGGCACTCCGCTCATGGCGGTGCTGAAGGGCGACGCCTACGGCCACGGCGCGGTCCAGGCCGGCCGGGCGGCGCTGGCCGGAGGCGCCGCCTGGCTGGGGGTGGCGCGCTACGGCGAGGCGCGGGTCCTGCGCGAAGCCGGCCTCCAGGCGCCGATCCTGGTGCTGGGCATGGTGACCGCCGAGGAGGTGGACCAGGCCATCGCCGCGGGCGTGACCCTGACCCTGCACAGCCGCGCGACCCTCGAGCTGTTCGCCGCCCGGGCCGCCGGGCGGGAGCTCGCCGTCCACCTGAAGCTGGATACCGGGCTGGGGCGGCTGGGCGTGCTCCCCGGCGAGATCGTGGCCTTTGCCCGGGAGGCCGCCCGGGCCGGCCTGCGCGTGGACGGGATGTTCAGCCACCTGGCGGCGGCCGAGCAGGACCACCCGCTCAACGGGCTTCAGCAACGGCGCTTCCGGGAGGCGCTGGGCGGCCTGGAGGCGGCCGGCCTGCGCCCGCGCTGGGCGCACCTGGCCAATTCGGCCGCGGCCTTCCTCCTGCCCGGCGCGCGCCACGACCTGGTGCGGGTGGCCAACGTGGTGCTCGGCATCCGCATCCGTCCGGATCAGCCGCTGGACCCGAAGTACCGCCCGGCCCTCACCTGGAAGGCCCGGCTCGCCTCGTGCCGGGAACTGCCGGCCGGCTGGGGCGTCGGCTATGGGCAGACCTACGTCACGCCGGGGCCGGAGCTGGTCGGGGTGGTCCCGGTCGGCTACGGCGACGGGCTGCGCCGGGTGCCGGGCAACCAGGTGCTGATCGGCGGCGCGCGCTGTCCGGTGCTTGGCCAGCTTTGTCTGGACCAGCTCATGGTCCGGTTGCCGCGCCCCTTCCCGGAAGGGGAGGAGGTGGTGATCATCGGCGCCCAGGGCGGCGAGGCCATTTGGCTGCACGACCTGGCGGCCCTCTACGGCACGTCCCAGGTGGACATCGCCACCCATCTGCACCAGCGGGTGCCGCGCTGCCCGGCCTGAGTGGCGGCCGTCGGTTCAGGGGCTGGTCTCAGGCGGTGGGCCGAAGGCCATCTGGCCGCCCACCCGGGCCGTGGCGCCGGTGGCCAGGGCGGCGGCCAGGACCACCAGGACGACCGGCCATAGGCTGATCCGGCCGCGCCGGAAGGCCAGGGCGAGCACCAGCCCGAGCACCAGGAGCCCAGTGGCGATCACCGCCCCCAGCACGTGCCAGCGCAGCAGTCCGTTCAGGGCATGTACCGGCGGCAGCGGCACGCTGCGCGGCCAAAGGCCCTGTTCGACGCTCCAGCTGCGCCCCGAGGCGATCACCACCGGCAGCGCCGCCAGCGCGACGCCGAGCAGCAACAGGCCGCGCAGCACCCATTCGCCGCGCTGCCGGGGCCGCACTGCGCCCGCCAGCAGGCAGCAGGCCGCCAGCAGGCTGGTGACCACCGGGAAGTGGTTCACCGCCGGGTGCAGGGGCAGGGCGCTCATGCTATTCGACGACGAACTTCATCTTCATATTGCCGTGCCCCGCGCCGCAGAAGTGATTGCAGATGGCGGTGAATTCGCCGGTCTGCGCGGGAGTCACGGTCAGCCGGGTCTCCTGGCCGGGCGGGATGTCGCTGTCGATCTTGAGCGGGCGGCACAGGAACCCGTGGGTCACGTCCGCGGAGGTCAGCACCAGGGTGACCGTCTCGCCCTTCTTCAGGTGGACTTCCTTCGGGCTGTACTCGAAGCGCTTGGCGGTGATGGGGATCACCTTGACGTCCTGGGCCAGGGCCGGCAGGCCGAACGCCAGGAAGGCGAGGGTGATGGCGATTCTGGGCGATCTCATGCGAGTTGTGCTCCTTTCAGGATCTGCTTGATGCCGACGGTGCCGGCGAATTCGCGGGAACTCAGTTCCACTTCGGTGGCCGCCAGGACCGGACGGGCGCCCTGGAGCGCCAGGTCCAGCCGGCGGATGCCCAGGTTCTTGAAGGGGGCGCCCTTGTCGAAGGGCATCGGCTTCTTGTCGTCGGTGAGCGCCGGGTCGGGGAAGGCGAAGATCAGCGAGCGCGCCGCCAGGTGCCTGGCGTTGCCGGTCAGCTGCTCGTGATTGCGATGGATGTGGCCATAGAGCACGGTGACGTTCGCGTAGGGCGCGAGCAGGTTCATGACCTCGTCGCCGTCGCCGGTGTACCACTCCCATTCGGGTTTCAGGTCGAACAGGGGGCGGTGGGTGAACACGACGATCGGCGCGCTCTTGCCGAACCGGGCGAGATCCTTGCGCAGCCATTCGACCTGCTCGGGGCCCACCACCGGCTTGCCCTGGGAGACATTGTCCAGGGCGATGAAGTGCACGCCGCGGTGGTCGAAGGCATAGTGGGACGGGCCGAACACCGTGTGGTAGATCTGGCCGCCGTCGAGGCCGGCGTCATGCTCGCCGGGGACGAATTTCACGTTCTTCACCCGGAGCCGGCCGGCGATCTCCTGGAACCGCTTCATCCGGGCCAGGGTTTCCCCTTCCTTTTCGCTGTCGTGGGTCAGGTCGCCTGTGAACAGGACCAGGTCCGGCTGCCGGGGCAGGGCGTTGACCGCTTCCACCGCCTGCTCGAAGGCCTTGGTCCCCAGGGGATTGGGCGGCCCCTCGAAGCCCACGTGGGTGTCGCTGAGCTGGACGAAGGAGAACGGGGTCACCCGCTCGCCGTTTTGCCGGCCCAGGAGGTCGGTCAAAGCCAAGCCCTGGGGGTCGACCCCGACCGCGGCCCCGACCTGGTAGAGGGCGCCCGCGCCCAGCGTGGTTCCGGTGATCTTCAAGAACGAGCGCCGATCGATCGGCTTGGTCATGGGCACCTCCCGCATTGCCTTCTGTGATGAATACACCGGGCGGCAGGCCCTGGATCACTCAGGCGGCGGGACCCATGAAATTCAGATACCCATGTTGTCGTCGGCGGTCGGTCCGTAAAGCGCCGGCACGGGACGATCGTTGAGCCGGAGGTAGACCCCGAGCTGGGCCCGGTGGTGGATGAGATGGTGCAGGAACATGCTGTGATAGAGGCCCAGGCGCGGCTGGTCGGCGAGCACCTTCTCGCCCCAGGACAGCTTCCAGGGTTGGCCCAGCTGTTCGTCGGTGGCGCCGGCGAGGGCCTGCCTCGCCTCCGCGGTCAGCGCCTCGAATTCCGCGAGCACCTTGGCCCGGGACTCGAAGACCAGCGGGGGCCATTTCATGGACGCGAGGTCGAGGGACGGGGTGTCCAGGATGGTGATGAGGAATCTCGGCAGCCGGGCGACGTGCACCGCGAGGCGGCCCATGGGCATGGACTTCTCGTGGGGCTTGAAGTCCAGCTTGTCTTCCGGGACGCGCTCGAGCACGACGCGCGTGCCCTTCATTTCGTGGTCGAAGGTCGGCAGCAGGGCGTCGGCTAGTTTCATTTCGTTAACCCTTTATGAAGCTGGCAGACAATATCAGGTCCGGAATAAGCCCGGTCAAGCCTAAGGATGGAGCAATACCCTACCAGAATGATAGGTGGGTTCTCCTGGGCCTTTCATTTAACTATTTGATAATAAAAATGTTAATTGATGGCGCGAAAGATGCTTCGCTCCCCCGGCCACCGCCTTCGGTGCGCAAAAGAAAGGAACCATCATGTTGTGGACCATCGCCGTCATTCTTGTCGTCCTGTGGGCTCTGGGGCTGGCCAGCGCCTATACCCTGGGGGGGTTCATCCACGTGCTGCTGGTGATCGCCGTCATTGTCGTCGTCGTCCGGCTGATCCAGGGGCGGAGCGTGGTCTAGCCGCCCATGTCCCATCCCGCCAAACCAGGCGGCCGCTTGGGTCAGCTGCTGGCCTGGTTCCAGGTCCGGCCACCGGCGGTCAGACTCGCCCTGCTGGCCATGATCGTGCTGATCCCGGCCGCCGGCTTCCTTTCGATCCGATTCATGCACAACCGTGCCGCGCTCGAAGCGCAGGTCGAAATCATGGCGGTGGACCCGGTCTGGTCGCTCGATGACCGTTTGCCCGTGGTTTTCGGTCCGGGCTCGATGCTTAACTTCCTGGCGACCAACCGGGTTGAGCGCATCAACGTGATCTACAAGCCACTTATGTGGAACGTATCGGAACGCATCGTCCTGATCGAGTCCCGGGGCAAGCTGTACGCCTACTACCCCAGCGACATGGAGACCAGGATCTTCACCGACCAGGCCGTCACGGCGCCCTGGGGGAGCAAGCTGGTCTTCATTCCGCGCAGCGAACTCGCTGCGGCCGGCCGCAGGTTGGTCGAGCGCCTGGACCTGCGCTTTTCCGGGGCCCGTCCGCGGTCCGAGCGGTATGCCTGGACGCCTGCCGCCGGTGGTCTGCTTTCGGCCGTTCTTCTGATCGGCGTGCTGGCGTTTCTATACCACCAGTTCAAGGGCCAGTCCAAGACGCTGAGGTTCGTCGAACCGGCGCAAGTGCGCGGCTCCATCGACGACCTGGTGGGCATGGACGACATCAAGGCCGAGGTGGCGCAGATCAAGGACCAGTATCAGCGCCGGGCGGAGTACGCCGAGTACGGCATATCCAAACCTTTCAACGTGATGTTCAGCGGCCCGGCGGGCACCGGCAAGACCCGGTTGGCCAGCTGCCTGGCCAAGGAGCTGCGCCTGCCGATCCTGTTCCATTCCGCGGCCAACCTTGAAACCGGCTTCGTATCCGGCGGTTCCAATACCCTCACCCGCATCCTGGCGCTGGCGACGCGGCGCAGGCGCTGCATCGTCTTCCTGGACGAGGCCCAGGACCTGTTCATGAGGCGCGGTGGCCGGCGCAAGTTCGACGACGACACCTCGAATACCTTCCTGTCGGTGCTGGATGGCGTGGGCAGCGCCAGCGGCGCCGAGATCATCTGGATCGTGGCCAGCAACTTCAACAGCGAAACCATGGCGATGGACGAAGCCATGCTGCGCCGCTTCCAGATGAAGGTGGACTTCCGCATGCCGAACCAGGAGGAGCGCCTGGCGATCATCCGGCATTACCTGGGGCAACGCGCGGACAAGGTCCTGCCTGACTTGGACCTCAGCCATCTGGTCGCGGTGACCGAGGGCCGCAGCCCGGCGGACCTGGAGACCATCGTCAATCAGGCCGGCATCACCGCGGTGCAGGCGGGAGGGATGATCGGGGGGGACACCCTGATGCAGGCCGCCGAGCGCGTGCTGGTGGGCAACGTCAACATCGATACCACCATGGAACGCCAACGCGACCGCCGCATCATCGCCACCCACGAGCTGGGCCACTTCCTGGTCGACCTGGACCACGAGCGCAAGCGCACAAACGACAACTGGGAGCAGATGCTGGCCGAGGTGAAGACCATCAAGATCTCGCTCAAGGCCAACCCGCGCACCAACGCGCTGGGCTTCGTCTTCCACAAGCAGGGAGTCGACCTGCTCAAGACCAGGGCCGACATCGAACACGAGGTCCGGGTGCTGCTGGGCGGCATGGCCAACGAAGAGCTGTTCTTCGGCGAGGATGGCACGACCAACGGGGCGCACAACGACATCACCCGGGTGACCAAGCTGCTGCACCACGCGGCGGGCGAGCTGGGCATGTACCGCAAGACCCGTCTCAACTTCGACGCGCTCACCCAGGACCGGTCCGGCGGCGGCCACGAGGTGGACGAGGAAACGCGCGCCATCATGGAAGCCCAGAGCGAACGCCTGTATGCGGAAACCAAGGCCATCCTGGCCGGTCTCATGCCATTGACCGGGCATCTGGTCGGCAGGCTGTTGGATGCGAACGAGATGAGCCTGGGTGAGGCGCTGCTCGCCATCCGCCATTTCGAGGCGTCGGGCTAGCGCTTGGGCGCAAGCTCCACCGCCTGGCGGAGGGCCGCCAGCAGGCTGCGCTCATCCGCCACCCCGGTCCCGGCGATATCGAAGGCGGTCCCATGATCCACCGAGGTGCGCACCACCGGCAGGCCGACCGTGATGTTCACCCCGGCCTCGATGCCCAGCACTTTGACCGGGCCGTGGCCCTGGTCGTGGTACATCGCCACCACCAGGTCGAAATCGCCGCGCCCGGCGCGGAAGAACAGGGTGTCGGCCGGCAGCGGGCCCTCCACCGCCCAGCCCCTGGCCCGGCATGCGGCGATGGCGGGGGCGATCTTCCCGGCCTCCTCGCCGCGGCCGAACAGACCGTTCTCGCCGGCGTGGGGATTGATGGCGCACACGCCGATATGGGGATTGACGATGCCGGCCTTGACCAGCGTGTCGTGGCCGCGGACGATGGTCCGCTCCACCAGTCCGGGCTCGATCCGCTCGATGGCGTCCAGCAGGCCGAGGTGGGTGGTGACGTGGATGACCCGCAGGTTGGGCGCCGTGAGCATCATGGAGACTTCGGGCGTCCCGGTGAGATGGGCGAGCAGTTCGGTGTGCCCGGGAAAGCGGTGCCCGGCGGCGTGCAGAGCCTCCTTGCTGATCGGCGCGGTGCAGATGGCGTCGGCCGCGCCGGCCAGCACCAGCCGGCAGGCGCGTTCGATGTAGCGGAACGCGGCCTCGCCCGCCACCGCGGAAACCTGGCCGAACGGAAGATCGGCGGGGACCAGCTGCAGATCGACCACGTCCACCGTGCCGGCCTGGAAGCGCGCGTCGCCGGGGCCGGAGACCGCGCGGACCTCCAGGGGCGAATCCACCAGGGCGGCGGCCGCGCGCAGGCGGCCGGCATCGCCGATGACCAGCGGCCGGCACCAGCCATGGACCTCCGGATGAGCCAGGCTGCGCATGATGATTTCCGGACCGACCCCGGCGGGGTCACCCATGGTGATGACGATGATGGGACGCGGCATCGAGGATGCTCCTTCAGGCTTTGAGGCGCTCCAGGCACCTGCGCAGGGTGCCGGCGTCACCGAAGGCGCCTGCCTTGGTGACCACGGGAATGGACCATGGGCCGAGGGTCACGCCAAGCGGCACGCCGGGTTCGATCTCGTCCACCAGGCGGATGCCGCGGATGCCGAGGTTCCACAACAGGGCGCAGGCGGTATCGCCGCCGGTGGCCACCAGGGCGCCGATCCGCGGCACCACCGGCTGCACCAGCTCGGCCAGTCTTGCCGCCAGGAACGGCCCTCGCTCCAGGTCCGGGTCGGGCGCCAGGGCCAGTTCCAGCAGCACGTCGCCGCCCGAAGCCAGGGCCTCGGCCAGGGCCGCCGCGGCCACCCGCCAGCCCGGCGCTTCCGGGCCGGCGAACAGGGTCGCAGGCGGGATCGACAGATGCCGCACCAGCCCGTCGTCCGCCAGCGTGCGCGCCTGGGCGCGGGAGATCTCCGCCAGGCTGCCCACCACCGTCAACACGGGGCCCGGGTGCCTGGGCAGGTCCGGCCGCGGCGGGTTGGCCGGCCCTGCCAGCGCGGCGAAGGCGGCGGCCAGCCCGGCCGATCCGACCCACACGGCCTGGCCGAGCCCCAGCGAGGCCGCGGCCACG
>Ga0316231_1004015_pt1 | contig 12495 bp, 14 predicted proteins | sample TBH18027metaG_FD_206002 | JGI IMG/M metagenome (GOLD analysis project Ga0316231, IMG submission 206002) | Freshwater microbial communities from Trout Bog Lake, Wisconsin, USA - TBH18027 | ecosystem: Environmental > Aquatic > Freshwater > Lake > Hypolimnion/Profundal zone | place: USA: Wisconsin...
TGACGCGAATCTGCTCGCGACGTTCGCGCTGGTAACAATGCACCGGACACTTGGCACACGTCGGCTTTTCCAGCCCGAACCGGCAGCGTTCCAGCCGCGCACCGGCGTAATCCAAGAACTGCTGACATTCCGCACACAAACTGCCAGCCGGGTGATGCTGGTCACGGCAATAGATCCGAACCATGGCCGTCATCGTTTGCCATTCGCGCGCCAGTCGGGTGCCGGCCAGATCATTCGTCATTTTTATCGCCATGGGTGAAGCTGTCGATTCTACTGACGTTTTCATGCCGACATCATCGCACCATTGCAGTCACCATGGTTTGATGCAGGTCAAAGATCGATGTTTTTCAGAAAAGTCTGATTGATTGACTTGGGTCAAATCATTCTTGCCATAGCCGTGGCAGCTTAATCGCGTAATGACAGATCATTTGATGAGTCACGAACTTAAAATGCCTGATGCCCTGTCGTCAAAACCAGCCACGGTGGTGTATGCCTGTTCCGATTGTTCGGACGCAGGCGAACTGGTCGACCATATCGCCCGCCGGCTTGCAAGTGAAAGCATGGCGGAAATGTCCTGTCTCGCTAGAATCGGTGACCGTGTCAAAAACCTGGTGGTCAAAGCGGAAAAGGCCGAACGCATTCTGGTGATTGACGGCTGCCCGCTGAATTGCGCGGCCCACACGCTTCGCTTGGCCGGCTTTTAGCAGTTTGAACACCTTGAACTGCATAAAATCGGCATGCGCAAAGGTTCCTGCCCGGCAACCGAAGCCATGGTTTCATCTGGCGTCAGGGCGGCCGGCGAAATACTTTCAAGCCAACCCCATGATGCCGCCCATTAACCGCTTCAAACGCTTTGACGTGTGCGACCTGCTCCGGCGGGGCGTGGAACCGTTTCCCGAAATCCATAAGCGCGTGGAAGCACTCGGATCGGAGGAAGGTTTAATTGTCATTGCCCCGTTCCTGCCCTCGCCGCTGATTGAGAAACTTGCGGGGGAAGGCTTTTCTTCCAAGGTCGAGCGCGGGAACGGCGCGGATTGGATGGTTTACTTTTGGCGCACGGCTGCTTGAATCTAGCTATGACGAAACTGGAAGACCTAAAACAATTTGCCATCACCAATTCGTTGCGAAGTTGCCAGCTTTTCACCGGACTGGCGCTGGAGGATTTGAACGCCATCGCAAATTTCACGACGGTCAAGTTACTGGAACGCGGCGAATACCTTTTTCACGAGGGGGATCCGGCGCACGGTTTTTACATCGTGCAGCGCGGGGCGGTGAATGTGCATCGCGTGACTGCCGCCGGCAAGGAGCAGGTTATTCACGTTTTTCGCACCGGTGATTCCTTTGCCGAGGTGGCGCTGGCCTCGGCAACCGGTTATCCCGCTGATGCTCGCGCACTGGAAACCACGCAGGTTTTACTGGTGCAGAAGGAAGGGATGCTCGCGCTGCTCAAACGCCAGCCACAACTTGCGCTGCGAATGCTGGGTTCGATGAGTAGTCATCTGCGCGTGCTCGTGGGGCAGATCGAAGACCTCACGGTGAGGGATGTCGAAACCCGGCTGGCTAATTGGTTGGTGAAGCGTTGCCCAAATCTACAAAGTGAAGCGCCGGTTAGAATTGAACTGGCCATGACCAAGCGTGTGCTGGCGGCGGAACTCGGCACGGTCAGCGAAACCTTTTCGCGCACGTTGGCCAAGTTTCGGGGGCAAAAACTGATCGCCGTCAAAGGCAAAACGGTCACAGTGCTTTCACCGGTAAAACTAAACGCATTGCTTCGATATAATCTTGGGGAATGAATTATCGTTCGCGGTATTTTGGTAAAAATATGCCAAAGCTAGATGAAAAGATGGTTAATAACCTTCAGTGAAACCTTCAGAAAGAGGGTTATAATTGGTTAAGCCGAATAGTGGGAGATTATATTGAATTTGTTCGGAAAGCGGTGTGGTTTTTCCTTGAAAATTGAGTGTGAGTTGCCCAATTCCGCTCCTCCCATCCAATATCTTATTGGAATTCAATAAGTTAATAGGTTCTGAAAAGATTCAAAACCAATCCTCGCCTTAAGCCGTTTTTGTTGGTGTTTTTGAACAATTTAACATCTGACCTGCAAGCACGATGGCGTTGTCCGGACAAATGCGGCCGGCCGGAATAGATATGTCACCGGCACACAAACGTATGAGCTGTTTGGCTTTTTCCGCGCCAGGAACAAGCCACAGTATGCACCGAGACCGGTTCAACATCGGATACGTCAAGGTCATCCGCCGTCTTTCCTGATAAATATCTGTAATCGCCACATCCGAGTCGGTGATCTCACAAACCGGATCTCCCGGCACAAGCGAAGCCGTATGTCCATCCACTCCCAAACCCAAGCAAGCTAAGTCAAGCACCGGTGGCATGCCCGCGATGTCTTGAAGCGTCTGCGCATACGTTTGCGCAGCGACCTCCAGATTTATTATTTCCACCGGCATCGCATGTATCTGATCTGGTGGCAACGGCACATGCTTAAGCAAATTTTCGAACAGGTGCGTGAGGTTCCGATCAGCGTGGCCCGCTGGGGCGACCCGCTCGTCCACCTGAACGACATGCGTGCTTTTCCACGGCACATCTTCGCATGCCAGAGCCCGCAGCATCCGGCAGGGAGTCCGGCCTCCGCTCAATGCGATGAAAAAGCGACCGCGCGCCGCCACCGCCAAATGCGCTTTGGCAGCGATAATTTTCGCCGCCGCGCTGGCAATTGCATCAGCGTCGGCAAGCATTTGGATATTCATGACAGACTAGGCAATGAGCACCGGGTTTTGCCAGCCTCCCGGTGGTGTGACCTGCTCGACCTCGGCTGGTCCCCAGGTTTTCGGTTCATACTCAAACACCGGCGTGCCGGCCTGCAACACCGGGTCAACAATTCGCCACGCCTCCTCCACAAAATCTTCGCGGGCGAACAGGGTGGCGTCACCCACCATAGCGTCGCCCAGCACACGTTCGTAGGCATCCATTTCCTCGGCGCACGGATGGCGACTTCCTTCAATTTCCACCGGCAGACAGATTTTTTCATCCGTCGGAGAGATGTTGTTCAGGCAAATGGCAAACGTGATGTCCGGACTGATTCGTATCCGGCAATAATTTGATTTCAAGTCGTAGCCTTCATACATCGTCGGCGGCCGGCGTAATCGGATTACTACCTCTGTGCAAGTCAGGGGAAGATTTTTTCCGGCCCGGATATAAAATGGAACACCCATCCAGCGCCAGGAATCAATATTCAGTTGGAATGCTGCAAATGTTTCCACCGTGGATTCAGGGGCGACGCCAGGCTCTTTGCGGTAACCGCGAAATTGTCCCCGCACGAGATTCTTTGCCTCCAGCGGTGGAATGGCTTTCAAGACCTTGACCTGTTCATCCCGGATGGACTCGCTGTCGGGCCTGACCGGCGATTCCATGGTCAGATGAGCCATGACCTGAAATAGATGATTCTGCATCACGTCGCGGATGGTGCCGACTTGTTCGTAGAACGATCCCCGGCCCAACACGCCAAAGTCTTCCGCCATCGTGATCTGGAAGCTCTCGACATAGGAACGGTTCCAGAACGGTTCCAGCAGCGCATTGGCGAATCGGAAGAACAGCATATTATGCACCGGCTTTTTTCCGAGGTAATGATCAATGCGAAAGATTGACTGATTATCAAAAGTCTTGAGCAGAATCTGGTTGAGCATCCGCGCCGAGACCAGATCACGACCAAAGGGTTTTTCAACGATGACACGGGCGCCAGCGGTGCAACCGGCTTGGCGGAGCTGTTCCACGACCGTTCCAAATGCCGCCGGTGGGATGGCCAGATAATATGCCGGATGTTGCGCTGAGCCCAGTTGCTGGCGGAGGGCTTGAAATGTTGCCGGGTTATTGTAATCGCCATTCACATGGCGCAGCAGCCCAGATAGTTTCTCGAAAGCCACCGGATCCAGACCGCCATTTTTCACCAAGCTGTCCTTTGCGCGAGCCTTGAATTGATTAAGACTCCATCCTTCCACCCGGGCCATCCCGATGACTGGCACGGTGAGGCTGCCGCGTTTGATCATCGCCTGCAAGGCTGGAAAGATTTTTTTGTAAGCCAGATCACCAGTCGCCCCGAAGATCACCAGCGCATCAGAATGATATGAGTTCATGAGTTGCCTTTATTGACGGACGTTTCCGAGTGACCGCCTAAGCCGAAACACATCACCGAAAGTAACTTGTTATGAAAATCCACTTTGCTGCGGGAAGCGAATCGTTCAATCAGTGACGTGGTCAGCACCGGCACCAGCACGCCTTGTGATTCTCCCAGAACCGCTTTTCTTGCCGCCGCCAGAAAGCTTGTTGACGGTAGCCCAAGCGCGGGCTTCCGCATTTTTTGCGCTCACACCTTTTCTCTCGTAACCCGCGTCGATGTGCGCGGCTTGACGTTTCTGTTTGTCAGTGTAGCTGGATTTGTCGCCTTGAGGCATCGTTGTATTATTTCATTGCGACTGTTTTACCGGTTGTTTCACGGTTTGTAGCGCTCAGTCTTTCACGGCGAAGCCGACTTTGATGGTCACCTGCCAGTGGTGAACCTTTCCCTTTTCAATATTGCCGCGGGTTTCAACCACCTGAAACCAACATAGATTCTTGATGGTTTTGTGCGCACGTTTGATGGCCTTGTCTACCGCGTCCTCAATGGACGCGGTGGAGGTGCCGGTGAGTTCGATGAGCTTATAGACGGGGTCTTTCATAAGTTGTTTTCGGGTTAGTCAACTACGAGCGAGACGGTCGCGTCTCCCCGAAGGGCTTTGGAATACGGGCAGGTTTGGTGTGCTGCTTCCATGATGCGCTGAGCTTGGACACGATCGGTTCCGGGAAGCTGCGCATGCAACTCCACCGCCAGACAGAAGCCGCCTTGGTCATCTTCAATCAGGCTCACCAGTGCCCGCACGGTGGAATTCTCGACGGGAATGCCGAGCTTTTTAGCGGCATTGCCCAAGGCACCGTGGTAGCAAGCGGAATAGGCGCCCGCAAACAGCAACTCAGGATTGGGGCCGCGTTTCTCGATACCCTTCTGCAACGGATTTCCTAACGTGACATCTAGCAGTCCGTCGGGTGACTGAATCGTCCCAGAACGGCCTCCCTTGGAAGTCGCTTCGGCGGTAAATAGATTTTTCATAGTAGAGGTGATTTATTAATTTATTTTTTGGCAATACACACTTTCCTCTCAATGTGTTGAAATACTTTAAGTGGCACCGTGGGTCATTCCAATGGGGTGTAACCCTACTGCGCCAGCGGGATGCGCTCCGCCAAGGCTTCCGCCGGGTAAGTCCAGATTTCCGCCAGTGTGGGATGGTAGTGCGGCAGCACCGCGAGTTCGTGGACGGTCATTCGCTTCGCCATCGCTGCGACGATCTCGTGGATCAACTCGCCGCCGACCGGTCCGACGCACGCGCCGCCGAGAATTTCGCCCGACTGCGGATTGGCGAGCAGTTTCACATAGCCGTCCCGAGCTTCCATGATAAGCGACTTGCCGTGGTCGTTGAACGAATAACTCGCGACTAAATATGGAATGTTGCGCGACTTGGCTTCTTTCTCGCTCAGGCCGACGAACGCCACTTGTGGCTCAGTAAAGACCACCGTCAGCAACAACCGGTAATCCATCCGCCGCCGCGCGTCCGGGGGCGCAAGGTTATGCGCCGCAATTTCGCCCTGCTGCACGGCGAGATGCACGATCTCGTGTGGCCCGGTGCAATCGCCGGCGGTGTAAATATGCGGCGTGCTGGTCTGCATGAATTCGTTCGCCACGATGCGTCCGCGATCGGTGGCGACGCCAGCCTTATCAAGGTTCAGCGACGCGGTGTTTGGCACGCGACCGAGAGCAAACAGGATTTCTTCAGCGGTGACGGACACAGTCTTGCCCTGGTGCTCGAACGAAACGGTTTTATGCAGACTATTGCGACGCGCGTCGGTCAACTTCGTGTTCGTGAAAACCTCAATGCCGTCGCGCCGGAAGACCTTCTCCATTTCCACCCCGGCATCGGTGTCGAACTCGCGCAGGATGTGCTCACTGCGCTGGATGAGCGTGACCTTGACACCAAATCGCGCGAAGAACTGCGCCAACTCCACCGCCACCGCGCCGCCGCCGAGGACGATTAAGGATTTTGGGAGCTGCGTCAGTGTCAAGGCGTCGTCGCTGGTAATATAGCCGACCTCGCGAAGCCGCGGCAGCGGCGGCGGCGCGACGATCGAGCCGGTGGTGATCACGAAATCCGCGGCGGTCAGCGTCCCGGCATTGCTCACGGCGACCGTGTGCGGATCGAGGAAGCTCGCGTGGGCGCGGATAAACTTGAATTTGCCACCGGCCAGTTGTTTGCGACGATAGTCCGCAAATTCTTGAATCAGCGTGTTCTTACGCGCCATTACTTTCGTGAAGTCAAAACCGACATTTTCCGCCCGGATGCCCCACGGCCCGGCATGACCGACAAGGTGCAGGACTTCTGCGGCGTAGAGCAGTGCCTTCGTGGGCATACAGCCACGCAGGATGCACAACCCACCAACTTCGTCACCGCCTTCGATTACGACTGTCCGCAAGCCGGCACTCGCTGCGGTCCGCGCCGCCGCATAACCAGCGCTGCCGCCGCCGAGAATAGCGACATCGTAGTCAAAGCGGTTTTGCGTATCGTTTACGGCCGTCATTTAATATTCCATTCTCAATTGCAAATTTTCGAGCGATCGGTGACGCGGGAAATTCTACAGCATCACGAACGCTGATTGTTAACACACTTCGGCAACTGCATGAGGCGCGTCCCGACCATGAAAAACAAAACCCCGTTCACCAGCCATAGCATGTCGAACAGGAATTGATGCGGATGACCGGGAAGCACATGATGAATCCCTAGAATCTGATGATTGATCAGGCCCTCAAATAAATTGAACAAACCGCATCCCGCCAACATTGCGCCGGACAAAATCCATCCGTTCCACGCCGAGCCGATAGGGCGCGCGGCGCGAAACAGCATCACCATTCCCACCAGCGTAACCAGCCAGAGACCCAGATGAAAATATCCATCCTGCGTGTTCTGGAGTTGAAGTTGCTCAATGGAGGTGGGCCGGCAATGCGCGGTCACACAGACCAAATGATGCCAGCCGAGAATCTGATGCAGAATGATCCCGTCGGCAAAACCGCCGAACCCCATACCGAGCACAATACCCGCCCGAACCAATGGGTTGGTCCACATTGACCTTGTTTGCGCAAGCTTTGATGGACTACAAACTTGTTTTGTTTCATCAGACGATGGCGGAGGATTAATTGGATTATTCATTTATCAATGGTTGGATTGACTGCGGTGATTCATGGGTCGATTTGATTTATTTTTGCCATTGTCCGGCTCGCACTGCGAAGAGCTTCGGGACAGTCCAACCGCCCGGTGTGAACCTCGATGAATACCAACCCGTCCGCCGTGGCCGCTTTAGCCAACGCTTCTTCAAGCTCCGCTTCCGTGCGGACATCAAGACCTAATCCGCCGCCGAATACCTCCAGCAGCTTGTGGTAGCGCCAAGGTTGAAGATCGTTGTAAGGACGATCACTGATCACGCGCTCGATGGTGTAGCCATCGTTATTAAGTAGAAAAATGACGCACTTGAGATGCTGCCGGATGATGGTCGAGAGATCCTGACAAGTCACTTGAAAGGCGCCATCGCCGACGAACAAGACCAACGGGCGGTCCGGCGCGGCGATACCCGCGCCCAGCGTTGCTCCCACGGTATAGCCGATGGATCCGTAAAAAGGTTGCCCGATGAAGGTCGCACCCACCGGCATTAACATCTCCGCAGCGCTGAAGATGGATACACCGGTTTCCGCAATGACAATCGAATCGGTTTTTATAAAATGACTTACGCGGTCGAAGAGACGCTTGATGGTCAGCAGTTTCGTAGCGTCAGGTTGGTAAATTTCCGTATGCCGATGAACACAACCATCGGCAGCACATTGTATCGCCAGAGTTCCAGCGGCGCGCGGTGAGAGTTTTTCTTTCAAACCCGAAATGAAATCTTGGAGATACACGTTCTCATAAAAATGGTGTTTGATCTTTACGGAACGAATATCCGCCCTGATCGTCTTCGCCTCGTCGAGGTGGGTCGTGAAACCGCCCGTGTTGAAATCGGTCATCAAGGCGCCTAACTGCAAGATGCAGTCGGCGGATTCGAACTGATTACGCACATAAACACGACTCCGGTCGCCCTCGAAGGGGCCGATGAATTGTGGGTGGTGCTCTGACAGGACGGTTTTGCCCAACATCATAGTGACAAAAGGAAAACCTGTTTTATCGAGAAACCCGGCGAATTCCGGTTGTAAATTGAAACGGATCAGCTCCACGCCACCAATCACCACCGGTTTCTGCGCCTTCTCCAGCATGCCGAGCGCTTCATTGATTGCTTCCCGGAGCGCGTCCGCATCGCTGGGGGCGGGCGCAGGGAAGATAAATGCGTTCGGCGATTTACATTTCATCAGCACTACATCCGAGGGGAGGCTGATATAAACGGGTTGCCGATGCGTCAGACAAGCCGATAACACCCGGTCAATCTCAGCTGGAGCCGTTTCACCGGAAGCCAGCTGTGTGGAGGCGACCGTGATGCGTTCATACATCCTCAAAGGAATCTGATAATCCCCCAAAGTGTGATGCAACAGTGGTCGGGTGCGGAAATTTTCCGTCGCTGGCGAGCCAGTTATGACGACCACCGGCACTCTTTCGGCGAAGGCTCCCGCCACGCCGTTGATGGCGCTCAATTCGCCGACCCCAAACGTCGAGGCAAACGCACCGACACCCCGGATGCGGGCGTAACCATCCGCAGCATAGGCGGCGTTAAGTTCATTGCAGGTGCCGACATACTGGACGGAGCTTTTCATTATCCGGTTGAAGAAACCCAGAACAAAATCTCCTGGCACCCCAAAGACATGATCCACCCCGATCTCTTTGAGCCGGGCTAACAAATAATCAGCAACCGCGATTTCTGTTCTCATGTTATTGTCCCTTCCTTGAATATCTCAGGAAATGTCTACTTTGGGTTAAATCAATACTTCCAAGCGATGATTCGTTATAAAGCTATATCGGAGCCGAACTTGTTTGGCCGGTCTGTGCGGTGACAGCCACATCCTGATGCTCATCCCGACGGATAAATTCTGTCTGGCTGGTGCTCGGTTCTTCTCTCGCCTTGCGGGCGAGCCGTTCGAAGCGGGCCTTGATTCGATCCAGCTCCGCCTCTGACAATTCCTCAATGTCCAACAATGAATTGTGCGCCGCCTTGGTGGCGCGGATCAGTTCATCAAGTTTCAACTGGATGGCCTCGCTCTCGCGGTTCTGCGCATTGCGAATGAGAAAAATCATCAGAAACGTGATAATGGTGGCGACGGTGTTAATCGCAAGCAACCAGGTGTTATCGAAGCGAAACCATGGACCGACGAGCACCCAGATCACCACCGTGGCAATGGCAAGGCCAAAAGACAGAGGATGTCCGCTGGTCCGCACCACGGTTCGGGCGAATTTTTGAAAACCGCCCGTCAGACTTTCTAACTTGGTCAGGTGGTGGTTTTTCATTCAATCAAGTCAGGCGGCGTTACAACACGAACAAAAACGCCACCAGATCGCCTTTTTCGTCCGCACTCAACTTGGTTTGGAGAATCAGGTTGAAAAATTCCACGGTGTCCGCCAGCGTCAATAAACGGCCATCGTGAAGGTAAGGCGGCGTATCCTTGATGCCGCGCAGTGTAAATGTCTTGATTGGGCCGTCCGCGTTGGCGAACCGTCCGTTGATCAGTTTCGGTTTGAAAAACCGTTCCACTTGGAGGTTATGCATCGAATTGTCGGTAAAATACGGAGGCGCGTGGCAACTGACACATTGCGCCTTGCCATAGAAAAGTGCCTGACCCCGAAGTTCCGCAGCGGTTGCTTTTGCTGGATCCAGTTTTCCTAAAATATCAAGCTTCGGTGCCGGCGGAAAATCAAGCAGTTCCTGAAATTCCGCCATGAAATGAACCTGGCTGCCACGTTCCAAAATATTGACTCCCTTTTTGGTAGCAATCACCGGATCGCCATCGAAGTAGGCTGCGCGTTGTTCAAATTCCGTAAAATCCTCGATGGTTTTCAAGGCCCGCTGTGAGCCGAACAGGCGCTGGATATTCACGCCACGCAACGACGGCGTGTCGATGCGATGCCGGTATTCTTGCGGCCGCACGTCGCCCGCCAGATGCGTTGCGCCGTTGGCATGGCCGTTGGCGTGGCAGTCGAAGCAGGCCACGCCTCGGCTCGGTCGCGCGGAACGGCGGTCACTGGTTTGATTGAATTGTTGCTGCGGAAATGGTGTGAGCAGCAGCCGCAATCCTTCGAGTTGTTTAGGATTCAGAATGCCGTCAAATATTTCAAAGTAGTTGTCCAGCGTGACGAGCTTGCCTTGCGAGACATCGCCTAGGTCCGGTCGCGTGGTCAAAAAAATGGGGGCGGGGAATTCCGGTAGAAAATGATCCGGCAAATCAAAATCCAAATCGAACCGGGTCAAGTCGCGTCCTTCCTGCTTCTTGATTTCGTTAATCTCAAACTGCGGAAACACCATGCCGCCTTCCGGATGATTCGGATGCGGAAGCGGCAGAAACCCCAGTGGAAAAAGATCACCCGCGCGAATTTCCTCCGGCGTCATGGCCGCAAGCTTCGCCCAACTGCTGCCGGGCGCGATTTTCACGCGAATCCCATTTTGAACCGGCTTGCCGCGCGTCATGGTGACATTGAGCGTCGGGTCATTTCGCAAATCGTAGCGTTCCTGCAGCAGATCCATCTGTCTTTGCATAACGGCGGGCTTTTCCGCTGTCATGCGGGCCATCGTGCCGGAGAACTCCTCTTTCGCAACAACCGGCAAGTAGCTGGATTTCATTTCACTCTGAGCCAACCCCATGCCAGCACAGGCCAACACCGCTAGCGTGAATAGAATGTGGGTTCTTGTTTTCATTTTTGTTTTGGGGCTAAAACTCGTTTTAAAAATCAAATTTATTTTTGTTACAGCTGCTCTGGCGCCAAGCACAATGCAGCAAGTTCATTCGGCGCTGCTATTTAACGAGGCCATATCAATAACGAAACGGTATTTCACGTCGTTCTTCAGCATGCGATCGTAGGCTTCGTTGATTTTCTGGATGGGGATAAGTTCGATGTCAGCCGTGATTTCATGCTGGCCGCAGAAATCCAGCATCTCCTGAGTCTCTTTGATCCCGCCAATGAGCGAGCCGCTGAAATTGCGCCGGCCATAGATAAGGCTACTGACCTGCACCGCCAGCGGTTCGGCAGGCAAGCCGACTTGTGTGAGCGTGCCATCGCGTTTCAAGAGCACGAGGTAGGCGTTGATGTCGTGTTGAGCGGCCACGGTGTCGAGAATGAAATGGAAACTGTTGAGATGCTTCTTCATCTCGTCGGCGTTTTTGGAAATGACGACTTCATCGGCACCGAGCCGCAAGGCATCTTTCACTTTGCCCGGCGAGGTGGTGAAGACCACGACGTGGGCACCAAAAGCCTTCGCTAATTTCACCCCCATGTGACCAAGTCCGCCAAGTCCAACGACGCCGACTTTCTGGCCTTTGACAACTTTGTTGTGTCGCAATGGGGAATAAGTGGTGATTCCCGCACAAAGCAGTGGAGCGGCGGCGGCGAGATTCAAATTCTTCGGAACGTGCAGCCCAAAAGCTTCATCCACGACGACGCTCGTGGAGTATCCGCCATAAGTCATGCCACCGGTATGTTTGTCTGGGCTATTGAAGGTGAACACTGCGCCTTGTTCACAGAATTGTTCAAGGTCTTCTTTGCAATTTTCACAAATTCGACAGGCGTCCACCATGCAGCCGACACCGGCAATGTCGCCTTCCTTGAATTTTGTGACGCGTGCGCCAATTTTCGCGACGCGGCCAATGATTTCGTGACCGGGCACGCAGGGATAGGTGGTGCCGTGCCATTCGTTGCGGACGATATGCACGTCCGTATGGCAGACGCCACAATATAGAATCTCGATTTGCACATCGTGTGCGCCGGGGTCGCGCCGTTGAAAGTTGAACGCAGCAAGCGGCGTCGAAGCGCTTTGGGCGGCGTAAGCATTGGTTTTCATTAAGTATATTCCATATCCGGTGGTTTCCTCACTTGGGTATTAGATTACACCCGGCACCATGCGCGCCATATGGGGTGTTCACCCTATGTCGCCGCAGTGGCGCGATCCCACTACATGCGCTAAAGTTCGCCATGTTTATCGTCGGCCTCGGCACGGTTGTGCCATCTTAACGCTATGCCCAGCGCGACTCTTGGGATGTCTATGCCGACCGGATTGAAGGCATCAGCTGAATTATCCGGTCAATTCTTCGGGGCAAAAGTAAATTCAGGAAAGAGAAACATTGCAACCTACAAACAGCCTTGTCGTGTGCGCCAGCCGAAATGCGACGGGAGCGGCGTTGGGTTCGGAGCCATTTACCGACCATAAAGGGCGGGTTGCTCG
>Ga0316231_1004016_pt1 | contig 12490 bp, 2 predicted proteins | sample TBH18027metaG_FD_206002 | JGI IMG/M metagenome (GOLD analysis project Ga0316231, IMG submission 206002) | Freshwater microbial communities from Trout Bog Lake, Wisconsin, USA - TBH18027 | ecosystem: Environmental > Aquatic > Freshwater > Lake > Hypolimnion/Profundal zone | place: USA: Wisconsin...
CGCCGGCGGCGGTGGATGTCTATGACCCCACCCAGCCCGGCTGGTCCTCCCCGACCAGCCTCGCCGGTGCGCGGGTCAACGCCACCGCGACCCTGCTGCCCGGCGGGCAGGTGGTGGTCGTGGGCGGCCAGATGTACTACGAAGCCTATGCCGGCAACAACTACGTACCGGAATTCTATGGGCCGGCGGCGGCAGCCGCGGGGCCCCCGGCCGCGCCGACCCTCGCGGCGCCGGCCGAGGTCGTGCTCGGGGTCGCCTATCAGGCCAGCGTCCCGGCCCAGCTGGGCTGCATCTACCAGTGGAGCATCGTCGGCGGCACACCGACCGGCGGCAGCACGGCGACCACCTTCGGGTTCGTGCCGACCTCCGGCACCCAGGTCCAGCTCTCCTGCACGGTGACCAACCCTTCGACCCAGTCCAACACGGGCACCGCCACCTGCACCATCGTGACGCCCCCGGTGACGCCGGTCATCACGACGTCCACCTCCAGCGCCGCGCCGGGCGCGACCGGCCTGACGGCGAGCGTGGACTGCGCGGAAGGCTACGCCTACACCTGGAGCATCTCCGGCGGCACGTTCACGTCGGGCGTGAATCGGCGCAACGTGACCTTCACGGCCGGGACCGCCGGCACGCTCACCCTGAACTGCACCCTCACGCAGGCCGCGCTGGGGGTGTCGGTCGCCGCCCAACCGGCCTCCATCACGGTTGTGACTGCGCCCGACACGACCGTCACCGTCTCGGCCGCGTCGGTGACGTCCGGGACCCCCCTGACGGCCAGCGTCACGTCGACGGCGGGCTGCACCTATGCCTGGACCGTGACGGGCGGCACCCTCACGGCCGGGGCGGGGACCCCCAGCATCACCGTCACCGCAGGCGCCGCGGGGACCCTCACCGCCAGCGTCCAGGTGACCCTCACCGCCTACGGCGCCTCCTTCACCGGCAGCAACACGGCCACGGTCATCGCCGCCCCGGTGGCCGACCTCCTCGCGCCCCCCAACGCCTTCGGGGGCAGTGCCCACGTGCAGGCCTCGGTGATGTACCAGGACGGGATGACCTATGCCTGGACCCTCAACGGCAATGCCCAGTCCCAGCTCTACAATGTCCTCTCCTACCCGACGCCCCTGGCGACGGGAACGTACAGCGTCGGGGTGACGGTGACGAACGGCCTGGGCGTCACCGCCACGGCCACCCTCCCGTCGCTCGGGATCGTGAGCAACACCTTCCTGAAGGATCCCGGCAGTCTGGCGCCCCGCTTCGGGCACACGTCCACCACCCTGGCGGATGGCCGGGTGCTGGTGGCCGGGGGGATCTATACGGACGGCTACCTGAATACCTGCGAAATCTATGATCCCGCCACCCGGCTCTGGGTTCCGGTGGGCTCCATGGGCATGCCCCGCTACGGCCATACGGCCACCCTGCTCGCCTCGGGCAAGGTCCTCGTGACCGGGGGCATGTCCGATGACACCACGGTGCTCGGCACCGCGGAGGTCTTCGATCCTTCGACGAAGGCGTGGACGCCCCTCACGTCGTCCCCCATGACCAGCGCCAGGGTCCTGCATACGGCCACCCTGCTGCCCAGCGGCCAGGTGCTGCTGGCCGGGGGCGTGAACGCGACGGGCAATCCGACCCCCCTGAACACTTCCGAACGCTTCGTGCCCGGGACGGGGACCTTCGTGGCCACCGCGGGCAACGGGAGCTATACGGCGGCCATGGGCACGAACCGGGCCTACTTCCCCGCGATCCTGACGGCCACGGGGCAGGTGATGGTGGTCGGCGGGCAGAGCGGGGAGTCCGTCACCGGCGCGGTCGAAGTCTACGACCCGACGAATGACGGCTGGACCCCGGCCGGCAACCTGAACACCGCGCGGTCCCAGGCCACGGCCACCGTCCTGAAGGACGGGCGGATCCTGGTGGTGGGCGGCACGGACGGGTCCGACACGCTGGGTTCCACGGAAATCTATTCGGGTTCCGCCTGGTCGGCGGGGCCGGATCTGGTCTATCCGCGGGAGAACCATACGGCCACGCTCCTTCCCACCACCGGGCAGGTCCTCGTGGCGGGGGGCTACGAGTCCCAGGCATACGGGTGGGTGGTCACCGAGGCTGAAGTCTTCACGCCCGCGTACGATTCCTATCCGGACCAGTTCTACGAAGGCACCTCGATGCGGCTGGGGCGCCAGGGCCATACCGCGAACCTCCTGCTGGACGGCACCGTGCTCCTCGCGGGCGGCGCCGATATCTATCTGCACGCCCTGGGCGCGCCCGAGTTCTTCCAGCCCTCCGACAGCATCTGGTCCATGGCGGGCTGCCCGGGGGGCGTCCGCTACCTGCACACCACCACCACCCTGGCCGACGGCCGGCTCCTGGTGGCGGGCGGCATGGATGACGGCGGCAACGCCCTGGCCGATTCCTGGCTCTATGACCCGGCCGACGGCTCCTGGGGGTCCGTGGGACCTCTGAACTACCCGAGTTCCAGCCACACCGCGACCCTCCTGCCCAACGGGCGGGTCGTGAAGTTCGGCGGCAACGAGTCCGCCGCCGTCGGCGCGGACGCGGAGGTTTTCGATCCGGTCACCCAGCAGTGGCTCGACCTCGCCAGCCCGATGGTCCACCCGCGCACCGGGCACACGGCCACCCTCCTGCCCACCGGCAAGATTATGGTGGTGGGCGGCGTCGACGATACCGGCTTCGCGCTCAGCAGCACCGAGGTCTACGATCCGAAGCTGAACGTCTGGTCCTCGGGAGGGAACCTGACCTCGGGCCGGACGGCCCACACGGCCACCCTGGTGCAGAACAAGGTCGTGGTGACGGGCGGCTACGACGCCTCCAACATCGTCCTGGCCTCGGTGGAAAGCTACGACGGCTCGACCTGGTCCGTCACCGGGGCGCTGGACCAGGGGCGGCAGGGCCACACCGCCACCCTGATGGACAACGGCCTCCTGCTTCTGGTGGGCGGCGCCGTCACGAGTTCCCTCACGCCCGGTGATTTCGGCACGCCCACGGCGTCGACCACGGTCGCAACGAATCTCGCAGGCACGCTGTGGTCCGCCTCGGTGCCGATGAACAATGTCCGCGTCCGCCATGCCGCCACCAACCTCACGGGCCTCGGCCAGGTGCTGGTCACCGGCGGGACGGATGGCACGGCCGCCCTCAACAGCGCGGAAGTCTTCAACGGCAGCACCTGGTCCACGCTCCCCATGAACTTCTACCGCTCGTACCACACGGCCAATCTGCTGTCGTCGGGCCAGGTCATGGTGTTCGGCAGCCCCACGGGCTACGTCGCCGAGGCCTACGGGGCCGCGGCCCCGTCGGGTGAGCCCCCGACGCCTGTCCTGGTGGCGCCGGGCTACGTGACGATCGGCACCCACGCCACCGCCGGGGTCACCCCCCAGGTGGACTGCACCTACGCCTGGAGCATCGACGGCGGCGGGACCATCTACGGCAGCAACACGGGGCCGGGCGTGACCTTCACCCCGACCGGCAGCGCCACGGTGACCCTCACCTGCGCCGCGACCAACGCCCACGGCACGGCTTCGGCGAGCGTGACCTGCAGCGCGGTGGGGGCGCCCACGATGCCTTCGGTGTCGGTACCCGCCCTGCTTCCCGTCGGCCTGACCGGCGCGATCGCCACGGCTTCGAACCTGGCCGCCGGTTGCACGTCGACCTGGCGCATCACCGGGCTCACGGGTTCCACCAACACCCAGGCGACCTTCACCGCGCCCGCGGCGGGCAACTACACGGTGTACTGCACCTCGATGAACGCCGCCGGGATGGCGCTGACGGGGACGGCGTCGTTCACGACGGAGACCAATCCGCTCACGACCACGCCGCTCACGTTCACGAACGTGTCGACCTGCCTGCCCTGGGGCGGCACCGGCACCGCCTCGGTGGTGGTGGACGGCGCCTACGCGTCGTACACCTGGGGCATCTCCAACGGCGTGATCCAGTCGACGTCGGGGGATACGACTTCGATCACGTTCACCGCCATCGCGCCGGGCACGGTGACCCTGCAATGCTCGGCCAATCCCATGACCGGCATGAGCGGGACCCGCGGGCCGACCAACTGTTCTGTCCAGGCCTCAAGCGCCACCTCGAGCTTCTCGGTCACCGTCCCGTCCTACGCCACCCTCAACCAGCCGTTCAGCGTCGGTCTGACGGGAACCCCGGACGCCACGCTGACCTACACCTGGAGCGGCTCGAACGCAACCGTCAACCCCTCCGGCGGCAACCACACCGGTTCCGCCTCGATCACCCCCACCCAGCTCGGGCCGCTCGTCCTCACCATCACGGTGCAGGACTGCCTTTCGGGCGGCTACGCGCGCCAGATGACGGTCCAGGTCGAGCCGGTGCCCACCATCACCAGCTTCACGCCCTCCAGCACCAACATCACGCCCGGGGGGACCGTGTTCATGACCGCGGTCTTCAGTGCGGGCGCGGGAGGTCACGCGGTGGTGGATCAGGGGGTCGGCGGAGTGGCCAGCGGCGTCCCCATCCGGACCCAGGCGATCGAGGCCAGCACACGGTTCACGCTCACGGTCTCCAACGGGGCCGGCGCGACCGCGACCGAACAGGCCCTGGTGTTCGCAGGGGGCCAGCTCGAGACCTGGGCCGGGACCGTGAACGGCTACGGCGAGCTCGACGGCCGAGGCGCTTCCGCGCAGTTCTCGAACCCCACGGGGCTGGCCTACAGCGCCACCACCGGCGCGATGCTGGTGACGGACAGCGGGCTGGGCACCATCCGCCAGATGGGGATCACCTCCCCCTACGAGGTGCTGACCCTCGCGGGTCAGGCGGGAGCCCCCGGGAACACCGACGCGCTCGGGACCGCCGCCCAGTTCAACAAGCCCATGAGCGGGGCCGTGGACAGCGTGGGCAATCTGTACGTGGCCGATGTCGGGAACAACCGCATCCGCAAGATCGCCCCGAGCGGGGCGGTCTCGACCTTCGCGCCTACTTACAGCTTCACCAGCGTCCGGCAGGTGGCGGTGGACGGTTCCAACAACCTTTATGTGCTCGACAGCGGAGCCGGTCAGGTCGCCATGTTCGAGCCGAACGGTTCGCCATCGGGGTTCATCAATGTCTTCCCTGGCCCCACGGCCATCGCCGTGACTCCGGGGGGCAGTTTCTGGGAAGCCTCGGGTTCCAACAACTCGATCTACTACTATGCGATGAGCGGCGGCAACCTCACGAACGTTTACCCCTTCCAGTCGAACTTCGGTCAGATCACGGCCATGGCCTACGACCCGGGGAGCGGCGTCGGCACCGACACGCTCTACCTGGTTGAAGCGGGGGTCCACGCCGTCTACAGCATCGCCGATCCAATCACCAATTGGATCACCCAACCTACTCCGGCCGTCCTCCTGGCCGGGACCCCGGGTTCCCAGGGCATCCATGACGGCCTCCGGTATACCGGGCAGTTCTGGTCCCCCACGGCCCTCGCCCTGGACGGCCTTGGCGACCTCCTGGTGGCCGATGCCAACGCGATCCGCAGCGTCAACTTGTTATCAGGCGGGATCACCACCGTCGCCGGAGCCACCGGCAACCCCGGAACCTGGACCGGGACGGCTCCCATCCAGTTCAACCAACCCACCGGCCTGGCCTTCGGGTCCGGCGGGAGCTACGACACCTGCCTGTACGTCGCGAACACGGGGGGCTACGAGGTCACCTACTTCACCAACCCAGGCTCGGGCGCCCCGCTCTACACTTCCTTCCTGAAAGCTGGCTGGTCGAGTTCGGTGAGCCACCCGATCATCCCGGCCGGTGTGGCCGCGGACAGCAACGGCAATGCCTATGTGTCCGATCCCCAGAACAACGTGGTCTGGAAGTGGAACGGCGGGGAGGCCACCATCGTCGCGGGCCTCGCGGACAACCCTGGCTTCAACTATGGCACTCCCGGGCAGCTGGTCACGCCCATGGGGCTGGCCTGGGACAACAACGCCCACCTCCTGATCGCCGATCCCGGCAATCAGAATGTCGTGGCCCTCGACTGCAACACCAATGATTTTTCAGAGCCCTACCTTTATGTCATATCGGGCTATTACAACGGCGGTCCCGGCTACCTCAGCCATCCCCAGGGGGTCGCCGTGGACGGCGCCGGCCATGTCTACGTGGCCGATCCCGGGAATTACACCATCCAGATGATCGCCTCCTCCGGGTATAACGATTACCCCGTCACGACGCTCATCGCGGGCGCTCCCGGCCAGCAGGGCACCGCCGACGGTCTGGGCACCGCGGCCCGCTTCACGAACCCGACGGCCATCGCCGCCGATGCCGTGGGCAACCTGTATGTCGCCGACGGCAACCTGGTCCGCTTCATCAACACGGCCGGCCAGGTGACCACCATCCTGGGCGAGCCGGGCTTCTTCTTCAACGCCCTGGGCGCCGTCCCGGCCGCCATGACCCAGTTCACGGGCGTGGCCCTCAGCCCGAACCTTCCGGGGTGGCTGTTCCTGACCACCCAGGACGCGGTGCTTACCCTGCCGGTGCCCTGACGACCCGTCCGTGCATGCGTTCAAAGCGCCAAGGTCCTCCCGCCCGGGAGGCCTTGGCCGTGACGGGGGTTCGTGACAGCAACCCCTGGATGGGGCGCAGGTTCCCCGAGGGCCCTTGTTGAAACATACGGCCCCTTGGCGTGGGCTAAATAAAAGATTGCAGTATCCTATTAAAATAAAAGGGAATGGGCGTTTTTTTTGAATTTTTTAAAGATGTATTTCTGATAACTTGATCCAAGTGGTCAAGCAATATTGCATTGAAATATGGGGGGATTATGATGAAAAAGACCCAGGTCCTCGTGCTTCTGACCGGGATCTCCCTATCCGCCGGTGACCTCGATACCTACCTGTCGCTCGGGCTGGTCTCGCCGCAGAAGGCCGTTTCCAGCGAAGCCGTGGACGGCTACGGCCAGACCACCGGCCAGCTGTTCCAGCCCGCCAGCAACCTCAAGATGCTCGGCGCGGGCGTCGATTATACGTTCCTGAGCATCGGGGATTTCCGCCTGCGCGGGAACCTCGCCTTCGCGACCAGCGTGCAGAACCCCGGGGCGACCCTGCGCTACCTGGCGCCCGGGGTCACCACCGAATATCTGGAAGCCGAGGGCACGCTCAAGGCCCGCGCCCTCGCCATTGGTGTAACAGCTGTTTATATCTCTTCCGGGGCCGGGGAATACGGGGCCACCCTGGAGGCTCGGCGGGACACCCTCCAGTTCCAGGTGGTCCAAGCGATCCTCGATTTTCCGGAGGACGTGAATCTGGTGACGGGGCGGACCCTGTCCCAGACCCATACCGATCCCTTCCTCTCCTTCCACGCCACCTTCGTGCAGCACTACGAGAACTACGCAGTGTTCTCGCGGCTGGCCTACGGCTTGGGCCTCAAGGGCGGCAGCGCCGTGGGCGCCTATCCCGCGGCCGCGTTCGAGAGCCTGGACAGCAGCCTGCTCTCGGTGCTGCGCCCCAGGCAGGAACTGAAACTTTCGCTGGGCACGAGGTTCTGACGCGATTTCCACCGGTAGGACGGAGTACGCCATGAAGCATGCTCGCCGCAGTCCCCACCTCCTCCTGGCCGCCCTGATGGCGGCGGCCGGGGCCCACGCCGCCGACCTGGAACTGAGCGCATCCCTCGGCTCGGGCTTCCCGGTCAAGCCCAACCTCTACCTCGACGACGCGGGCGCCTCGGGCACCAGCACCTTCGTGCAGACGCGCTTCTCGGGCCCCTGGCTCCTGGGCGGCCTGCACGCGCACTACGAGGTCTACAAGCACGAGGCCTGGAAGGGCTGGGTGGGCGCGGCGTACGAGAGCGGCCTGGGCGCGCCCGGCTACTACAAGCTGGGCCAGGCCACCACCCAGGCCTCCGCCGTAAGCACGGAGATTCTGGACGGGACGGCGAAGTACCGGCGCTTCCAGTTCGGCGGCGGGGCGACGCTGACCACGGGCACCCTGGGCGAGTACGGCCTCTTCCTCTGGCGGCGGCTCAACCGCATCGGCCTGGACGGCAACCTGAGCACCTTCCAGGTGGCCGGCACGGCCCTCACGGCCCAGGCCACGGGGCTGCACACGTCCTCGACCCGGGACGACTTCATGCTGGAGTTCACCATGGGCTTCAGCCAGGCCCATCCCACCTTCAAGACGTTCGAGCGGATCGGGCTGGGCACGGCCTTCGGCCCGGGTTTTGGCAACGTGGGGTCGGGCAGCTGGCAGCTGGACGACGCCTACAACGACCGTCTGCGACCCACCGTTGAACTCACGTTCTCGTTCGGCGTCCGGCTCTAGTTATCGAGGGGGATCCCATGCGTTCAGGAATGCCGTCCAAGCTGTCCGCCGGTCTGGTCCTCATGGTGCTGATCGGCTGCTACTCCGCGGGGGGCAGCGGCGTCTCCGGGCAGTCCAGTCTGGCCCCGCAGATCGTGAACCAGCCGCAGAGCCAGGCCGTGGCGCTGGCGGGGACGGCCACCTTCCAGGTGACGGGTTCCGGCACGCCGCTGCCGTCCTACCAGTGGCAGCGCTCCAACGACGGCGGCACCACCTGGACCTCGATCGCGGGGGCCACCGGGACCAGCTATGCCGTCGCCGGCGCGACCACGGCCGACAACCAGGCCCAGTTCCACGTGGTGCTGGCCGACCCGGCCGGCAAGGTCACGAGTGCTCCGGCCACCCTCACGGTCACCGCCAGCGTCGGCGACTCCCAGCAGGTGGCGACGCTGCCGCCGCAGTCGGTGCCCACGGGCATCTGCACGGGGCCGGACGGCAACCTCTGGTTCACCAACAGCGGCAAGGGCCAGATCGGCAAGATGGACGCCATCACCCATCAGGTGACCCTGGTGAACCTGCCCAATCCCGCCTGCAAGCCGGTGGGCATCACCGCCGGTCCCGACGGCAACATCTGGTTCACCGAGCATGTGGACGGCAAGATCGGCGTGCTCACCACGGCCGGCGTGCTCAACAACGAATTCCCGGTGGGGCAGGGGCCCACGGCCCTGGTCACCGGTTCGGACGGCAACCTCTGGGCCACGCTGCAGACCGGCAACCAGATCGCCCGGATGACGACCGCCGGCAGCGTCAGCGTGTACGCCGTGCCCACGGCGAACGCCTCGCCCTCGGGCATCACCCTGGCCCCGGACGGGTCGGTGTGGTTCTCGGAGCAGGCCGCGGCGCAGATCGCCCGGATCAGCCCGGCGGGTTCCATCACCGAGTACGCCCTCCAGATCCCATCCGGCGGGGCGACCCCGGTGCCGGTGGCGGTCACGGCCACGCCGGACGGCAACATCTACTACTCCGACCAGGCCAACGACTGCATCGGCCGGTTCTCGCCCACGGCCCAGGCCGCGGCGGCGGCCGCGCACAGCCGGGGCTTCCTGGCTCCCGACGTCCTGGCCGACGCGGTGGGCCTGACCGTGACGGTCTTCTTCCCGCTGGGGCCCGGCGCCAATCCCAACGGCCTGACCGTGGACGTCCAGGGCCAGGTGTGGGTCACGGAACAGGGCACGGGCCAGGTGGCGGAGATCACCGTGAGCACCACCCCGGGCACGACGCCGGTCAGCTACGACCTGCCGAACGCGGACGGCACCCCCGCCAACGTCGTGCAGGGGGCCGACGGCAACATCTACGTCACCCAGCCCGGCACGGACAACGTGGTCATGGTGGTGAGCACCGCGCCCACGAGCACGGTCACGGTCACCGTGCAACCGGCGACGGCCAAACTCGTGGGCGGAGGCGTCCAGGCCTTCCAGGCCGTGGTGGTGGGCACGCCCACGAGCGCGGTGACCTGGTCGGTGCTGGAAGGGGCGGCGGGGGGCACCATCACCCCCGACACCGGCCTCTACCTGGCGCCAGGCACCTCAGGCACCTACCACGTCGTGGCCACCAGCAACGCGGCCAGTCCTGCGGTGACGGGCACGGGGCTCGTGACGGTCACGGTGCCGGCCATCTCGGCCATCACGCCGGCCAACCCCACGGTGCAGGCCGCCAGCCAGGTGATCTTCAGTGCGCAGGTGACGGGCCTGTCGGACAACTCGGTCATCTGGTCCGCCAGCAACGGGGTCATGAACCCCACCACCGGCGTGTGGACCGTGCCGAGCACGGCCGAGACCGTGACCATCACGGCCACCAGCAACCTGGATTCGAGCCTGTTCACCACGACCCTGGCGGTCATTCCGCCCTCGGGCAGCGCGCTGCCGATCATCACTACGATGCCGGCGAACCGGACCGTGGCCATCGGCGGCACGGGCGCCTTCACCGTGGCCGTGGAGGGCGTGACCACGGCGCTCTACCAGTGGCAGGTCTCGACCAACGGCGGCACCACCTGGACCAATGTCGGCACGGGCACGGGCGGCACGACCGCGTCCTACACCACGGCGGCCGTCGCCGCGGCCGATGACGGCAATCTGTACCAGGTGGTCATCGCCAACGGGGCCGGGGGCAGCGTCACCAGCAACGCGGCGCGGCTGACCGTGCCCTACGCGCCGGTGATCGTCACCCAGCCCCTGAACCAGTCGGTGCTGCTGGGCGGCACGGCCAGGTTCACGGTCGCGGCCAGCGGGGAGCCGGCGCCGGCCTACCAGTGGCAGGTGTCCACGGACGCAGGCGCCACCTGGGCCAATGTGAGCACCGGGACGGGGGGCACTTCGGCCAGCTACACCACGGCCGCCACCACCGCCTCGTCCGACAACAACCAGTTCCGGGTGCTCGTCGGCAACGGCGTCGGCACCGCGGTCACCAGCGCGGCCGCCACCCTCACGCTCACGACGACGCCCCTGGGCCTCACCACGGCGCCGGCGAACCAGGCCGTGACCGCCGGCAGCACCGCCACCTTCACGGTCGTGGCCTACGGCACCCCGGCGCCCACCTTCCAGTGGCAGGTCTCCGCGGATGGCGGCGCCACCTGGAACACCGTCAGCACGGGGTCCGGGGGCACCACGGCGTCCTACACCACGGCCGTCACGGCCTCGGCCGATGACGGGAAGCTGTTCCAGGTCGTCATCTCCAACGGCGTGGGTTCGTCGGTGACGAGCCCTGCGGCCCGCCTGACCGTCGCCTACCTGCCGGCCATCAGTGCCCAGCCCGCGGGCCAGACGGTGATCCTGCCCGCCACCGCGACGTTCACGGTGGTGGCCACCGGGGATCCGGCGGTCAGCTACCAGTGGCAGGTGTCCACGGACGGAGGGAATGCCTTCGCCAATATCAACGGGGCCACTTCGGCGAGCTACACGACCGCGGCGACGGGGCTGGCGTATAGCGGCTACCTCTACCGGGTGGACGTCACCAACGGCGTCGGGGCCGGCGTGGTCAGTGCGCCCGCGGCCTTGACGGTCCTGGGCCCGGCCCTGGTCCTCACCTCCGCGCCGGCGAATCAGACGGTGGCCCTCGGCAATGCGGCCACCTTCACCGCCGCGGCGACGGGGACGCCGGCGCCCACCTTCCAGTGGCAGCAGTCGTCGAATGGGGGCGGCACCTGGGTCAACGTCGGCCCGGGCGGACCTTCCTACAACACCGGCGCCACCAGCTACACCAACAACGGCTACCTCTACCAGGTGATCGTGACGAGCGGGGCGAGCACCCTGACCAGTCCCGTGGCGTTGTTGACCATCACGGTGGCGCCGCCGCAAGCGACCATCACCGCCCCTGCCTGGGTGGCGCCCAACGCCACCGGGCTCCAGGCCAGCGTGCCTGCCCAGACCGGCAGCTCCTACAGTTGGGGCATCGGCGGGGGCGGCACCATCACCGGTGGCTCAGGCACTCCGCAGATCACCTTCGCGGCCGGGAGCTCCGGACCGGTCACCCTGTCCTGCCTGGTCACCAATGTCCTCAGCAGCACCAGCACCGGCACCGCTTCGGTCCCGGTCGTAGGCGCGCCGAACCCGGCCGTGACCATGGGGGCGGCCAACTACACGGCAGGGGCCCCCGGTTCGGCCTCCGTGGCCACCCAGAGCAATGCCAGCTACAGCTGGGGCATCACCAACGGCACGATCACGTCGGGGGGCTCCAACACCGTGGTCTATTTCAACGCCGGGGCATCCGGGACCCCCGTGGTCCTCACCTGCACCGTCCTCAACACCCTCTCGAACGCCTCGGCCCAGGGCTCAAATGCCAGCGCCGTCTGGGCCCTGCCCACGACGCCGACCGTAAGCGTCGTCTCGAGCATGACCACGGGGCAGAGCTACACGGCTTCCGTGGCCGCCCAGGCGAACTGCACGTACGGCTGGAGCATCAACGGTGGCGCCCTGGTGGGGGCGGGCAGCACTTATACCTTCACCGCGCCCGCGGCGGGCGCCATGACGCTCGCCTGCGAAGTCACCAACACTGCCGGTTCGGGCGCCTCCTCGTCGCCGGCCAGCGTGACCGTCTATCCCCTGCCGACCCTTGCCGCAACGCCCGCTCATGTGCCTCCCGGTGGCGGAGCCCTCGGCATCACCGTGACGCCGGCCTTCTCCTATGGCTCCGCCATGATCGGGACCGGGGGGGCCAACACCTTCAATCTTGTGGCCTCAGCCACTTCAGGCACC
>Ga0316231_1004019_pt1 | contig 12486 bp, 8 predicted proteins | sample TBH18027metaG_FD_206002 | JGI IMG/M metagenome (GOLD analysis project Ga0316231, IMG submission 206002) | Freshwater microbial communities from Trout Bog Lake, Wisconsin, USA - TBH18027 | ecosystem: Environmental > Aquatic > Freshwater > Lake > Hypolimnion/Profundal zone | place: USA: Wisconsin...
GAGTCTGTTGCCGCGTACATGATCCTCGGAGAACGCTTGAAACGCCCGATTGAGTACATCGGACTCGCTGTCATCATCTTGGGTATTTTCATGCTTCACGCGCCACCGGGTCTTATCCCATACAACTAGAGTTTCACACCGTGTTTTTAGCAATGACAACGTTCCAAGCCGTCGCTTGGTACGGTGAAGATTCGGACACAGAGTACGTTATTCACATTTTCGGACGAACAGATGACGGGCGTTCTGTTCACGTTGAAACACCGTTCGAGCCATACTTTTTCGTAAAAGTACCGCCCGAACGAAGCGCGAAAGCCATTATCGCAGAACTGGATCCGTACAGTTCTGCCATCATTCGACGCAAAGATGTTTGGGGGTTTCAAAACCAACAGGAACACACGTTTGTGAAGCTCGGGTTCAAAACGTACGCTGAAATGAAAGAGTGTCGCCCGAGAGGACTCAAGGTGTACGAGAAAAACCTCGATCCCGTGTTGCGATTCATGCACAGATCAAACATCCAATCCACGGGGTGGATTCACGTGCCAGACGGATCGTCTCCGGGGTACGGATCGTCATGTTCGGTCGATGTTTGGGTTCAGGACTGGAAAACATTGAAACCCGTCACACGGGATGACATTGCACCTTTTAGAATCACGTCCCTTGATATCGAGTGTTTTTCCGAGTCGGGTTTGTTTCCGGATCCGTTCAGACCGAATGACGTGTGTTTTCAGGTGGCACTCACGACGCGAGAGTTTGGAAAGGACACGTGGTTTGACAGGGTGTGTTTTTGCGTGCGTACAACCGACGGTCCAGACTGTCGCTCATTCGAGACGGAACGAGACATGCTCGAGGCGTTAGGAGAACACATCGTTGCAATCGATCCCGACATTGTCACCGGGTGGAACATCTTTGGGTTTGATTTGGAATATCTGTATTCGCGTGCAGTCGTCGTTGCGGCGGGACCAAAAGCACATCAATGGGGTCGTCTTCGTGGACGCCCGAACGAGCTCGTCGTGAAGAACCTTTCTTCAAACGCGCTCGGGGACAACAAACTCAAGATGGTTCCCATGACTGGACGATACGTCTTTGACATGTTTCAGGACATTAAACGCGAACACAAACTTGAGTCGTACTCGTTGAACAACGTGTCCAAGGTGATTCTGAAAGACTCGAAGATTGACATGCCAGTCAAGGAGATGTTTCTTCGGTTTCGAGAAGCCGATCCGCGTAAACTCGGAGAAGTCGCCGAGTACTGTATCAAGGATACGGAACTTCCACACAGAATAGCGACGAAACTCTGTCTCGTTCAAAACCTCATCGAAATGGCAAAGGCGACGTGGGTTCCGCTCGCCTACCTCTCGGAACGAGGACAACAAATCAAAGTGTTTTCTCAAGTGTGTCGAAAAGCGCGCGAACTCGGGTACATGGTTCCCACATTGTACGCGGACAAAAACGTGACGGATGAAAAGTACCAAGGCGCGACGGTGCTTGACGCACAGACGGGTGCGTACTACGCACCAATCACAGCGCTCGATTTCGCGTCTCTGTACCCGTCCATCATGCGTGCACATAACTTGTGTTATTCGACGCTCGTTCAGGATCAAAGGTACGCGAACGTCCCTGGTGTCGAGTACGAACAGTATGGTCCGTACCGGTTTGCGCAGAACGTTCCGTCCCTGTTGCCCGTTATTCTCAACGAACTCGCCGCGTTTCGTAAAAAGGCGAAAAAGTTGATGGCGCAACACGAGGGAACGCCCATGGAGGCGGTTTATAACGGTCAACAGCTCGCGTACAAAATCAGCATGAATTCCATTTACGGATTTACCGGGGCGATGAAAGGGATGTTGCCGTGTGTCGCCATCGCGTCATCGGTTACCATGCGTGGTCGTCAGATGATTGAACAGACGAAAAACTATGTCGAACAGCACTTTCCGGGCGCGAAAGTCAGGTACGGTGACACGGATTCAGTGATGGTTGAGTTTGATGTCCAAGGTCGAAAGGGACAAGAGGCGATTGAATACTCGTGGGAACAAGGGGAACGTGCGTCCGAAGAGTGTTCGAAACTTTTCAAAGCGCCGAACGATCTCGAACTTGAAAAGGTGTATTGTCCGTACTTTTTGTACTCGAAAAAGAGGTACGCGGCAAAGATGTACGAAAAGAAGGGGGACAAGGTTGTCTTCAAAAAGATTGACGTCAAGGGACTTCAGGTTGTTCGGAGAGACACGTGTCCGTACGTCCGAGGCGTACTCCAAAAACTCTTGGACAAGGTTTTGAATTCCGAAGATCCGAGACCAGCGATCGAGTACGCTCGTGAATCGGCACGCACGCTCCTCAAAGGCAAAGTGGATTCCAACGAGCTCATCATGTCCAAACAGCTGAGCGCCGAATACAAGACGAAAATGCCACACGTGGAAGTTCGAAACAAGATTCGGGCGCGCGCACCGGGTTCAGAGCCTCAAAACGGAGACAGGGTTGCGTTTCTCGTCGCCAAGGGACAAGGACTCTTGTACAACAAGGCGGAGGACCCCACGTTCATGAAGGAAAATGACATTCCGGTCGATTACTTGTACTATTTCGAACACCAGCTTCAAAAACCCGTGTGTGATCTTCTCGAACCTCTTGTCGGGTCTCGAGCGTTTGAAACAATCTTCAAGTCTATCGAGTACCTGACGATGCCGTCCATCACTCGGTATTTCACACCTAAACCGGTGTAACTCAATGAAGGTATGGACCAAATCAGTCGAATTATCGAAGACGAGATTGAACGTCGAGTCAACGAACGTTTGACAAGCACGCTCGAGAAAATCAGTCGGACGTACGACATTTCGCTTCGTCAGCTGCTTCGAGACATTCACGTCTCTGAACCGTCGTGGGACGGAAACGTGTGTCACGGAATCACAAAGACGAAACAAAAGTGTAAACGAGGTGTGAAGGACGGGTCGGGATATTGCGTCTGTCACAGAGACCAGAGACCCGCACAAAGAATTCCCGTGATGGTTCGACCTCCGAGTTCCGTGACGTTGAACCAACACACACATACTCTTCCACCTATGTTTCTTGCGGGATGTCCGGCGTGTGAACAAGGACGAAGTTCGCGAATAGAAATATAAAAGATTCGGCGCCATGAAACAGCATGGACCCATATGTGTTTCAGCCCATGTACACATATCTCGGAAATAAACGAAAGCTTGTTGATGGCATCGAAAAGATTGTCATGAGTCTCAAACAGAGACTGGGTAAGGAGAAACTCGTCGTGTTTGACGGGTTTACGGGATCGACTGTTGTGGCTCGCATGCTTGTGAAGCACGCATCCGAGATTCACACGAATGACACTGAACCGTATGCGCGAATCGCGGCGAAATGTTTCATTCATAAACCAACGACGGAACAACAAGAGAGGATCGAACGTCACCTCGAGCGTATGAATGCGCTCGAGCCGAACACAGAAGGTGTTGTGACGCGAAACTACGCACCAAAAGACACACGGAAGATTCAACCAGACGACCGATGTTATTTCACGCGTGAGAACGCCATGCGTATTGACACGTGGCGTGACTATATCAGTCACCACGTTGAACCTGATATTTTTTACTGGTGTTTGTGTCCCGTGCTCGTTGAAATGTCGACACACGCAAACACGCTCGGACACTTTAAAGCGTTTATGAAGGATTTCGAAGCGTGTGGGAAACGGGTCCAAGATCCGTTTTCCATACGGACGCCTGTATGGTGTCCGTACGATTGTCGTGCCGTGACGCACCACGAGTCGACGAACGATCTCGTCAGGAAATTTGACACGCAGTTTGATCTCGTGTATTTCGATCCTCCGTATAACGAGCACGAGTACTCGGCATTCTATTTCCTCTTGAATGTCGTGGCACACAACAAAGAACCAGAGGGACCCGTGAATGCACGAACAGGTCTCCCAAAGACGCGGTTCAAGTCGGCGTATAACAAAAAGGCGTCCGCTGTGGAAGCAATGACACAGCTGGTTCACGATACCATGAAGATCACAAAGTACATGCTCGTGTCATATAACGACGAAGGCGTCATTCCTCTCGGCGAATGGCTCGAGATTCTCGAACCTTATGACGTGGAACGTATCGACACGGAGTATCAACGGTACGCGGCAAACGGATCAAAAACGGGGAAGAAACAGGTGGTTGAGATTTTGTGGCTCGTCAAAAAGAAATCCTCGTGAATCACATGAGCGGTGGACTGTTTCCAAGTCGACCGTTTCGGTTCAATCTTAAATGTGTTCTCTTTTCGTTGTTTTTAGCTCTCGGGTACTGGTTTGCGCCCCACAAAAACAAGTGGATTCTCGCCTTTCTCGTGTGGTTTCCGTACATTGCGCTCGCGTGGTACGACTACTCGTACAACTGTCAAGACAAGATTCAACCGACCGTCGTTCCATTTGGTCGGTACATTTGGCTTCCGTTCAAGCCACAGGGATACAAGGATGAGTATGAAAAACTCGACCCGGAAACGAAACAGGTGATGAAGGATGTCGATCACATTGCAGGGTGGACGATCGTGACTGCCCTCCTCGCATGGTACTTTATTAAAAAAAACGCACGTTGATGGATCATGTCTTCGAAGAGCGATCTTTTGTTCGAGTCTCTGAAAAAGTTTTTCGAGGTTCCTGAACACTTTGAGCAGCTCAAAGGCATTCTCGAACATCGTTATGGAGTGTCTCTCAGAAACCTGGAATGGTTTGTGACAAATTACTCTCGTCAGACAAATGTGACGTATACGACAAAGACTGGACGTCAGTTTACCGTCCACGTCGCATACAAGTCGTCGTTGGATGGCTACTCGAAAAAGTTTTTCGACCCGTTTTGTCGAACAGAACGTATCGAGTTTCGCGGACTTGTCACCACCGTCGCTCAGCTGAATTTCATTCGTTGGTGTATCGTGAATGGAATTGTCGAATACATGAAGGAAAAGGGTGTCACGGCAAAAGAGAAGCGCGACCCCCTGAAATTTGAAGCTGAACATATCCATAATAATACAGGTACAGTGTGTACGACTGTTGAATCTGCGTTGCGAGGTCCGGATTGAACACAAGATCCAAGTGCGTCGTCTGTGAGTTGTACTTTCGGAAATCGAGGAGTCCCTCTTGGTTATATTCCCGTGGGTTGTCCCCGAAACAGTACATGTAAATGTTCTTGGTCGGAACAGACAGACCGTGTTCGAGAGGCTGCTTGTAACTGTAGTACAAAGCACCGGGAAAGTTAGAAAGAACGTTGAGATTGTTGAGATACAAGGTTCCGGATTGAATAATATCTAAAAAATTTATAGAAACGTCGTTGAAAAATGTCACAGGTACAGATGCTTGAATGAAATCTGTCGTGTATCCGTACCTGTATCTGTATTTGTAATACGTGGGTGATGCGGATTCGTACAACTGATTTCGAACAAACCACGTAATCATCGAAACTGGAAACGCCGCTGTTAGATTCAGAACCGCTTTGCCGTTTGCGTACGGTTGTCCAGCCTCTGCCCACACGTGGTTGATGTTATAGTTGAGCGTTTTTGATTGATAGTACATGCGTTCGTTTGAACTGAGCGTGATTTCTTCGAGAAGAACACGCGGGTTTATGAGATCAATAACGTTACCATTGACATCCGTCGGAGCTGCCGTGATCCACGCCGGGTTTTGAAACGTGAAACGAATCGTCACAACCTGTTGAAGAATTGCACACATGGGAAAGAATGGTTTTTCCAGCTTTTCGCGACCCTTTTTCGAGTGCGTGTGTCGCCGACAGAAGAAAAAGTCGAGTGGAACCATCAACTGGACGGGATTCGTCGCAGGCACGACGTTTGACTCGTTCTGACCGGCGCTCACGGCTTGGTACATGGCGATCTTCTCATCCGCGTCCAAAAAAAGCTGGTCTCGTATGATGTACCAGTCATCTGTCAGCGTTTCAATGGGTTCTCCGTCAATCAAAAACTCGACTTTTTTGAAAATTGCACGCCCGACGAGAGGACAATAATCGTACCCCGAGGAAAGCGCGGGAAGGGTCACGGACAAGTACATGTTGGCGAGCAAATCACCCGACTCGCGTGGGAAAATGTTGACGGAGAATGTTTTCGTCGAATCGAGAAACTGTCCACCCCCGTTTGTAAACGGAAGAAGCATGCGTTGTGTCATCGAAAACGGCGTGTGTTGCACGATCCTCGGAATCCACAGAGACTCGCCTCCGTAGACGTATTTCTCCTGTGCACCAATCGCCGCGAGCGCTGTGAGTGCACCCGTCCCAAACCCGCGTCCTCTCATTTCGATGTACGCTTCCCGGGGCGCAGGGACGGCGGTCCACACGTTGGAGTTTAAATCCCGAAGAGGTCCTTCGTGTCCTTTGATTGCAGAGGCGTCAAAGATTTTCGGATCGTACAACGAGTAAAACGAAGGTTGGAGTTGTGCCGTCGGTGGCGTGAACGTCACAAGAACGTTCGACCCGGGCGTCGGAAGCACTTGCGTTTGGTCCGTCTCGACTTGAAGTTCATACTGGTAGTCTTGTTGTACAAACTGGGTTCCGAAAAGCATTTTTGTTGTTCCCGGTGCAAACGTCACCGTGTGAACGCGGACGTTTCCACTGACGTCGACAAACCCAGTAGTTGGGTCCGTGAGACCCGTGACGATCCATGCATTGGACGGCGTCGGTCCGTTGAAGCTATCAATGACGTACAAAGAAAACACGTTTCCTGTGATGAGAGGTCCTCGAAACACGTGTGCGTTTGATGTTTCACTCGAACTCGGTACCGAAAACGTCAACTGAAGCATTGAACTCGGCTGGACTGGAAGTGTAAAAACACCTTGCACCTGTGCTGTGACGACATCAACGTACGGAAACGAAATGGCGGGTGGACCTGGGTTAATGACAACGTCGCCGTAGACATTCGATGCATAATCAACGACAGTAGCAGTTCCAGGAATACCGATGAGACCGGTAATGACCATGCCCTTTCGAACGGGAACGTCTTGTGTCAAGTACACAGACACGAGATTTGATACCGGAGACGGTCCGTAAAATCCGGAGACTGTGAAACTAGACGACGAAGACGTTTGAATGGGTGGAGCAACAACAGGTGATGGAAGCGTTGTATTCACGGTTGGAAGCGGTGAAGTGATGAGAGCAGATGACGTCACACGAATTGCTGTGTTGAACACGTTGATAATGTCTTGTGCGACAGCAGCGTTTGCATACTGCTGTGCATATGTTACAAGTCGGTTGATGACGAGTTCGATGTCGTTGACTGCGTTGTTCATTCTCTACTATAATGAAATAAGGAAAAAATACTCGAGTATAATATGGCATTTCCTGGTCGTCCCTCTCTGATCCCCGAACTCGATTCGATTAACCAACAGATGTTTCTGGCGACTGACCCTTCGCAAGTTCCGCAACTTCAGACTGCTTTGACAGAGGCTCGTCAGCGTCTCGCGACGGTCGATAAGACGAACCTTCAGCAGTATGCAGGTACAATGGAACAGGTTGTTGTTCTGAGCCGCAGGCTCCAGTCCAACGTGACGCCTCAGTCTCTACTGACACAGCGTGTTTCGATCCTCGAAGGGCTCGTTTCTAAAACGTCTCCCCAAACTGAGTAATCATCGTCGTTGCACCCTGAGCGTTCAAAGCCATAAATGTATTTTGACCAAAAGCAATTGAAGTCCAATTGGCTGTCTGAAACCCCGTCGTTTGGGTCACCCAATTGATTCCGTCTTGTGAATACGCCACCGGGTACGTCCCACTATTCGACACGGCTATGAAGAAGCCATCTCCGTACGTGACCGAACACCAGGTATCTATAACTAAGTTTCCCGGGAACCACGATACACCGTCTGAAGAGTACATGGACCCCCCGTCAGTGGACACGGCAACGAAAAGACCATTTCCGAACGTCACGGAGACCCACGTAGAATACGAAGGAACTGTTTGATCGTTCCAATTGCTACCGTCAATAGACGACATGGCAGCATCCAGTCCAACAGCAACGAATGTACCGTTTCCATATGTTACAGAAGCACACACGTCAGGGCTATACGCAACGTCCCAATAGACACCGTCTCGCGAATAAAAAACCCATGTGGAATCACGAAGTACGGAAACAAAAAGACCGTTTCCGTAGGTTATTGATGGTTGAGAATATTGAGTCAAAAAGCCCTGGGGGAAGTTTGTGTTTTGTGTCCAATTCACTGCATCATGTGATGTATATGTTGTCTGAGTTATATCTATAGCTACAAAGGTTCCCAAGTTCTGCGAGTATGTGATGCACAACGCGTTATTTACCGCAAACGAATTCCACGTCATTCCTTGGTCTTTCGTCCCTTGAATGAGCCCGGTTCCAACAGCCACGAATGTTCCGTTTCCGTACGCAAGTCCGTTCCAATGTGAAGAGTTCAACTTGTTTGCATTTGATACCTGGGCGGGGTTGACCCAAAATTGAGGCGTGAATCCAATCGTAAACGGTGTTGGGGACACACCAACAAACCCTTGCACACCGTAGGTTACACCTGTATACGAAGCACTCGGAACTGGAGCGTGTTGCCAAGAAGATGTGACGTCAGTTGTAAAAGCAACTTGTGAAGTTTGAGGATTACTTGAAAGAGCTACAAAGGTTCCGTTCCCATAGGTTATACACCCCGACGAAAAAGGAATCGACGTTCCCGTGGACCAATTTTGTCCATCTGTTGAATATTCGATTCTAGTTGGCGTTGTTGGAATTATATACACGTACGCGCTAGTACTGTCTCCGACTGCTAAAACAGAACCGTCAGAATTCACAACTGGGGAATAACACATCTGACCCACTGGCGTATACGTTAGCGTTCCGTTTGTATACACGTAAGTTTGAAACGGACCATACGAATAAAAATAAGAAGACGAAGTCGACAAGACTGAACCGTCGGAACTCAAGGAGACGGTGAGACCAAATACATCTGAATTATGTGGAGTTGGTGCTTGTAATGTATAACTTGGACTTGTACCACCATTTATGAATACGTATACGTACCCGGGGGTGTGTGTAAATGCACTAGGGGTACCAACAGCCAAGACTGTTCCATCGGAACTCAAAGCGACACTGGATCCAAAAAAAGAGTTTGTGTACGACTGGTCTGGATTTTGTAAGGTCTGTGTTAAAGTACCATTCGTGTATACGTACACAGTTCCAAGAACACCATTTGCATTTGGGGCACTAACGGCGAGAACAGACCCGTCGGAACTTAGAGCAACGCTCGTTCCAAGCTGATCACCAGGGTTTCCTTGTAAAGGACTAAACCCTAGAGGAGTTCCATTCGCGTATACATATACCGCACCATTGTAACCGTTTACACCCAGAGCCCCAACTGCGAGAATAGAACCACTTGAACTCAGGGCAACGCTTATTCCAAACACATCATTTGAGTTTTGTCCGTTTAAAGTATACGTCAGACTTCCATTTGTGTACACGTATACACTTCCCGTGTAACTGTTCCTCAAAACAGCCCCAACGGCAAGGACGGAGCCATCGGAACTCAAAGCAATGCTCGAGCCAAAAGCATCACCAGAGTTTTGACCATGTAAAGTATATGAAATATTCCCGTTTGTGTATACATGCACCGTCCCCTCACGTGGATTTCCAAAAGCTACGACATAACCATCAGAACTCAAAGCAATGTTCTGCGATCCATTGAAACCGTAGTTTGTTTTTGAAAAATTTACACGACTTGCACATGCAACGAACGTCCCGTTCCCGTAGGTCACAGCCAACCAAGCGTCATTCAAGTATGACCCGGTCGTTGCGTTAGACCAAATGTTTCCGTCTGATGAGTACATGACATTTGCGGTCGTTCCGTTATTTGCAACGGCAACGAATAAAGATGTATAATTTGATGGTGGTCTATAAAGAGCCACATATCCTGTATTATAATTTGCATTGGGAGCTCCAACGGCAAGATATGAACCATCAGCATATAAGGCGACACTCTGTCCAAAATAAGTATCAGTGGCGAGAGTGTCTATTGAGTATACGGTTTCTGATAAAACGCCGTTTATGTATAAGTACACGGCTCCAGTTATACCATTCGCGGTGGGGGCTCCAACGGCGAGAACCGAACCGTCCGCGCTCATGGCGAGACCCTGACCAAAATTATCGTCAGAGCTTCCAGTTTGTAAAGGGTTGAAACTTTGAGGGGTTTCGTTTTTGTATACATACACGGCGCCGACGCCTCCGTACAGGGCAAAAGCCGAAACTGCGAGAATCGACCCGTCAGCACTCAAAGCGACACTGGATCCAAAACTAGTACTAACAGTCTCTGAAACAGTATATGTTGAGACTCCGTTTGTGTATACGTACACTGTATTATAGTTTGCACTTCCAACTGCTAAAATAGACCCATCAGCACTCAAAGCGACACTGGATCCAAACGCGACATAAGCATTTTGACCTTGTGCGGTGTATGACAACTGCCCGTTTGTGTAGACGTACACTGCTCCCATTCCTGAATTACCATACGGAGCGCCAACTGCTAAAATAGACCCGTCAGCACTCAAAGCGATACTTTGTCCAAAAAAATCATATGAATCTGGACCTTGTACATTGTATTGTGGACTTCCGTTGTTGTATACGTACACTTTTGCAGTGGATTGGTTAAATGCCGCAGCTGCGAGAATCGACCCGTTGGCGCTCAAGGCGACGCTCTGTCCAAAATTAGCATAAGCATCTTGTCCTTGGGCGGTGTATGACAACTGCCCGTTTGTGTATACGTAAACATTTCCGTTGGAATTATTTCCATATGGAGCTCCAACTGCTAAAATAGACCCGTCGGCACTCAAGGCGATGGCATAGCCAAACTCTTCGTAAGAATTTTGACCATTGGATATAAAAGGTGCGTTTGTAATGTTAAAGGTTCCTTGTCCGTACGTCACGGCCGTCCACGTGTCTGGTTGAACCACGGAAGAAGTCGTCCAGTTCAGACCGTCCGGTGAGTACGTAGCCCCAATATCTGTTGCAGTCGCCGTAAAAATTCCATTTCCACCCGCTACAGAGGTCCAAGCGGTCCCGTTGCCAACCGCTTCCGTCCAGTTGATACCGTCTGGAGAAACCATCGAGTGACCGTTACTCGCAACGGCAACAAAAAGCTCATTTCCAAAAGCAACGGAAACCCACGATTGAAGCGAAGCGCCATACGTCTGGGTGTACCAGTTGATACCGTCGGGTGAGTAGGTCACGGGGTACGTTCCGTTATTTGAAACAGCTACATACGTCCCGTTTCCGTATGCACATGCAGTCCACGTTGTCGGATAAGGAAAAACAGATGGTTGTACAGTCCATGTTTGGTTCCACGTTGGACTTTGTGTGATGGGCGTAGGACTCACAAGACTTATTGTGACGTACCCCGAGGCGTTCGAGTTCGCCCCCAGATCCGTAAAGTTCTGGACGCTCGGATCGGCATAACAGGTTGCACCCTGTGTTCCATCACCAGGACTTCCCGTGTACCCGCCACCTCCTGAAGAGCCTCCGTATGGAAACCCCGCGACGGTTCCCGTCGTCACGGTCTGTGTATTTGAAGACGCAAATGTAAACACGTTCGAAGCCTGGACCTGTATTTGTTGAATTCCATCATAGTACGTCGTTCCAGAGATGTTTACCACGTAACTGTAAGGGTACCCGTGAGGAACGTGGGTATTACACGTTGCCGTCGTTCCATCTCCTGTAATTTTATCGATAGCCGTCACGAGCCCTATAGGTGATTGACCACCTCCAAACCCACCTTGTTCAGCAATGGTCACTTGGCCGTACTCATAGTTGTTTCCGTATCCACCGTTGACGTACGCATATGGAACCAAGAATTGAAAGTAAGGGTTTGTTTGACTTCCGCCTCCGTAGTAGCCGGCACCTGAACCACCCGTTCCTGGACCAAAGTCCATTCTTCTAGTCTATTTTAACATTAAAAAACGTAACCAAACGCCTCAATATCATCCTTGAACACCTGAGAAACTATATCACGTGTTTCGTCTGTATAGTACGTATGGTAATCGTCGTGCTGACTCGTGTTAACCCTCGGAAGAGGGTCTGTACACCCTAGAAGGGTCTGTATCTGAACGAAATCTTGGTCGAGCGTCTCAAATTTCAAAAGGTAAGTCACACCATCAGGTATCCATGCCTTTTGAGGTTGATCGAAAGTGAACCACGAGTTTTCATTAAACTTGTACGTATGAAGGTTTCGAACAAAGTCATCGAACGGAACATTTGTTTTTCTTACTTTATTCCAGTAGGCCCATAAACTGACAACACGGTCCCACGGGTTTCGAACGACTGTAAAAGTTTCTGGTGTTTTCACCAGTGTCATTTTTGTTGACAAATGTATACCACGGATTATAGAACCTTTGAGTTTTTTCATCAACCATTCTGTAACAGAATATCCGGCCGTTTTTGGAATGTGAATAAAAGTAACATCTCCACAGTGAACAGTAGGCATCTACTGTTTATATAGAATATCTTATTATAACA
>Ga0316231_1004025_pt1 | contig 12479 bp, 9 predicted proteins | sample TBH18027metaG_FD_206002 | JGI IMG/M metagenome (GOLD analysis project Ga0316231, IMG submission 206002) | Freshwater microbial communities from Trout Bog Lake, Wisconsin, USA - TBH18027 | ecosystem: Environmental > Aquatic > Freshwater > Lake > Hypolimnion/Profundal zone | place: USA: Wisconsin...
GGCCAGGGCCTGGTCCAGTGGGTCGAGATCCCAGCCCCGACTCCGCGGTGATGACGATAACATTCGTGCCGGCCTCCTCAGCGCACTCTGTGCTGCTCTGCATGCTCAGCGCTTCCAGTCTTTTGGCCAAATGCACCGAGACGCCGGTATCCATTCAGGACAAAACTCGCGCCAGTGGTGCGCGTTTTTCGGCAGCGCCGTAGGTTTCGTAGAACTGCCGCAGCCTCAATAGGTTGGAGGCCAAGAAACCACGAAGGCTTGGCTCTTCCACCTGGATCCATGCGGCCAGATCCTTCACCGTGCTTTGACCGGCGCGTCATGCCGGCAGGATGCCAGACTCCGCCACCCGGAATTGCACCTACCCGCTCCGGCCGCTTTTGCTCGATCCTGGAGGCAGCACCTGAACCCGCCAGGACGGAGCAGCCATGATCATCCCCGACATCGACGACCTCATCCTTGAGCACGACGACGAGACCGGCATCGAGGAACTGGGCCGGCGGGTGCTGTCCCGGGGCCCCTGGACCACCGTGGCGTTCCTGGTGCGGACCCGGGCCGTGGAGGGCGGTCCGTGGGAAGGGCCCTTCCTCTGGCTGCACCGCTACCAGAAGGTGGCCCAGGGCTGGAAGCTGGTGAGCCGGTTCCACACCACCGAGAACGAGCAGTTGGAGAACCTGATGCTCGCCCTCGGGCATTGGGGCCTCACTTCATGATGTTATAAGTTTTTTATTAATCCTTCGATTCGGGACCTCCTCATGAGAAGCTGAAGGTTTGTTGGAGTCTGCATGGCCATCGCACTCGGTCTCGTCAAGGTGAGCAAGCGCTTCGGCGCCCAGCCCATCCTGGAGGACCTGACCTTCGGCCTCCAGATGGGTGAGAAGGTGGGGCTCATCGGCCGGAACGGTGCGGGCAAGTCCACCCTGTTCAAGCTGCTGGCCGGGGAGGACAGCCCCGATTCGGGCGAGGTGGTGCTCACCCAGGGCCTGCGCGTGGCCCACCTGTCCCAGGACCCCCATTTCGCCCCCGACGCCACCATCCGCAGCGCCCTGGAGGGCGCCCTGGCCGACCACAGGGCGCTGATCAAGCGCCACGCCGAGATCCACGAGGCGCTCCAGCGCCCCGCGGCCGACCTGGAGCGTCTGCACATGGAGCTGGACGCGGTCGAGCACCACCTGCACCACATGGGCTGGGACCTGGAGCCCAGGCTCAAGGAAGCCCAGACCACCTGGGGCCTGCTCGACCTGGAAGCCACCGTGGAGAGCCTTTCCGGCGGCTGGCGCAAGCGGGTGGCCCTGGCGCAGGCCTGGCTCAAGGACCCGGACGTGCTGGTCATGGACGAGCCCACCAACCATCTGGACCCGGAGCAGGTGGAGAAGCTCGAACTCTGGCTGCAGCAGTTCGGCGGCGCCCTGCTGCTCATCACCCACGACCGCCACCTGCTGGACGGCGTGGTGGACCGGATGCTCGAACTGGAAAACGGCTCGGTCACCAGCTACGACGGCTCCTACAGCGACTACCTGCTGGAGCGTTCGGACAAGGAGTTCCGCGAATCGCGCCTGACCGAGCACATGCAGAACCGCCTGCGCCGGGAGCTGGCCTGGCTGCGCCGGGGCGCCAAGGCGCGCACCCGCAAGTCCAAGCTGCGCATCAACGACGTGCTGGACCTGAAGGACGAGGTGCACGAGCGTTCCCGCCTGGAAGAGCGCATGGCGCTCACCTTCGCCGGCGGCGCCAACCGCTCGGACTCCCTGGTCACGGTGGAGGACCTCGGCTTCAGCTACCCGGGGACCGGCATCGAACTGGCCGGCGGGCTGAACCTGTACCTCCAGCGAGGCCAGCGCATCGCCATCCTCGGGCCGAACGGCTGCGGCAAGAGCACCCTGCTGAAGCTGCTGCTGGGCGAGCTGGAGCCCACCAGCGGGCAGATCAGGCGCCACCCCAAGCTGTCCATCTCGGCCATCTCCCAGGGCCGGGGCGAGATGCGCGGCGACCTGTCGATCGCCGACAACATCGCCGAGCGCGCCTCGATGGTGAAGGTGGGCGGCCAGGAGCTGCTGGTGCTGGTCTACCTCACCCGGTTCGGCTTTCCGGCGGACCAGCAGAAGCGCCTGGCCGCCACGCTCTCCGGCGGCGAACGCAACCGCCTGCTGATGGCCAAGGCCATGCTGCAGCCTTCGGACCTGCTGGTGCTGGACGAGCCCACCAACGACCTGGACATCCCCACCCTGCAGAACCTGGAGGAGGCCCTGATGGACTACCCCGGCACCCTGCTGCTGGTGAGCCACGACCGGTTCTTCCTGGACCAGGTGAGCACCCACACCCTGGCCTGGAACCCGGATGGCGAGCCCCGCTGGGAGATGTACGAAGGCAATCCCAGCGCCGTGCGCCGGCTGCGCGCCGAGCGGGCCCAGGAAGCCGCCGCGGTCACCCGGGAAGCCGTCCGCAGCGCTCCCGGCAAACCCGCCAGCCGCTCGGAGACGCGCAGGAAGGCCGGGCTCAGCCAGAAGGAGGAGCGCCGCCTGGCCGAGCTGGAAACGGCCATGGAACTGCTGCATGCCCGCATGGCCGAGCTGGACGCCCTGCTGGGCGAACCGTCCGCCTTCATCAACGCCGACGCCCCGGGGCACCAGGCGCTCCGGGACCGGGACGCGGCCAAGGCCGATCTGGAAGCCATGGAGATGGAGTGGCTCAGCCTTGAGGAGAAGCGGGTTCCCTAGGTTGATTTAATAAATATTATAAAATTTAGTACTATTTTTATGTTTTTTAGGCTTAATCTTGAGTCGGGAAGCATTGTTGCCCCAAACTCTGGAGTTTGCCCATGTCACCCTCTCCCCTGCGCGACTTCCTGGAAATCCCCTACGACACCCTTGAGGAGATGAACCTGCAGGCCCAGAGCCAGCGGGCGACCCGGGTGCCGGCGGACAAGATCCGGGAAGAGCGCATGAAGTACCTGACCGACGAGAAGCGGATCAAGGCCGTCACGGTCTGCTTCACCGACCTGGAAGGGCGCTTCCACATGCTGGACTACGACAAGAAGTTCCTGATGAAGTCCAGCGACAACCTCACCTTCGACGGCTCCAGCATCCGCGGCTTCGCGGTGCAGGCCGAGTCCGACCTGCGCCTGACCATCGACTGGCCGTCGTTCTACTGGATGCCCTCGGACATCTTCGGCCCCGGCAAGGTGCTGGTGTTCGGCCTGGTGGAGAACCAGGACCACAGCCCCTACGCCGGCGACATGCGGGCCCGGCTGAAGGCCTACACCGAAAGCCTGTACGCCAAGGACGGCACGATCTGCAACGCCGCCCACGAGATCGAGGGCTTCCTGTTCAAGGGGACCGAGGCCGAACGGCGCTACAACGAGACCGGCGGATTCGAGTTCATCAGCACCGGCGGCTACTACCACAGCCTGCCCGGGGACGCGCTGCGCCAGTTCATCGACAGCTCGGCCGAAGCCCAGCGCGCCATGGGCTTCCAGAACGAGAAGGACCACCCTGAGGTGGCGCCCAGCCAGTTCGAGATGAACTTCAGCTACCAGGAAGCGAACATGGCCGCGGACCAGGTGCAGCTCTACAAGCTGCTGACCCGCCAGGTGGCCGCCCAGATGGGCCTCACCGCCAGCTACCTGCCCAAGCCCATGGCCGGGGTCAACGGCAACGGCATGCACACCAACCTGAGCCTCGCCACCAAGGGCCGCAACCTGTTCTACGAGAAGGGCGGCAGGGAAGGCCTGAGCCCCATGGCCTGGGACTTCGTCCAGCGGGTCATGACCAGCGCCCAGGACCTCTGCCTGATCCTCAATCCCAGCGTGAACGCCTACCGCCGGCTCGACCCGCACTTCGAGGCCCCCAACCAGATCAAGGTGAGCCCCACCGACCGCGGCTCCATGATCCGCATCCCCCTGGGCAACGAGAAGTCGGCCCGGCTGGAAGTGCGCTCCGTGGCCCCAGACACCAACCCCTACCTGAACCTGTTCGGCCTCCTGCGCACCGGCCTGGAAGGGCCCATGGGCGAGCTCGAGGACAGTTCCAAGCGGCCCCGCACCCGGTTCCTGCCGGACAACATCCAGGACGCCATCCGCTTCTTCAAGGGTTCCAAGTTCCTCATGGACGCCCTGGGCGAGGAGGTGCACGCCAAGTACGCCGAACTCAAGGTGCTCCAGGCCGAACGCTGCCCCAAGGCCCTCGGCGCCCAGGTCAAGTCCTGCGAAATCCAGTTCCACCACGAAGTGACCAACCAGTACCTGTGGAACCAGTTCTAGTCTTCTAGTCCGACACAGCAGGACCCATCCCCCCCGGAGCAGGCGCTCCGGGGGGCGGGGAGTTCATGTCCGGGAGGCTGCGATGCTCAAACGATTCCTGGAAGCCCTCAAGGCCGCCCCCGTCCGGCGGGGGCCGATCCCGCTGCCGGAAGCCCTGCCCTGGCTGGTGCCGAAAGTGCGGCCGCGGTTCGTCTACGAGGCCCAGGCCCTGCGCACCGGGCAGCCCGGCCCGGTGTTCACGCCCCTGGCCGGCATCTTCGCCATGAGCCTGGTGGTGGATATGCCCGATGTGGAGATCGATGTGGGCGCGGCCGAACTGGCCGCCTGGAACGCGGACTTCGACCGCCTGCTGCAGAAGGCCCGGACCAACCTGCTGGCCCGGGGCGGCGAGGAGGAATTCGAGAAGCTCGGCCCGGGGCGGTTCCGCTCCACCTGGCGCGACAACCTGGACGGCAGCCGCGTGCTGCTGCCCGGCGTGCTCCAGCGCCTGCCGCTGCGCGGCGATCCGGTGGTGGTGCTGCCCAACCGCGACACCCTGCTGGTGGTGGGTTCCGAGGATCCCCACGGTCTGGACTGGGCCCTCCAGGGCGCCCTGGAGTTCCTCGACCAGGATCCCCGGTCGCTGAACGGCTGCCCCCTGCGCCTGCGCAACTATCAATGGGAACCGTTCCAGCCCCGGGAGGCGACGCCGCTGCTGGGCCGGATCCAGAAGCGCCGGCTGCACGCCGAGTACGGCCACCAGAAGGCCCTGCTGGACCGCCGCCACGGAGCCCAGGGCAAGGCCATCACCCTGGCGCCGTTCCATGTGGAGAAGGCCGTTTCCGGACAGGCCTCGAGCTTCACCATCTGGTCCCCGGCCATGGGCGAAGCCTGGCTGCCCGAGGCCGACCAGGTGCGGCTGGCCTGGGAATGGGGCCGGGAACGCGGCCGGGCCTGGGTGCCATGGGCCAAGGTGCAGCGCTGCCTCAGCCACCTGCTCGAGCCGGTCGGCCTGTTCCCGGAACGCTACCGGTTCAAGACCACGCCCCGGCCCGAACAGCTGGAGGCCCTGCTCAGCGCTTGATCCGGTCCGGTGTTCCGGGGTCCTCCGCCCAGCCGGGCGGAAGCTGGCCCCACTCCGGCTTCAGGCAGGCCAGATTTCCGGTCGCCTGGGGCGTCCGCGCCGGGGCCTGCCGCCCGCGAGCCCGGCCCGCGTGCCGTTGTTCATTCTGGATGATGGCGTCGATGATTTCGTCGGTGATGGAGCAGGACATGGCTCGCCTCCCTTGGGGTTGAGGGAAAGAACTGCGGTGGTGCCCCCGCCCAGTGTCCTGCCCGCCCGCGAACGGGAGGTTCAGGCCCCCGGGAGGAGGCTGCGCGACGGAGGTTCGCTGAATTCACGGGTACCCATTGCAACCTCCTTTCCGGTCCATGACCGGATTCGAGCGTGGCCCATCGCCGCGGGTGCGTCAACCGCAAAAGCGACAAAAAGGGCGGCGTCCCGGGGGACGCCGCCCGCTGCCCGGAATGGAGCCGTTATTCCAGGACCAGCACGCTGTAGGCGGCCAGATGGCCGCTGGCCTCGGGCACCACGGAGACCCAGACGTGGCTGGAGGCGGTGGTGAGGTCCGCGGCCCAGTTGCTGACCGGATCCAGGCCGACGTTGACGGCGCTGGCGACCGCGGCGACCTTCACCACCAGGGTCTGGTTGCCGCCGGCGGCTTCGGTGAGGTCGATGGTCTTGGTGACGGGACCGGCGACCGGGTCGGTGTAGGCGATCTGCATGGTGCCGCCAGCGTAGTTCTGGGTGATGGTGGCAACCGGCAGCGCGACCGGCAGGAGGATGGCCGTGGCGGCATCCCAGGCGCCGGCGGTCCAGCTCAGGTCGCTGATGCCGGCGACCCGGACACCGTTCGCGGCGATCAGGACGCTGGCGAAGGCGGCGGGATCGGTGCTGGTCACGGTGGGCTTCGCGTAATACCACCAGGTGAAGGGCGAGGCGTACGGGTAGCTGCGCAGGTTGGAAAGGGGCGCCTGGCCATAGACCAGGGCGGTGCTGGAACTGGAAGCGTCGATGTTGCCGCCGTCCACGGCCCGCTCGATGTTCACCGAGGTGGCCACTAGGCTCGCGGCGAGGGGGTCCTTCAGGGCGACGGAGACCTTGAAGCCGCGGGCCACGTCGGCCAGGTAGGCGGTGCCGGTGCCGATGGCCGTGGTGTCCTGGAAGGTGAAGACGGTGTTCGCGTCGACGTTGATGGTGCGGGGATGGCCGTCGGCGTTGTCCACGACCATCTTGTTGGCGCCGAGGTTCACGCTCAGCACGTGGCCTTCGGGCGACCACAGGGGCAGGTTGGCGGCGTTGGCAGCGCTGCAGTACCACACCCGCACGGCGTACAGCGAGCCGTCGTCCTGCAGGCGCGAAGCGACCATCACCGCGTCGGCGGCGGTCATGTTGGCGAGGCTGCCCGCGGTGGCGGGATGGTTGTCGGCGTCATAGAACAGCGTGTTGCCGTCGGTCTTGAGGGTGAGGTCGTAGCCGAACCGGGTGTGCATGAGGAAGCTGCCTGCCGTGGCGTTGACGCTGGAGACCGTCCCCACGTTGCGGTGCAGCCGGATCAGGCCCAGCCTGACCGGGTTGGGCCGGTGCTTGACCTGGAAGTCGATCACCGTGCCGCTGGCGGTCTGGTTGATGAACAGGGGGTGGGACAGGTCGAAGTCCAGCTGGACCGCGTTGCTTCCGGACGACGTGACCGTCAGGGCCGGGCTGAGCGCCACGGTGACGGCGCCGCCGCCCAGCACGTGGATCTGGCCGGAAGGCACGGCGCTGGCGGTGCCGCCGGCGGGGATCAGGGTCATGGTTGCCGGATCGGTGCTGACGGTGATGATCGCCTGGTCGTAGGTGCCGGTGGGCAGCTGGGCGGAGGCCAGCAGTTCGCCGACGCTGTCCATGTCCACCAGGTTGACGGTGGCATTGCCGCTGAAGGCGACCGCGGTCTTGCTGTGGTCGGCCTGGTTGACCAGGGTCACGTTGGTCACCTGCACCTGGACGGTGCTCCAGGTGTCGGAGGGGGCGTCGGTGACCAGGATGTTGGCGTTGCCCATCGGGCTGGCGCTGGTGGCCGCGCCCGTGCCGCCTCCGCCGCAGGCCAGGGCGAGGGCCAGGACCGCGCAGCCCGCAGCCGCGAGGACCCCGGAACGGAAGGTGTTGCCGGAAAGGGTCATGGAGTTCTCCTTGGGAAGATGGAGCCGGCACCGGAGGCAGGCCTCCGGCGCGGCAGTGGATGGCTAGACCTAGGACCAGCGGGCCTGTGCGCGCTGGGATGAAATTCCTGTAACCAAGAGAATAAGACCCGCCCAAGGCGTCACATGGTACAGTTGGACATTATTTGAATGGTACAGGGCTCGCGTCGATCTTCCGCCACGGGAAGCCTGTGTGAAGGTATACACCCATTAACAATTGCGTTCGGGAGGAGTAGTGCGCGGAGCCTGGTTGCTGGCGATGGTGTTCACGCCGCTGGTGGGCCAGGCTTTGAACCCGGCCCAGTTCCAACTGCTGGCCGAGCAATCGCGCACCGCCTTCACCGTCCAGGGCGCCGGAGCCCGGGCGATCGGCACCGGCGGCGCCTTCATCGCCGTGGCCGACGACGCCACCGCGGTCTCGTTCAATCCGGCGGGCCTGGCCCAGCTGCTGCGCCCCGAGGTCTCCCTGGTGGGCCAAGCTGACAGCCGCGACCTGGCCCTCACCGGTTTCCAGGGCCAGGCCCCCAACCAGGCCACCACCTTCACCGACACCTGGTCCAAGAACACCCACGCCCGGCCGACCTTCGCCTCCTTCGCCGTGCCCTGGAAGCGGGACGGGCTCAATTGCACCTTCCTGCTGAGCTACCAGCGGCTGTTCGATTTCGCCGCCGCCAACAGCGCGGACTTCCAGGGCACGGCCAGCGGCGGTTCCACCCTGCAGAACGTCAGCCAGCAGGTGCGCCAGAGCGGCGGCGTCGACCTGTATTCGGTGGCCCTGGGCGCGGAGCTCTCATCGCGGATCCTGGTCGGCATGGCCTTGAACTACTGGTACGGCCGGTCCGGGTTCCAGTACGGCTCCACCAGCCAGACTTCCGGGATCGGCGTGCCGTTCAATTCGGTGCTGGCCCAGAGCAGCGAATTCCGCGGCATCAACGCCAACCTGGGGCTCATCTGGCGCTCGGAGTATGTCAACCTCGGGGTGGTCTACCGCACCCCGTTCACCGCCAGCTACACCTTCACCAACAGCTACAGCTCAGTCGACCCCGCCACCTTCGTCCCGACGGCGCAGAGCGCGGCGACCGACTCCAAGGTGAAGTGGCCCGAGACCCTGGGCCTCGGCATCGGCCTGCACCCCGGCCCCAGGCTGCTGGTCACCGCCGACTGGAGCCACACGCCCTGGTCCAGCGCGCAGTATTCCGCCGCGGGAACCCCCTACCAGGGGTTGAACTGGTTCGACTACCAGAACCCGACCGTCACCCGGGACACCAACGACCTGAACGCCGGCGCCGAATGGATCGCCTACATCGGCGACGATCTGGTGATCCCGCTGCGCATCGGCGCGTTCCGGGAGCCCCAGCCGATCGTCGACCCGGTCACTGGAACCCAGCGGGTCCTGCAGGGCTGGACCACCGGCTTCGGCGTCAAGTTCCATGACCTGACCCTCGATCTGGCGTACAAGTACGCCCACGACCGGCGCTTCGTCTCGCGCCTCGACACGGATGCCCCGGTCGGCGGGGTCGCCGCCACCGGCCTCGGCCAGGAAGCCCTCACCGATCGCAGAATCTACCTCTCCCTGATCTACCAGCTGAACGCGGAGACGGTGCGCCGGGCCATGGCCTGGACCTTCATCGGGAGCGAAGCCAGGCCATGAGGGCCGCCGCCGTCCCGGTCCTGCTCTGCTGTGCGGCCCTGACCGCGCAGTCCTGGCCCACCTTCTTTTCGGCCTACCTGGACGGCCTGGACGCCCAGAAGCGGGGCGACCATGGCCTGGCCACCCGGGCCTTCGCCCGGGCCATCGCCCTGGAGCCCCAGCCGGGGCTGCGGGTGAAGACCTACGGCCTGAACTTCCTGCCCAGGTATTTCCCGTACCTGCGGCTGGCGGAATCCGCCCTGGCCCTGGGCGACCTGGCCGGCGCCGAGGCCGCGCTGGCCCGATCCGAGCTCCGGGGCATGGAGCCGGCCCCGGAGCGGGCCGCGCTGCGGGAACGGCTGCGCCAGAGCCGCCCGGCCAGCGCTCCGGTCGCGGCCCCGCCGCCCGCGCCGGTCGCCGTCCCGCTGCCTGTGCCGGCCGACCCGCCGCCGCAGAGCCCTCCAGCCCTCCCGGTCACCTCGCCGCCCATGGTTTCCGCTCCGCCCACGGCTGCTCAGGCGCAGGTGCCGGTGGCGCGCCAGGAAGTCCGCCACGCGGCCGTGACGCCGGCAGCCCTTCCGGCGCCCTCTCCCATCGCCCTGGCGCCCGCACCGGTCCCGTTGCCTGCCGTGCCGGCGCCCGCCGCGGCGCCGGCCCATCGGCGGTCCTGGGGCCTGCTGCTGGTCCCGGCCGGCCTGCTGGCGGCGCTCGCCGGGTTCCTGCGCCGGCGGACCCGACGGGGGGCGCGGCCCGGCGCCGTGACCCAGGGCGTGGCGTCCGGCCTGATGTTCGGGCCCTACCTGGCCAAGCGCGAACTGGGCCGCGGCGGCTGCGCCACCGCCTACTTCGGCTGCCACCGGGAGACTGGCGCCGAAGTGGCCATCAAGGTGCCGCACCCGCACCTGGCCCAGGATCCCGAGTTCCGGGCCCGGTTCCGGCGCGAAGCCTCCCTGGGCGCCCTCCTGGACCACCCCAGGGTGGTGAAGATCCTGGACCCGGGCCCTTCGGAGGGCGATCCCTGGCTCGCCATGGCCTTCATCCGCGGCACGACGCTGGAGGCCTTCATGGCCGGCAAGGGCTCGCTGCCGGTGCCCCAGGCCGTGACCATCGCGGCGCAGATCGCCGAGGCGATCGCCTACGCCCATGGCAAGGGCGTGGTGCACCGGGACCTCAAGCCCGCCAACGTCATGCTCGGCGACCAGGGCGCCGTGGTGATGGATTTCGGCATCGCCCGGATGCTGGACACCTCCATGACCACCAGCACCATGTACCTCGGCACGCCGCTATACAGCGCGCCGGAAGGCATCCTCGGCTCCCGGGTGGGGCCGCCCGCCGACCGCTACGCCCTGGGCGTGATCCTGTTCGAGATGCTGGCCGGCCATCCGCCCTTCGAGTCGGAGACCCTCTACCGGATCCTTGAAGCCCAGCGCTTCGATCCGCTGCCCGACCTCGCGGCGATCCGCCCCCACACGCTGCCCCGCCTGGTCCGCCTGGTGGAGCGGCTATGCGCCAAGGCGCCCGAGGAGCGGCCGGAGGATCCAGAGACCCTGGCCATCCTGGAGGAGCTCAGGACATCAGCGCAACCGCCCGCTGCAGCTCCTCGGGGGTGAAGCCGGTGAACCCCAGGCGGGTGGCGGCCAGGTCCCGGCCGTCCAGGTCGTAGTGCCTGCCGAGCCGCAGCTTCAGCCCCCGGGACTGGCAGGCGCGGATCCACATGCTGAACCGGTCCGGCTGGGCGAGCCGGTCGGCGCCCCGGAGCCAGAGGGCCATGGCGCCGGGCCCGTCGAACGCCAGCAGCGGCCCCATGGCGTGCCTGAGCGCGTCCTCCAGGGCTTCCCGGCGCTCCGCGGCGGCCTTGCGCACCCGGTGCAGCTGGCGCTGCAGTTCGCCGTCCAGGATCAGCTCGGCCAGCGCCCATTCCTGGACCGGGTCGCCCTGCCAGTCCACGTGCTGCCGCGCCCTGGCCAGGAGGCCGGCCAGCGGCTCCGGAGCCACCACATAGGCCACCCGGACGCCCGGCGCCAGGATCCGGGAAAGGCTGCCGGCGTAGATCACCTGGCCGGCGTCGACGCTGGCCAGGGGCCGCTGGGCGCCCTGGGCCGGAAGGTAGTCGAATTCCGGGTCCAGTTCCAGGATGGCGAAGCGGTGCCGCCTGGCAAGCTCGAGCAGGCGGGTCCGGCGCGCTTGCGACAGGGCGGCGCCGGTGGGGAAGTGGCACTGGGGCGTGAGCACCACCAGGCGCGGCGGAACGCCGCCCTGGTCCAGGAGCCGTTCCAGGGCGGACGCGTCCACGCCTTCGCCATCCACCGGCAGGGCGAGCAGCGGCGCGGCGCCGGCCTGGCGCAGGGTCTCCCAGACCAGCGGATTGCCGGGATTCTCCACCGCCACGGCGCCGCCCGCGGGCCCGACCAGGGCCTGGGCCACCACCGCCACGGCCATGGAGGTGCTGCGCAGGATCAGGATCTGCTCCGGGCTGGCGAGGATGGCGCGCTGGACCTTCAGGTGCTCGGCGATGGCTTCGCGCAGCCGGGCCAGCCCCTTGAAATCCGAGGCGCCGAGCAGCTTGGGACCCTTCAGCTTCAGGCCGCGCTGGTAGGCCCGGCCCAGGGCCAGGGACGGGGCCAGCCGGGCGTCGGCCAGGCCGTCGGTGAGGTCCATGAGTACGTTGGCCGTGCTGGTGATGGGCTGCAGGTGCGCGGGCAGATCGTAGCCGGGCGGAGCCGCGGCGCCGGCGGATCCCGGGCGCATCGGCGCGCTGTCGGGCAGTGGATCGGCCACGAAGAACCCGCTCCGCTCCTGGGAGGTGAGCCAGCCCTGGTCCTGCAGATCGCGCAGCGCCGCCAGGATGGTGTTGACGGTCACCCCCAGCCGGTCGGCCAGGTCGCGCACGCTTGGCAGGGCCATGCCCGGCAGGATCCTGCGCTCGCGCACCGCCGCCAGGATGGCCTCGGCGACCTGCAGATACAGGGGGCCCTTCCGGCCTGGCACCAGGCTCAGGTGAAGGTCGCCCGCCCTCATGGCGCGGCCTGTACCTTGTGCAACATCACCAACTGTACCTCCAGGGGTGGGACCACCAGTGTAAATTAAGGGTGATCATACACTGCCATTCCCGAAGGAGCCCGTCATGCAGCTGCAGCGTCATCTCCCGGCACGGCTTGCCGCCGCAGCGCTGGCGCTGCTCGCCCTGCTGGGCTGCTCCGGCTCCAGCAGCGGCGGCAGCGCTCCGCCCGCCACCCCCACCGGCGCCGTGGCCCTGTCCGTCAGCGACGCCTCCACCGAGGACTGGGCGGTCATCGGCGTCAAGCTGCTGGGCATCACCCTGACGCCCCAGGGCGGCGGCACCCCGACCACCATCCTGACCGCCCCGGCCGCCGC
>Ga0316231_1004026_pt1 | contig 12470 bp, 10 predicted proteins | sample TBH18027metaG_FD_206002 | JGI IMG/M metagenome (GOLD analysis project Ga0316231, IMG submission 206002) | Freshwater microbial communities from Trout Bog Lake, Wisconsin, USA - TBH18027 | ecosystem: Environmental > Aquatic > Freshwater > Lake > Hypolimnion/Profundal zone | place: USA: Wisconsin...
GGAGCCTGCAGGGCGTGCGGCCGGCGAATCATCCGCGGCTGCGCCTCCGGCAATATGCGGACTGGGTTCGTGAGCGGCCGGATTGGCCCGCGCGCCTGCTGGCGCTGGCCGATGCCTTGCCGGCGCCGCGCTGGGAAAGAACCACTGCGGCGGTTCGCCGCCTGGGTCAGTTCACGAAACTGCGGACGGCCATGGCGGCCGGGGTCGGGGGCGACAACCGTCGGCGGCACGCGGCTCGATAATCTCGTGTGCGACGGATTCCTGCCCTTGCTGGCGGCGGCGAGCGGGCGCGATCTGGGCGGAGTGTGGTTTCACTGGTATCCCGGCGACCTGCCGGTGGTGCTGCCGAAGTCCCTGCGCGGCCTGGGCGTTATTGACGGCCGGGTGCATCCCGCCAGTCACGGTGTCGCGCAAGGCTTGCTGGGCTGGTTGCTGGAACGCGAGGCGCGGGATTAAGCCGGGGAGGGACAGGGGCTTGACAAGATTTGGCGCCACTCGGTAGATTGTCCGACTCAATCAACCTCACTTTCGAAAAAGTGGGCCCTGCGGCCCGCTTTTTTTTTCCCTTAAGACCAACCTTATGAGCAGCGAAATTCTTTCCGTCCTGGAATACATGGAGAAGGAGAAGGGTATTCCCCGTGCCGACATGATCGCCACGATCGCGAACGCATTGAAAACCGCGGCGCAAAAAGGGGTTAACTCCGGTCAGGAGCTGAAAATCGATATCAACCCGAAGAACGGGCAGCTGCATGCGTGGTCGCTGCTCAAGGTGGTGGATTCCGTCAGCAACCCGAAGGCTGAGATCCATGTGGAAAAGGCCCAGCTCGTGAAGCCGGGTGTGCTCATCGGCGAATTCATCGAGAAGGAGATCGACCCTTCCACGCTCGGCCGCATCGCCGCGCAGACCGCGCGCCAGGCCGTCATGCAGCGCCTGCGCCAGTTTGAGAAGGACCGCATTTACGACGACTTCAAGGACCAGGTCGGCAACATCGTCACGGGCACCGTCCGCCGCCGTGAGCGCAACGACCTCTACGTCGACCTCGGCAAGGCCGAGGCGATCATGCCCGGCAAGGAACAGGTCCCGGGCGAGGAATACCAGCCGGGCGAGCGCATCCGCTGCCTGCTGCTGTCCATCGACTCCACGCCGCGCGGCCCCGAGATCATCCTCACCCGGGCCAGCCCGAAGTTTGTCCGCCGCCTGTTCGAGCTCGAGGTCACCGAGATCGCCGACGGCACGGTGAAGATCGAGGCGTTCGCCCGCGAGCCCGGCTATCGCACCAAGATCGCGGTCACCAGCACCGATCCCAAGGTGGATCCGGTCGGCGCGTGCGTCGGAGCCCGCGGTGCCCGCGTGAAGACCATCGTCCGCGAGCTTGGCGGCGAGAAGATCGACATCATCCGCTACTTTGCCGACCCGAAGGAAATGATCATCGAGGCGTTCAAGCCGGCCACGCCGCGCGAGATCATCATCGATGACAAGAACCACCGCATCGTGCTCAAGGTGGCGACGGACGACCTCGCCATCGCGATCGGCCGCAAGGGCCAGAACGCCCGCCTGACCTCCCGCCTCATCGGCTGGCGCCTCGACATCGAGGAGTTCCAGGCCGCGGGCGACGATCCGCGCGGCAATGCCATCGCGCTCCTCTTCAAGACCTACGCATTCGACGCCGCCATCGCCGGCCGCCTGGTCGACATGGGCATCAATTCCCCCGCCGCCTTCGAGGGCGTCGAGGCCGACGATCTGGTGAGCGCCGGATTCACCGCCGAGGAAGCCCAGACCATCATTGCGCGCGTCGCGCAGAAATAATCCGACGCCCCCGACCCTAACTGATGAGCATCCGCATCCACGAACTCGCCAAGCGCCACAACATGGAGGGCAAGGACATGCTGGTCCTGCTCAAGGAGCGCGGCTATGTCTCGGCGGATACCAAGTCGGTCTCGAGCACGGTCAGCAAAATCTACGAGCAGGAGATTGACCAGGAATTCGCCGCCAAGGCGGCCGCAAAGGCCCCCGTGCCGCCGGCCCCGGCTCCTGCTCCCACGGCGGAGGTGCCCGAGGCGCACAAGCCGAAGCCAAGTGGCGCCTTCGTGAAGTCCGCGCAGGACATCGTGCGGGAGAAGGAGGCCAAGGCCACCGCGCTCAAGCCCGCGCCCATGGCGCCGCCGCTGCCGCCCCGCAGCATTCCCGCGGCTCCGCCGCCGCCCCGGCCGGTCGTCAACGCACCCGCTCCCATTTCCACGCCGCGGCCGGTCGCCCCGGCTCCGGTTGCTCCGCGGCCCGTTTCGCCCCCGGCGCTGCCGGTCCCCGTGGCCGCGCCCGCGGCGAAGGCCCCCGCGGCCCCGCCGCCGTTGCCCCCGCGCAGCGCCCCCGCGGCCCCGCCGCCTCTCCCGGGTACGTCGTCACCGGTTCCGCTGCCACCCGCCGCTCCCGTTGCGGCGCCGGTCGTGACCGTCCAGGGCGACGTCAAGATCATCCATCTCAAGCCGCCGATCGTCGTCCGCGATTTCGCGACGGCCCTCGGACTGAAGCCGTTCAAGCTCATTTCCGAGCTGAACCAGGCCGGCGGCTTTGCCTCGATGAATTCCAACATCGAGGAGGCGATCGCAATCAAGGTCGCCGAAAAGCACGGCTTCCTGCTGGAGATCAAGCACCGCGGCGATCCCGTGGCGCAGCAGCAGGCGCAGAAAGACAAGAAGGAGAAGAAGCCCGACGAGGATGAGTCGAAGTTCCTCGTCCCGCGGCCCCCGGTCGTGGTCATCCTCGGCCACGTCGACCACGGCAAGACCTCCCTGCTGGACGCAATCCGCAAGGCCAATGTCGCCGCAGGCGAGGCCGGCGGCATCACCCAGCACATCGGCGCCTATCAGGTCGAATTCAACGGCCGCAAGATCACCTTTCTCGACACTCCCGGCCACGCCGCCTTTTCGAAGATGCGCGCCCGCGGCGCCAACGTCACGGACATCGCCGTGCTCGTCGTGGCCGCGGACGACGGTTTCATGCCGCAGACGGATGAGGCTTTACAGCACGCGCAGAACGCCAAGGTCGCGCTCATCGTCGCCGTCAACAAGATGGACGTGAAGGGCGCCAACCTCGACCAGGTGAAGGGCCAGATGCAGCAGCGCAACATCGCTCCCGAGGATTGGGGCGGCGAAACCATCACCGTGCCCGTTTCCGCCACGAAGGGGCAGGGCATCGACAGCCTGCTCGAAATGATCCTGCTCCAAGCCGACGTGCTTGAGCTCAAGGCCAACCCGAAGGCTGAGGCCAGCGGCATCATCATCGAGTCCGAGATTGATTTCGGCCGCGGCCCGCTTGCGACCGTCATCGTCCAGCGCGGCACCCTGCACGTCGGCGACGCGATTGTCAGCGGCGCGACCTACGCCAAGGTGCGCGCGATGTTCGACGACAAGGGCGAGAACCTCAAGGAGGCCCCGCCCGGCACGCCCGTGCGGGTCATCGGCTGGTCCGGCACGCCGGACAGCGGCGCCACGTTCAAGGCCGTGAAGAACAACCGCGAAGCCGAGAAGCTGGCGGAGGAAGAGCAGTTCCGCCTCAAGCAGGTCATCACCACCGCCGCGGCCGTGCCGAAGGAAGTTTCCGTCGAGCAGCTGTTCGCCAACATCGCGGCGACGCAGGCCAAGGTGCTCAAGCTCATCATCAAGACCGATGTCTTCGGCTCGGCCGAGGCCATCCGCTCGGTGCTGGACGGCATCAAGAGCACCAAGGTCTCGCTGGAGATCGTGGGGATCGACGTCGGCATCGTCACCAAGAACGACGTCCTCATGGCCGGCGCCGCCGGCTCGGTGATCGTCGGCTTCCATACCAAGCTCGAGAACGGCGTCGTGTCGCTGGCGAAGCACCACGGCGTGCGCGTCGAGAGCTACGAGATCATTTACGAATTGGGCGACAAGGTTCGCGAGATGATGGCCGACATGCTCGACCCCGATCTCAAGGAGACGAAGACGGGCGTGGCGGAGGTCCGCCAGGTCTTCCCGCTGGCCAAGGGCTTTGTGGCGGGCTGCCTTGTCACCGAGGGCAAGATCAACCGCAACGCCTCCGCGCGTCTGCGCCGCGGCAAGGAGATCGTGCACGAGGGCAAGATCGGCACGCTCAAGCGCTTCAAGGACGACGCGAACGAGGTCCGTGCCGGCCTGGAGTGCGGCATCAAGCTCGACGACTTCAACGGCTACCAGGCCGGGGACCTGATCGAGTGCTACGAGGTGCAGAAGGTCCGGGCGTCGCTCTGATAAAACCGGATTGCGGATTTCGGAAACCGGATAGTTCATCTGGGCGTTCCGCCCCGTTTCCCCGACTCCCCGATGTCCAACCGCACCCTTCGCGTCAATGAGCTGATCCAGCGGGAGATCAGCGCCATCCTCCGCCAGCGCCACCAGAGCGAGGCGGTCGCGATCACGGTCACCGAGGTGCGCGTGGCGCCCGACCTGCGCGACGCCCGGGTGTTTGTGTCGATCGTGGGCGATGACGACAGCATCGAGAAAAAGCTCCGCTGGCTCCGGGCCCAGTCGCGGGAGATCCGCACCGAGCTGGGCGGCCGCATCGTCCTGAAATACATGCCGCGCTTCACCTACGTGCTCGACGATTCCGCGATCCGGGGTTCCCGCATCCTGCGGTTGCTCGACGAGGTCGAGCCGGCGAAAAAGGACGAAGCATGAGCGCGTTTTATCCCGCCTTCTCCGCGGATTTTATCCGCCTCCTGGAGCGTCTCCGCGGCCGGAAGGTCGCGGTCGTGGGCCATGCCCGCCCCGATGGCGACTGCATCGGCTCGCAGGTCGGGCTGGCGCGGGTGCTCGCCGCCGCGGGCCATGACGTCACCTGTGTCAATGCCGACGCGGTGCCGCGCCGCCTGGAGTTCCTCGTCCCGGGCATGCGGTTTGTGCGCACCGACGAAATGCTCCGGGACACCCGCGACTATGCGGCTGTGTTCGTGGATTCCGCCGATCACGCCCGGCCGGGCGAGCGGCTCAAGGCGCGCTTTCCGGCGCCGGTCGGGAACATCGACCACCATCTTTCGAACATCGGCTATGCGGAGATCAACCTGATTGACAGCGGCTCGTCGGCCACGAGCGAGATCCTCGCGGGGCTGGCGCTGGATCACGGGCTCACCATCGACGCCCAGGCCGCGCAGGCCTTGTACACGGGCATCGTGACGGACACCGGGCAGTTTCGCTTCGCATCCACCTCGCGCCGCACCTTCCTGCTGGCGGCCGAACTCGTCACCCTCGGGGCGCAGCCCCCCGAGGTCGGGCTGGAGCTCTACGAGCGCGAGTCCATTGGCAAACTGGCGCTGTTGCAGAGCTACCTGGCGTCACTGCGCATGGAGTGCGGCGGCCGGGTTTGCATCGGGAAACTTCCCGCCGGCGTGTTTGAGTCCACCGGCACGACTGTCGAGGACACCGAGGGGCTGGTGGACTACGCGCGCTCCATTGATGGCGTGGATGTCGGGGTCCTGATTGAGGATCGCCCGGACGGCACGGTGAAGGCCAGCCTCCGGGCCAAGGATGCCGCCTACCGGCTTGACCAGATCGCGGCCCAGTTCAACGGCGGCGGCCACGCCTGCGCCGCGGGGCTCAACCTCAAGCGGGACACCGAGAATTTTTATGCCCGGCTCGTGGCCGCGCTGGCCAAGCAGATCGCCCTCGTGGACCAGCAGGCAAAGGCGGCGCCATGATCGGCCAGGCCAAGGAACTCGAGGGCGTGCTCCTCGTGGACAAGCCCACGGCCCACACGTCGCATGACGTGGTCGCGCGCCTGCGCCGCAAGCTGAACATGCGGAAGATCGGCCATGCCGGCACGCTCGACCCGATGGCGACGGGCCTGCTGATCATGCTCATCGGCAAGGCCACGCGCATTTCCCAGTACCTGATCAGCCTCGACAAGGAATACGAGGGCACGATCCAGCTCGGGCAGACCACGGATTCGCAGGACGCCGATGGCGAGGTCGTCGAGACGCGTCCCGTGCCCCCGTTGACGGAGGCGGAGGCGCGCGCGATGATGCAGTCGTTCCTGGGCGACCAGTACCAGATGCCGCCGATGTATTCCGCCATCAAGATCGACGGCGTGCCCCTCTACAAGAGCGCGCGCAAGGGCGAGGAGATCGCCCGCGAGCCGCGGTTCATCCGCGTCATGAGCTTTGACCTGACGCGCTTCGCGCCGCCGCAGCTGGATTTCCGCCTGCGCAGCAGCAAAGGCACCTACGTGCGCACGATCGCCCACGACCTCGGCCAGAAGCTGGGCTGCGGGGCGCACCTCTCCGCCCTGCGCCGCACGGCGACGGACCGCTTCACTATTTCTCAGGCGCGCACGCTGGACGCGATCGAGGCGCTGCCCATTCCCGAAATCGAAAAGCTTCTGATCCCCGTGCACGCGGCGGCGCCCAGCGTGGCCCTGTGAATTCGATCGCGCAGTACGCCGGCCTGGAGCACGCGGCCCTGCGGCCGACGCCGCTGCACCTGGCGATCGGCATGTTTGACGGCGTGCACCTCGGTCATCGCGCGGTGATCGAGGCGGCCGTCCAATCGGCGCGCCGCTGCGGCGGGACCGCCGCGGTGCTGACCTTTTCGCCGCATCCGAGCGTGATCTTCCGCCCGACGCAACCGACGCGGCTGATCATGGACCTAGCGAACAAGGCCAGAGTGCTGCACCGGCTGGGCGTCGATGCGATGGTCGTCCAGCCCTTCACGCCGGAGTTCGCCCAGCTTGCCGCAGAGGAATTCATTCCCTGGCTGAAACAGCGGGCGCCGCAGTTGGCCGCGATCTATGTGGGCGAGAATTTCCGCTTCGGCCGCGGCCGCAAGGGTGACATCGGCCTGCTCGTGGCCGAAGGCAGGAAGCACGGCCTGACGGTCTTCAGCGCGCCACGGGTGAACTTCGACGGGGAACCGATCAGCAGCACCCGGATTCGTGTGCTGCTGGAGGCCGGTGACGTGGCGGGAGCAAACGCACTGTTCGGCTATTCCTATTTCGCCGAGGGTCCGGTGGTGCCGGGCAAGCGCCTGGGCCGGACCATCGGTTTTCCCACGCTGAACGTGGCCTGGGCGCCGGACCTGCGGCCGCGGTTTGGGGTGTATGTCGTCCGGGTGGCCGGAGCGAAATCCGTCACGGCGCTGCCGGGCGTGGCGAACTACGGGCTGCGTCCGACGGTGGAGCAGGCGGCGGAGCCGCTGCTGGAGGCGCATGTGCTCGGGGAGTGCCCGTTTGAGACGGGCGACCTGGTGACGGTGAAATGGCTGCGGTTTTTGCGGCCGGAACAGAAGTTCAGCGGGGTGGAGGAATTGAGGGCGCAGATCGCGAAGGACCGGGCGGAAGCGGCGGCGGATTTTTCCTTGCGCTGAGGCGCGGCGCTGGCGTTACTCGCCGACCTCAGATTTTGGACCTTTAGCTCAGTTGGTTAGAGCGTTTCGTTGACATCGAAAAGGTCACTGGTTCGAGTCCAGTAAGGTCCACCATCTTAAGGTTTTAGTCGCGATCACGGGCGCGAATGAATCGCGCATTTTGGAGGCCCTGAAGCGAGTCGGTTTATCCATGTGTCAGGGTGATTGCGGCTCAACCGCAGTGACTGAATTCTCGTTTTTGTGATGGCTGGCGGTGCGAACCACCTCGCGATCTGACTCGCCCTTGAGCCTGGGCTGCACAATTACCCAGTCCATGATCGCGCCATTCATTCGTCGGCTCATATGCGCCGGGTTGTTCCCCGTCGTTGCCGGTGCCGCCTCGATCTCCCTGACGGGGGTGACGCCGGTTTCGTCTGGCACCAAGACAGGCACAACCGGTGCCATTGCCGGAAACACCACGGGAGCCGATCCGAGTACCTTTGCCTTCGGGCTTTCCCCGGCGGCGACCGCTTATTTCCAGACGATCATCCCTGGCTCGGCTCCCGCCAATTACCGGGCTTGGGAGGGGAAATCGGCGTTGGCGGCGGCGCCGGGCACCCTGTCCCGGGCGGATGCCGTCCTGGCCTTCCGGATGGCCCGGGCCTATGTCCGGCAGGCCTTTCGCATCGATCTCACGGAGCTTACGTTCATCCGGACGGACAATGCCGACACGTTTGAGGCCGACCGGGTGCTGCTGGCCCAGTTGGTGGCCGCCGGATCCCAAGCCGAGTTTTCCGATCTTTGCCACAAGGTTGAAAATCCCAAGGCCTGCCGTTGCGCCGAGGCGGTGCTGAGCGATACGCCCGACCGCAAGTATACGTGTCCGGAGGACTTGTGAGGCCGAGGCAGGCGACCATGCTTCTTCTGCAGGTTTTTCATGACGGTCGGACCCTGAATCCTTCACCCGCTCGGGGTTAGTCGACGCGTCGAACTGTCCAAGCCCTTGCCCCATGATCGCGAAATTCCTAATGCTGTTCGCGGCCTGCGCCGTCGTTTCCAACGCTTATTCCGCCGAGTCGAAGGAGCCGGTGGCGGCAGCCGACGGCGATGATCCTTACCTTTGGCTGGAGGATGTCATGGGTGCGAAGCCCCTCGACTGGGTGCGGGCACACAACGCCCTCAGCCAGAAGGAACTCGAGTCCGCGCCTGGGTTCAAGGCGCTGCGGGAGCGATTGCTGACCATCGTCAACTCCAAGGCCCGCATCCCGGCGGTTTCGAAGCACGGCGAATTCCTCTACAATCTCTGGCAGGATGCGCAGCATGTGCGCGGCCTCTGGCGGCGCACCTCGCTCGCGGAGTTTCGCAAGGCCGAGCCGGCCTGGGAAACCGTGCTCGATCTCGACGGCCTCGCCACGGCGGAAAGGGAAAATTGGGTCTGGAAGGGCGCGTCATTCCTTCATCCCACCTATGACCGGTGCCTGCTGGAGTTTTCGCGGGGCGGCGGCGATGCGGTGGTCATCCGCGAGTTTGATGTAAGGGCCAAGGCATTTGTTGCCGACGGCTTTGTCCTGCCCGAGGCCAAGAGCCAGGTGAGCTGGCGGAATCGCGACTCGATTTATGTCGGCACCCAGTTTGGTCCCGGTTCCATGACCGATTCGGGCTATGCGCGCATCGTCAAGCAATGGCAGCGCGGCACGCCGCTGACGGCCGCGGTCACGGTAGCGGAAGTGAAACCGGCGGATCTGGCGGTTGCGGCCTACGTCACGAACGAGCCGGGGTATCGCCGGGAGTTCGTGACCCGGCAGCTGACGTTTTTCACCAGCGAACTGTTCCTGATCGACCCCCGCGGGGCGGGACGGCCCGGCGCGGCTCCCGCGGGCGAGTTGCGCAAGCTCGACGTTCCCCTGGACGCGAGCACCGGCACCTACCGCGACCAGATCCTGATCCGGCTGAAATCTGACTGGGCGGTTGGCGGTCACACATACCCGTCCGGTGCGCTGATTGCGATGGACCTGGAGCGTTTCCTCGCCGGTGTGCGCGACTTCCAGGTGCTGTTTGCTCCTGCCGCGGCGACGTCTTTGGAGTCGATGGATACGACCAAGAACTACCTGATCCTGACGGAACTCGACAACGTCCGCACCCGGATCGAGGCGCTCCACTTCAACGCCGGCCGATGGGAGCGTTCGGCCCTCCCGCTGCCGGGCATCGGCATTGCCGGGATCAGTGCGGTGGATGAATTTGAATCGGACGACTATTTCCTGACCTTCACGGATTTTCTCACGCCCACCACACTTTATCTGGGCACGGTCCATCCGGCAGCGACGGCGGCCGACCTGGCGCGGCTCAAGCAGCTTCCGGCCTTCTTCGATGCCACGGGCCTGGAGGTCACGCAGTTCCATGCCGTGTCCAAGGATGGCACGTCGGTGCCGTATTTCCAGGTGGCGCGCAAGGGCCTGAAACTCGATGGGAGCCAGCCCACGCTGCTGTACGGCTACGGCGGCTTTGAGGTGGCGGAGACGCCGGCCTACAGCGCCACGATCGGTTCCGCGTGGCTGGAGCAGGGCGGAGTGTACCTGCTCGCCAACATCCGGGGCGGCGGGGAATTCGGCCCGCGCTGGCACGAGGCGGGGCTCAAGGCGAACCGGCAGCGGGTCTACGACGACTTCATTGCCGTGGCAGAGAATGCCATTGCCCGGAAGCTCACGTCGCCGCGCCACTTGGGCATCATGGGTGGCAGCAACGGCGGCCTCCTGATGGGCGTGATGGTGACGCAGCGCCCGGATCTGTTCGGCGCGGTAGTGTGCCAGGTTCCTCTGCTCGACATGAAGCGCTACAACAAGCTGCTCGCGGGCGCCTCCTGGATGGGCGAGTACGGCAACCCAGACGTGCCGGAGGAATGGGCGTACATCCGGAAGTATTCACCCTATCAGAATGTCTTCGCGGACCGGAAGTATCCGCGGGTCTTCTTCATGACCTCCACGCGGGATGACCGGGTTCATCCCGGGCATGCGCGGAAGATGGCGGCGAAGATGGAGGCACAGGGCCATGCGCTGCTGTACTACGAAAATATCGAGGGCGGCCACGGCGGCGCGGCCAACAACGAGCAGCGGGCCACCATGAGCGCGCTGGCTTTCACGTTCCTGCTAAAAGAGCTGCGCTGAGCTGCAAGGGGCCGATTTCTAATTCAGCGGCTGAAGATTTCGCAGCATGGATTGCTTAAATCCGGGTAGTCGATTCCGGCGAAGACCCTTGCCGTAAGTAATCCTGGGGGTCATCTTCTGCTCGGCCCTGCCACTGCAAGAATCAAAGGCTGATCATGAAAATCCATGCTTCAATCCTGTCGGGATGCGCCGTGCTGCTGGGCATGGCGGTGAGTAGTAAAGCCAGTGATCCCGTATTTGTGGGAGGCGTGGGCTCGACGATCGTCCATGCGCGTCCCGAAATCACCGGGGAATTGCGGGCGCAATGGCTCAAGGATGCCATCGATCTGACCACCGAGCAGACCGACAAGATCGCGATTCTCTTCATCAACGAAAAGGTCGAGCTGAATGCCCTCGGTTATGTGCCGCCGCATGGGGCCGTCGCGGCGGTCCGGCAGCGCTATCTGGAACAGGTGCGAGCTCTTCTCACTCCCGGGCAGCGGGCAAAATTCAATCTCATTGCGCAGAAATTTGGCGGCGGCCGCATCGGGAGATCTCCTTGGGATCTGGTGGACCAGCTGGACAAGCTCGTGCACCTCACGCCCGCCCAAAAATCGGCGGCACTGGATGTCTTCATCGCGGGGACCGAATTAGTGACGGAAAACGATGGACCGGAGCAGGCGGCGATGGCGCGCAAAATTCGGCTGGCGATGAAGGATGATATTCGCGGCCTACTCACCCCGGATCAGCAGAAGATCTGGGACATGCAGCCGAAGAAAAACCGCGCGAAATCCAGCGAGACGTAAAATCCCGGGCGAGGGCTGCGCGTTACAGCACGTTGATGCCGCGCGCCACGAGCAGGACCAAGACGGACAGCGAAATCAGGGCCTGCGCCATGGAGAGTAGCTTGGCCCAACGGGCGAGGACCAGGGTGTCCGTCGGGGAAAAGGCCGTGCTCGTGTTGAACGCCAGGAAGAGATAGTCCACGAACCCGGGCGACCAGTTGTCCGCGCCCATCGCCTTGCGCTCGCCACTTTCGATCTGCAGCTGAGGGAAGAAAAACGCCCGGCTGCCGTACGGCACGCGGCGGCTCCGCACCGTGGGTCCGCCGCCATCCAGCCGCCAATACCACAGGGCGAAGGTCAGGATGTTCGATCCCCAGAGCAGCATGGCGGAGATCAGCAGGGTGACCGGGTCCTCCTTGTGGTCCGGGAGGGCCTTGACGAGCAGGACGAGTGATCCGCAGAGGGCAAACGTGACAACGGCATTGCAGACAATGCCGAAGAAGTGGTTCCAGGAGTGCCGGCCGGTACGGTGGGAAACAATGGTCGGCACCAGCAGCACGATCACCAGGACGAGGAGGAGCCAATGCGGCCCGACGCTGAGCGACGAGGGCAGGGCGTAGGACACGCCGCCGGCGGCCATGAGCGCCAGCACCGGCTCCCAGCGGAGCTTTCCGGCATGAACGTGCGGGTGGGTGGTAGGCGTCAAATTCGGATCCACGATGACCACCATACAGCGGGCAAGCCGGCCTCAGGCAACGACGATTCGCGGCGGCGGCCGTCTCCCCGTGATTGCCGTCTTATTTCTGCGGCGGATTCTTAAGGTACGGCTTCAGGCGCTCCAGGACGTAGTCCACGTGCTTGTCGTGGTTCAGCGCGTACATCTGGGTCATGGCCTCGGTGAGCGCGGTGCGGACATCGACTTCCTTGGCCGGGGCTTTCTCCTCGCGCACGACGGACGCGATGGGGAAGACACCTGCGACGCCATCATCGCAGAGAAAATCGAGGGAGCCGGGCGGATAGCCCGGTGGGTCGATCCCGAGGAATTGCGCCAGCCCGCTGTAGGAGTCGAGGGCCTTGACGCTCTCATGGTGAATCCGGTACCAGTGCCCGACCTTGAGTTCATTGTCCGTCATCGGGGCGATCGTGCAGCAGACCCGGCTCCACGTCAAATGCGGGAATCCGGTCGCGTGGTTGCCGGCCGGAAGCCGAAATG
>Ga0316231_1004032_pt1 | contig 12456 bp, 5 predicted proteins | sample TBH18027metaG_FD_206002 | JGI IMG/M metagenome (GOLD analysis project Ga0316231, IMG submission 206002) | Freshwater microbial communities from Trout Bog Lake, Wisconsin, USA - TBH18027 | ecosystem: Environmental > Aquatic > Freshwater > Lake > Hypolimnion/Profundal zone | place: USA: Wisconsin...
CGGGCGCGGTGCCATCCCCCCCCCCCGTCGCTTTCCTAGCTGCCTGCCTCCTTTGCTGGCGATGATAAAAATTGGATCGAACAGCGGCCGAATGCTCCCATTGTACTGGCAGTGCAAATTGTCTAATCAACTCTGGCGGATAAGCACTCCGCCCCGCATCGCCAAGTCAAGCCGCTCTCCCACCTCCCCGCGCTACGCCGGCTGGTATCGTCGGCATCCGTTGCATACTCTAAGAGTCTAACCCTTAATTTCCCGCGCGCAATTGGTTGATTTACCATACGGATTGCGGCACCTGATTTATCGCGTCTAAAGCAATTGCCTAGCATGATCCACCACCTCCGGCTGGCGGGCTTGCAAATGAGGGGACTACGCCTCGGATTGCACGGCGAACCGGATCAACTGGCCCGTGGTCTTGAGGTTGAGTTTGCTCCGGATGTTCGCGTTATGCACCGCGACGGTCTTGGCGCTCAGGTGCAGCAGCAGGGCAATTTCCTTGGGGGTCTTGCCCTCGCCAATCAACCGAAAAACTTCAAATTCGCGATCAGTAAGCAGCTCCAAGGAGGACTGGTTGGCCTGGGATTTGCCACTGAACCGCTGCAGCAGTTTTTCGGAAGCTTCCACGCTCAAATACACGTGGTGGTCCAATACTTGCCGGATGGCCTTGACCAACTCCTCGGGCGGCTGCTGTTTGGTGATGTAGCCCCCCGCACCGGCGCGCAGCATCCGCTCGGCGTAGAGCGTTTCCTCGTGCATCGAGAGGCCCAGGATGGCCAATTTGGGGTGCAGCGCTTTCAGATCCTTGACCAGTTCCAGCCCGCTCTTTCCCGGCATGGTGATGTCCATCAGCACCAGGTCCGGGTTCAACTTTTGGACGGCCTCAATGGCTTGGCGGGAATTTGCTGCTTCACCGCTGACCATCAGGTCCGGCTCACGGTTGATCACGGCCCGCAGACCTTCCCGGGTGGTCGGGTGGTCATCCACGATCACGATGCTCTTGCGCGCCTTAGCCGCGGGTGCAGGTGGGATGCGTTTTGCCATGTTACTTCTTTCGTTCCTTTTTCAAACTGCTAGTTCGACCGATTTTTAGCTTGCCGCCGGGCAACTTGACCCGGAGCCCATCCGCCGGGGGCACCGCGCAGACCACGGCAGTGCCGCCGCCGACTGCCTTCTGGATGGCCAAGGAGCCACCAATCATGTCAGCGCGGTAGCGCATGATGCGCAAGCCCAAGCCGGTGTTTTTTCGCCGCCGGACCGTCAGACCTGACCCGTCGTCCTTGATTGCAAGCATGACGTGGTCCGGCGTTTCCGTCAAGCGGATCTCAATGCGTCCGGGGTGGCCATGTTTGATGGCATTGGTGACGGCCTCCTGCGCGATGCGGAACAAATGCGTGGCAAGCATGCCATCTCTAACCAGCACCGGCCGGGGACAATGGAAATGACAGTGGACGCAAAACAGATTTTCGGTGCGGCTGGCCAAATTCTCCAGGGCCACCATAAGGCCATTCGGCTCGGATTCCACCGGATGCAAACCGTGGGCCAGCTCGCGCGTCATGACCAAGGCCTCGTTGATCACTTCCCCAATACGGCGCAATTCCCGGGCCTCCGGGCGAGATTTAGCGGCGAGGTCCTGACGCACCGTGCCGGCCAAGTACGCGGCGCCCGCCAGCAATTGGCCCAGACCGTCGTGCAAGTCCTGGGCGATCCGCCGGTGTTCCCGCTCGCTGACATGCAGAATTTCCTGTTCCAGTTGAATGCGGTCGGTGATATCGCGCAAGAACACCGAGGAATATTCAAAATGGCTTCCATCCCAGCAGGAATTGGCGTCCACCAGCACATGCACGATGGAGCCATCCTTGCGCCGCCGGCTCATCCGCAAGTTGCGCACGGTTTCTTTGGCGGCCAGGCGTGCCAACAACTCGAGCCCCTGCGCCTTTTCGAGGCAGAACTCGAGGAAGGAATGGCCCACGTAATCGGCCTCCGAGCAGCCCAGCAAAACCAGTTGGGCCTGGTTGGCCCGGAGAATGATGCCGCTGGCCGAAATCCAGACCACGCCCATGGGCGCCTGGTTGAAGAAATTCGCGAGATGATGCTCACTGCGGCGGAGGGCGGCCTCGGTCTGGAGGCGTTCGGTGATGTCATGGCCAATGGCCAAAACGGCGGAGGGCTCGCCGGCGGCATTGGTGAGCGGTTTGGTGAACCACTCAACCAGGCGGCGGCTCCCGTTCCGGGAGTGGAGCGGCGCAATGGCCTGCCGGCCCCCCCGGCCTTGCAAGGTTTCCCGCAGCAGGCGGCGCAAGCGGGGCTGTTCCCGCTTGGGGCCGAACATTTCGATCATATTGCGGCCCTGGGTTTCCGCGAAGGAATAGCCCGCAAGCTGTTCCGCGTGCGCGTTGCTGCGGATCAGGTTGCCCTGCCCGTCCATTACCGCAATGACGGCGGGTGCCAGCTCAATGAGGCTTTCGGTAAAGGCCTTTTCGCCGCGCAGAGCGGCATTGGCCAAATTCAATTCCTGCGTCCGTTCCTCCACCCGTTGTTCCAATTTATCATGCGCCGCCAGCAACGCCGCTTCGGCCTGTTTGCGGGAAGTGATATCACGAATCGCGAGATGGTGCCGCAAGCCGCCCGGGGACACCGGCTGGCCGTGCGCTTCGATGATAATCCGGGTGCCATCCCGCCGGACCAGCGCGTGCTCGATGACCAGTTCCCGGCGTTCCCGGATCTTCGCCAGCACGCGTTCGCGGTCCTCGGGTGCAATCAGGGCGGCGATCTCCATGCCCTTCAACGAGGCCACGGAGCCACCCACCATCCGGGCAAATTGCTCGTTGCAGTCCAGAATCAAGCCCGCCTCACTTTCGACAATGCCTTCAAAGGTCGCCTCCGCAAAAGCCGCCAGCCGCGCCTGGCTTTCCCGCAGTCTTTCGGTGGCCTGCTCGGCCTGCTGGCGCGCCTTCAGTGCTTCCTCCGTAAGCATCAAGGCCGCCGCGTGCGCGGCACACAATTGCTGGTTGGCGGCTTGGAGCCGAGCATTGGTCTCGCGCAAGGCCTCCTCCGCCTGCCGCTTTTCCGCCCGCAGCCGCTGCTCCAGCAAGGCGCGCTCAACCGAACTGCCGAGGCGCTCGATCCGGTCCTTGAGCAGGTAGTCGGTGGCGCCCAGCTTCATGAGTTCCACGGCGGCCTCTTCACCCAGCTTGCCGGAGATTACAATGAAAGGAATGTCCAGCCCCCGCGCACGCAACTGTTTCAGCGCCCGCAGGCCGTCGAAGTTCGGCAGGGCGTAATCGGCCAGAATCAGTTCCGGCGGCGAATCGAGGGCGGCCAGAAACTCCGCCTCCGTCTCCACCCGCTGCCACTGCGGCTCGAAGCCGGCACGCCGCAGCGCGTGAAGGTTCAGTTCCGCCTCCACGACGCTGTCTTCAAGCACCAGAATGCGCAGGGACTGCATCATGCCCGCCTTTCACTGGTTCACGGTTGCTTTCGGACGGTATCGGCGCACAGCGCGAACGCAACTTTGCCTGGTGCCGCGCTGGCCAGAAAGGAAGTGGCAGCGGCGCGAACGCCGCGCGCCAAAACACGGGTGTTGGGATGCCACCAGGCACGCCCGGAGGACACGGATTTCAAAGCCCTTGCGGGCTCGTGTCTGGTTCGCCATAACCTCGAATCAAGCCACGGTTTCATGCTTGAATAAAGCAAGCATAGCAGCAGTCGGAACAGGACCGCAAAGGAAATAATCGCAGGCATGGCGGTCCCAACTTGCCGCCATTGTACGCTAACTGGTTTTCGCCAAGGCCGGGCGCGCGGCGCCTGGTCGGGCTTTGGGTTTGGCGGCAACGGCAGGACCGTTGCCATTGGCGGCCGGCCGGGCAGCGCGGTTGGCTGGCGGTGCAGCCGGGCGGACGGCTGTTTGTTCCGTCAGCAACAAATGCATGGTAGCTTTGAGCTGCTGCTCGGCCTCCAGCCAATATTCCCGGTCCCGCCCCTCGGGACGTCCGTCTTGTTCCCAATGCCGGTAAGCGACTTGGGCAATTTCATCATGGGTAATTTGCGATAAACCAACTTGCATAAGTCAAATGCTAGTATAATTAGGAGTCTTTAAGAAATCGTGGCCAGCCATGATTCTCGCATCGTGGTTTCCACGATGCCGCGCGACGCGAGGCAGAGACGGCCGCGGCACCGCATCCCTTGATGCAGGTGGGCCAAAGACATTGACTCCTGTCGCTCCCTTCAACCTGTAAGGGGATATCCCGCTTTCGATATGCCGCCCCCCATAAGGCGGGCAAAGCCGCACCCAACTTGGTTCTCCCATCCTCCCGGTTGGACGCATTGCAGCCGGCAAATACTCGATCACGACCGCCTCTATTTCAGGGAGATAGTAAGATAATAGAAATGTAGCGCTGCCACCGGCAGGGTGAAGGTGATTCTGAATTCGTCCCCAGTCACTGGCGCCGGCGCCGACACTGGGAGATCACTGAACGGCTGACTCAAGTCCGCCGTATGGCGCACTCCAAAGTTGAACGAGTTGATATAGTTGGCTGGCCAGTGGAAATGCAACTCAGCCTGCCCGCCCCCACTTTGAATGGTCAGAACTGGCGGAGTGAAGCTGACGGCGGGCACGGCCGGCCGGCTGTTAAAATCACGAGGATCAGAGCCTTCCAGCATCTCTTGCAGGTTGCTGTAGCCGTCGCCGTCAGAGTCCCCAAAGGGGTCGGCGAGGCCGAGGTCGCCGTAAAAGCGGCGCTCCCAAGAATCAATCAGCAAATTCCCGTTGGTATCGGTATCGGAGGAAATGGGGATGCTAGCCAGCGTGGCGGCCGTAACCTCGATGTCTGGCCAGCCGCAAGCTGAAATGCCTGCGTCCGTGTAGCCGGACACGGCCACAGTGGTGCCGGGCAGCATTTGAAAATTGCCCGGGAAAACAAACGGCAGGCCGCGCGTGTCCACCAGGGCAAACGTGGCGCTTCCGCCCAACAAATCCAGCGGGCGGCAACTGCCGCTCAGCGTATCGCCCCGGACCACAAGCAGCACATTGGTGGTGGGTCGCGGGGTAATGGCGCCGAGAATCTCCGCGGCACCATTGCTGGCGGAGGCAAATTGTCCCGCCGTGGTCGCCCACGCCAGATAATTCGAGTCCTCGGCGCCGCTCCAGAGGAAGTTGCGAATTTCATCCACCGGCGAAACAAAAGTGGCCGGATTGGAATTGTTCAAGAGGCTGTCGGTCCGGTAAATATCCTGAACCACGGCGCGCAGGCTTAAGATGTCAGGTGCGCCGGAATTCTCGACCAGGTTACTAATGGTGCTAAATATGGTTTGCAGCAGATAAGTGGGCTGGCTATTCGTGGACAATTCCAAGGACAACAACGTGCTCTGCGACGGGTTGGTGCGGCCGGCGTCACTGGGCCGGAACGGGAAAAGAGTCATGTTCCTCCACCCGTTATTGGTGCCGGCGCCTAGCTGTTGGGCCACACTGCGCTCAAAGAGCAGCGCTTCGAGCGTTGTGTTGGGGGTCAGGCGGTCCACAAAAGTGGCTCTCGGCAGATTGTTCAACGCATTGGAAGCGGCCACCACCCAATTGGAGGCTTCGGCGGCGAGGTTTCCGCCCGCGCTGCCAAACGTGTAGTTAATCGTCGGAAATTGCAGCGCCGGCACTGACACCAAACCGAGCATTTCACGTCCCACCTTGGTATCCGTGTTCGTGGTCAGGATGTTGTAGTGCAAATCGGTCGCTTCGACGATCAGCCGGTCGTCCAGAACGATAGTGATATTGCTCAGGACGTCAGCGGGATAGGCGTTGGAAAGCACCCCTTCGCTCAGCAAGCCTCCCTGCAGATCGTAGGCGTAAAGCACAGCACCGGTGGCACAGAACGTCATAACGTTGGAAAAACCATCCCATGGCCGCGGCGTGACGAGTAGATTGAAAGCTGACTGATCGTCCAAGTGTGGAAAATTTGTCGGCGCGCTGGCGGGATCGGTCACGCTGGTGCCGTGGATCAACTCCTCCAAGTCGGAATAGCCGTCACCATCGCTATCCCCGTTGCCGTTGGGGTTCAAGCCAAGCGCAATGGCGACAAAATCCGGCACGCCGTCGCCATTTGAATCCAGCGCGGAGGGAGGGCTGGTGAAGGTGTAAGCAGCCAATCTGACGAGCGATTTGCCGTTTCCATTGTTCGTCGGCTGGCCGTAATACTGCACGGAGGTATTGGTAAAAATCCATGCCGTCATGCCGTTGGTCCACGTGTTCCAGGCTCCAGCGCCAAGGCGGAAGAAGATTCTATCGCTGGCATTGGCGGCTGCAAACTGCAATTGGAATGCCTTGGAATAAGGGCCAGCCGCCGGCGAAATGGTCACGTCGCTCACCTTGTCGCCCGCCGGCGGCGTAAAGCTGAACAGCGAAATCATGTTGCTGTATTGGTTGGCCAGTCCGAACTGCGCCAGCGGATGCGCCCCTCCAACAGTGAACGGGGTTGGGTTGGCCAACCCTTGCGTGGAACTGAGAAAGGTCTCCGTTTTCACGGAAATGTTGCCCGGCGAGCCAGAGAAGCTGGGCGATTCCGACCAGTCCCCGGCATTGTTGAGACGCAGAAGGACCGGGTTATTGGTAACAAACGGTTCATTGCGAAATTGCATCACATTCCCCGCGGCGCTGTAAGGTGAGATTTGCGGGAGACTACCGGACGCGGAATTGGTGTAGGCGGTGCCGTTCCAATCCCATTGCTTGAAATTCGCCGAGGTGTTTTGGCCGAGCGGCGCCGAATAGGCCATGAAACCGCTGTTGCCAAGCGCGCCCACGCCGGTGAAATGCTGCCCGGGGTCGGCACTGAAGGCCCGCACCAGAGAGGGCGCGGTGCGGCCATCGAAATTGAACACCGCCGACTGGATGTCATTGGAGTACAATACCATGAGCCGGGTTCCGTTGGTGCCGGGCAAGGCGAATAGACGGTCCACGTAATTCGTAAAAGTGAATAAGTTGGTATAGGCCAGCGTGTAATTGCCCGAGGTGGGCTCGATGATTTGATACTCATAGAAATACCAGCCGGTGGGCGGATAGAATAGAAACTGCGTATAGGGATTCGTGCTGATGAATTGGCCAGTAATGTACTCGTATGGCTGCGGCGCGCGCGTGGTGGGGACACTGGCCGCGCTGAGGGCAGCGCCGCCAGCGAGATCCAGGATTTCAAAAATATCGTAATTGGGGCCGGCATTCCGGTCGAACACCGCCAACCGCGCATATCGGTTGGTATGTATGAGCACAGTATTGGCCCGCGCGCGCTGATAAAAGAGCTGGTTGTCCGCCAGCACGGGGCGGTTGGTGGTGCCATTGTTCCGGAGCAGCGTTTCGCGATAGGGGGATGCACCGTTGTAGAGGCTGGCCACATACAAATCGTCGTTCGCCGTGTTGCCGCTGCCGCCAATGTCAATCACTCCCGCCGTGTTGGGGCCCAACGACGGAATGAAGATGCTGGCCGGCAGGCTGGAGGAAACGGTGTTGCTCGCGTCCAGGACATTGATCCGGTTGGCATCCGGCCCAGTGACGGCCAGGGAGTCAAACGTGAGCGAATCAAGTTTTCCGATGCCCAACCCGGTGGCGTTGGCAATGCCGCTGGCCCGCGCGGAAACCCAAGTATAATGGCCCGCCGACAACTGGTATCCTACCCGGTAACTGCCGGTGGCCTTGTCGAGAATGATCAAATCGCCGCGGCCATCGCCATCGAAATCGCCGCCTGACTGCAGCTCGTAATCATTTTCATAGACTTGGGCCGCTTTGGCACCAGGAGCAAAAGCGATGAAAACAACCAGCAAAGGGAGGGCGAAAAAAATTCTCGTCCCCCAGCTCCAGTCGCGAGCCGCCAAAAAGTACAGGTCGGCGTGCCAGCGCTGGGCTACTGGTTTGAAGCAAAGTGACACTTGGTTGCTGCTGGGCGTTTTCATGGCACATCCACCTCATTGGACGGAATGAGCTGATCAATTTCGTGCGTCACCGGATCGAAGCGCACCAGAATGTATTTGTAACGCGCGCCGGAAATCTGCGGCTGGGTATCGCGCAACCATAAGGCAATATTTGGATAAGCGCCGCTCATCGCCACGAACGGATCCAGAATATCAGTATTCGTGAGCCCACCCGAATCAGTGCTCCATTCATAGGCGATTTTTTCCATGAGCGGCGAAACCTGAATCACGTCGCCGGAGACGGTGGGGAAATTTCCGTTGGCCGTCTGATAACGATAGAGGGCGCAGGGGAAAAGAGATTGGCCAAAAACGTTGGTTTCGACCAGGGTGTTAGGATCCACCGGGCCGTAGAGGTGCTTCCCAATGTTGAATTCCAAGCCAACGAAGCCGTAACCGAGATACACACCGATGCCCGAGGGCGAGCCGGTTCGAAACAGCCCTGGCGGATTGGTCGGAGAGAGATAAAACGCCACCGTCACAAAATTGGCGTTGGTGGTTGGCAGCGGCCGCGTCGGCCACGGCACCTGAAGCGCGGGCGCATTGCTAGGCGTCCAGATGAACGACTGAAAATTACTCCAGTCACCCGGATCGCCCAGCTTGCTCAATGCGCGGACGCTAACGTAGTAATGTTTGCCCACTTCAATGTTGCAAGGGACGTTGAAATCAGAACCGCTGTTGCCAAAGTCCGGTCCGACCATGGGCGTCAGGTAAGAATAAAACGGCAGATTGTAGTTGGTGCTATTGAGGGCGAAGGCAACATTCGCCGGCGGTGCGCCGGTGCTAAGCAGCAACGAGGAGAACGCAAACGAATTTGTGTTTGGGGGCATCGGCGTGGCGGCCACATACACCTCAAACCGGTTTGCGCCATAGGAGGGACAGAACCAGGAAAGACTCATCTGGGCCTTGGCCGGGGCGGTGCCGATCGGCGTGATTTTGGCCAGCATGGGGGTGGGCGGCGGCGTCACGGGCGCCGTTTCCGCGCAACCCAGCCACGTCAGGGGACTCGGATTGCCGTTTTCATCGAGCAACTGCGTGTAAAAGCACATGGTGCCTCCGTTGAGCGGGGTGTTGTTATCGCAAGCCTCGATGTCCGGGCTGTTACTTACGGCGCCGGCCGCCATCAGCGAAAGCGGACCGTCGTCCACGCGGCGGTAAATGCGGTATTCCTTGCTGCCGGCTGAAGGTTGCACGTGAACACAAATGTTGTTTGTGCCATACGATCCGCCGCCGCCGCCGCCGGGATCGTGCTCGTAGCAGCCCGTTCGGCTTGTGGCCTCGCCCGCCACGGTCCGGAAGCTGTACGTCACGGCCTGAAAACTCACTCGATCATAAACTTCTGATGAGGGCGGAGTCACCGTTTGCTGATTGAAAGTTGAAATCTTTCCGTTATTAAGCCCCGCGCGGCATTCCACCTGCATAACCAGAGGGTAATATTGGTAGCCCTGCCCGCTCGGATCGCGCGGCGGCGTCCACTCCACCGAGACCATCGAGTTGCCCAGAAAATAAACCCGGCCAAGGTAGTTGCTGACGACATAAGTGACGGGGCTGCCCAGGGTGGGCGGAACGGTATAGCTCCCAACGGCTGAGAATTCAGCCCAATCAAACCGCGAATCCGTCCGGGCGCAGTTGATATGGAAATCATAGTTGGTGACGCTGCTGGGGTGCAATCCTTGGCTCTCGCCCAGAAAACTCACCTCTGGCCGGAGACAATTAATTTCAATAAAGCCCGTGCCGGCCGCCGGGCCCACCCGCTGCCGTAAGACGCCATAGGCCGGTCCGGCAGGTTGGGACAGGTTCTGCCCGCAGGCGCCGGCGTCGCCGGCTCGCACCGTGTACCAAAAGGTTCCGCCGTAAGCGCCAAGCACCGTGGGCGAACCCAAACCATTGTCCAGAAAGCTGTTGGTTGTCACGCCGGGAATATGCGCCACCTTGCCGATCAGGTTGTTGGAAATATCGCCGGAATTGGCGTTCATCTCCATCATGTTGGTCCAGCGATAAACCCAATAGTTGGTGACCGTATCGTTGGTTTGGAGATTCTGTTTCCAGTTGATCCGCAGCACCTGGGCGGAAGTTAGGGTGGCGGGGTCAAACTGATAGTCGTTGACCACTTGCACGGCGGTCGGAGGCAGCGGAGGCATGCGGTCGCACACCGTGGTCAGCAAGCCGAGGGAAACCAACCCGTCGCGGCCCAACACGTCCCGGCCAACGACATAATAAATAAACTGTGCGCCATTGGTCCAATTGTAATTCATGTAGCCCGGCTGACCACGGCCATCGTCATCCATGATGAACGTGGTATTGGTGTCACCGGGCGGCGTCAGATTCGCCGCCTCGCTGAGCGTGAACACGGCGCTGGGGGTGACCGGCACCTGATTGACGCGTTTGGCATCCGCATGATTGGTGGCTACCACAGCCTCCAAGTCAGCTTTCAGCGGCGGATTGCCGGTGCTCCAGCCGCGGGTGGCGGCGTAACCCTGCTCGACGCGATACAAATTGTAACCAAATTGGATGAGCCCAAGCCGGCGCAAATTATCGGGCGTGCCCCAGCGGAATTTCAGGTTCAAATCACCCATCGGATTGGGGACCGGAACGAGCACTGGTGGCCCGGGGGCGGGCAGAACGGTGGGATTGCCGGCCTCGACCGTCACGCGCCCGATCACCGCGAGATCGTGACCGGTCGTCAGGTCAAAGGCGCGCACTTCCAGCGTCGTGCGCCCGGACGGGATGACTTCAGCGTCGGCAAAGCCCAGCGCGAGATCCACGCCCGGGTGATTGCGCGCCAGCAGCAGGAGATCCTGATAATAGGTCGCGCTGCCCAGGGAGCCGCGAATGACAGCGGAAAGCTGTTCGGCACGGGTGACGGAGGAAGCGGGTATAAAGCTTCCGAAAAGCTGCCCCACGTCCTGATCCAGCTTCGTCAGATCGTCCCCCACACTGCCGGCCCGTTCGAGCAGAGGCTCGATAACGCGGGGATCGGTTTGCACCGAAACCAGCGAGCGGCGGATGTAGGGCGCGGTATTGGTCGCATCACCCGGCTTGGAATAAACCGCAAACACGCGGTTGCTGACCAAGCTCGGCTCCGTTCCCTGCCAGAGGACATATGCCCAGTTGGTCCCGTGTAAATCCTGTATGGTGGTGCCCACCGAGTAAACGATGCTGCCGATGCCGCTTTGCGAACGCGCAGCGGGCAACAGCAGACCGAAGCCAACTCCGAAGACCAAGGCGCTCCGCGAGAGGGAAGTGGCGAACATTTTGGGGATGAGGCGGTTCATTGAATGCTCCAGGAATTGTCAATGTAGGCAAGGCTCACGTCCTTGCTGATCGAGATGCAGAACGGGCAGGGCCCGAGCGAGGCTTCAAAATGGCCGATGCCATTGAAACTCACCTTGCCGCCCTTATCCACGCCGATCATGGTCACGTCGCCCTCAATGCTGACGATGCAAAGCAACTGGCCGGAGACGCCCAGGAACATTTTGCCGCCAAATGTCGGCCCCTCGGCGAAATAGAACGCGCCGGCGCCCACGCCCGCCGAAATATTGAACAGACAGCTCGCGGGAATGCCCGTCACCAGTTGCGAAACGGGGAGCCAGCCCTGCGCATACACATAGCCGCCGGTGAACGGCGGCTGGCCGAGCAGTTTGGCCACGTCCGGATCAATCAGCAGAAGCGGATCGAGGGTGCAGGTGTGGCCGAAAAACGCGGCGCCGGAAAAATCAAAGCCGTTGAACCGCACGCCCCCCTTGAGGGCGACATAATTGTCCGAGGCGCCAAACGCCATCGCCACTGCCAGATCGTGCAGGTCAAACGCCTGGAAGTTGACATCGCCGTTCAGCGCGATCTGGCCGCCAAGATCAATCGGCTCCGGGGTCATGCCGTCAAAAGTAAACTTGGCTTCCATGTCGGCAGTAAGCCCGGAACTCAGCCAGCTCATCGGCACTTTCTCCGCGCCAATCGTGACTTCGGTAAAGGGCGCGCTGGCATCCCCGCAGCCATGGCCACTGCCGCCGGAATTCAGCTCCTTGATTTCCAAGAAAGCGTTAAGTTCCATGTTGTCGGGCACCTTGAACTGGAAATGGCCGTCAATCCGCAACAGCTTCAGCGAGTCGCCATCAATGTTTGCGTGGCCCTTTAGACTACCGGCGCCCATCACATCTTTCACCGAGCCGAGGCATTCGCTGATGCTGTTGTCCAAACCAGCCAGCGATTGGCTGATTGCATTGCGCATCATGCCGTTGACCTCCCCAAAGACCGAGTCCATCTGCTGCCGCATGGAGGCGTCCAAGTCATAGAGCCGCTGGCGCAGCACCATTTGCACCTGCGCCGCCGGGGCCGAGGCAAAGAACTGCTCCTCGAGCCGGTTCCGGATATATTGTTTAAAATCAGCCGCGCTGACGGATTTGAACGGATTGTCAATGTTGAGGTTTAACTTCCCAACATATTGCGTGGTGGCTAGCGTCGCCTGCATCGCGACGTTGCTGAATGCGACCGAGGAATTGGCCAAAATGTTGTTCAATT
>Ga0316231_1004035_pt1 | contig 12449 bp, 5 predicted proteins | sample TBH18027metaG_FD_206002 | JGI IMG/M metagenome (GOLD analysis project Ga0316231, IMG submission 206002) | Freshwater microbial communities from Trout Bog Lake, Wisconsin, USA - TBH18027 | ecosystem: Environmental > Aquatic > Freshwater > Lake > Hypolimnion/Profundal zone | place: USA: Wisconsin...
TTTTGCTGTTCCCCAGACGAAAATGCCGACCCAACTTCAGGAGGGTGATGTCCCTCGCGCAAAGATCCGACTGATGAGCAAACAAATCGCGCATGCGAATCGAGAATTGAGGATCGGTCAGCAGACATCCTCCGGCTGGACAGGAATAATCGTCAATCCCCTTGCTTTTTGCCAGCGCAAGCTGCGGCTTGCGGCTGCGCCCCGTGATATCCGGAAACTTGGAACGGTCAACCCATCCCTTTTCCTCGGCCTCGGTGGGCTTGAAATGGCTCGCGCACAGTGGTCGCAGCAGACGCCCTTGAAGACCTGCCTCGCGTTCGACGAGTTCCATGGCGTGCCGGTGTTGGCTCATGGGCCGCTGTCCCAGCACTTCGCCTGTGAAGATAAACGCGGCACCAATCTCTTCCATGTACGTTTTGGCCATCCGAAGCATATAGATGCGGCAATCGATGCATGGGTTCATGTTCGATCCGCGTCCATGGGGAGGATCGCGCAACATGTTCAGATAGGCCTCGCCTTTGGGCAGCATCTTCAAAGGAATTCCCAGACGTTGAGCCACGTTGGCCGCATGACAGCACCCGGATTGATCGCACTGGCAGAATGGCGAGGTGAATTTGAGGGCAATCACCTCAACCCCCTGCTCCACCATCAGCTGCACGGCAAGAGCTGAGTCCAATCCGCCGGAAAGAAGTCCAATTGCTTTCATGAAGATAAACCATTCTCCCGCTGCTCTTCCTGTGCCGCCGCGACAGGCACGGAATCCAACGGGCCCACTAACATTCGCACAACCCGCGCAGCGCAATGCAGACCAAATGCGCCGGTGACAAAGGAAGCATTGCCAAGAATGACATTGCGCTCATCGCAGCAGAAGGGCTGATCCGCGCCTGCTGAACATACACAGCGAAACCCAAGGCCATTGTCATAGGCCAGTTCACACGGCTGGGCAGGCGGCTCGCTGGAAAAGACCGTCTGAATGCCAAAAGGTCCCTTGCCTTCGCCGGGAAACCCATGATGCCGCCGCAGAAGCTTGCGCACCATGCGCGCCAAGGGATCCACCTCGGTCTCTGCGAGGTCCGCAACGGCAATGCGGGTTGGATCAATCCGCCCGCCTGATCCCGTGGAGCAGACCACAGGAATCCCCTGGTGGCGACAGGCGGCCAGCAAGTGACATTTCGAGGTCACGCAATCAATGGCATCAATCAGACAATCCGGACGCGATTTCAAAATCGTTGCGGATGTTTCGTCATTGTAAAACAAGGGCATGACCCGGATATCGGCGGCCGGATTGATGGTGCGCAGGCGGGCTGCCATGACCTCCGCCTTGGGCTTGCCAACCACGCCATCCAAGGCGTGCAACTGTCGGTTGAAATTGGTGATGCAAACCGTATCGAAATCAACCAGCGTCAGAATGCCCACGCCCGAGCGAATCAGGCTTTCAGCCGCCCATGAACCCACGCCACCCACGCCTAAAACCATGACATGGGCACGCGCCAAGCGCGCCATGTTGGCATCGCCCACCAACCTGCCCATCCGGTCAAACCGGCGGTCAAGCAGCACGGACGGCGTGGCAGCCGCTGCCGGCAGTTGGTTGTTCAAAAGTTCAGGCACAATCGCTTCTTTCTTCCATGCATCACTCGGCAAACTAGAGATTTATTGATGATAACCGGTTTACGGGTTGGATGGAAGATGAGGATTAAAGTTGCTCAATCTGCTCGAGCTTCTGAACCAGCTCCAAGCAAATGTCGGCGGAGATGGCGGAGGCCTGCTTCAAAAATGATTGGAAATCCTGAAGGCTGTCGCCCTGGCCGGGCGTATCGCTCAAGGCGCGCAAAATCAGGAATGGAACATGGAACCGCGTGCAGACATGCGCAATGGCTCCGCCTTCCATCTCCACGCATTGTACTTCGTTGTTGAAGGTTTTTCGGATGAAGTCAATCTGATCGGGTCGGTAAATCATGGCATCGGCAGAACCCAGCAAGCCATGATGCCGGGCATGGGGCACGCGACCCGCTGCCACGAGTTCATCGAACAAGGCCAATAGATGCTCATTAGTCTGGAAGCGGGCAGGCTCGCCATACATCTGCCCATAGGCACAACCCAGAGACACCACATCCACGTCCGTGTAAACCACTTCATGCGGCACGACCAAATCCAGCACATGCTGCCCTATCTGAAGACCACCTGCAGATCCGATATTGATGACGCACCCTGCGTCAAAAGCCGAAAGTAGTAACGCCATCGTCGACGCAGCATTGGCCTTGCCGACGCCAGACCTGGCAATCACAACCTCCTGATTGCCATGACGCGCCAAATGCACGTCGAGATGAAAATGGCGGCGTGTGGAACAGGACGTAAATCGCGTCAAAACGGCTTCGCACTCTTCGGCCATGGCGGCAACAATTGCAACGGGTTTACGCATGGCAGCAGTATATCATGCAAAGCCTGCGCTCTGTCGAGTTCGACTCATCCCGGAAAATTATTCCGAACCTGTTCGCCCTATATTTTCCTGTGTAGCACCGCGCGTCCTCGCGCGGTCTCCCTGGCCTCCGTGTAGCGTGCGACGGGGTCGTCCCAAAACGCCGAGCACCAACCGGTGTCCCGCCAAGTCGGACTGCGCGAAATCGATTCAGGGTTCTTGAGACGGAACTACCAGAAGAAAAGCGTGGATCCGGTTGCGCCCAACGGCGGTTGCCACAACTCGAATGCGCCCATGTCGGTGAGACCGGTAACTTTGTTGGTACGGAGGTAGCCGGAGCTACGTTCGTCACACGCCAGACCCAACGGATTGCAGCCGGCTCCGATGGCCAAGCTGTTGGCTTGGAGCGCGCAGGTGGGCAGGATGCCGCCGTTATTGGCCAGGTTCAGAAGGCCGGGATTGGCAGGCGTTGCCACACTGCCTCCGTAGTTGCCAGAGCTGTTGGTGGTCGTGGCCGAAGAGCCATTCATTGTGACTGAACTGCCCATTCCATTCGTGATGCCAATCAGCGAATTGGTCACCCATGTATTGCCACTATTCTGATAAATATCGGGATCCAGACCGGTTGTTGCGGTGTTGCTGGCAACGATGGAACTATAGAGGATGCCACCCGAATTGCCAAAATATGCCCCGCCGCCATTAGTCGCCGTATTGCGGTAGAACGTGCAGTTATAAAGAACTCCCGTGTTAATGCCAGTGTTGCTGAACCAGTAGAACCCACCGCCACGTCCGTTGGTGCTCGTGTTGTTGCAAAAGGTCGTGTTGACCACAGTTGCATTGGCCTGACCACCCAAATAAAGTGCGCCGCCATCCGCGCCAGAGGTATTCGTGTACAAAGTGCAGCCAGACATCATCACCGACCGGTATTGAACCAAGTTAACGGCGCCACCCGCATTGGTCGAAGCTGTGTTGTTGTAAAACAGGGTGTTGACAATCGTTGCCGGGTTGCCGCTACCGGCCAACGATATTGCGCCACCGATATCGGTGGCGGAATTGCCAGTAAACGTGCAGTTGCTGACAAAGAGGGTTGGGTTATAGGCATACACGGCACCTCCGCCTCCCACACCCCCGCACGTATTATTGCTAAACAGGGTGCTGATCAGCGAAATTGTGGGCCATGTGAGGCTCGCGTTGTTCCAGATGGCACCACCCCTGCCCGGGTTGTTTGTGGCGGAGTTGTTCGCGATGATACAGTTGCTGATGACGAGATCCGCGCCAGCCTGATCGTAGAAGGCACCACCTTGGGTTGCGCGGCCGTTTTGAATGGTCAGATTGGCGAACATGCCGGCTAGGGAACCAGTCCCATAGGCAAAGACCGATTGGTTCGTCACCACGTTCGGCGACGCGGCAGGCTCAATGATCGTCACCGATGCATTGGTGCCCATGAACGTCACCACGTTGGCAACGCTGATTTGCGGCTGGATATAGGTGCCTGCCGCAATATGGATGATGTCATTCGCACTGCTCTGCGCATGTTTCAACGCGTTGGTGATGGAGGCCCAGGGGTTTCCCGATGTGCCATTGCCCGTGTTGTCGTGGCCATTGTTCACATCCACATACCAGTTGGACTGGGTCTGCGAAAGGAATGTCACCGACAAGTCCGATTCGTTGTAGTTGGTGACCAGACTGGCAGACTGACCGTTCGCAAGAATGCCCACAAAGGCGTTGTTCTGGTAGGTGAAGCCCAGGTTGTTTACATTCTGAGCGCTCGTATGGGGCGAAGCAGCCCCGGTCAGCGAAATCACGACACTTGTTGAGCTTTGCATGGTTACGACTGGCGTCAATCCGCTCGGCACATTCTGCGCCGTCACCTGGCCGCTGCCATAAAGATTGGCGCCAACGACGCCGCTGAAGGAATCACCAACCAGCGTCGCAACAACCGAGTTGGAGGGGGCGGAGATGGTGCCGTCATGTCTCCATGATTCGGCAAACGCCTTGTTGATGTAGCTCAACACCGGGTTCACAAACAGGATTTGCAGGTTCGATGTCGTCGCGTTGTTGACGCTGGACGCAGGGACAAATTGGAATGCGCTGTTCTGAAAAGCAAGCGTCAGATTGGCAACGTTGTTCGGTGAGTTGTGCGCCGTGGCATTTCCGTTGAGTGAAACCGTCAGGGTTTGCGGAAATACGTAGGGGTTGCCCAAAATCGCCGTGGCTGTCAGGCCGGCAGGCAGGTTGCTTACCTGAACCCTGCCCAGCGCCACGAAATCGTCGCCCATGTTGCCCGCGAACTCCGTGTTGGTCAGTGAAATCGTGATGGTGTTGGTGATGGATCCGTTGTTCAACGGCGCAGACTCGTAGAACGCCGTCCCGCCGTACAAAAGCGCAGGCGTGTTGTTGACAGAGTCGAAAACTACATAGTTGGTCGCAATCGTCACAAAATTGGTGCCCACCTTGCTGAGCACAGCGGCAAAGTTATTGGACACCGCTGTGGTCGTGACCAGCGCGTTGCTGGTAATCGTAAAGGTCATATTATTCACGGTGGCCAGGCTGGAAGCCGTCCCCGTCATCGTGACGCTCAGGTTGGTCGAGTTCACCTCAGTGGCCGTCACGGTCAAATTGTTTGGCACATTGGCCACCGTCAGCCAGCCTTTCGAAACAAACTCCGTACCCGCCGTTCCGCTAAAGGAATCAAGTCCGGTTGTGGAGTCCAACGAGATTGTATTGGTGGTCACGATCACGCCGGCCGTGGTTCCTTGGAAGATATTGTCTGAGTAGACGAAGCTTGGAAGGCTCGCGGAGAAGTCGAGCGCGCCCATGTCGGTCTGGCCGAGGGCATTGGACCGGGGGTATCCAGGACCGCGTGCGTCGTACAGGAGTCCGAGCGGGTTAATGCCATGGTGGAGCGCCACACTGTTCGTCTGAAGCGCGCAAGTAGGCAAGAGCCAGCCGTTCACCGAGCCGCCGTTATTGGCCAGGGGCAGGAGACCGGGATTTTGAGGCGTCCCTGTGTTGCCGCAGTAGTTGCCGTAGGCGTTGGGCACGCCAGCCGTCAGGGAAACCGTGCCGCCTGCGCCATTGGTGATGCCAATCAGCGAATTTGTAAGCACCAGGGTGGCGGAGGTTTGATTATGCGCTGCGATGTCCGGACCGCTTCCGCCTGTCGCGGTGTTACTGGCAATAATGGAACTAGAGATAGCCCCTGAGCCATAGATGCGCATCGCACCGCCCGTTGGCGCACTGTTTCCAATGAACGTGGAGTTGTAGATGTAGCAGGGATTGTTGTTCCCTTGAAAGAAACCGCCTCCTCCTTGTTCGCTTCCAACACTGCCATTACCCGAGCATGTGTTGCCGTAAAACGTCGTATTGTTCATGGTCGTGATGCCACCCGCGCTCATGCCGCCAGCGAGCAGAGACGCGCTGTTGCTGACAAAGGTACATCCGTAAATGCCGACCGCCCCAGACACCGTCAACGATTGATAGAAGGCCCCGCCAGCATTCGTCAGGGCCTTGTTGTTCATAAAAAGCGTATTGGCAATGGAAGCGCCCGTTTGAGCATCGAATATCGCGCCGCCAAGGTTGGTGGCTATGTTGCCGGTAAACACGCAGTTGCTGACCGTGAAAAGTCCGTAATTGATGTAAACGGCGCCACCACATGCACTGGGAACATTGGTCGCAGTATTGTTGCTGAAGATACAGCTGACCAAGGTCAGATAGTTCACGGAACCGTTCTGAGAGAAGTAAATGGCTCCGCCGGCTCCGCCGCTACCATTGACATTTGTCGCCATGTTGTTCATGAACACGCAGTTGCTGGCAATGAGATCCGAAGCGCAGCCCGATGATATGATGGCTCCGCCTTCCACCGCGCGCCCATTTTGCATGGTCAGCCCTTGAAACATCGCATTGGTGTTGTTGGCCGTATACGCGAAAATTCCATTCGCGGCCGTGCCCGGCGTGGCGCTGGCCTGAAGGATCGTGACAGCGGCATTCGTGCCCGCGAACGTCAGGTTCTTGGTGATGGAAATGACCGGCGAGATCGTGTACGGAGGGCCTGCCGCAATGTTGATCACATCATTCGCGGATGTTTGCGCATGGGCAATCGCATTGGTGATGGACAGAAAGGGCGTTGCAGAATTGGTGCCGTTGTTTGTTTCAAGACCGGTGCTGCCGTTCACATACCAGTTCGACTGAACCTGCGAGAGAAAGCAAACCGACACGTTTGTTCCGGAAGCATTGGTGATGACAGATGCGTTACCCTGGAGGAAGGCAGAATTCGAAAACTGGAACTGTAGGTTGTTGATGTTGTTCGCCGTGGTATGCGGACTGGTAAAGCCCGAAAGCGCCAGCGTCATGTTGGTGGCGGATGTGCGCACAGCCGTGGCCACCAATCCAGATGGCAGATGGGCAACCGTCACCAAGCCTCCAGCGACAAAATCCTGACCGTTGGCACCTGTAAAGGCGTCAGCACCATTGGTGAGCATCAGGGTGATCGTGCTCTGAACAGGATTAAATCCGCCGTCGTTTTGCCAGCGAGCCGTGAAGTTCGTGCCGTTGTATGTCAACATGCCCCCGGCCGTGGCATTCGTCACCACCAGGACGCTCCCCAGTACAAGGCCAGCCAATGCCGCGCAAACGTTCCCGAATCTAAACCGTGAAATGATTCCCTCGACCAGTCCCAGATACGACCGAATGATGGACCTAAAAAATACTCTGCCTGTGCGTGTCATAACTCCACTCCTCCGTTCTAAACAAACCCTATTTGCTGTTCCTTACACCCTACGACTGGATTGAATCAAAGGCCTAAAACTAACAGAAAACGCCCCTTTTCGTGTCATGCTCCCTCTCCTCTGAACCGAGAACTCCTACAAATGGTTTCCATTAATATACTTTTGTTTATGGGCGGCGTCAATTGCTTATTTTACTTGTACCACCCCCCGGTTTTTGGACTGTTGGCCCACACCCCCAACACGAGTGAACAGTAATCCGTGACCAGTAGCCAGTGAACCCCTACTGATCACTGTTCATTGACTACTGCCCTCCCATTATCGCCCACTGCCCACTGCTCACTGTCCCCCGCCCTCTACGACCCCCTTGCAAGCTCCTTGCAACCTTGAGATAGGTTCTATTTTCTCTTCACAGGATTTACACCACTGAACGACACTGCTAATCTGCTCTCCTTTCATTTGGAGATCCATCATGGCCTACGACAAAATTACGGTTCCGGCAAAGGGTTCGAAAATCACCATGGGCGCAGATGGCAAGTTGCGCGTGCCGGACAACCCCATTCTTCCCTTCATCGAGGGCGACGGCACCGGACCGGACATCACGCGCGCCTCGCTGGCCGTATGGAATGCAGCCGTGGCCAAGGCTTATGGCGGCAAACGCCGCGTAGCCTGGATGGAAGTCTATGCCGGCGAGAAGGCCAATGCCGTGTATGGTCCCAACACCTGGCTCCCAGCCGAGACGCTGACCGCCATCCGCGAGCATCTCGTGGCCATCAAGGGTCCGCTGACCACGCCTGTCGGCGGCGGCATTCGCTCGCTCAACGTAGCGCTGCGCCAGGAACTTGACCTGTATGTCTGTCTGCGACCGGTGCGCTGGTTCCAAGGCGTGCCCTCGCCCGTGAAACACCCCGAAAAGACCAATATGGTCGTTTTCCGCGAGAACACCGAGGACATCTACGCGGGCGTGGAATGGGCTGCCGGAACGGAACAGGTCCGGAAAGTCATTGCCTTCCTTCAAAAGGAAATGGGCGTCAAGAAGATCCGCTTTCCGGAGACCTCCGCCATCGGCGTGAAACCCGTGTCCAGCGAAGGTACCAAGCGGCTGGTCCGCGCGGCATTCGAATACGCGATCGCCAATGACCGCGAATCCGTGACCCTCGTGCACAAGGGCAACATCATGAAATTCACGGAAGGCGGCTTTCGTGACTGGGGCTACGAGCTGGCGCGGGAGGCGTTCGGCGCTGAACTCATTGATGCCGGCCCCTGGTGTCAGTTTAAGAATCCGCGCACAGGCCGCATGATTGTCGTGAAGGACTGCATCGCGGACGCCTTTCTCCAGCAGCTCCTGACCCGGCCCGCCGAATATGATGTCATTGCCACGTTGAACCTGAACGGCGATTACATCTCGGATGCATTGGCCGCCTGTGTCGGTGGAATCGGCATTGCGCCCGGAGGAAACATCAATTACGTGACCGGCACAGCCATTTTTGAGGCCACACACGGCACGGCCCCCAAGTATGCCAACCTCGACAAGGTGAACCCAGGCTCGCTCATTCTCTCCGGCGAAATGATGTTTCGCTACATGGGCTGGACCGAGGCGGCTGACAAGATCGTCGAGGCCATGGACAAGATTATTGGACGAAAGATCGTCACATACGATTTTGCCCGCCTGATGGATGGCGCGACGGAAGTCTCCTGTAGCGCCTTTGGCAAGGCCCTTGCGGACGCCATGTAAAGCTATTCGCCCCGCAAAGCCTCAATCAGCCGCATGCGCGAGACTGCCAGCACGGCCGCGCAGGTGCCCAGCAGTCCTGACACGAATATCGCGACGATGATGATCGTCATGGCGCCAATCGGCATGCCATGCCCCAGGCTTCGCACAGCAGGCTGCACAGCCACAAGCGCAGGCACAATCCCGGCCACAAGACCTGCGCACAAGACATAGACATGCTCGGCAGCAAGATAAGCCAGGATGCGCCGAGGAGACAGGCCCACCGCGCGCAGGATGGCCAACTCGTTCCGGCGGGCTGCTGCGTTCCGCATCATGATCAACCCCATACCAGCGGCACCCAGCACCACGCCCAAACCGCCCAACACCAAAAACATGTCCAGATAAGTGGATTCCACAGCGCCCAGAGTCTGAAGACGGTCATGCGTGGACGTCACCAGTCCACCATGACGCCCAAGCGCCCGGCGGAGTTGATCGACAACCGCAGCATTTTCCCCTGAACTGGAACGGTCGCGCACAAGCCACAATCCATGCCCGGATGCAGAGGGAAAGAGACGCGTGAACATGGCTTCGTCAATGATCAGGCTTCCCTGCAGCACACCCGTGCGCACAGGCAATGCGCCAACCACTCTTAACCGCCAGGTGGTCCCATCTTCGCCCGTATAGACAAAAACCGAGCCGTCATGCACATCCGCCGTGCCCTGAAGTCCATACGTGACGGTTGTCAAATCTCCGGCCAGGACCGGCACTGTATCGTCGGTCATGGGGCGTTTCAACAACGCCCACACGGATGCCTCGCCACCGGACGCATCAAACGCCTTCGCATCGGCAGCCACCTCAGGCGAAACGCCCAGCAAGCGGGGTTGGATGGCATGATTCAGGTTGAGACAGCCCGCCTCATCACCTTCATGAACACGAAAGGCGAGAATGTCCGGATGGTTCAACGCGCGCCGGATTTCGGCATCGCCCGTATCTCCCGGCATGGGAAATGGCGATTCAACCATCCATTGAAAACCTCCGCTGCCGGATGAAACCTTGTCCAGATCTGCGGCTGCATCCTGCTTCATGGACACCACGCCGATGGTGAGAAAACACCCGGTTGCCAGAACGATCATGGCGGGCAGCGTCCGCCCCCGGTTTCGAGCCACGTTGAGAAGCCCCGCCCGCAGGGGACCACAGGCTGGACGATCAGGTGCGCTCCCCAGAAAATGCGCCAGCAAACGGGCAAAGCAAAGCAGGGAAATCATCAACATCAGTCCTGCGCCGAAAAAGGGTCCGCCTGCTTGTGAAGGCGGCTTGTGCAGGGCAAAAGCCAGAACACCCAATGCGCCCAAGGTTGTGCTGATCCCGATGGCAAAATGCGCAAGCACCCGGAAAGAGCCGGTTGTTTCATCCGAGCTCCCGCCCGCCAGCAGGTCGCGCGGCTGCGCGCGCAGGGTTCGATGCACGCCTGCGCGCACCGCCAGCAGGGAGAGCATCAGAGCCAGGAGACCTGCCACGAGACAGGCCTGGATGTTGACTGTAAATGGAATTTGCGCCGAGGCGATCGCCCCGCTCCAAAAATGATTCATCCCCCAAATCAATGCGCGCGCGCCGATCGCGCCGGCCAGCCCGCCGACCACTACACCGGCTGACAAGGGCACACAGGACTCGGTCAGCCACAAGTAAGTAATCTGGCGGGCAGAGAATCCCGATGCGCGTAGAATGCCCACTTCTTCCCTTCGTTGAGCCACGCCCAGGGAGGCCAGCAAGTTGATCAGGATCAGCGCCGCCACCATCAGGACGCTCGCCATGCTGATAAACAGTTCACGAAAATCCATCGCCTGCGCAACAGCCCGACTGGCCTCGGCGGCAACCGGGCGCACCACCAGACCCAGGTCCGACGCCTGGGCACGCAGAAGCTTTTCCCGAATCGTCGTTTCGTCCGATTCAGGCGAAAACCGCGCGGTCATGGCTGATCCAAACACGGTTCCAAACATCAGGCGACCGGCAGCCAGCGTGACAAAGGCCTTGGGTGTTGGGCCGTATGTTTTCCAATAGGCTTCATTATCGGGATCATTCAGTTTCTCCGTCTCCATCGGCAGGCCAATGTCCCAATCGCTGCAACGATCCACATCCGTCAAACCGGGGAACTTCGGAAGCAGGGAGCGTTCGGGCGCCGCCTCGGCCATCGAAAGCACGCGCGTCACATGAAAGACGGACGCGTCCGGCGTCAACCGCCCATTGGAATCGAATCGCCGCCAGCGCAGGGTCAGGCGATCGCCTGCGCCGACATGCAGTTTTTCAGCCAGCCAGGCATTGATGATAATTTCATCGTTCGCCATCTCCGGACGCACAACGCCCAGGCGCGCATCCGTCGCGGGAGAGAGGGCGGAAATGAACCCATAGGGCGTTTCCCGAATGGAACCGCCTGCGTCTGCGGCAAACGCATCCACAAGATGATGTAGAGCAAGCACCGGGGCACAGGTGTTGGTTCCAGCAGATACCGCCGGATCGGATAATGCGCGCAGCCAGGCATCTTCAATAAAAATACGGCTCGATTCCACCATCCACACGCCATTGACGCCACGCGTAATCGCAAGACCCGTATCCGCAGGATCAAGACATGTGGCCAACGCTGCTGTCAATGCCGCAGGCTCGGCATCGCTGAGGAGCAGATTGACGCGATGGCCTGTTTCAGCCGCAGCAGAGAGCCAGTCGCGGCCAACAAACGCATTCATGGGTGGAACCTGATCCGTCATCAAGGAGAATCGCCCCAGCGCGGAGTCTGGCTGCACACCTTGAATCCGGATAGGTCTGCGCACGGTGCGCGTGTCATGGCGATCCCCCAGCGGCATGTTGATGGGAAACGCGGAAGGCTTGGCAAACCTCAGGGATGCGCCGGTCTCCTGGATGGCCGGGCCCAGCGCATCCGCGACACGCCGGGAAATCCGTGCGCTCTCCGCCGCTGGATTCAGGATAACCGACCCGGATGATTCTTCCTTGTTGAGCGCAAAGAATCGCGCATCCACACCATAGACATTGACGCCATCCACGTGCATTTCCGCGCCGTCGCTGTCCACGACCAGAAGCGTGCCGGGCAACCTCAAAACAGGCGCAACGATGGAACGGGTCTTCTGCGCCAGCCGATCGGCAATGCCGGCATCCACAAACCGGTCACGCAATTCGATGGCTGAACGAATACCCGCCAAACGGGTTTGCGCCAGGCGCTGCAGGTTTCGATTCAACGCATCGCCGGTCAGCAGGGCCGCAGCCAACACGCCTGTAGCCAGCGCCGCGCCTCCGGCCAAAGCCAGATGCATGCGCCTGTGAAAGCACAGGCTGCGCCAAAGCCAAATGCGGGTGTCCATAGAATCTATCTCGAAATTGGATGGGCGTAACACCGTCATTTTGACATGTCCGCCAAACGACGGCAAGGGGGGCGGTAATCAGTGAACAGTCGGGCAGCCCAAGGTGGCCCGTGCGTTCCGTCGCGCGGGCACTTATGCTCCCAGACCAGACATGCGCCTTGCCCTCCCGCAGAACGGCGTCTGAGAGCCGCATTAATGCGCGAAGGGTCCGCCCGCACGATTTTGTCCAG
>Ga0316231_1004039_pt1 | contig 12446 bp, 15 predicted proteins | sample TBH18027metaG_FD_206002 | JGI IMG/M metagenome (GOLD analysis project Ga0316231, IMG submission 206002) | Freshwater microbial communities from Trout Bog Lake, Wisconsin, USA - TBH18027 | ecosystem: Environmental > Aquatic > Freshwater > Lake > Hypolimnion/Profundal zone | place: USA: Wisconsin...
AGCTGAGACACGCCGAGCGTCACGCCGTAAAGCCGTATCCGATCATGTACCGCTGAGCAGTTTTACGCAACTGTAAAAGCGAAGTCCCGGGACTCGATCAGGAGTCCCGGGACTTTGTCTGTCTTTAGGCTGTCCATAAATACTTACTTTAGAAATTCTGCATGCATGGCCGACGCTGCTTATACCTGTTGCCTCATACGAGCTACGCGGGGAACGGCAATCAGCGTAATTGCAAACAGAAAGATTGATGCGGCAATGAACTCCAGGTGCCCATGACGCAAATCTTCAAACACCAGCTTCACAGCAACCAGCGCCAGCGCGGCATAGCCAATGCGGGTAAGCTCCATCCGCCGCCAGTGCGCGCCACTGTAGGCCAGCGCAAGCGCCGCCACGCAGATCGTCAAAGTGCGGATGAACGCCACGTGGTGCGCGCCGGGAATCACGCTCAACCCGATCAGGCCAACCAGCCCTTGCACCAGCAGACCGGCCGCCGCGCCCACCGCTAGGGAGGCGAATGCGAGGTGAAGCGCCTGCTGCTTCCACCGCTCGTTCTGGCATGGCTTAACCACTGCATAGCAGACAACAGCGCACGCCGCTGCCACATAAATAGTCCACCACGGCGCACCGGGAAGCAGGCCAGCCATAGCCTGTAAAACATGGTTCAGTAGCCCGGAGACCGCTGCGGCCGCCACCAGAAACACCAGCCCATGAAACTCGATGGTCTGCCGCTGCATCCGCTCGCCCACAACTGCGGCCACAATTGCGGCCGCTCCCAGGCACACTGTCATCATCCACGGCGACAGGCACAGCATACTGCCGGCCAGCAGAAGCGCCGCGCTCCAGTTTGCAAACACAAGGTAATTGCGCGCAGCGGAATCTCGGCTGGCCGCGCGGTCAAAGCAGGCAAACGTCACCGCATAACTCGCAGCGGACAAAGCAATGCAGCTGACTCCCAGAACGGCCGCGCCAATGTGCGGGCCAAAATAGAGCAGGCCGCAAGCCGCCAGAAGAAACGCGATCATCGTCTGGATAGTTTCGAAGACTGAGATGTTCTTTCCGCGCACCACGGTTTTCAGGATCACGCTCGATGCGAAAATCGCAAACAGCGCAAAGCCGGGCACAAGAAGCGTTACCTCGCTGATAGACGGATAATCTGCCCGTACACTCTGCGGGCTGGTGTAGATATAAATAAGCACCCACAGCGCCACGTCGGCAGCCATCGCCACAACTATCCGCACACCAGAATCCTGATCATTTGCCGCGCAGTACTCGCCGATGAGAGTCATCGCCAGAAGCACTGCAATGAACGGCGCCATCTGATGTGAGGCAATAGATAAAGTCAGGGCAATGGCGGCAGCAGTAACATTGGTCACCCAGTAGACTGGCGCCAGGGCGCGCTTCCATGCCAGCACTGTAGCTGCGATTGAGAACCCGCATACAACGGCGGCGGTTATCGGCGCAGGCAGCACCTTGAAGCGCAACGTAAGTTCCCACAGCATGGGCGCAAGAATCAGCGCCGACGTGCCAGCATACGTTATGCCAGCAAGCCAGTTCCCAGCCTTTACGCGCGAGGCCCCCAGCAGCCAGGCGAGTGCGTACAGAATGGCAATCGCCGCCACGGCCATGCGTGGAAGCACGCTGGACTCCGCCACGGCCCGCAACAGGTAAGCTCCTGCAATGCCGAGCATGGCGCGGCCAAACACCGCAAACGCACCGCCAGCCATTGAACCGGCAGGCTCTTCTGAAAGAGCGGGTGCGGCAGCTACTGCCGGCAACTGAACCGGCTGCTGCGCGGCAAGCGGAATCGCCGCTTCGGAGGGATGTTCAAGGGCATGAACCCGCCGTTCCAGCGTTTCCAGGCGTTCAGCAAGCCGATTTAGTTCCTCGGGGAGACCGTCCATTGTTTCCACCCGAATTGTTGAGTCTTAAGCTTCTTCAGTCCGCCGCGGCAGCCTCGTGCTCCTCACCCCAGGGTGGCAGCAGCTTGATCAGCACCCACAGGAAGATGAAGGGCAAAATAGTCAAAGCAATCGCCGCCAGCAACCCTTCGCGCGTCACCAGTGCCATCTTGTAGGTCGTGAATCCAAGAAAGCTCTTTGAGAACAACTGGCCACCGATCACCACGTTCCAGCGCATCGCAAAGATGCCAACCATCGTCAGGCAGCCCGCCACCGCATACATCCGCTTGCGCACAATTTCCGGCAGCTTGATCACCTGCGTAATGCCCAGCAGGACAATCGGCACCAGCGTGCCCATCAGTATCTGGATGACGATATGCGGAATGAAGAGTTGAGTGTGGACCAGGAAGTTGAGACTCTTGAACGACTCATCGGCCTCGTAGATGCGGTGAATCAGATCCAGCATCTCCAGGCTGAAGTCGATGATGAAGATATAGAACAGGTACATCGCAATCGAGTCGACGCAGCGCACATCGATCTTCTGCTTGCGCAGCTTGGTGATGGCCATGTAGAGCAGCATCACCGCGGCGATGCCTGACACCATGGCCGAGAAGATGAACACTACCGGCATTAACGGGGACGACCACCACGGATTAGCCTTGATGGAGCCAAAGATGAATCCAACATATCCATGCAGCATGAATGCCGAAGGAATGCCGATGATGGTCACAATCCAGCCAACGCGCTCGTCAATCGCCAGCGAACGCTCGCTGATGTTGCTCGACCCCAGCGTCATCACCTTGTAGATCAGGCGCAGAAAGCCCTTCGACTGCTGCGACATCAGTACGATGTCGCGACGGTAGTCCAGCCAGATCTCCAACACCAGCACGGCCATCAGGTACCACAAGTACACATAGCCGAACATCGCCATCGCCGACGTGCTGTGAGGCGTAAAGTACATCTCCGGCGAGCGCTCCGGATGCCCCAGGTGCAACTGCAGCGGCAGCGGCGCATCCAGCAGAAACGCCAAGGCCGTCAGCAGCGCCAGCCGGTAGGTCGGCTTGACCGCCTCAACCCGGAACACACGCTCCAGAGACGCCAGAATGAATGCGCCCGCCACCAAGCCCGTGATGAACGGGTACAGCACAATCAGCACGCTCCACTGGAGGGCGATTTCGTTCGGATACATGAAGCCTTCAACACCATTCATAAATCTCACCCGTCTTCAATTAAAAGCTGCTTCTATCGCACCGAACCGTCGAGGTCGTAGTAGTAGGCCTTTGCGCCGGTTGCCATCTGAGGCTTCAACACCTGCACACTGTGCGTCTTCAGGAACTCGTGAATCGGATCCTTCGGGTTCTTCAAATCCACAAGCTGACGCGCTCCTGTTGGGCAGGTCTCGCAGCATGCGGTCGTAAGTCCCTTGGTGATCCTGTGATAGCAAAGCGTGCACTTGTCCGCGACATGCTTTTCAGGATGAATGTAGCGGCAGCCATATGGGCAGGCCTGCACGCAATACGCGCAGCCCAGGCAGTAGCTCTGGTCCACCATCACCACGCCATCTGGCGTAACAAAGGTCGCGCCCACCGGGCACACCTGCGTGCATGGAGAGTCAGCGCAGTGGTTGCAGAGTTTGGGTACAAAAAAGTACTTCCCTGCGTCTTCCTGCGCTACCGGAAACCCTTCCTTGCCACCGTCTGGAGAAATCACCTCAGGACTTGTCATGTTCTCGTCCGTCACGTGGTAACGCTCCACCCAGGTGCGGAAGTTCCCATCCGGCACGTCGTTCTCGGTTTGGCACGCGCGTACGCAGTTGCCGCAGCCAATGCACTTGGGAACGTCAATCAGCATTCCCCACCAGTGATCGGTCATCTTGTAGTTGGGCGAGTCCTCGGGCGTTCCCGCCTGCACTGACTTCCACGCAACCGCCGCGGCCGGCAATAAGATCAGCATTTGACGCCGGGAAATATTCACTTCGTACCTCCTGCGGCAGCACCCGCGTCCATGGCCGGACTGTGTGGATTGTGGCACATCTGGCACGGAAGCCCCGTAGAGTGGTCAGCAGGCACAACCTGCGGAAAACCCTTCGGCTTCGCGGCGCTGGCCGTGTGGCACCGGGCGCAGAGCACCGCTGTATCCGGTCTTACCGGCGTCACCGACGCTGGATCGTCCGCATGCTTCGCCAGGGCTCCGTGGCAGGCTTCGCAGTTTACATGCGCATGCTTGCCGTTCTTCTTCACGTCCAGAATGTCCGTGTGGCAGGCCTCGCAGGTCTGGTGACCCGCGAACTTTACCGGGTGAGCGGCAACATCACCAATGGCCGCGCCGCGATAGTGACCATACTGCCCAAAGGTCTTGGGGACAACAAACCCTCGTATCACCAGAAACAGCAAAAAGGCGAGTACGAATAGCCCCGCAAACCTGAAAAGATGTCCTGCATCCTTGAAAACACTCATGAAGCCCAATCTCCGTTAGACAATGCCGGAACGTGCTGTGACTTTATTTCATGTGAGGTACAACATTCCCCGCGTGAATCACAGTAAAAGATCGGACCTGAGAACTGTATGTGAGATAAATCACATTTGCATGTGACGTAACTTATTCCTGCCCACCGAGAAGCACCAAACATGCCCAGTGCCCTGAAGAGATACCATGAGTTTTGGGAGAGTCGAATGCCAAAGATTCTCGATGGCGTGGCGATTGCCGCCGCCATCAAGCTTGAAGTCGCAGAAGAAGTACGTGCACTGGCCGCCGTGGGCGTTCGTCCCGGCTTGGCGGCGGTACTGGTGGGGAATGTCGCCGCTTCAGAGATTTATGTCCGCAGCAAGGTGCAGACCTGCGCAGAGCTTGGCATTTATAGCGAGCTGATTGCGCCACCCGCCACCGTCACCACGGAGGACATGCTCGACCTGGTGGCCAGCCTCAATGCCCGCGACGATATCGACGGCATCCTCATACAGTTGCCTTTGCCCGCGCACGTTGACACTAAGGCTCTGCTGGATGCGGTCTCACCATCGAAAGACGTGGACGGCTTTCATCCCGTGAATGCCGGCCGCCTGCAGGCCGGGCGTCCCGCGCTCGCGCCCTGCACACCTGCCGGAGTCATCGAAATCCTCAAGCGCAGCAATATTCCAATCGCGGGACAGCACGCCGTTGTGGTGGGGCGCAGTGATATTGTGGGCAAGCCCGCCGCCATGTTGCTGCTCCATCAAAACGCCACCGTCACTCTCTGTCACTCCAAAACACGCGACCTCGGCGCTGTGACGCGCCAGGCGGACATCCTCGTAGCCGCCATCGGCCGCGCAGGCTTCATCACCCCCGAGATGGTCAACCCCGGCGCCACTTTGATTGACGTTGGCATCAACCGCATCACCACACGCGAGGAGTTTGATCGCTTCTTTGCCGGCAACGCCAGGCGCGAGGCCACCTTCGCCAAGCGAGGCTCCACTCTCGTAGGTGACATACACCCCAAAGCCTTTGAGTTGGCTGGCGCATACACGCCCGTACCCGGCGGCGTTGGTCCGCTCACTATCGCCATGCTCATGGCAAACACCGTGCGCGCTGCCAAAATGAGACGCGAATTGCCACGGCGGGAGCTTTAGCTGATGTTGCGCGTTGGGCTCACCGGCGGACTCGCCAGCGGCAAGAGCACGGTCGCCGCATACTTGCGCGAACTGGGCGCCCAGGTAATCGAGGCCGATGCCTTGGGCCGCGCCATGATGGAGCCCGGCCAGCCGGTCCATGACGAAATCGTACGTGCCTTCGGCCCCCATGTCGCCGGTCCTGATGGCCAACTCAACCGCGCCCGCCTGGCTGAAATGGCCTTCCAGGAAGGCCGCCTCGACGAACTGAACGCCATCGTGCATCCGTCCGTGATTGCCGCGCAGCAGCGCTGGATGGATCAGGTCCTGGCGCGCGATCCCTTCGCCGTCGCCGTTGTCGAGTCGGCTCTTATCTTTGAAGTGGTTCGCGATGCCATCGCTCGCGGCGAAGAAGAGAGTGTGCTGGCAGATTGGCGACGGCGCATCGACCGCATCATCGTGGTCACCGCGCCCGACGAGGTCAAGATAGCCCGCTATGTGGAACGCGTGAGCCCCCAGGGCGCTGACCGCGATGCTGCTCAAGCCGATGCCCGCCTCCGCCTGGCTCACCAGATTCCCGATGCTGAAAAAGCAGCCCTGGCCGATTATGTAATTGAAAATACGGGCAATAAATCGTTGCTTCGCTCCCAGGTTGAAGCCCTGTGGCAGCGTTTGAAGGCGGATAGCAACAATTTCCCTCGGAACTTGTCTTTAGAATAGTAGTGGTGGCCGCGCCTTCCCTTGGAACATCGGAGCGCAGCCGCCGTATCTATCTCAGGAAGGTTCTTAGGGTGTACGAGCAATGAAAATGCGCCGGGTTCTCTTGATTGTCCTGCTTGTGGGTGGATTCTGGTACCTCTCCGCGCATCTCCCCGCGAGCATGGGCCGCTTCGCCGCAAACCACTTCTCATTCCTTGGCGTCAAAGGTTCCAGCTCACCGCTGGAGCTTACCGAGGCTGAGGCAGCGCCCACCTACGACGCCGAAGAGCAGAACAACATTGCGATTTATAAGCGGGTAACTCCCTCGGTGGTCAACATCACCTCCACCACTTTGGTGTTCAACTTCTTTTATGGAACGGTGCCGCAGCAGGGCCAGGGCTCCGGGTTCATTCTCGACAAAGCCGGCCACGTGCTCACCAATTTCCACGTTGTCGACGGCGCCAACCGCGGCATCGAGGTGATGCTCAGCAACAAGCGCCGCTACACAGCTAAAGTAGTTGGAACGGACAAGGTGCATGATCTGGCTCTGTTGCAGATTGAGGCGCCCAACCTGCAGCCAGTTACATTGGCCGACTCTGCCGATCTGGCCGTGGGACAGAAGGTGTATGCCATCGGCAATCCCTTTGGCCTCAGCGGAACCATGACCCGCGGCATCATCAGTTCCATCCGCTCCATCCGTAACGCCGATGGCACGCCTATTGAAGACGCCATCCAGACAGACGCGGCCATCAATCCCGGCAACTCCGGTGGTCCCTTGCTCAACTCGCGCGGAGAAGTCATCGGCATCAACACCATGATCGCATCCAACGGCGCGGATCAGAGCTCCGGTATCGGTTTCGCTATCCCCATCAATACCGCCAAAGCTGTTCTGGCTGACCTTACCCGTTACGGACGCGTCAAGCGGCCCTCGCTCGGCATCGTCTCCTACGCCATCGGCCCCGATCTGGCCTCGCAAATGGGCCTCTCCGCTGACTACGGTGTCCTCATACAGAAGGTTCTCCCCGGCGGTGCCGCAGAGCGCGCCGGCCTGCACGGCGGCAATCAGCAAGCCTACGTGGGCAACACGCCCATCATGTTGGGCGGCGACCTTATCATCGCAATCGATGGACAGGAGGTCACCGACCCTCAGGACATCAACGCCCTCATGGACAAACACCAGGCCGGAGACACCATTAGCCTCACGATTCTGCGCGGCAGAAAGCAGTTCACTCTCAAGCTGATTTTGGGAGAAACGCGGGATACAAATACGTAAGCGGTAAATCCAATCTACCTGTAGATTTTGGGCCGCTCCAATCTTGGTGCGGCCCTTATTTTATGCCATTCAGAAGCCTGCCCTCACCGCACTCGCTTCAGCCTCTGCAATCTGCACCCGCGCCATCAGAACCGGCTCGCCATAATGATCGGCCACAACGCTAGCCGCCTCCGAATTGTTCATATAGGTCCGAACTGCCGCCATCTTCACTGTTGATGCAGCCGCCATCTGCGCCACGGCCGCCTTGCTTGAGACTGACTGAACCAGCGCCAGCACTGCGCTAACCACTGTACCCACTGCTTGGATCGCCGCCAGTGCATGACGCTGGCTCGCTGGGTCAACAATTCTGGCTGCCTGCAACATCGCTGCATTTACCTGCTGCTGCAAGACAACCACCTGGCTTTGCATTTGTGCCAAGCAACTGGCCGAGGGATTGGCCAGGTAGGCCTTTGCCTGGGAGACAAGCAGATTTGAGGCCGCATCGAATCCAGCCGTTGCTGCTGCAAACATCGGCGCATCGGCAGGCGTCAGCAGCGCTCCGGTTGCGTCCGCCGCTGCTACCGCGCTCGCCAGGGCTGGCGTCCAGTTCACAATTTCCTGCGCAACCGATCTTCCGGTGCACCCGCTCATCATTGGCAGCGGCAACAGGAGAGCGATCAGAGCCCATGCGCCCAGTTTGGCGGTGCTGCCCGCAGCCGGCGATGCGCCCTCCGGGTCTCTGGCCAAGAGCCCCAGTAGGGCCGAGGCGATTCCACTCACCAGCGCAACCACGGTTCCCGAACCCGCGGAGCCCAGCGTCACGCCCTGCTTCGAAAGCACACTGCCAATGGTCACGATCGCAATCAGCAACCCTGCGACCGATGTCTTCGGATGTTCCCAGATATTCGAGATCGATTTCATTCAAATAGCTCCTTCAATTTGCAGAATTCTCTAGTGTCCCGTCTCTGAGATTCACAGCAAAACAGTCCCGGTCATTCTGAGCGAACGGGGCTCGATACGCTTTTCTGTTCAGGGGGGTGGTGTTCGATGAATCTGCTTTGTTCTTCCGCGCTTTTTACAACTGACTCTTGTGACAGGACACTAGAACTTGACGCCCAGACTCACAAGAAACAGCTTCACTTCTGGCCACACAACCTTCAGGTCCGCCGCAGTCTGGATGTCGAGGGGAATGTTGAGCGGGTTGGCGGCTGCACCGGCAAGCTCTGCAAGTGGCCTTTCCATCGCCACCGCCAGAATAGCCAGGGCGGCAATCACTTTGGGTGCCGCATGCACGGCCTTGCCCGCACCGGTCAGCCACTTCAGCGCATCCTCAGCGCCAATTTCAATCCCCTTCTCCATACTCACCAGAATGTTCGCCATGCCACTTGGTCCTCTCTGTGCCCTCGGGTTTCATCTAACTGCAGAAGAAGTCTGTCGGTGGTCATTCTTTGAAATCGCCACCTTCAACCGTGCTGCAAACGCCAATCGATTGAGGTTGGGCTTTACTCCAAGGACGATTATTTTCAATTCAACATGAAGTCTCGACTTCTTCCGCGACCTGTTATGCCATGAGCCGGCCCCGTGCGAGCCGGCCATGGTCTTCTGAGATGGAAGCAGCTTTCAATGAGCTGAATGTTGCCGTGGTTCCGGTCTGGCATCCAGTGGAAAACCGCCCCATCCAGACACAAAAGGTCCCGCATCCCGGCGCCATCCGCCCAAATGGGGGAGGGCGTGCTCATTCGCCCGGCACGGCACTTCCTTCTGTTGTCTGATTACTTCCAAGGTTAGGGCATTGGAGATATATCTTCGGCAAAGCAAATCGCATATATAACATTCGTAAAATCAATTAGTTATATAACATTTCAATCGACATCACCTTGACAGCCCTTATCCGGCTTGCCTGTCAAAGGGTCCGCTTCACAAAGCGCCGTCCTTGGATCTGGTACTCCCCGCTTACAACTCGTCCAATCGCCTCGGTGTAGGCAATATGCTCCTCCACCAGAATCCGCTCTGCCAGGGAGTGCGCATCGTCCTCTTCCAGCACCGGAATCGCCCGCTGCAGCACAATCGCTCCATGGTCCAGATGCTCATCCACAAAATGAACCGTGCACCCAGCCACCTTTACGCCATAGTTGTAGGCCTGCTCCTGCGCCTCAAGCCCCGTGAACGCCGGCAGCAGAGAAGGATGGATATTAAGGATGCGATTGGGGAACGCTGCCACAAACTCAGGCGACAGCAGCCGCATGTAGCCAGCCAGGCATACCAGGTCCACGCGATGCTCCCGCAGGCAGGCAATCATCGCGCCGTCGTGCTCCTCGCGCTTGCGTCCCTTTGAAACCAGAACCGCATGCGGAAGCCCCAGCCTCCTGGCTGCTTCAATGCCCCCGGCCTCGGCCACGTTCGAGATCACTACCGCAATCTTCGCGCCCGTCAGTCGGCCCGCACGGATTGACTCCGCAATCGCCAGAAAATTTGAACCGCGGCCCGAGAGCACAACTCCCAGACGCACCGGTTCTCCGCCCGCCTTCACCGCGGAACCGCTCATGTGTAATGTACCCGCCGATCGCCCTTGACCACGCGGCCAATCACGTAAAACTTCTCCTCAGACCGGTCCAGCAGGTTCTTAGCGCGCGTAAACTTGGCTGCCGGAATCGCCGCAATCAGTCCGATGCCCATGTTGAACGTGCGCATCATCTCTTCTTCTGACACCTGGCCTAGCGTCCGCAAATGCTCAAAGATGGGCAGCACTGGCCACGAACCAATCTCAATCTGCGCCCCTGTGTTCTTGGGCAGTATGCGCGGCAGGTTCTCTGTAATTCCACCCCCGGTAATGTGCGCCATACCGGTCGTCAGCCCCGCGCCCACCAACTTTTGAATCGCATGCAGATAGCTGCGGTGCGTCTTCATCAGCGCCGTGCCCGCCTTCTCCTTGATCGCCGTCACATACTGCGTGGCCTTGTAGCCCGCCACCTCAAACAGCAATTTCCGCGCCAGCGAGTAGCCGTTCGTGTGCAGCCCTGTGGACGGTAACCCGATCAGCACATCGCCAGGCTTGATGTCCGCGCCTGTCACCATCTTGTCGCGGTCTACTGCGCCCACAATAAATCCCGCCAGGTCGTACTCGCCATCGGTATAAAAGCCCGGCATCTGCGCTGTCTCTCCACCTATTAGCGCACAGCCATTGGCCTTGCAGGCCTCAGCCAGTCCTGTCACCACGCTCTCCGTCACCTCGGCGTCCAGCCGTCCGCTGGCCAGGTAGTCCAGAAAAAATAGCGGCGTCGCGCCTTGCACGGCAATGTCGTTCACGCAGTGATTCACCAGGTCAGCGCCCACGGTGCGATGCTGCCCCAGTTCAAATGCCACCTTCAGCTTCGTGCCTACTCCATCCGCGGAACTCACCAGGATCGGAGTCTTCCAGCGCTGCAAATCCAGCCGGAAAAGCGCACCAAAACCGCCGATTCCTCCCAGCACGTTGCGGTTGAAGGTCTTCTGCGCCAGGAACTTGATGCGCTCCTTGGCTCGATCGCCACTGCTGATATCAACGCCTGCATCGGCGTACGTCACGGGTTTCGATTTGGATTCTTCTGGCACGGTGAGGGCTTTCTGCGGTTGGATTGTACGCCGGCAAGGATGTCCGGAAAGGTCGATTCTAGCAGGATTGGTGCAGGTCGAGACCACATTGCGCGAATTCCCGCATGACTTCAGTCCCGTCACCCACCTTTTGAAATGACAAGCCGGCTTGACATTTCATAATCCACCCGCTACTCTGGTTTGGAAAGTCAGCTTTACATGACATACACCATCTCAAACCGGGTAAAGGAACTCCGTACCGCCCGAGGCTGGACGCAAGAGGAGCTCGCTCATGCGGTTGGCGTCTCCCGCCAAAGCATCAACTCCATCGAGCGCAACCGCTACGTGCCAAGCCTCGAGCTGGCCCTCATCTTTGCCCGTACCTTCTCTTGCCCCACCGATCAAATCTTCCAGTTGGAGTGCCAGCCATGACCCATCCCATTCTCAGCAAGATCCCTTTCCTCAGCCGCTTCGTCGACGAGCGCTTTCTTGAGCACCGCCGCCGTTCCTCCAGCATTGCCGGCATCGCCGTCGCCTGTCTGTCCGTTGTACTGTTCGAGTACCGCTTTTTCGTCAACAACATCTGGAGCTGGGACCTGCTCGCAATCGCTCTCGCTTTTATCTCCATCAAGATGTCCCTCTTCGCCTGGTACCGCTTCAACGACTGAAGTAGAAAAGGAAACCCAGCCATGTGCATAGGCCGACGCAACCTCGACCCCAAGACCCGCAGGTTCCTCGCCTTCGGCAACCTCTGCCTTGCCATCGGCCTCTCGCTTCCCTTCCTGGGCAAGTGTTACGGCCTCCGCCATCATGGATGGTTCGATGGGCTGAGCGGGTTTCTGCTCGGCATTTCCCTCGTTTTCATTGTCTATGCATTTCGCAGGAGCCGCCGCTGCAGTGAGAAGCAACTCGGCGGCTCACCCCAATGAATCTCTAGCTCAACCGCGCCATCCTTTGTCAGGGCTCGGAGGCCGAATCATGCTTCAAGACAAACTTCGCGAATCCCCCGAGAAAGCCATCTCCCTGGGATTAACAATGATCACGGTCGGATTGATGCTCATTGTCGTCGGCATCAGTTGGCAAAGGATTCCGTTCCTGTTCAACCTCTGGCCCAGTCATAACGACTTCCTGCGCGGGTTCATCTTTGGATTCGCCATCGTCATTGAGATCGCAGGCCTCATCCTCAACGTTCAAGCCGCCGCAGATAAGCGAAAGTCGCTATAGAAAGCGCCTTCGCTCCTCTGCTCCAGGCAGGGAGCAGTTCTCCAGCCGCCCCCAAATTTGGTACCGCCAACGGGCAACCAGTGCGTATCCCAAGTCGCGCACTGCTCGCGGAACCAATCCCAACGCAGTACCTAGCTGCGGCCACGGTCGCGGCAGTTCATGCAGCAACGCCACCACCGCATCCGACCGCGTCAAAACACGCTCCGCACTCCCACCCCAACC
>Ga0316231_1004042_pt1 | contig 12438 bp, 9 predicted proteins | sample TBH18027metaG_FD_206002 | JGI IMG/M metagenome (GOLD analysis project Ga0316231, IMG submission 206002) | Freshwater microbial communities from Trout Bog Lake, Wisconsin, USA - TBH18027 | ecosystem: Environmental > Aquatic > Freshwater > Lake > Hypolimnion/Profundal zone | place: USA: Wisconsin...
GCGGTCTCCACGTTCGGATGCTCTACCATCTCGCTGGAGACGACTACCCCCTGTCCTCTGATCCCTACGGCGATGTTTTGGAGCCCATGGGGAAAAACTCACGAAGGCTATTTGCTCGTTTCCCCGGACTACGGGGTGACCTAAAAACAACGCTGCTGGCACTATTGATGGGACGGAAGGCCAGCGCGAAGGTAGAAATAGACCGCGCAAGCTTCCGCCTCTTTCGCAGTTGGATAAAATTCACAGGTGCAGCAAGGGCAACGGAACGGGATCGCTGCAACCAGCGTGCGCAAACGTGGGCTAAAGCGGGTTTATTGGACTCTTCACCGAGCCCCAGTGCAGCACTTGTGCTTCGCGCTATCCGCAAAGCCCACGCACCCATCGCTCGATACTTTTCGTCAGCCATCAGCTTAAAACTTCAGCACCTTGATGCCAAAATCGCGTGCAACGTGCTCGTGGAATTAATGCGCGATGACCGTGCGGAGAGCATTCCCTGCCTGCCGATGCATGACTCGTTCATCGTTGCCCGTGAACATTCGGGTGCTTTGCGGCGGGCAATGGAAATTGCCTACCAACAAGTAATGGAGCAAGAAACGGGGTCGAAACGCAGTTTCAAAATCCCCATCGTTTCGCAGGATACTGCCACTTCGTATTAGTTATAATGGCATGGATGGGGACGGGGGTTCCCCCGTCAAATTATGCCGGGAGGGGAACAGAGAAGAGTAGCCGCAGAAGAGATCAGGATGCCCGACTAATAATGGGGAACGTCCAACGCATACGGTCAGAAGAAGCCGACGCCGCCGAGTTCGAGCCATAAGAGAGCCCAACCCACGCACAAGGGGGAGAGATCGGCGGGAACAAGGGAACGTGAGTCTACCTGCTCGTCGCTGTCTTCGATTGCATCTATGGAGCAGGTTCTTTGTTGCTGCACTTCGATGCTACTTCACCCATTCAGTCGTCGTTCATAAGTCGGTTATGACCAAACAACATTGTAGCTCCCGTTTCGTTTTCCTAGTCGCCATCTTCTTGCTCTTGGTAAGCGCTAAAACAATGGAGGCTCAGGAACCGCAGCCCCTCCGCGAGATCAAGCTCCCCGGTCATCCTTTTGGTGTTGTCGTCTCGGCAGACCAACAGTGGGTCTTCGTTTCGCTCTCCGGTGGACAGGGTGGAAGCCAAGGTATCGCCGTGCTTCAAAACAAGCCCGGCCAAATCGCATTCCTGCGTTTAATCCCCATGCCTCGCTCACCCTCGGGGCTCGCCCTGACACATAACGGGGACATGCTGATCGCAGCCGCTGATGACTATGTCGTTTTCTTCGATACCCAAAGGCTAGAAACTGGTGGGAGTGATGCAGCGTTTCAATGGGTTCGCCGCGGCGCAAAAGCCGGTTGCGTGTACGTTAATATTACTGCGGACGATAAAACGCTATTTGTGAGTGATGAATTTGTGGAAACGATATCGGTGATAGACTTGGACCGAATACGTTCCTTTGGCCGCGACTCTGCCAAAAACTTGAAGCGCATTGATGACCACACTAATGGGTCCAGCGTCGCAGTCATTGGGCGCATTCCGGTCGGTCATTCTCCTGTCGCGCTGACATTTTCACGAGATGAACGTTGGCTGTTCACGACCAGCGAAGTTGCCGCCGCTGAGTGGAACTGGCCACGCACACTCCAAAGGGAAGGAAGCAAGAAGTCAGAAGCAAGAAAAGTTCCAGAAGGAGCTGTCGTCATAATCGATGTGGCGAAAGCAAAGGTGGATCCACAGCACAGCGTAGTTGCGAGAGTGCCCGCAGGTGGCAGCCCGGTTCGAGCGGCGCTTGCACCAGATGGCACACGCCTTTTCGTAACTGCGCGAAATAGTGATGCAGTCCTGGTATTCGATACGGTCGACTTGGGGAGGCTCGGTGACCGTTCAATGCCGACAAAAATTCCGGTCGGCAAGAGTCCTGTTCCCGTCATAGTCGTCGACGGCGGTAAGTTTGCGCTGGTAGGAAATTCAAATCGATACGGTGCCAACGCAGACAGTAGCTCAACCCTGACGGTTTTGGCCACCTCGCGTATCGGTACGAACCTCGATCCTGTTGTCGGCCACATTCCCTGCGGAGCGTTCCCCCGTAACTTTTGTTTGGCCTCTGATGGACGAACACTCTTTCTGGCAAATTATCGCTCAGACTCGCTTCAGATTATTGATACCAGCCGTCTTTCTGAATTATTTCAGAAGTGATTTGGACACCGCGAGAGATGACGGTAGGCGACGGAGCTATCGCCAACAATCTATTCGTGCCTTGCGGGCATGCAGATTTGGATGCCCCACCGTGGCTAGGAAACGCCCCATCCTGCCCATCTGCTTGCATGGGCAGCCCTCTTTAGCAGCGAGCAGCAACTAGTCTCTTCCTGGACATGATTGGTGCGACTAGCCTAGACCGCTTATCGTCCTTTCAATAGGAAGTCGATCGGGATGCCACGGTCAATTATGCTTGGATACGTCGATGGCGAGGCCCTCGAGGAAGAGCAGCGAACCGTCATCGGCATAGACGCCGCGCCCGCGGGCCAGGATCCATTTCTCGACCTTGCTGCGGGTGATGAGCCGGTATTCCACCTCGACGTCGCGGTGTTCCCGCAGCGCCGCCAGCGTGTCGGCGCGCACGCGGTTGACGTCGTCCGGGTGGATCAGCTGGCGGAAATGCACCTTGCCCCAGGTGAAATCGTCCGCCGAGTAGCCGGTGAGTTCGGCCGCGCCCTCGCTCGCGTAGATGACCTTGAGTTGGGCGTCGTATTGACAGCGGAAAGCCATGCCGGGCAGGGCGTGCAGGAGGCTGTCGAGCAGGCGGCGGCTTTCGTTCAACTCGGCGGTGCGCTCGGCGACCTCGCGCGCGACGTCGGCCGAGCGGCGGCCGAGCAGGTAGACTAAGATGGCCACCAGGAACGTAATCGTCAGCATGCCCGCGGAGCGGACCCACGGCAGGGGCGTGAACTGGTCGTCCATCCAGCCGGCGCGAGGCCGGTAGACGATGCGCCAATTCCGGCCGCCGATGGCCAGCGGATAGCTGACGGAAATGCCCTCCCGAAAGGATTGCTCGGTCATGGCCGGGGCGCCATGCACGGGCTGCTCGGCGGGTCGGTAGTAGAGAATGCGCCGGGAGGGGTTGGGCTCGGACTCGTCGACGAAGAGCATGTCGAGGATGCTCTCGGGCTTCCACGTGCGGCTGCGAGTGGTCTCAAGCATGTCCTCCACGCGGAAGACAGCCTCGATGAAGCCAAGGAATTCGCCGGTCTCGGGAGCGGCGCCGGGCAGGTCGCGGTAGAGCGGCCAGATCATGACGACGCCCTTCTGGTCCTGTGTCTCCTGCACCAGGTGGATCTGCCCGCTCAACGCCATCTGGCGGCTGCGGCGCGCGCGTTCGAGGTCGGCTCGCGTCGGGCCGGTTTGGGGATCGTAGCCGAGGGCCCGCTCGTTGCCGGCGAGCGGCTCGATGAAGGTGATGGGATAATACTCGGCCCGTTCGCCGGCGGGGACCAGTTGGCCCGCCGCGTCGAGTTCGGTAAAGCCGGCGAATGCCTGGCCGGGCGGGTGCGGCCACGCCCGCTCCACGGCGGCACGCTGGCTGGCGGACACGGCTGGAACCCACTCGAGGGCGGTGATCCCGGGATTGTGCTGCAGGAGTGTCTGCGTGATGTGGGTGAACTGCGATCGATCCAGCCCGCCCTGGAGCGTGAAGACCAGGTGCAGGTCAAACAGAGCATCCGCGTAACTGTCGATGATACCCTCGGTGAGGGAGTGCAGGACGGCGGCGCGGCGGGCGAACTCGTCCTCGGCGCGCTGGCGGTTGTGGACGCGCGTTTCGTAAAAAGCCCAGATCGTCGTCGCGATTCCGACCAGCAGGATCAGGACGACCGCGATCCGCGCCGAAGGCGGCGACGGCTGGCGCAGGTCGGGGTCCGATGACGGCATCTTCCGAGTTTGGGAGCGCCAGGCTAGCCGGCAATGGTTTCCCGCGAGGAAATCTACTTAGAAGCTTCCTTTACGAATGCGGCGGCGGGGCGGACGGACGACGTGAAAAGCCACTCGCTCACGCTCGCAGCTACGGCCGGAGCTGAGGCCGGAGCTGAGACCGGAGTCACGGTCCGCACGAGCAAGGGAGCTACTGGCGGTAGGGCAGGGGATGCCGGGAGGTCAGGGCGACGACGCGGGTCTTGATGCGGGCGATCGCGGCGGCTTCATCCGGGGTGCCGATGGCGGTGAGGACGGCGTCGATGCAGGCCGCGATCTCCTCCATGTCTGCTTCGAGGAAACCGCGCGTGGTGACGGCCGGGGTGCCGAGGCGGATGCCGGAAGCCTGGAAGGGTGAGCGCGTCTCGAACGGGACGGTGTTCTTGTTGCAGGTGATGCTGGCGCGATCGAGGGTTTCCTGGGCGACCTTGGCGGTGAGCTCGGGGAGCTTGGGCCGCAGGTCGACGAGCATGAGATGGTTGTCGGTGCCGCCGGAGACGATCTTGTAACCGCGTTTCACCATGGCGGCGGCGAGGGCGCGGGCGTTCTTCACGATCTGCTGCGAATACGTTTTGAACTCCGGCTTGAGCACCTCGCCGAAACACACGGCCTTGGCGGCGATGACGTGCATGAGCGGGCCACCCTGGGTGCCGGGGAACACGGCGGAGTCGAGGGCCTTGGCGTGCGCGGCGCGGCAAAGGATGAGGCCGCCGCGCGGGCCGCGCAGGGTCTTGTGCGTGGTGGTGGTGACGAAGTCCGCATGCGTCACCGGCGAAGGATGCACCCCCGCGGCGACGAGACCGGCGATGTGCGCGATGTCGGCGAAAAGCAGGGCGTTCACGCTGCGGGCGATCTCACCCATGCGGGCGAAGTCGATGACGCGCGAATAGGCGCTGGCGCCGACGGTGATCATCTTGGGCTGCTCGCGCTGGGCGACGGCGGCGAGTTCGTCGTAGTCGATGAGGCCGTTGTCCTCGCGGACGCCGTATTGGCAGAATTTGTAGAGCTTGCCGGAGAAGTTGGCGGGATTGCCGTGGGTGAGGTGGCCGCCGTGGCTCAGATTCATCCCGAGGAGCTTGTCGCCGGGCTGCAGGACCGAGGCGTAGACAGCGGTGTTGGCCTGGGCGCCGGAGTGCGGCTGCACATTGGCGTGGTCGGAGCCGAAGATCTGCTTGGCGCGCTCGATGGCGAGGGTCTCGATCTGGTCGACGAACTCACAGCCGCCATACCAGCGCTTCCCCGGGTAACCCTCGGCGTATTTGTTGGTGAGCACGCTGCCCTGTGCCTCGAGCACGGCGGGGTAGGTGAAATTCTCCGAGGCGATGAGCTCGATGTGGCTCTGCTGGCGCGCGAGCTCGGCGGCAATCGCGGCGTAGACGGCAGGATCGAGTTGTTGGAGCGGGGTGGCGTTGAGCATGGTGGAATTTTCGAATTTGGATTTTCGAATTTCGATTGCAAGCCAAGCGACCAAGCGGCGGAGGTTAAGTTTGTCTTAACCCTGCCGGCCCGGCGTCCGACAAACGGCTCTTGGCTGCGAACAATCGAAAATCGAAAATTGAAATTCGAAAATCACGGAAGGCGTAATTTGAGCGCCGCGAGCAGCGAGGGCAGGGCCTCGACCATTTCGTCGCGGACGGTTTCGTAAACCCGCAGCGGGCCGCCGTAGGGATCGCCGATTTCCTTGTCGGCGTTGCCCGGCATGAACTCGCGGAAAAGCAGGAGGTGTTTCGGCGCGGGATCGGCCTGCTCCCGGATTATCGTGCGGTGCGACTCGGTCATGCAGATCACGGCAAACGCCTCGTCGAGCATCGCCTGCGTCAGCGGCCGGCTGACATGGCGGGAGATGTCGATGCCCGCCTTGCGGAGCGCGAGCACCGAGTTCTGGGAGACCTTCTCGCCGGTCCGCGCGGAAACGCCGGCGGAGACGATGCGAAGCGAGTGCAAGGGCTCGGGCTGGGCGGCAAAGGCATGTTGCAACAATCCGGCGGCCATCGGACTGCGACAAATGTTGGCCGTGCAAACGACAAGAACAGTGGCGGGCGCGGGCATCAGTGACCGATTAACGGATAGGATTTCCGGGGAAACGCAAAACGGGATTAGCAGGTTCAGAGGTGACGAAGCGCCAGCAGCGTGCGGTGCAGGTGCACCGCGCGGAGCAGCACGTAGTCGATGACGGGCGGGGGCGCCGCCGGCGCGGACGGCGCGGCGGAGGCCGAATCGGAGGGGTCGGAATCGTCTTCGTCGGCAGCGGGGCCCGTCCGCTCCTGGGCGATCGACGCCTCGTCATGGCGGGCCTTCACCAGCGGATCGGTCAGCAGCGTGGCCAAGGCCGTGCCATGTTCCAGCGCCTCATAGGCGGCGCGATCCGCGCGGTCGGAAGTCTTCACGACGATGTCGGTTTCCAGCCGCGAAGACCGGGGGCCCAGCGTGACCAGGCCGGGGCCGGGCTCGTGGGCGGCGAAGTAGGCGAGCGCGGACGGGGCGGTGTCGGCGTTGATGAGCACGAAGACCGGCGTGGCGACCGTGGCATGGAGCTTGAGCCACGCGCCGAACGCAGTGGCGGCGTTGTCGTCGCCGTGGGCAAAACGCAGGTCCAACACCAGTGCGCCGCGGGGGGGCGCAGTCGGCAGGTCGGCGGGCAGGGCGTGGACGCGGCAATACGCGAGTCCCTGGCCCAGGTCTTTTTCGAGGCGGTCAGGCGCGGCCACAGCCACGGCGGGGACGAGAACGACGAGGAGGGCGAGGAAGTATGGTTTCATCGGCGGTTAAGCTGGCGGGCGCCGATGTCTCGGCGGAAATATTTGCTGGCGCACTGGACGGCATCGCATGCGGCGTAGGCGCGGGCGGCGGCCTCGGGCAGGGTGGGCGCGAGCGCGGTGACGCCGAGCACGCGGCCCCCGTTGGTCACGACCTGGCCGGCGGCGTTCGTGGTCGTGCCGGCGTGATAGATGAACGTCGCGGGTGGAAGTTGCGCGGGGAAGGTGATGACGTCGCCCTTGGGAAATTTTTCGGGATAACCCTTCGCGGCGACGACGACGCAAAGCGCGAAGTCGGGGCGGACTTTCAGTCGGAAACCCGCGAGCTCGCGGCGCGCGGCGCGCCAGAGCAACTCGAACAAGTCGCAATCGAGCCGCGGCAGCACCACCTGCGTCTCGGGATCGCCGAAGCGGGCGTTGTATTCGATGACACTCGGGCCGGTCGGCGTGAGCATGACGCCGACGAAGAGCGTGCCCCGGAAATCCATGCCCTCGTCGGCGATGGCGTTCACGGAAGGCCGGACGATTTCGCGGTCGATGCGCTCGAGCAGCGCGGGCGTCACGACCTCGGCGGGCGAGTAGGTGCCCATGCCGCCGGTGTTGGGACCGGTGTCGCCGTCGCCGATACGTTTGTGGTCCTGCGACGTCGGCAGGATGACGTAATCGCGGCCGGAAACGACGACGAGGATCGAGGTTTCCTCCCCGAAAAGGCAGTCCTCGATCAGAATCCGACTGCTGCTGGCGCCGAACTTGCCGCCGAGCATGTCGCGTACGGCGGCCTCGGCTTCGGCGAGCGTGGCGGCGACCACGACGCCTTTGCCGGCGGCCAGACCGTCGGCCTTGATCACGATCGGAATCGGCCGCGTGCGCAGGTAGGCGAGAGCCGGCTCGACCTCGCGAAAGAAACCGGCGGCGGCGGTGGGAATCCGATATTTGAGCAGCAGTTCCTTAGTGAAGATCTTGGACGATTCGAGGCGGGCGCCATCGGCCTTGGGGCCATAGGCGGGGATACCGACCTTGGTCAGTTCATCCACGAGGCCGAGTGAAAGCGGCACCTCGGGTCCCACTACGACGAACCCTACCTGCTCGCGTTTCGCCAGCGCCACCAAGCCCGCGATGTCCTCAACGGGAACCGGGAAGCACGTTGCGTCCTGGGCGATGCCGGCATTGCCCGGCGCGCAGACGACGCGGGGCTTCGCCGGCGAGGCGAGGAGCAGACGGACGAGCGTGTGCTCGCGTCCGCCGGCACCGACGACGAGGACGGAGGATGGCAAAGGCATCGGAATAGGGTGATGGGTTATCGGTGATAGGTCATGGGTGGAAAGCCTTTTTGCCTTCGCCTATGACCAATTACCCCTGACCCATGACCCGTCTCAGAGCACCTGCAGCTTCTTGCGGTAGAACGCCACAACCTCGGCGGGGTCGTCGGTGAAGAGGATGTAGTCGGCCATCCACGCCGGGGCGCGGTTGGTGCGGATCATTTCCCTGACCTGCTTGCGGAGGTCACCCCAGAAGCGCGCGTTGAAGAACACGTAGGGCACGCGGGGACGGATGCCGAGCTTGAGGTTGCACATTTCGATGCCGATTTCCTCGAGCGTGCCGACGCCGCCGACGTTGAAAATGCAAAAATCCGCCGCCTCGAACCATTTCTGGCGGAAGTGCCGGGACGATTCCTGGAAGGTGTTGAAGAAATCCACGCCGAACTCCGGCGGTTGGGCCTCGAGTTCGAGGAAGCACGCGCCCGTGAGCGCGCCCTGGCCGCGGGCCTGGTCGGTGGCGAGGCGCATGACGCCGCCGCCGCCGCCGGTGAGCACGCCGACGTTGGGGCCGATGAAGCCGGTGAGCTGCTCGACGAGGCCGGTGATGCGCGCCGTGTCGGCCTCGTCAATGCCCACCGCGGAGCCGTAGAACGCGAGGATGGTGGTTTCCTGGAACTTGCGCGCGAGTTCCTCCCGCACGAAGAAGCCGTGGTCCTTCTTGTAGGTGTGCAGGTAGAGATCCTTGGTGATGTCGTCGTGCCAGTAAACCTGCACGCCGATGGCGTTGTAGGTGTCGAGCCGGGCGTGGGCGTTGCTGGAAAGGAAGTAGCCGTGGGTGCGTGACGCCTTGCGGAAGATGATGCGCCGGAGCTTCACGTCGCCGATGCGGGTCAGGAGCTCGATGTGCTCGAGCAGGTCCGGAAAGTAGTCCACGACGAGCGTGTCGGCGTCGGGCGGCGCGTCGTCCAGGGCTTGAATCATGGTGCGGCTGCCGATCGGGCAGGCGTCACCGTCGAGGAATTTCTTGAGGTCCTCGTTGGCGCGGACGAGCACGCTGCGGTTTTCCATCGTGCCGCTCTGGCCGCGGACGCTGATCTTGGTCCGGGGGCGGGCCTCGGCGTTGTGGACCGGCGGATTGGTGTCGAGGCACTTGTAGAGATTGCTCGACGTGGCGAGCAGCCGGACGCGCTTCTTGGTGAGGGTCTTGACCTCGGGATTCGTGAACGGCGGGGCGCGGAAAATGTCGACCGACACCATCGGGTTCACCACGGGTTGGTCGCCGGTATTGTAGATCTCGAGCATGACATTCGTGCCGAACGTCTTGATGGGGTCGAGGAGGACGGCGCTGGTGTGGAGGCCGAAGTTGCCCTCGCCCTGGTTGAGCACGACGAAATGCTCCTTCAGATACATGGAGCAGCTGGTGAGGATGCCGGCCCGCGGCGCGATGGTGAGCGGGGAGGCGTCGTGGCGGACCTGCACCTTGTCGAGGAAGCTGCGGCCGGCATTGCCGCTGACGATGTGCTCGAAGTTGAGGCGGGAAAGTTTGGTGGAGAGCGTGTAGCTGACCTGGTGCGGCGTGAGGAAAACCCGGCCGCGGCTGTCGATGCTGATCGTGTTGGGCAGCTTGAGGTCGTTGTGCTTGATGGCGTCCCAGATCTCGCCGGAGGAGAGCTTCGCGGCGGCGGGGGCGTGAAAGAGCCGCCCGACGGGGGTGCCGGGGCGGAGGAGCTTCTTCCAGTACGGGGAATCGGGGAAGCTGCCGTCAAAGATGAACGCGTCCGCGTCCAGGACCAGGCGGTTGCCGTCGGCCCGGACCGGACCATGGGTCAGCATTTCTATCCCAATGCGGGCGAGGGAGCTGCGTTCGGTGAAGTGAAGTTCGCCGAGGATGGGCTTGAGGTAATCGAGCTCCGCGGGATGGCGCAGCCAGAAGGCCAGGGTCAGGGCGACCGTGCGCTCGTCCTTGTTCTTCACAGTGAGGATTTGCCCATCGTGGCTCGTCCAAAATTGATCGGGGTTCATAGGGAAAGGGGTCAGGATATGTCGGGTTGGCGTCGCAGACACAAGCGGGGAGTAATTGGTTGCCTTTCCCCGTGGCGGCTGGCACATGAAAAACTTTACGGCACAAAGTCCGGCCAATTCGTTCCATATCGCTTCGACCCCACGTTCTTATTCATGAAACTCCCATCCTCTGTCATGACCTGCCTCCTGGCGCTCGGCCTTACGGCCACGCTCCGGGCCCAGGACATCAAGCTCAACATCCCCGGCGGGGCCACTCCGCCGGCGTCCGCGCCCGCCGCGGCTCCTGCAACGGCGGCCCCCGCCGCGCCGGCCCCGGTGTTCACCGAGGCCCAACTCCTTGAGGAGTATGGCTGGTTCATCGGCAAGCGCGTCGGCTTGAGCGACCTCAATTTTTCCCAGGAGCAAATCGAGGCGGTGTTGAAGGGCGTCACGGCTGCTTCATACGGCAAGCCCTCGCCCCACGAGCTCGAAAAGATCGGCCCGAAGATGGATGAGTTCATCAAGGCCAAGCAGGCAGAATACATGTCCAAGCTGAAGGCGAAGAGCCTCGCGGATGCCGCCGTCCTCCTGACCGAGGTCAAGAAGAAGAAGGGCGTGACCGTGCTGCCGGACGGCCTGTGCTACGAGATTTTCGCCCAAGGCGAGGGTCCGGGCCCGAAGCCCACGGACACCGTGACGGCGCATTACGTCGGCGCACTCGTCGACGGCACGGTGTTTGACAGCTCCGTGTCCCGCCAGGAACCCATCGCGCTGCCGCTTTCCCAGATGATCCCGGGCTGGGTCGAGGGCCTGCAGAAGATCGGCAAGGGCGGCAAGATCCGCCTCTACATTCCGCCGGACCTCGCCTTTGGCGATGACACGCGTCCCGGCATCCCGCCCGGTTCGACCCTGGTCTTCGACGTCGAAATCCTCGACATCAAGCCCACGCCGCCCGCCCCCCCGGCCGCTGCTGACACGTCGACCCCGCCGCCGCCCGACGCCCCCGCGGCTCAGCCCGGCAAATAAGTTCTTCGAACTTCACCGAGCCCCCGGTTTTTTCGCCGGGGGCTTTTTCTTGCCCGTTTTTGTCGCGGGCTTCCCGCCGACCACGGTTCGCAGATCGGCCAGGAAGGCCGCCACGTCCTGCTCGGTGGTGTCCCAAGCGCACATCAGCCGGTAGCCGTGGGCCCCCGTGAAATCATAGAAATGCCAGCCGCGGGCGGCGAGGGCCGTCGCGACCTTGGGCGGCATTTGGACGAACACGCCGTTTGCCTCGGGCTCCATGATGAGCCGCAGCATCGGCAGCGTCCGGATGGTCGTCGCGAGCTGCCGGGCGCGGGCGTTGGCGTTGGCGCCATTCCGCAGCCAGGTGCCGTCGCGGAGGAGCGCGATCCACTGCGCGGCGGCAAAGCGCATCTTTGAGTCGAGCTGGCCGGCCTGCTTGACGCGGTAGGCAAAATCGCGGCCGAGCGTGCGGTTGAAAAACACCACGGCGACCGACGAGCTCAGGCCGTTTTTCGTGCCCCCGAAGCAAAGCACATCCACGCCCGCGCGCCAGGTGCAGTCGGCGGGTGTGAAGCCGCGTTCGGCGAGGGCCGCCGCGGCGTTGGCGAAACGCGCGCCGTCCATGTGCACCGCCATGCCGTTGGCGTGGGCCAGCGCGGCGAGGGCGCGCACCTCGCCGGGCGTGTAGACGGTGCTCCATTCCGTGGACTGTGTGAGCGAGAGCGCGCCGGGCTTTTGAAAATGGACGCCCCGCTCGCGGCGGAGGACGGGAGCGATGTCCGCGGGCCAGAGCTTGCCGTGCGCTCCCGCGAGCGTGACGATTTTGGACCCGCCGGTGAAGAATTCCGGGGCGCCGCATTCGTCCGTGTCCACGTGCGCCTGCTGGTGGCAGATGATGCTTTGGTGGCTGCGGCAGAGCTGGGCGACGGCGAGCGCGTTGGCGGCGGTGCCGTTGAAGACGAGGTGAACCTCACACTCGGTCCCGAAGAGCTTTCCGAAGCAGCGATTCAGCTCGGTGCTCCACGCGTCGGCGCCGTAACTTTCCACGCGGCCGGTGTTGGCGGCGGCGAGCGCGGCCCAGGCTTCCGGGCAGATGCCGGCGGTGTTGTCGCTGGCGAACGTGAAGTCGGCGCGCGGCGCCGCGGTGATTTTCGTGTTTGGCAAGGCGGGGCAGGAGCCGTTTCGTGACAGCGCACGCGATGAATGCCGCAGACGTCAATCTCTACCTCGTCGGTTTCATGGGCACGGGCAAGACCACCGTGGGGCGCGCCGTGGCCCAGCGGCTGGGTTTTGCGCTGGTGGACAGCGACCACGAGATCGAGCGGCTGTGCGTCAAGAGCATCTCCGAGATCTTTGCGAGCGAGGGCGAGGCGGTGTTTCGCGCGCACGAAAAGACGTTTGTGACGAGCGGGCACCCGGCGATA
>Ga0316231_1004058_pt1 | contig 12390 bp, 11 predicted proteins | sample TBH18027metaG_FD_206002 | JGI IMG/M metagenome (GOLD analysis project Ga0316231, IMG submission 206002) | Freshwater microbial communities from Trout Bog Lake, Wisconsin, USA - TBH18027 | ecosystem: Environmental > Aquatic > Freshwater > Lake > Hypolimnion/Profundal zone | place: USA: Wisconsin...
ACGCAATTTGAAACATCAATGGTGCCAAGAATGGGGTTGCGCCAATTAATACTCTTGTGAAGGACCCCGAAAAGAATGTAATGCCAAAGGTCGGTACTTTTAGCACCGAGAAATCTAATAATGGATGAGGGTGTTTTTTTGCATGAAACCAAGATGTAACCCCGCAAGCTATTCCTAGGGCGCTATAGCCTACGGCTGATTTGCTAAAGCCTTCGCTGCCAATCGATTCAACCCCAATGATTGTGAAGGCTAGCGCGCTGCCAATAATGAGAAATCCAATGTAATCGAGCGGACGTTTTTCTATTTGGTGATCATTTGAAACATATTTTCTGATTAGTCCAATGCCCAGCAATCCCAGAGGCACATTCAGAATAAAGATCCAGTGCCATGAAAAGTAAGTTGTCAAGAATCCACCCAGTGGGGGTCCAATTACAGGCGCAACCAAACCAGGCCAGGTTATTAAAGCGATTGTTTTCACTAATTCCGATTTTGAGGTTGTTCTTAAAACAATTAGTCGCCCAACAGGGACCATCATTGCTCCACCAATGCCCTGAAGAATGCGAGCGAGCATAAATTGATTTACTGTTTGACTAAGGGCGCAAAGTACCGAGGCAAAAGTAAAGATACCAACAGCAGAGCCAAATACTGTTTGAGATCCCAGGCGGTCTGAGAGCCATCCGCTTATAGGAATGAAGACTGCTAGCGTAATTAAGTAGGCTGTAATGCCGACGCTCATATCAACGGCATTTACCCCCAATGTTTGAGCCATCTGGGGTAGCGCAGTAGTGATCACTGTGCCATCTAGATTTTCCATAAAGAAAGCTGTAGCTACTATTAATGGAACGATATTGGAGTGTGCAAAGGATTTGTTCATCTAACTTCTCAAAAGTTGATATTTTTATAACGTTAAATAAAGAGTCCTTGCCCAATAAACTCACTTTCCTTAGCGCCGGGAGGGCAGGCAAATAAACCACTGCCCACATGGGTAGTAAATTGATTGAGCATATCAATCTGGGCCATCTTGGCAAAAATTCGAGTAAACCCAAGAGTTGGATCTTTCTGGTAGCACTGAAATAGAAGGCCTGCATCAAAGGTAGTCACTTGTCGCCATGGGGGCCAACGTTCAGCTACTTTAACAACCCCATTATTGTAGGAAAATGCCCTCCTTAGGATCTGTGCACCACCATTGTTTTCTGGTGCGGATAAAGCAGCATGCGAGTTTTCGTTGATAATTGGATTGCCATCCTTGTCTTCTCGATCTAGCCCTAAGGGGTCAAATTCCTTCTTCTTTCCAATTGGCGCCCCAGATGCTTTATGTCTACCAATCGTTTCCTCTTGGAATGAGAGCTTCATTTCATCCCAATGCTCAATAGAAATTCGGATAGGGCGAATTACCATGTAACTACCATTTTGAAGCCACTTTGGACCTTCGCTGCCTACCCAAACAAATTGATCTAAAGCTTTCTGATCTTTTCCTGAGATATTGATGGTCCCATCTTTAAAGCCCATTTGATTTCGTGGGGTTTGGTTGGGGGCAAAGTCGCCACTAAAACCCATCTGAGCCCAGCGCATAACGGCAATGCCATTAGCGAGTTTTGCTAGGCGTCTGGCGGCATACTCGACCACTTGGGGGTCATAAGCACATGCTTGTATTGAAAGATCGCCCCCGCATTTTTCAGGCAGAAGTTGATCGCCTGCAAACCGAGGTAAAGCTTTGAGAGCCTCTGGACGTTGGGCGGCCAGGCCAAATCTATCGACACCATCCTTTTCAAAAAGTGTGGGGCCAAATCCAAAGGTAAGAGTTAGCCCGCTACTCGATAATCCAACAGATTCTCCGGGAGTATTTGGAGGTAGATCAGGGTTTGCCTTTAAATCAAATCGTTCTGAGCCGCTCATCATTTGTGCGCTAGCTTGTGTCCAAAGCTTGAGTAGCTCAATAAGATCCTCACGATTTTTCGAGATCACATCAAAAGCGATGAAATATGTATTTGTCTGTTGGGGTGTAGTAATCCCTGGTTGATGTTTTCCATAGAATGGTTCTGCTGGCCTTTTGGGTCTGCAATCAGCTGCCTGTGCATTTGAGGTGAGTGGTAATGCAATTGCTGAAATTGCCGCTCCCTTCAGGAAAGATCGGCGTCCTTGGGGTTTGGGCTTATTCATGGCTTGGCGATCCTTAAAGAGTTGATATCGTCTTCTACGTAATAAAAACTTCTCCCATCGGGAGCTAGAGTAAGCCCAAAAAGATTTCCATTGCCTGGTGGTGATTGCGCTTGATTAGCATTGAGCCAATGGGCGTAAATTTGTTTTTTTTCTATTGGGTCTATTTCAACGGCTTGACCATTTTTGCCATTGGCAACAATTAAATGACCCTCTGGGGTGACAATCATTGCCAGTGGCCAAGCCAATAAGCCCTCTTGGGTCACCAATTCCCCTTTGTGGGCGCTATCAGTTCTTGTGCTTGCATGTGCAATTGCTGTAATTTGATTATCTAATCCATCGGTGACATAGAGGGTATCGTCCGCACCTAATGCTAGGCCAGTTGGCCCTAGTAGGAAATTTGCAAGGTCAGCACGACTAGAGAAGCCGTTTCCAATAACTGTTTGGTCTTTGATAACTGGTGGCTTTCCATTTGGTATAGCGAGTTCTAAACGCAATACTGTTGCTTTATTGACGATGACTGGATACCCTGTTTTTGGGTCAATCACATCAGGGCTTGGTAAATCAAAGCCTGCCATACTTATAAATAAAGTAGCACTATCTCCACGATCAATAGTAGCCATATTTCCCCAAGGCCCGTTTATAGTGGGGCCTTTCCAGGTAGATACGTGTTTGCCATTGGAATCAAAGACTAAAATACAACCATCCCCTTTGGTTCTGGTGGTTCCATCAGTACTTGGAGTGCTGCCCACGATCACCCAACCAGTTTTTAGCATGGTCATAGCCGTCGTAAGTCCAACGCCCCCAGGGCATTCTTTTAATTTTTGCGGAACTGCCGCAAATAATTTGGTTTCTTTGGTGCTGGGCCGATAGCGAATAATTGTTGTACCGGTGCCTTGAAGATTTGAAATGTTATTAAAGTTATCAACCAGCACATCATCTTTCTCAATTTCACCGATAGAAACAGGTGCCACAATTACTGCATAGGGGTTCACGTCACCATTTTCAGGGGTTGTTGGGGTTAAAAATTGGTGCCGTTTAATAGTCTCTAACATTCCTTTTGGTTCTGCATGAGCAGAATTTAGAAGCATTAAAAAAATGCCAAAAGATAATGTTAGGAAAATTAATAGACTTTGGAGTGGTAGCTTAATTACTTGATACTTAGATATTGTTAAAGCGGGTTTCATAGTCAATTTATTGGTAGTTTGGTAATTGGGTGCCATTAGAAAGAGATGTTGGTTCGGATGCCTAGAATCAGCTCGTTCTTAATTTTTGAATTAGGAATATTAGGATTGGCTAATCCAGCACCAGGATTCATCGCGTATTGAATATCTGGCTGAATCTGAATCCACGGCATCCATTGATACTGATAAGTTAACTCCACAAAAGTTTCGCTATTGCGAATGGGTATAAAAGTATTGGTGAAGTTGGCGGTATTTTGATCGAGCTGCGCTACTTGATTGCTGACATGGGCATAACCAACACCTAAACCCAGGGTGTCAGCCGGGCGATTTTTAAATGGGCTATGCATCACAGCACCGAAGTTTGCACTAAAGTCTATTAAGTTATAGGCTTTCAGTGGAGTTCCCATGATGCGACCAAACAATCCCACTGTTCTGTTAGGGTCTTTATCGTCTCGCCAAATAAGTTGGTCAGCCACAGCATACCAAGCATAGTTACCTTGATGCTGCAGCGGGTTGCCATTGCTATTGGGATCCGCCAAAGATAGCCCATTGGTATCTACTGCCATATTCGAAAAATTATTGGTGTTATACCAAGCGCCAATTTTATAGGTATACCCTAGCGATTTGTTTTGTCCAGGCTCAACCATGCTTCCCAGTGTGGGATAGGAAAACTGGGCTTCGGCGATGTAAAGCTGCCCGCCGTTAGTGGGAAAGCTGATTCCATAGCGGTTTTGGAGTTGCGGATCGCTCCCGTTATTATTTTTAACTGGGTCGCCATTAAATGCGCCGACCAATAAGTTAAAGCCATTTACAGGCCTAGCATTAAAACGAATCCCTAGCGCTGACAAGGGATAGGCGGGGCCGCCGGAGGGCATGTTGGCCGAAGGAAGCATGGGCCAACCAAACATCGTATTAATGAAATATAGGGCGTTTGTGCTGACCATAAACTCCTGATCTAAGCTTTGCTGTCCTATGCGCACGCTCAGGCGATCTTCATCTAAGAACTTTTGGTCATACCAAATCTCCCAAAGTCGGGTGGCTTGATCGCCCACAATGCCACTCGCAGTCTGTAATGTGTATAGGTTTTGAGCACTTAGGTTATTACCATGGAGATTGAGAACGCTGATATTAGCCAAACCCCCATAATGACCAAAGGCGCGATTTGTGTCCATTTGTGCCACGATTTGTGTAAGACCATCATATGCAGCGCTTTGTTTTACACCGCCACTAACATTACCCATGTATTCGCTGGTTTCTAAAACAGCCAAGGAAATTCCATATTTGCTAAGGTCAGTACGAAGGCCCCACATATCCCCTAGTAGGGCGCTACTTCTATTGATGCCATCAGTAAACCCCCAAAATCCTTTGCTAGAAGCGTAGTTATCGTCATTCATGGCGGCAATGTTGACTGGCGGTGGCGCTGCATTGGCTTTCAAAGGGATGCCCGCACTAGTAAGGGCAATAAAAAGACTGCCCAAAAACATTAGGCGGCTGGTTGAGTTCATTAAATACCAAAATTGTTAACTGAGAATGGTTATCATCTTATCAGATAATTAATAATGATTCTCATTTACAATATTACTCAAAACCTTGCTCATAAGTAGGGTTAATGTGCTCAAATAAGAAAGGCAATCGTGATGAAAAAGGACAAAAAATGAGCAATAAATTAGCGATAGACGCATTAAATAAGATCATGGAGTTGGAGTTGGCTGGGGTGGTGAAATACACACATTACTCATTAATGGTTTATGGTTATAACCGCATTCCGATTGTTTCTTGGCTAAAAGGCAATGCTGATGAGAGTCTTGCTCATGCTCACAAGGCTGGTGAGTTGGTAACTTTGCTAGGTGGTCATCCTTCTCTCAAAATTGGATCTTTGCTAGAGACTGAAAAGCACGATATCGGTGATATTTTGCGTGAAAGTCTTGCCCATGAAAAAGTGGCATTAACTGCTTACTATGACTTGCTGAAAGTAGCCGAGGAAATTCATTCCGTATTGTTGGAAGAATACGCAAGAGAAATGATTGTCCAAGAAGAACTTCACTTAGATGAAGTTAATAAGATGCTTCGCAAGCCGGGTGAGTTAGAGCCATTTAAGCAATAAGCCTGACGAATAAAGAAAAACCCCAGCATGCTGGGGTTTTTTAATGGCTGCAATGTATTTTAGGGCTTAGGCAAAAACTGCAAGGTGAAGTTTGCACTGACAACGTCACTAATAGAGGGAAGTCCTGCAATATTTTTTAGGGCCTCGATACCAGAGTCCATCCCATAGTTGCTGGCGCTCACTAAAATTGGTTGGGTAGTAGTTACCCATAAACCTTGTTTTTCTGAAAATACTTTAATAGATATTTTTTGAATTTGTTTTGCACCATGAAGTTCAAGTAAGCCATCAATGGTCGCTTCAGCCACACCATTTTTCTTGGCTGCCTGGATTAAGCCATCAGGTAGTTGTCCAGTAAAGCGAGCATTTTTTGGATATTTGGCAATTTCAAACAACATCGATTGCATACGCTCATCCCGAATCGGGATGCCTGTATCAACGCTTGTCAGATCAATCATGACATCAATGGCTCCATTATTGCTAACGCCCCCACTAAGTTTGGTGAACTTTTGCACTTCACTTTTGGATATAGCTTTAGTCGTGACGAAAGTAAAAATGGCATTTTGCGGATTCAAAGCCCAATCTGCATGGGCTTGCGTCACAAACAGACTGCAAAGTGTCGTGGTAGCAATGATTAGATAGGATTTAATTTTCATAATTTTTCGATGATTAATTGAAGATTCTTTTATCAAAGGGTTGAATGACGCAAGTAAAAGATCAGCCTCAATATCTTTACTTTTGGCATTTAACTCGCTTTGAGCAAATTCATTGGGTTAGTGTTACATTCAAAACAATTGTTCTGGTTCAAATATTAACGCTCTTTGATAAGCGGCGCATTTGGACAAAATCTATTTAAGTTAAATATCTCACTAGGCTATAAGCACCTATGGATCAAGAAACCTTTCAATTATCCCTTTTACAAAAAGGGTTACCTGAACCGATTGTGATCGAGCGTGGCCCTGGGCAAATTGGTGAGCATACCCATACCTTTGAAGCCAATGCGCTGATTTTAGAGGGCAGCATTACTTTAACGATAGGAAATGAATCTACCCAATACAACGTTGGAGATGTGTTTCATTTAATGCCACAGGTGAAGCACTCTGAAAGTTATGGACCAAATGGTGTGAAGTATTTAGTCAGCCGTAAAGAAGCGCAAAATTAAAAAGATAATGAAAAGGGTGGAGAAATGAAGGGTTTAAAAAGCGGTATTTTTCTTGCTGCACTAGCGCTGTCATCCGGAAGCTTTGCGGAAGAGGTGGTGACTGCAGATCAGGTGGTTGGCGCTATTGAAAAGCAATTTGGCACGACGCCGGGTCAAAGGCGCAATCATATTAATGGCGTTTGTGTGGCTGGGTCCTTTACTGGGGATCAATCCATTCAAGCGTATACGACTTCACCATTGTTTTCAGGTAAGTCTATTGCCGTCATTGGTAGATTCTCATTGGCTGGTGGCAGTTTAAAAATTCCGGATACCGCAAGAAACCCTAGGGGAATGGCGCTGGAGTTTGAGCTTCCTCAAAGAAAAGTGCAGCATTTCACCATGCTCAATGTGCCCGTGTTTGGCGCTGCTACCCCGCAGTCCTTTTATGATGGAGTAGTAGCCAATACACCAGATCCGGCCACTGGCAAGCCAGATCCTGAAAAGCAAGCAGCATTTAAGGCTAGTCATCCTGATGCGCAAGCGCTGGGAGAGTACCTGGCTAAAAATAATCCAGTAACTAGTTACGCTAATAGTGATTTTTATAGTATCCATACCTTCAAGTTCATTAATAAGGCAGGTAAAACTACCTTAGTGAAATGGCGTTTTGTACCTCAAGATGGTGTTAAGCGCTTGAGCGATGAAGAGTTGAAAACTGCGCCAGCGAGATTTTTAGATGATGAGATCATGGCTAGAACAAAGGCTGGTCCTGTTCGTTGGGATATGATTTTGACAATTGGCGAGCCTACCGATGAGCAAACAAATCCAACGGTTTATTGGCCGACTGAACGTAAACAAATCAAAGCAGGCGTTCTAACACTAACTTCCGCTAGTCCACAGCAGGGTGGGGCATGTGAGAAGATTAATTTTGATCCCTTAGTCATGGCCCAAGGAATCGCACCCACCAATGACCCAGTCCTGTTATTTAGATCCCCAGCGTATGCCGATTCTTATGCTAAGAGGTTGACTGGCAGATAAAATAATAAATAAAGGGGGAATCCCCCTTTATTTAACTATTATCTAAATCAAGTTAAATGCTTTCGCAATCTAAGAACTAAATTCGGACAAATATAAATTTTGTGGATTTCGAAAAAGGAATATTGTGATTTACCCATGCTCTCTATAGGCTATAAATTCACCATTTCCGATTGGAACAAGACTGGTAGAAAAGTCTTTATCGGCTTTTAAGGCATTCATTAGTGGCTGCATTTCTGCTGCGTGTGAAGTGGCGTTATCAACTACCAGAAGACCGCCGACTCTCAAAACCCTTTTTAATTCTCCAAGCCAGCCCACATACTCACTGCGCTCAGAATCTAGAAAAATGAGATCAAACTGCTTGTCTTGAAATTTAGTCAGCTCTAATCCTGCATCATTATTGAGTAAGGTAATGTAGGTATTAAGGTCTGCTTGAATAAAATTAGCTAGGGCAAGATTTGCCTTGTAATCAGCAAATTCAATAGTGGTGACATGGCCGTTGTTGGTTTTGGCTGCATCAGCCAGCCAAATAGTAGAGTACCCGTTAGAGGTTCCAATCTCTAGAATATCTTTTGCCTTACTTGATTTAATGAGGATGGAAAGTAGCTCACCCGTATCGCGAGTGATATTGAGCATCCTTTTTGGGCGCTCTTGATAGGTTGCATCATTATCAGTGCCAAATGACTCCAGCTTTGATAGTAGATCCTGCAGTTTTGAGTCCACGACTAGCCTCTCAAAAATATGAATATTGTCATTTTAGGCCATTCGATTGGGTGTTTCGAGGCATAAATGAGCTCTTTAATGATTGATTCGAAAGACTTGTGATGTCGGTTAACCCAACAAACGCTACAAGTGTCCGGAAACACGACACCTTCGAGACACGTATTTCATCCGACGCCTGAGATTTCCATATCATTGAGCTGCATAAGGCACTCGATTCCCTCATCACTACTTTTGATTGCTGTCTGATTGGAATATGCAGCTAAGATTAATATTATTAATTAAATACTGAGTGAAGCCTAAAAAATTATAAGTAGTGCTGTTAAGATTAATTTCAAAATTGTTTCTAAATAAATCAATTTGCTGTAAACAACAAAAGATAGAAATTGGGTAGATATATGAAAAAGTTAATTTTATTTGCAATGTTTTTCATTTCGGTGATTGCTTCAGCCATAGCCGATACTAATCCCAAAAATATCATTATTTTGTTTGCAGATGGTACAACGATTAGTCAGTATGAATTTGGGCGCTATTCAAGTTCACTGTTGCGGCATCAACCTTTTGCAATTACTGATGCCGTGATGGCCAGGGGTCAATATCAGCAGATGAAAACTGAATCAGCCAATTATTTTGTTACCGATTCTGCAGCGGCTGCATCTGCCATGTCTACTGGTTACAAGGTAGACAATGGAGCCATCTCTGTTACTCCTGAAAATCAATCTCCGCCAACCCTGATGAAATTAGCTAAAGATAGCGGCAAGAAAATTGGATTACTGAGTACTGCCCCCATTTATGATGCAAGTCCAGCAGCATTTAGTGTGCATGCTAAATCAAGGCAAGACAGCGAAGTAATTGTGAGCCAGTATTTAGAGCTCTTGCCAGATGTAATAATGGGTGGTGGTTCTAATTATTTTTTACCGAACTCAATAGCCGGTGGAAAACGTCAAGATGGCAAGAATGTGATCGAAGCCCTTCAAGCAAAAGGCTATCAATACATTAATACTCCCGAGCAATTACAAAACATTAATTCCTCCAAGCTTCTAGGTCTATTTGCTGATGAAGACCTTGACTATGAAATTGATCGTAATCAACAGGAAACGCCTAGCTTTTCACTGATGGTAAAAACTGCACTCAAGGCGCTTAATAAAGATTCTCAAAAAAATCAAAACAAGGGCTTTGTATTATTTGCTGAAAATGAGAACACAGATTCAGCGGGTCACAATAATGATGCTGCGGCCCTGATGCGTGACCTATGGGCTTTTGATGATGCTGTAAAAGTTGCGCTGGAGTTTCAAAAGCAAAACCCAGATACATTAGTAATCGTTACGGGAGATCATGAGACTGGAGGTTTTTCCCCCACCTACGGCCGTAAAAATTTAAGTCCATCAGGAAAGGCAAACTATTTAAATGTCGGGCTAGAGCAGCTTAAGCAAATTGAGGGCTATAAAATTTCCTTGAAGGAGTTTTCTGAGAAATTCAGGGAAAAAGCACGGCAAACAAAAAGCAATGCAGAATTAAATGCGTACTTAGATACCTTATTGCAAGATAATTTCCCAGGCTTAGTATTGGATGATGACTTAAGAGAAAAAATCCTGACCCAAGGACAGCTCGGGCCAAATTCAAATTATCTTCCTGCCAATATCCTTGGCTTGGCAATTGCTCGGCAAACTGGCTTTTATTGGGCAAGCTCAGGCCATACTCCGGCACCCATTACGGTAGCTGCTATCGGGCCTGGGTCGCAGCTCTTTAAGGGGTTTGATGAGAATACTGCTTTTGCGGTAAAGCTTAGACAGCTAATTGGTCAAAAATAGAGCATTGACCTCGACCAACTCAGTCTATTTCAGTCGGAACATACAGGCTACTTTCGAGCAATTTTTTCTTTTAACTAGGTTACATTGCTTATATGAAAACCCTCAAGAAAAGAATTCTCAGCGCCTGTTGTGGCGCTCATATTCTTCATGATGGATATACCGACCTACTTTATGTGATGTTTCCGATTTGGCAAATGGCATTTGGTTTATCACTTGCTGAAGTTGGCTCCCTAAAGACTTTGTATTCAGGAGCAATGGCCTCTCTACAGGTTCCATCAAGCATTTTGTCGGAAAGGGTTGGTGAGAAGCGTCTTTTGCTATTAGGCACTTTGATTGCGGCAATAGGATTTTTATTGTCTGGCTGGACAACTGGTTTTTTGGGTTTGGCCGCCTGCTTAGTCCTGAGTGGAATTGGTGCCAGTGTTCAGCACCCCCTTTCCTCTTCATTAACCTCCCATGCCTTTGAGGGCCCTGAATTAAGGGGCGCCTTAAGCACCTATAACTTTTCTGGGGATATCGGAAAGGTCTTGTTGCCATCTCTCTGTGCGGCACTATTAGCAATTTGGGATTGGCATACCGTAGCTAGTGTGATGGGCTTATTGGGATTGATTGCCGTGATTTTGTTAGCGATTGTCTTGCCTAAAACAAAGGTTGCTAATAACCCTAAGGCCCAACCAGATAAAACCTCTAGTGATAAAAGCAAAAACATTGTGGGTGGCAACTTTCTGAATTTAGGATTTATTTCTTTATCATCTATTGCGGTAATTGATAGTGCCACTCGGATGGGTTTTCTAACGCTATTACCTTTTCTTTTGATATCTAAGGGGGCAACAGTTACTCAGGTGGGTTTTGCCCTTAGCTTAACTTTCGCTGGTGGCGCAGCAGGTAAGTTTGTCTGCGGATTTATTGCCGCTCGATTTGGTGTAATCAAAACTACCTTGATCACTGAAATTGCTACAACGATTTTGATGGGTTTAACCTTGCCACTAAGTGTGGATGTTGTAATGTTAATGTTGCCATTGGTTGGTGTTGCTTTGAATGGAACATCTTCTGGGCTCTATGGAACAGTGCCTGAGTTGGTTCCGCAACATATGCGATCTAGAGCCTTTGGTGTGTTCTATACATTATCAATTGGGGCTGGAGCTAGCTCACCACTTATCTATGGCTTTGCTGGTGACAGGTTTGGAGTGCCCAATGCCATTGCTCTTGTTGCTGGTTCAGTGCTATTGACTCTGCCCCTGACGCTGGGCTTGAAAAAGGCATTTAGAAGATTAGAGGTTTAGAGACTGGATTAGACATCCTCGGCCCTGGTCGACTCCGCTCCGGGCCACCAAGAGACACCAAAACCACTTTCGGGTGGTTTTATTTTGTGGGTTTACCCGACAAATCACCACAAGCGTCCGGAAACGCGACACCTAAAAGTGATCTATGAGTAATGTGACGCTGCTCTTGTAGATCACCCATCTCAAAATATCTAGATGCGAGCTTATTAAGACTGCTTTTCAAGCTTTGGTAAGCCTTCAATTTCGTGTAACCATGGCATGGCAGAGCGGTGCCAGATTTGTTTTGTTGGGATCAGTTGCGCTCTTTGCTTAAGGGTGCCAACTCTTAATCCAAACATTTCTTGATCAAATTCGCTTGTAGCATAAATGGATGAGCCACAGTCAGGGCAAAATGCTTGAACGCGGCGATTGCCGCTATCGGCAGTTTTGGTGTAGGTTTTAGGTTGACCTTGCAGTATTTTGAAATGCTCTTTGGTGGCGGGCACCACAACCCTAAAAGGAGCGCCTGCTAAATTTTGGCAATCCGTGCAGTGGCACATTACTACTTTTGTTGGGTCAACTTCAGCCTCAAATTTGATTCGTTCGCAATGACAAGATCCTTCGACATGTAGCATATGGCCCCCTATGTATTACGTAGAATGTAGCATAAGCCTTAGATGATCAAATTAGCGAACCTTGGAAATCAGATACTGGTTGCCGAGAGGCCCAGTCTCAATCCAGCGTCTGCCATCCTGACCTATAACGAACCTATAGATCGTCAATTGTCACCAACAGTAGCTACATTAAACTAACCCCAAAAGAAAAAGCCCCTAGATTTCTCTAGAGGCTTTTGTAATACTGGTGGGTCGGGCGAGATTCGAACTCGCGACCAACGGATTAAAAGTCCGCTGCTCTACCGACTGAGCTACCGACCCAGTAAAGAAAAAGATTATAGCAAGAAGTTGGTCAGCGTCCACCCAGT
>Ga0316231_1004068_pt1 | contig 12372 bp, 18 predicted proteins | sample TBH18027metaG_FD_206002 | JGI IMG/M metagenome (GOLD analysis project Ga0316231, IMG submission 206002) | Freshwater microbial communities from Trout Bog Lake, Wisconsin, USA - TBH18027 | ecosystem: Environmental > Aquatic > Freshwater > Lake > Hypolimnion/Profundal zone | place: USA: Wisconsin...
CACGGCCACGCCATAGGGGAAGTTGAAGCGGGCCGCGCTCCCCAGGCCGTCGATAGCGCCGGGCGATTCGGCCAGTCCCGCCAACGTGGCAAACGTGTATTCCTGGGCGCTCGCCCCAGCGGGCGACCCCAGTGTGACGCCAGCCACGATGAGGCCGGCCGATAGCTTCTGGACCAGGTGGTTCATATTTGTGCTCTTTCTTGGTTGAGGTTGAAATTACAGAACCGGCACGAGGCGATGGAGCCGGGGCGCAGGGCTAAGAAGGATACGTGCGAGTCCAGCGAACGAACCCGGCAGGTCGTGAAGAGGAGCCTGATGCTCCGATCTCAATGGAGACGGACCCTGCATAGGCTAATACAGATGAGCAATTTTACAAGCAAACATGGTTCATGGCAAGCAAAAAATCACTGTCCCAAAGAGCTGCGAGCTGCCCGCTTCCCACCTGCCGTCCGGCTGCTGTCCTAAGCGGCAACGCGATCGGACAATGCCTGTGGCAGTCCGCCCGACGGCCTTCAGACTGAAACGCCTTGGTGAGCGTGCCCACGGAACCGGTGCGGTTTGACAAGGCCCCCTCGTGAGTTACGGCAGGGCTGAAATCGCGGACGAACACAACGATGCCTCCGAGGCTTGATCCATGTCGAAGGAAGGAGTCTCCCAGGTTGCCAACCGGGGGAGGGCCGTGTGGTCTCCGCCGCCGTCTGGCCCTGAGCGCCGGCCTCGGGATTCTGCTGTGGTGCCTGCCAGTGATCGGGTCGGCGCAGACTTGTTACGGGCCGTAGTGCCGTCGTAAACAGTGCCGTTTTTGTGCCGTACTGACATCGTACGGTTCCGATCCATTACAACGGCAGCGCGGCTGAGATAGCGCCGCGCCGTCAAGCGTCGCCCCCGCTTTCGCTTGATCCCCGATCAGCCGAGCTACGCCGCTTGTGGCGCTGGTAGCGCCGTCACAAAAGGCTCGACCCCCGGCCTGGGTTCATGCAAGCCGGGATGATGGCAAATTCGATTCTCCGTTTCGTGCGCGAGCTGAAAGAACTGACCGAACACCTTTTTCGCTTAAGCAGCTCCGCTGTCCGGACTGCGGGGCTGCTGAGACCCTCAACTGCCACAGCAAGCGCTACGGCAACGACCCGAACAGCACCGCGGGTGGCCAGGTTCAGCGGGGCCAACGGGTCTGGTGCTGTCCGCGGGGCCAGCGGGGTGGCTGCGGGCGGACTTTTTCCATCTTCCTGGCCGACGTGCTGCCGCGCCACACGGTGAACGCCTCAGGGTTGTGGTCCTTGCTGGATCGCTGGTTGGCGGGCGGCTCCATCAAGGCGGCAGTCGAGGCGCAGGCCCCGCCCTTTGGGCTGGAGACCCCTGCGAGGCCTTTCAAATCGAGTTCGAGGGCCGCGACCACCACTGCGAACGCCTCCTGGTTCAGGAAGCCTTCCGCCTCCGCCGCACCGGCAAAATGCTTGTCCCCATCATTGACGACGCTCACCTCATGCAGACCGACTGCTTGCGCAAACTGCGCCTTCTCTTCGAGGACTTCCCACACTCCCACAACCTCGTGCTCATCGGCCAACCGCCGCTGCTCCAATCGCTCGCCCTCTCCATCAACGAGGAGATCCGTTCACGGGTCGCCTATTCGGTCATCCTGCCCCGCCTCGGACCCGAGGCCACCGAAGCCTTCATCCTGGCCCAACTCGACCGCGCCGGCCTGGGCCACAACACCTTCACCGCCGACGCCCTGGCCCTCATCGTCCGCTCCGCCGAGGGCCTGTTGCGCCGGACCCGCAACCTCTGTCCGGCGGCGCTCATCGAAGCCGTGCGCGACCAAACCCGCACCGTCGATCTCAAGCAGGTTAACCACGTCCTCATTCAACCCCACTGGCGAAATGACTGCGACCAACCACTCCTGTAATCCGTCCACCGCCCAACGTCCGCGCTGGACGCGCGAACAAATCCGCGCCGCACGGGTGGCAGCGCTGGCGCCTTTGCTCCAGCAACGCCACCTGGAACTGATCGCCCGGCCCGCCGACAACTTCGAACTGGCCGCTTACCCGGGCCTGCTGGTCAAAGACAGTTATTGGCGCTGGCCCCAACGCCAACTGGCCGGCAACGCCATCGACTTCTTCGTCCAGGTGCTCGGTCTCTCCTTCCACGACGCCAGCGCGGCCCAACAGGCCGCGCTGCCACACTCTACGATGCCAGTTCGGTCCACACTGACTGGACCGCTAAAAAACCGCTGGTACGATGCCAACTCGGTCGTGCACGACCTCTGGGTCGGGCTTACGATGGCAGTTCCGCCCTCCAGCCAGATGGGCCTGACACAAGACGCCAGTACGCTGTCAGATCGGCAGGAATCACCCCTCAAAGCCACACCGACCCAACCCGGTCGTAGCCGTACGACGCCAGCGTGGCAATGTGGCCACAAAGTACGATGCCAGCGCGGTAATCTGGCAAAAACGTTACGACGGCACTTCGGCTCATTTTACGATAGGAAAAAAATCGGTAACACTGAATGCGCAAGGGCCTTGCCATCGCGAAGCAGAAGGCAACACTCAGGCCAATTTCGTCAAACGGATTAATGTCATTATTCTAGGACCGACCCCTTCACGACCCCTTCAATATCAAATGAATGTCAATTCCCCTTGGTCAATCTCCGCCATAAAATCCATCGCCGCCGCCAAGGAATCCCCCAGCCAGCAGAAACGAACACCTTGACTGCCTGCTCCTTCCTGCCTTTCTCCTCTGCCGTCAGCTCACCACCATCGCCCTTCCGTGCCTCTCCCTGATTGCCCACCACCAGCACCGCAATCGCTCCTGCCGCCATCTACGCGTCACCAGCGAGCCTTTGAATCGAGGACCTGGCGCTGGCTTTATCGAAGCAATCATGGAGCTTGGGCATTCCGGTTGGGCTTCTGGCTGGTGATGGTCGTTCGGGGCAGGAGATGGCAGGGAAGGCGATAAGGAAGCTGGCGGTGAGGGGAATTGAGGGAATGGGGAACAGGGGTTGAAGGGGTTGGCGCTTGTGGATTCCGCTTGCACCCCATCACGAGCAAGGTCTATAAACCCAGTTGTGGTTGCCTAATGTTCACCTACGGTTGGGCTTGAAGCTTGCCGCACTGGAAATAGACATGTTGGCTTCCCGACGAGAGAAAGACAGCTATGCAAACAGCGAAAGCAGCATTGGGAATTGTGAGCATTACCTTGGCTCTGGCCGTTCATGTCCAAGCCCAGCCCTTCCTCACCAACGGTCTTGTGGCATATTATCCTTTCAATGGGAATGCGAATGACATGGCGGGGACCAACAATGGAGTTTCCTTCAGCGCAACGCTGACGGTTGACCGTTTTGGCAATCCAAACTCCGCCTATTCATTTAATGGTTCCACTTCCTATATCCAAACCGTTCACCCAATGCAGAATTTGACCACTGCGACGTTTTCCGTTTGGTTCAACGCAAACCAGTTACCTAATAGCACTAGAGTTGTTCTAAGCGACTCTGACACCACTATAGGAAATGATTGGCTCATCGCGTTAGTAAACACTGATAGCGGTTACGGACTCAACGCCCAATCTACTAAGAACGGCACAGTCAGCGTAATAATAACAAACGGAGGTGCCTCTTTTGCCCAGCCTCTCACTAACACTTGGCAGCACTTTGTTTGGGTAATGCAACCCACGACTCAGCAGATGTATATCAACGGAGGGCTTGCCGCTAGTGTGTCAAGCTCGGCAAATGATGTCGGCTATCACAACGCGGGATTTGTAATAGGAGCTTTTGATGCCTATTCTCCTTACACAGAATTCTTCTCAGGCTCAATTGACGAGGTCCGCATCTACAACCGAGCATTGTCTGCACACGAGGTGAGTCAGCTATATGCACTAGAAGCACCACCACTCCCAACAATCACCACCCAGCCTCAGAGCATCACCACCAATCTAACAGCGAATGTCACATTCACAGTTTCAGCTACAGGAACAAACGGCGTATGGTATCAATGGCAGAAGGATGGGGTAACCCTGCCTAACGCTACCAACAGCATCTATGCCATTACCAACCTACAACCAGCTTATATCGGCAATTATGATGTAGTGGTGACTGGGTATGGCGGAAGCGTAACGAGTTCGGTCGCTAGCCTGAGTATTTCAAACGTATATTCCGGTATATGGCAAGGTCTGGTGGCCTACTATCCGTTTAACGGAACTGCAAATGATGCAAGCCCATTTATGGACAATGGCACGGTCTCTGGAGCAACATTGACAACGGATAAATTTGGAAACGCGAATAGTTGTTACAGCTTTTCTGCTAGCAACCAATGCTCGATTACGGCCTCTGGAGTTAATTTACCTACCGGACACTCAGGAAGAACATTCGCATTGTGGATAAAGCCTAACTACATATATCCCATTTCAGGCTATGGAACGGAGAGTTATTTTGGTTATGGCGTTGGGAGTAGTTTGTTAACTGCTTTTCTAAACCATGATCCGAACACTAATTATCTATATGTAAGCCTTATCATCAATACGGCTCAAGGAATGTCATATTGGACTTCATATCAAAAGTGGGACTTTAACAATTGGCACCAGATAGCATACGCCATTGATGCTAATAGCAATCTGACCATGTTCCTCGATGGCTCCGCTATTGCTGCAAACATCCCTTCAACCAACGTCGGATTCAACTTGCCTCCCACCTCGCTAAATATTGGTGGCTTTCAGGCCAACTACTTTGATGGAGAGATTGATGATGTGCGTATATACAACCGTGATCTTTCGGCAAGTGACGTGCTTAAGCTATACTCGAGCGAAGCTGTCCCTCCATCGATCTCAAGCCAGCCAGTCAGCGTAGTTGACTACGCATATTCATCACCATCATTCACCGTGGCGGCTGCAGGTTCGCCTCCGTTGAAATATCAGTGGTATTTGAATGCCTCTGCCATCACCAACGCTACCAACGCAACGCTGACCATTAGCAATATGGTGCAAACAGACATTGGGACCTACAGCGTTACGGTAAGCAATCCAGTCGGATCCACCAACAGCAGTTTGGCCAAGCTCTATATGTATCCATATATCGCCACAGCATTCACAGGCGCAGTGGCATATTGGGGACAAACTGCTACTCTGAATGTTGATGCTTGGGGGAGTGACATAAGCTATCAATGGTTTTTTAACAGTAATGCCATATCAGGAGCTACAGCTAGCACCTATACCATGTCCGCAATACAGATGACAAACGCTGGTCTTTATAGCGTCGTGGTCAGCAACTTTTTTGGCAGCATCAGGAATGCACAAGCTCAGGTGGTGGTCAACCCCGCTGGTGTGGCGCTATCACTGAACCCTGATCTGTTAATTCAAGGAACCGTTGGCTACAGTTATATTATTCAATGCTCGACGAACCTAGCGGACACAAATGCCTGGATTACCCTAACCAACTTGACTCTATCACAACCTACGCAATATTGGGACGATATCAGCGTTCAATGGAACCAGTCACAGCGATACTATAGAGTGTTGCCAGGGCAATGATACACCTACGCCAACTTCCTCGCTATATGCTCATCCAATATCTCCTTCACTGTCAAGGGAATGTTAATGGCATGGTCGGCCTTAAAGAATCTATCTATCTCCTGTAGGGCGTCCGATGTATAATCGAAGGAGACGAAGAAGCCCTAAACTGCCAATCATGCACGCATATCATCTCCCCGTTATATAGCTGTCGATGCCGTTCGCCGCCTTCATCATTACGGCGAACAATGTCGCTTCACCCGATTCAACAAACTGGCGGAAAACGGATCCAGCCTGTTTAGGACACTACGCAGGCAAAGTCCGCATCATAACTTTGAGGCTTCTTTCAAGACCCAGGCAAGCCAGTTACGCACCCACTTCTGTGGGTCGCTCCGCGAGAAGTCGTCAACGAATTCTCCTCGCACAACTCGGACCTCTTGTTTTTCGCAAATCTGGATACAACGAGCAGAGCAGCATGCCATGCTTGGCAAATGATAAATATACCAGGCGTTATCACTCCATCGGTCATGTGTTTGAACTTCTCAACGACAGCATAGCTGGTAATATAATCACTGTCACAATCCAAATCTATTCGTTGAACACGACCTCGGAGCTTCTGGTCGCGTTTGTATAAAATGTTGGCAAGTTCCCATTGCACGATGGCAAGAATGAAACATGAATAATGAACCCATCTATGGGTTGACCCGGTTACTTTTCGGAACCGGGACCGGCGGCGCGGAAACGCGGAGCGTTGGTACATGGTCGAACCCACTCGGGAGGCCTGCCTGCTTTCGCCCGAGCGGTTTAAGGACTTCTGGCAGGACTAAACGGAGGCACTATGAAGAGCCAAAACATGATAACGGCATACGAGCTTTTCGCCAGTTTCGAGATTGCTTTACGCAAGGCCCACACGGATGCCGCCGACGCAAAGGACGGCTTCGCTGAAATCCTCATCTATTCGTTGCTCACGGAGGCAAGCCGAACGGACTGGATGCTAAAGCGGATGGCGGACGCTGCCAGAGGAACCGTTGACGGGGGTGAAAAATGAGGGCGTGCATCATCCGGCGAATCATTTACCAGGCATCGGCAACGGATCGGCCTTGCTGGGGGTACATCCTTGCCGAGCGTGGGGGTCTGGCGTTGGTTTTCGTGCCGAGTCCCGATGACAAGCGATCCCCTTCCATAGCGATTGCGGCGGAAAACGTTGACGACCGGGTTTTCGAGGATGTTCCCGTTTCCCGCTTTCCGATGCACGGCGGGGACTTGGAGGCCATCGGCAGGAAACTCAATGCCTTGGCTGACGAAATGGATGATGACGAAATGGAGCAGTTTTTCAAAAACGCAGGGTTATGAGGAAAGGACAAAAATGAAACCGATTCGTGATGCTGCCGGGAATGTTGTCGGTTACGAAAACGAGCCGAACCCCAACCGCCGTGAACTGCGGTCAAGGTCAGGGGGCTTGTTGGCGTGGTACGACAAGAACACAAACCGCACGCTTGACGCCAAGAACCGCAATGCGGGAGCTGGCGATCAAACGGGCAAGTTCATCCCCAAAGATTAGGACTTGGAAAAACGCTCTCAACCCGGCCTGGAGTCCCTTGCGGGGGATAAGCCAAGCACCTTTCTCCCCCAAAACTGAGCGGGGCGGGTTTCGTTAATGAGACATCCACAACCGGAAGAAAAGCTGTCCCCAATTGTCAACATCCCAATACAGCGGATAAACCATCGTGGGGTTTGTGGCGGTGAAGACCACGCCTTGGTTTGTCCAATTCACTAGGTCACTCGAAACCTGCAACTGGTAATTCGTGCCAAGCAAGAGAGAAGAAAAGGCGGGTTTGACAGCTTTTATCAGGGAAACGTTCGGAAGCGGAGGGGGCGTTGACTCGTATGCGTAAAGTTTCTGAACCTCCGCAGAGGACAAGGCACGGTTGTAGATTCGCACCTCGTCCAGCGCACCATCGTAGAAATAGGATGGACCATATCCAATCCACAAACTGCCTGGGGGAAGGTTCCACTGGGTGCCGGGTGGAGGGGAGCCACCGTCCCAAATGACCGGATTACTATCAATATATGCGAACACTGTGTTTGTTTCAACGACACAAACTAATTGATGCCAGTTTCCATCGACCATTGGTTGAGTTGGCCCATTGAAGGCTTTGAATCCCACGTAAGATTGCTGGTAGATTTCGAGACTGTTCACCCAAAAATCGATCACGAAGTCTTGAGAGGATTGGCCATCCCAGAGGGACAGAAGGGGAGCATGGAAGTCATATTCATCGATCCTGGGAGATTCCTTGAACCAAATGGAAAAAGTCAAGGGCACCAACCCCCTTGGAATACGGGACCCGGTGGCCTGAATCGCATTTAGCTGGGTATTGTCAAAACGGTATGCCGAATTGGGATTTCCAAAACGGTCAGGAGCTAGTGTTGCACCATAGACAATCCCGTTGTTCCCATTCCCGCTGGCGTCGTTGGCATTCCCGTTGAAGGGGAAATACGCAACCAGCCCGTTTGTGAGGAAGGATTGTGAATATCCATTGGCCGCAAGCCCAAACCCGGCAATGAGCAGCGACAACACCCGCACCAATCTCCTGAGTATCATTTTGGTTCCCTGAATTAAGATTAGACAGCCACACCACTCGCAACGTTGTAGTACGCCGGTCGGGGTTTGTCAAGGCAAAATGTTAGAAAATCCGATGTTGCTCCTGCGATACCCGCTCGATCCCCCGGCAGCGGTCAAGGGATTGCCCCATAATCGCTTCCGGACGCCTTCTGTCCGATCCGGCGAACGGGGCACGCCAAGCCACCGCACTTGGGGCATTTGGCATGAACACGATTTGGCCCACATCCGCCGAAGGCGCCCCGTAATCGCTCCCGGCGGCATTTCGGGTGCATCCGGCCAGCGCTGGCGGATGGGAAGGCCCCGACACGGATTAAGGCCTCCCATGGGGTAGCGGCCATAATCCACGCCTCAGCAACTAAACGCTCCCTGACAAATCCTGACAAACGAAGCCACCCGTACAAAAAACCCACCCCTGCTAAATAAAGTTGACTCGGCCACAATGGCCTTCCTGATGAAAAAAGTGACACGCATCAAGCCACGGTAAAACCGAGGCGGATTGCGTGTCTGATATAATAACGCCTGTCGGATGGCACGATTAGTGCTTTTATAAAAAACGGACTTCGGATCAGAAGGTTACAGGTTTAAGTCCTGTCGGACGCGCCATCTTGATTATCAAGCACTTACGATGCAGTCACCCCGGAGTTACAATACCCAGTTACAATAGGTCCTTGAACGTCCAGCATTTTCCGCCAAAGTCCGGCGACGCCTCGAATTGTCAAAAGCGGCCATGCCCGCGCCGGACAATTGGCATACGTGATAGATTCAGGAAACGGTTCCGCGCAGTGCCAGGACGTTCCACTTCGGTTAACGGTGCTTCGCCCAAATATTGCCAACATTGACCGGACACGCCTTTCAGCCCCTGTTCACCGGCCTGCCCGAGATTCCTGCGAAAGCGGCACAAAAAGTGGCACAAACCCCGCTAAGGGGATTGTCACTGGGCAACCTCCCTCCAACCTAGGACTTTGCATGTCCAAATCCTGGCAGACCCACATTCGAGACCGGCGGCATGTGCGGCAGGAGCCATTCAAGAAATTTCCGCGCCTACGGTATTGACTCCATTCTGAAGGTCTCGTAGCATGTGCCTAGTGATTTAGCACTTGCGAGGCGGAGCGAGTGCGCCGGATGCAACTCCCCTTGCTCCCGTCACAACATAAACCTCACGCAGGTTTATGTTGTGACGGGAGCGTCGAGGTGTCGATCCTTGTGCCCGAAAGGGCACAAGGGTTTTGGGGCTAGGCTCAAGGACTCACGGAGGAGGATGTGGATTGCGTCATAGTAGCGGCAGCAAGGATGTCGCCGTGGCGATATGGACATCGGCAATTATATCCGAGAGAGTTTCGACGTACGCTTGGAACCGCGGCCTGCTTCCAAAACTCCCGTGAAGAGCGTTCCCGTGAACGGCCCAATTCCGGAAGGCGTACAGCAGAATTGGGAGGTCGAGGGCTGAAAGACTCCCACTAACAGCGGCATCTGTTATCGCCTTCCCCTTTTTTCTGGCTTCCGGCGGAATATACTTCATGACGACGGCACGGATCGTCATCACGGCCGTGCCTGGCGCGGTATCAGGCATTCGAGGCGTGGTCAGGTGGGCTAGAATTGACCGTAGATTTGCCTCGTGAGAGGCAACCGCCGCGTTCAAGGAAGGAACGTTGGCGATGGCGATGTTCCAAAGCACACGAAACCGCTCAAGCTCGCTAGTGTTGCGAGATGTGCCCAGGAGATCGAGCAGTTCTTTCCGAGAGAAAATCGCGTTAGCCCCGTACCAGGCGAAGCCAAACCGGGTCATTTCAACGAAACTCGGCTTCCAAGAGGAATCATCGAGGTTGCCCCCGATGAAGGAGATTGTCTCCATCTCGGCTGCACGCCGCACCCAGTCACAGGCAACGCCGATTCCCACAATCTGCTCTGAAAGCCGTGCAGTGAGTGTCGGCGCAGTCTTTATGTTGCTTTCGACGCGCTTCGCACATTGGCTGTACAACTTGCGGGCCGCGAGAAACTTGCTTTGAGTCGTTGTCATTTCTCACTACGGTCTACAATAGTGGCGGTCGGATTGCAAACCCAGGGTAATCGACTGATGTCGGGGTCCTGCGGGTCCTATCTTTCTAGGCCGCGTAGTCCAAACGGCATTCCCGAAATTCTGACGTTTTTTTGTTAACAAAACCGGGCCGGGCCGCATTCTGGTCCATGCGTGAAGCACCTGTCACTATCGAGGTCAGAAAGGCGGGCCAGCACTGGGCCGTCTATGCTGAGGAACAACTCGTCACCCAAACCGTTTACGAAAAGGGCGCGTTAGCCCTGGAGGCCCTCCTGCGCGGCTGCCTCCGCTACACCAGCCGGAAGTTCTTCCGCTTGGCCCTCAGCGAGGCGATGCAGGGGCCGAAGCCGAAACCGGCTGAACCCGCCAAGGCCCCGAAGCCCGACAAGACCCAGGCTAAGGCCGCACCGGCCAAGGCCAAGGCGAAGAAGGCCCCCGCCAAGAAGGCCCCGGCGAAGAAGGAGGAAACCACCGACGCCGCACCCGCCTCCACGGAACCCGCTCCCGTCACCAGCGAGGCCGCGCCGGTTGAGACTCCGACCACCGAGCCGCCTGCCACCCCGTCCGCACCCACCCCGGCGAACTGACCACGGCATCGCTCAAACCGAATGCCGAACATCACCGCATTTCTGACCATCGGAAGGCCGGACGCCCGCAATGGGTTCCGGCCTTCTTATTGGGCCTACCTCGTGGACGCAAAGCACCCCATGTGGTTTATCACCACAACCCCAGCCTTTCCTGGCGAGTTGGGTTTCAAGCGGGTGTGGGTGACGAGGCGCGATACCGTGGTGGACGATGCGATGGCGATGGTGGCTGTTGTGGTCGAGGCAATCCCGGCCATCGTGCAGCGTGTTGACTCTGCTACCGATGAGCAGGTGGATTGCCAAATCGTGGACCTGTCCCAGCTTTCCAGCCCGGACCAAAGCGACCTCTACCGGCTCAACCAATCAACGAGGCACCGCGTCCATATCGTGGCCACCGTGCTGTTTGGTTCGATACTCATGGGGCAAGTCCAGGACCTGATGCGGTATCAGGTGAGCGTCCAGGTAGCCACGGAGCATTTCAGCCAAGACGGTTCACTCGCCGCAAGGTTCAAGCGCCGTGGTGAATCAGCCAAAAACCCGGAACGGAACTGACACCCATGGCCACCCAAGTCAAAGTGCTGACCGTTTCCGACCTCCACCGGAGCCAGAAGCTCTATGCGCTCCTGGCGAAAGCCGTCAGCGAGCATAAGCCGGATGTCGTTGCACTGGTCGGCGACTTCCTGGATGCCACCGGGGCGACACGGGGCAAGCTCCCGGTCGGGGATTGTGCCAGCCTGTTAAGCCGCTTGCCGTGTCCTGAGACCGTCTTTGTCAGGGGCAACCATGAGGATTCAGCCTGGTGGGCCTTCGCCGAGGAATGGCAGCAGTCAGGCCGGGAACTCCACATGCTCGAGGGGGCCTGTTTCACGTTTGGTCCGCTGGTCATCGTCGGCTTCCCGTGCCTCATGCTCCACGATCTCGGGATTGGGGCCGAGTTACCTGTGAACCCGGACAAGTGGTTGCCCAAGGTCCTCCGCCCCCATCTTCCGGCGGCAAGGGCGCTGTGGCTCATGCACGAGCCGCCATACTGGACACCCCTCAGTGAACGCTCGGGACCCCTGAGCGGCCATGTGGAGTGGCGGCAGGCAATTGAACGGTTCCTGCCCCGGTTGGTGGTGTTCGGCCATGACCACCAGACCCCCATCACTGGAAAGCAATGGCACTGCCAGCTTGGGGCAACCACATGCGTCAACGTGGGCCAAACCGACAATGGCCCGCTGCATTACGCCGTGGTTGAAATGGAATTCCCCCACAATACCCCGTGCCTGCCCCGGCGCATCGTAAATGGGTCGGTCCTAGAATAATGACACTTGTATGTGTTCACAGCGTCTCCTGTTCGAGCGGTCGTGGTAATCGGTCGCGAAGTGGAGCCACCCGCGTAGAGCGGCCCAGGTCCAGCCGCTGCCCCACCCAGCGTAAGGTCACCGTCCTCTGCCGCCGCAAAATTACCAGGCCAGCACCGACTTCTCCGCCGCCCCTTGGGGCGGTAAAGCCATTTGGGTTAGATCTTTTCATAGAGATAATTGGTTTTCTATGGCAGCCAGTCGGCCGGGCCAGGCGAAGGCCCAAGCCAGTCGGTGCGCGAGGCGCGCCAGGCTCTGGCTCACCACCGCGTAGTCCAGTCCTCGCGTTCGTTC
>Ga0316231_1004069_pt1 | contig 12372 bp, 9 predicted proteins | sample TBH18027metaG_FD_206002 | JGI IMG/M metagenome (GOLD analysis project Ga0316231, IMG submission 206002) | Freshwater microbial communities from Trout Bog Lake, Wisconsin, USA - TBH18027 | ecosystem: Environmental > Aquatic > Freshwater > Lake > Hypolimnion/Profundal zone | place: USA: Wisconsin...
CACAGCCGAAAATGAATCGCTGGTGTTCATCTTGGGCACGCCCCAGCGAGGTGTTGCTGGCACGGCAGATGTGCGTCAACACTTGATGGCTTGGGAGGTGAATCCGCTGCTCGTTGACAGCCTGAGACTTTCGTTGCACCAATACTCGGATTATCCACCCCTTCGCGAAATTGGCGAAGCGGGCGAAAGGATTGCGCTTGAAGCGGCTGCCTTGGTGGATATTCATTGGTGCCGGGTAATGGAGTGTCGCCCGGAAGTTACAGTTAGGCGAGACTTTGACGCCCCTATTTCAATATTTCGTGGGCGGAGCATTTGTCTTTGGGGGTGCGGCGCATTGGGTTCACATGTCGCCTACTATCTTGCCAAAGCGGGTGTGGCAAAACTTATTCTTGTGGATAGTGGGGTCGTCACTCCAGGACTGCTGGTGAGGCAAATGTATGAAGACGCCGAAGTCGGACAAACCAAGGTCGAAGCACTACAGGGACGGCTGTTAAAAATCCAACCCGGTTTGGTGGTTGAACCACACGCGCACAATATTTTGAGCGATCTCGAACCAGGAAATGATTGGTCGCGTGGAGCCGACTATGTTCTTGATTGCACCGCCTCGCAATTGTTGCAGGCGAAGCTTGAAAGTGTCAGCAAAGTTCGCCGTGTGCCTGTTATTTCAATGATGGTTGGCCCACACGCTCAACGGGGAATTATTGTTTTGTCATTACCGAGCTTCACCGGCGGCGTTAAGGACGTATTTCGCAAGGCAAAAATCGCGGCGTGTGCAGACCGGTCACTCACAGCATTTTGTGAAGATTTTTATCCCGAGGGCAACGTGTTGAAAATTTTTCAGCCGGAGCCGGGTTGTTCGGATGCAACCTTTGTTGGGTCGGCTGCGGATGTTTGTAATTTAAGCGGCAGCCTGTTAAATCTTGCCGCCTGCGAACTGGCAAAATCAGAAGCCGATGCGGCAGCTTTCTTTGTAATGCAGCCACACGTTGCAGACGCGAATCCCAAAGAGCGCATTTTTGCAAGAAAATCATGGAGAAAAGACCTTGTCATCGACACATGCTATGAAGTGCGTCTGACTCCAGCGGCATGGGAATTGATGGCAGAAGAAATTCGGGCCAGCCGCCGTAAACGGGGCAAAGCTATTGAGACGGGAGGGATCCTGTTTGGCAAGCGCGATGATGTGCTGCGCACCATCTGGGTGGATTTCGCTTCCGGTCCGCCACCTGATTCAAAACACTCGCGGATGGAATTTTTGTGTGGCATCAAGGGGGTTGATCGCGCCAATGATAAATGGCGCGAACGAACGCTTGGCAGCGTTGAATATGTCGGAACTTGGCATACGCACCCGGAATGCAAGCCAAGTCCAAGTGAAAAAGATTGGTGGGGCATGGCGAGCATCCTTACCATCGGCGATCCCCCTCCAAGCAAATGCTTGCTGTTGATTGTAGGACTTCAGAAAAGGAATCCGTGGCTGGGTGCGGCGGTTTTCGCGCGCAGAACCATCAAGGACGGTTTGCATGTTATCGAGGCTCAGCCGGTGATAAAAGAGATCAAAGACTTCATACTTTGACCTGGTCGCCGCTAGTGAAGGATCACTTCCCTTTGGCCGTTTTAGTCTTGGCGACGCCCGATAGAGGAGGAATGCTAAAAATGCTTTCGGCGTATCGATCACCGGCGCGCTCTACGTAATTAGGAAGCCAGAAAAACATCGCGACCGCATAGACCAACAGGCAAATGGAGATCACGCAACCAAGCACGGAACCGTGTTGAAATCTCCATGCGAATGCACAACCAGCGGTTCCTGCTAGAGAGAACGCCAGCAGCAACCAGCGTAATCCCGCCAGATTTCGCGCGAAGCCATATTCCTCGTTGTGCGTGTCCACCATTCTGGCCGCCGCCTTGCCGCGTATTTGATAGCGCAACTGTCGTATTGCATCTGAGATAATTGCATCTTCTTCACCGGGTTGGCTGCTGACCGCCGCCGGGATATCAAGTCCAGTTAGCTTCCTAATTCCGGCATACCATTGTTGCTTCTGCTGGCTCGAATGTGTGGTGTCTGAGACCCTCAACCAACGAATAGTTGGCAGGCCGCCACGCTTTTCCCAGAATGCGGCGCCGAACCGGTTTCCGGCCGCGCTCGCCATGTGTGCCAGTGCAACCACAAGTACGCTCCCAGCGCCTCCAGCGACAAGAAGATTGTTGATCCACCCCTCGTCTGATAATTTCAACGACATGGCAAAAACAATGACTGGCAGGATGACAATGAACGCCGGGAAAAAACGGGCCTTGCGTTCATAACGATCTGCAATCTTTAGAAACTGTAAAATTGATGCCATTTTTCGGACACTGTGTTGCCGCTGAAGCTATTTTATGAAATATATTAAATCGAGTCCAGAATCGATAAACCCTAAATTTGTTTGACGGCAGTGGCGTGGCGTCCATAGGCAACGGTCGATCAAATTGACAAGTGTCACCTAACACCTTCTCAACACTTTCCTTTTCGCTTGGCGAAAAGGGCGCGCAGCGCTAAAGCCAGCGTAGCGGGTGGTGGAGTCCAGAGGCTAAAGCCTCTGGCGCGGGGTTTGGGGGCGGCGATAGCCCCCAAACGGGCAAAAAAAGAGCGGTTGAGCCATTCAGACTCAACCGCCTTCTTATTTTCAGGCCGCCAGAGGGACCAGCAGGGCGGCTGCCTTGTTCTCGTAGTCCTCCAGCGAGGGCGCAATGATGACGGCTTTCTTGGCATAGGCGCGGTGAATCGCCTTGCTGTTGTGGCCCAAGGCGGCTTGCGCAAACCGCTCCGGCATCCCGACACGTTTGGCGCGTTCGGCCCAAGCGTAGCGATAACAATGCAGCGTCACGCCAGACACGCCAGCCTTGTGGCAACGGCGGCGAAAGCGGCTGGCGCGGTCGTTGGCCGTGAATTGGGACAGGTGCGGAAACAAGGCGCCGGTGGTCGGCAACTGCTGCAACACCTTTTCCAAGGCGGTGCTGATCGTAAATTGCGCCAGCGAGCCGGTTTTCTGCCGGAAATAGGAGATTGTCCGGGTCGGCCAGTCAATGTCCTCGGCTTTGAAGTTCGCCGCGTCACTCTGCGCCGCGCCGGTTTCCCAAAGGAGTTCCAAGAATAGTTTCCATTCGGCGTTTTTCTCCGCAGCTAAAACGCTTTGGTGTTCGTCCAATTTGATGCCGCGCCGGTCCTTGGGCTCGTATTTGGGCCAGAGGTACGGGGCGACAATGGGGACGGCAAGCCAGCCCAGATTCAGGGCGAAATTGTGCAAGCGTTTCAGAAAACAGATGATGGACACTTTACCCTCTTTGAACAGGGCAAGGAAATCATCGGCGGTGGTTTCCATTAACCGTTTTTGCCGCAGGGGGTCAAAGGCAGACGATTTGAAAACGTCCTGGTATCGTTCGCGGCTGCTGTCCTTGCCGCGTGCCTGCAACTGGTCCATGACGGTCTGCCAGGTGCGCTCTACAAAAGCGGGATCGCTGGCGGTCAGGTAGGCGCGGGCCAGGTGGAGGTTTAAGATTGGCTGGCGGCAGGCATCGTTACGGGCGTTAATCAGCTTCTGCGCCTCGGCTTCGTCGCGGGTGCGCAAACTTTTTTGCTGGCCAGTGGCGCTGTCTTGGGAATAATAAACCCCATTGCGCCGGAATAATGTATATTTCGCATTCATGTGCATCGTCTGAATTATGCAACAGAAGTGCCGCAACACATTACGGTGTAGTGGGCGAGTTTCAGCGGGGTACTGTCGAATTGTGGCGAATGGTGTTTTAACCCGCCCCAATACTGGCAATTCCACTGACAGTGGCCGTCCAGCGCGTAAAGAAACCCTTTGTTTATACGGGTTTTATCAACTTTAACACAGATGAACACAGATGAACACAGATCAGATAACGGATGGTTGGATGGCGGGCTAATGCCCCGGCATCCACTAATCCATTTATCCAACTTTCCAACAATCCGGTTTGCTTTCATCTGTGTCCATCTGTGTTCATCTGTGGCTAGAAATCATGATTGACGCCCCCATCATTTGCTTTGGCCAGCAGCCCTGCGGGTTTTTCCCGAAACGCTTTCTGGTGGCCAAAATCCAGACCGCGCGGCGGCTCCAGCGCGAATTGGGCGGGGAAATCGTCTTCTTTTTCCACGACAGCGACCACGATCCGCGCGAAACCAAAACCATTCTCCGCCACCGCAAGACCCAGGAACCCGCGCATTTAAATTTCGCCTGCGCCAACAAGATCCAGCGCAAGTTCTCGCCCCTGGCCCTAAAAACCATCGCGGCCGGATGGCAAAACGAGACTGCCCTGCAACTGCCCAATTACGTGGGCCATCCGCTGATCAGCCTGTTCCAAAAAGTATCCGCCGCCAAGGTCGCCGACTTCTGCCTGGAGATGTATCGCCTCATGGGCCTGCTGGACGGCATCCGCGTCATGCGGTCGAGCGACCCGGAATTTCGTCGCGCCGCTTGCAACGTGGACGAGTTTTTCGTGGATGTCCCGCATGCCGGTGAAATCGTGCGCGCGCGTTTCGCAAACGGGACCCTGACCCTGCACGAAGGCGGCGATTCGTTCGTCACGCTGCCCCCAGCCTCATTCACCAAGGACCAAATCAGTCCCACGCGCGATTCACGCCTGCGTTGGATGCAGTCGGTGGTAAAATGCACGCATTACATTGCCGGCGCGGGCGAGAAGGATTATCTTCGCCCGCAAGAAGCACCTGACATCACCTTTGTCAGCCGCGACACCATTGACCGATCCGATGAAGCCTATACCGAAAGTGGCACTGGCGTCTCGCCCGTGTGATTCTAGTATGCAACGAAAAGCCTCCTCAGCAACGCACGGGCGAGACACCCGTGCCACTACACTCGCCTTTGGAGCACACCCCGACGATTTGGAATTCGGCTGTGGCGGCGTCATCGCCCGTGAAACCCGGGCGGGACGCGCCGTCCACTTGGTCATCTGCTCACGAGGCGAGGCCGGCAGTTACGGCACCCCCAAACAACGCCTCCAAGAAGCGAATAATGCCGCGTCGTTGCTGGGCGCCACGGTGGAATTTCTCGAACTCGACGGCGACGCCCATCTGGAGGTCCGTCCCGCCCACGCCCTCAAGCTGGCCGGAATCATCCGCCGCCTCCGGCCCGAAACCGTGCTGGCGCCAAGCGTGGTGGCCAATCAGCATCCCGATCATGCGCGGCTTGGCACCCTTGTGCGCGATGCCACCCGACTGGCCCGCTACGGCGGCTTGAAAGAACTGCGCCGGCAACCCGCCCACGCCATCGCCCAATTGTTTTTTTACGCGGTGACGCCCGAAGCAGAACCGCACGACCTCACGCCCGTGCTGATTGACGTTTCCCCGCCGGAAATTGTTTCGGTCTGGACGGCGGCCATGCAGGCGCACGCATCGCAAACCTCGGCCCGCAAGTATGTGGAATTGCAGCTTGCGCGGGCGCGATTGCTGGGCTTGCGGGCGGGGGTGGAATACGCCATTGCGCTCTATCCGAACGAACCGCTCGTCTTCGATTTGCTCCCATGAACATCGGCATCACCTGCTACCCCTCGGTCGGCGGGAGCGGCATTCTGGCTTCAGCGCTGGGCGAGGAACTGGCCAAGCGCGGACACGAGGTGCATTTCATCAGCTACGAACGCCCATTCCGCATGCCGGCCAACGCGCCACGCCTGTTCTTTCATCCCGTCGTCATCAACAATTACGGCCTCTTCAAGTATCCGGATTACACCCTGCCGCTGTCGGTCAAAATGGCCGAGGTCAGCCGCGCCTGCCAGCTCGACGTTTTGCACGTGCATTACGCCGTGCCCCACGCCACCGCCGCCATGCTGGCGCGCGCCATGTTGCCGCCCGCGCAACAGCCGCGCGTGGTTACCACTCTGCACGGCACGGACACCACGTTGCTTGGCTGCGATCCCGGCTATGGCCCGGCCATCCATCATGCCCTGACCCACTCGGACGACGTCACGGTCGTCTCCCACTTTCTAAAGCAGGAAACGCAGCGCGTGCTCGGCTATGCCGGGCCGATAGACGTCATCCACAATTTCTTCGAGCCGCATCCCTCCCGCCGTTCGCGGGCGGAAGTGCGCCGCGAACTGGGCTTGCGCGACGAAACGCTCATCCTTCACTCCTCCAATTTGCGGCCCCCGAAACGCATTGATTTGCTGCTCGAAACCGCGGCCCGCATCCGTCCTCGCTCGGCCTTCAAGCTCCTCATTCTCGCGGGGGGAAATTTCGCCCCGTTCACCGCCGACGTGGAACGGCTGGGATTGGCCGACCGTCTAATCGTGCGCGAAAACGTCGCCGACATCGAAGACTACCTGCAAGCCGCCGACTTGGGCCTGTTCACGTCCGAATCGGAGAGTTTCTGTTTGAGCATTCTGGAAGCCATGTGCTTTGCCTGTCCCAGCGTCGCGTCACGCGTGGGCGGAATTCCCGAAGTCGTCGAAGATCAGATCAGCGGTCTCCTCGTCCCCTTTGGCGCCGTGGACAAACATGTCCAAGCGGTCGAAACCTTGATTCAGAATCCGGCGTTGCGTGCGAAGCTCGGCCGAGCTGCCCAGAAGCGCGCCCGCGAACTTTTTTCCGCCGCCACCATCGTGCCGCAGTACGAAGCCCTGTACCGCCGCGTTTGCGCGTGACCGCTCGGATTCACGCGCCAGCTCCAGCGGTTCACTGAACGTCACTCCTCTTCCCAGCCGCTGCGCGCCGGGACGGCGCGCGGTCCGCCATCCCCCGGACCGCGACCGGTCCCCCAGTCGCAGCACTCCCGACTCATGCATCGGCTCCAGAGGGTCACTAAACGCCACTCGTCTTCCCGACCACCGCGCACATCCCCGGCTCGACGGTCCCCTTCTTGAAACGAGCCGGGGCGGAGACCGGCGCTCCGTCCGACGCCTTCACGGTGCGATAGCACCGCCACCTGCCCTACCGGGCCATTCGCTTTCTAATCTCCGAAATCATCACCCCAATCCACCCGGTCAGGAGGAAAACGGCCCACCACCATGGCGGCGGGAATCCCAGCCACAAGTGGTTGAACCGAAGCGCCATTTTAAATTGCCAAATACCGCTAACCAATGCCAAAAGCACGATGCTACAGCCAACCGCGGTCATGAACACTTGACCGCCAGAAAAACGGCCGGTGATTATCTGAACTGACAAAATGACCGCACACCCAAGTTGGGTGAGCCAACTAATGCCAGTCAACATCAGTGCCACGCCAAGCGTAACGGCAGTCAAATAGATCACCATTCTTAATCCATGACTCTTCAAGCGTTTCATCTCTTTCATTGCTAGAAGCCCGCAGCCTTCATTTTGTCCATGGTGTCTTTAATGATCTTGGCTTGCAGCGCTTGTTGCTGGCGATATCGATTCATCTGCGCGGGTGTCAAAATTGGCTCCAGCGCCCCAGTTTTCTGATCCAGCGTCCATTGCATGGTCCCGGCCATATCAGTGGTGGCGGGCGGTTTCACACTCCCGGTGAGTTGGTTAAAACTCACGCCGTACAACGCGGCATATACTTGATCCAATTGTTCGGGCTTCAAATCGAGCGTGGTTTGAAGTTGCGCCAATTCGGTGTTTGCCGCCAAGCTGGCATTGTGGGCGGCTTCCTCCTGTTGATAGGCTGGGTACGCCGCTAGCTGGTCGGGCGTCAGAAGCGCTTTGATTTGCGTGTCCGGATCGCCGCCGGCCTTGCCCAGCTTCATAATTTCATCCTTGTTAAAATTTCCTGACATGGCCTGTTGCATGCCCGCTGACATCACCTGCGCCTGCTGCATCAGGATATTGCTGACCGCCTGGGTTTGTTCCGGGTTTAGTTGCAGGCTGGCGGTGATCCGGGCCAGATGCCCCTCCACCTGTTGTTCCATGGCCTGCTTCATGGCATCCGCCATTGCCCCTGTCAGCAGGTTGGTGCTGGCCGCACTGGCTTGCTTCGCAAGCTGCGCCCGCAGGCGTTCCGACTCGCCAATCGCCTGCCGGGCCACCCCGGCCATGCCGCGCAATCGTAGCAGTTCGAGATCGTCGCTTTCGTGCTTCGCGATTTCCCCAGCCATGGCTGCCAGCCGGTTCGTGGCCTCATCGCGCTCCGTTTGGAGCTTCTGGATTTGTTCCGCCCAAAGCGTTTGCGGTTGCTGGAGCATCTGGCTGTGGGAGCGCAGTTGGGAATTTTGCCGCGCCTCAAATACTCCCGCGCCTAGGCTGACAACCAGCGCGGCGGTGAGGGCGGTGATGACGGTTTTTTGAAGGATGGTCATGGTAATGGTCTCAATGGTTTTGGTGGCAGTCACGATGGCTGCGGTGGTGGCGACGGTTCCGGAAAGCGCGGTGGCGGTGATGGCGGCGGCCAGCCCAACCGGCGCGGCTTGCACGGAATTTGCCGAAACGGCGCCGGCAATAGCCCCAGCGGAAAGCGCCAGACCCCGCCGGAGGAAAAACTTCCGCAGTTTCTCCAGCGCGCGGCCCACGCGCTTTTGCGCGGCGCGCTCCTCCAAGCCCAAAGCCGCGCCCACTTCCGCCAGGCTCCGGTTCTGAAAAAAGCGCAGCACCAGCGCGTCCCGATCCGTGCGGCCCAGCTGCCCCATCGCCTCGTCGAGTTGCGGAGCTAACTCGCGCCAGACCTCCGCCTCCGTTTCGCTTTGGGAAGAGGAACCGGACTCATTAAGGTTGGATTGCATGAAGACCTCCTGTTCGCGGCGGACGCGGCGCATTTCCCCGCGCTGCCAGTTCGCCGCCGTCAGCCGGGCGGTATGGTACAGCCAACCGGGCAGCACGGTTTTGTGCCCCAGCGTCCCAGCCTTGCGGGCCAAGATGATGAACACCGCCTGCGCGATGTCCTGAGCCTGCTCCGGGCTAAGGGTATGCCGCAAAGCAACGGAATGAACGAGGGGCAGATGCCGGTCCACCAGCACGGCAAACGCCGTCTCGGAAGCGTCTCGGGCGAATTGCGCCAGCAACTCAGAGTCAGGTGCGTCGGTCATTCACAAGTTATATGTGCGCCAACCGCAAAAGGAGACAAGAAAACACACCAACTCTTCTCTTTCATTCGTGACGGGTGCTGCATCGCCCGCTCCGCTGAAAGCAAACTAGAATCCGAAACATAGGTGCCTTCCAGGAGACCCTGCACCGCACTTTCTCTCGTCTTCGTCAGGCGGGCATTGACGAGGCGCTATTCGACGTGATTTCAGGTTTCGAGACGCTATCAAGCGAGAACAAACTCCGCAGCGCGGAATGAGCCAATCGTTGGCTGGATCGGGATTGGCTCAATTGCCTGTCCACCGTTTCATCAGCCGGCGGGCCAAATTGGGCACGTGGTAACCTGCCAAAACCAACAACCGGCTCGGCTTGGCCACCAGGCAAAGCCGGCATTGGTCTGGCAAACTCAATCTCCCTTGACCGTGATCACAGCCCCGGCCAAACCATCGGCGGTGGCGGTCAGCCTGATGCTGCCCGGCTGCCCGGGTTTGGCGCGCACGATCACCAAAGCCAAGCCGTTGTAAGCGTTGCGTTCCGGCGCTTGGAAGGATTCGAAACTCGTGGCATCGCCGTTGTCCGTGGCCACGATTTCGCCAGGGCCCTCAACTGCGAAGCGCAGATGGTTTTTCGAGCGCGGCACTTGCAAGCCATCCTGGTCCGCCACCGTGACAGTGATGAACGACAGGTCCTTGCCATCGGCGGCGATTTTGCTGCGGTCGGCAGACAGCAATAATTTCGCCGGCGCACCGGTAGTCTTAATGGTATCGGCGGCCCACTTCTTCCCGTTCTTGTAGGCCACCACTTTCAATTCACCGGGCTGATAGACCACGTCTTCCCAGCGCAAACGGTATTCGTATTGTTCCTTTTTCTTGAGGCCAAGCGACTTTCCGTTGAGGAACAATTCCGCCGAATCGCCCGAAGTATAAACAAATACCGGCGTCACCTGGCCGACCCGGTCCGGCCAGTTCCAGTGGGGCAGGATGTGCGCCATGGGCAGTTCCGGCCGCCAGTGGGCTTGGTAAAGATAAAACCGGTCTTTCTTGAAGCCCGCCAAATCCACGATGCCGAAATAAGAACTGCGTGAGGGCACTTTGATTTTGCCCAAGGCCGCAAGCTCCTGCTGCATCTTCGCTTTTTCCGCGGGATCGGAGAAGTTCAGCAAGTTGCTGGTATCGGCATTGTAGGGGGTCGGTTCGCCAAGATAGTCAAAACCGGTCCAGACAAATTCGCCGGCCGCGAACGGGTTCGCTTCCTGCCCGCGAAACTCCGTATCCGGCGTGGTGGCCCAGCCCGGCACAAAGAAATCGTAGGAGCTGACCTGGAAATCCGCGAGCGCTTCCTTCCGGTTTTTCCCCGTGGGCAGGGCGGGCACGGGGAAGAAGTATTCGCCGCGCGAACTCACCGTCGAGGAGGTCTCGCTGCCGAACAGGGGCACCGCTGCGTTCGTCCCGCGGAACTTCCCGTAATTGTCCGGCTTGTAATTCCAGCCGAAGACATCGAAATGATTTTGGAACCCGCTGAAACCAGCCCGGTAGGAACTCACCGCCGCGGTCACCGGCCGCGTGGGGTCCTCGGAATGAATGATGACCCGGTGCTCCTCGGCCAGGGCCGGGCCGGCGGGCTTGTCCTGGTCGGGCACTTCATTGCCGCTGCTCCACAGCACCACGCACGGATGATTCCGGTCGCGGCGCACCAGGGCGCGCAAATCCTGCTCGTGCCAGTCGGCATACAACACATGATAGTCATGCTTGTTCTTGCCGGACGCCCAGCAGTCAAACGCCTCATCCATGACCACGAGGCCCATGCGGTCGCACAAGTCCAGCAACTCGGGCGCGGGGGGATTGTGGCTGGTCCGGATCGCGTTGACACCGAATTCCTTCAAGATTTCCAGCTGCCGCTCCAACGCGCGCACGTTCAAAGCGGAGCCGAGCGCGCCGAGATCATGATGATCGCAGACGCCGTTGAGCTTGACGTGCTGGCCGTTCAGGAAAAAGCCCTTGTCCACCGTGAATTCAATGGTGCGAATACCGAACGGCGTCTCATAGACATCCACCGCCTGACCGTTCTGCTCCACCGTGGTCACCACGACGTAGCGCCTCGGGTCTTCCATGCGCCACATTTTCGGCGACTTGATCTCGGTCTTGGCTTCGCTGCCGGCAGATTGATGGGCCGGAACCTTCAACTCGCCCGCGGGCGTCGAACCCACAGATTTGCCCCGGCTGCCGTCGGCTTTGAGTTCGAAGATTTCATTTTTCACCGACACCGCTGCTTCCGCGGCGGTTGAATTATCCACGCTCACCTTGATGGCCACCGTCGCGGCTTTTTTGTCCACCGCCGGCGTGGTGACGTCCGTGCCCCAATGGGCAACGCCCACCGGCGCGGTCTTGACCAGCCAGACATTGCGGTAAATGCCGCCGCCCGGATACCAGCGCGACGATTGCTGCGGATTGTCGAGCCGAATGGCAATGAGGTTGTCCGCGCCGCTCTTTACGAAGGGAGTGAGGTCCACGCGCCACGAGGCATAGCCATAAGGCCAGCCGCCGGCGAACTGGCCGTTGACCCAAACGCTGGCGTAAGACATGGCGCCGTCCACCTCGAGAAATATCCGGCGGCCCACGTCGCCAGCGGGCAGCTCCAAGTGCTTGCGATACCAAGCGACACCCCACCACGGCAGCTTGCCAGTCTCGCCGGGATTGGCCTGATCAAACGGCCCCTCGATGCCCCAATCATGCGGCAGATTGAGCAGCCGCCATTGGCTGTCGTTGAAACCGGGCTGGGCATACGTCACGGCTTCGCCAGGATTTCCCGCCGGACGCGTCTTGGCCAGCAGCGCCGGGTTGGCGGACAGCTCCGCGCTGGCCGGCAGCAGCCAGTCCTTGAGATTGGCATAACTCAGCGCGTCGCCCGCGCCGTCCGGGTCGGCTTTGATGAACCGCCAGCCGTCGTTGAATGAAACCCGCTCGCGGGGTGCAACGTTGGCGGCAGACAGGCTGGCTGCGCCCAAGCACAACAGCATCGCGATGAAGGCCGGCAAAACCTGCCGGCGACGTTGAAAACAAGCAATGTTTGGTAAAAGATTGAATGCCATGTGCATTAGTATGCGTGGCTGGCAGCCAAAAGCCGACAAAAAAAGCGCACGTGGCGGGCAAGGCAGGGGGAGATCGGGAAGGAAGTGGCTAATGCTGGATTCCTTTGAGTTTGTGCCTCGCGGGATTGGCTTCCCCATACTTTACGTCGGGAACCAGAATGGGTTCGCCTCTGACCACTCCACCGTTTGGCGCTCCGACTGATTTTTGGCGCTTCCCGTCAATTTTTCCACCGCCGATGTGAATTGCCGTCCGTTTCACATTGGGATTGACGAAGTCGAGCGGGCAATTGACATACTGGCGGTT
>Ga0316231_1004076_pt1 | contig 12362 bp, 11 predicted proteins | sample TBH18027metaG_FD_206002 | JGI IMG/M metagenome (GOLD analysis project Ga0316231, IMG submission 206002) | Freshwater microbial communities from Trout Bog Lake, Wisconsin, USA - TBH18027 | ecosystem: Environmental > Aquatic > Freshwater > Lake > Hypolimnion/Profundal zone | place: USA: Wisconsin...
TTTCGTTGCGGCGGCGGTTGCTTGCAACCGCCGCCGTAGGGACAGGCTCCCCGGTGGTGGAACAATTTCATTGCCCGGGCACGATAGAGAACGAAAAAGCCACGCTCTCACGAGCGCGGTCGCATAAAGTTCCGTACTCTAAAGCGCGGAGCGATGGGTTAGCGCGTGCTCGTATACGTGCTCGTATTGGCGCGCCGAAGATTCCCAGGTGAAATCCCTGGCCATGCCTTGCTGCTGCATGGCCGTGTAATGCTGCGGGCGGTCATACCAGGTGGAAACGGCCCATCCGATGGTGTAGAAGAGCGCGCGACCCGAAATTTCCCAGAATTTGAAGCCGGTGCCGGTGGCGGCGGCTTCGTTGTAGTTTTCCACGGTGTCGTCGAGGCCGCCGGTGGCGCGAACGATCGGCAGCGTCCCGTAGAGGGAGGAGTACATCTGGTTCAGGCCGCATGGCTCATAAAGCGACGGCATGAGGAAAAAATCGCTGCCAGCTTCGATGAGGTGGGCGAGTTCCGGGACAAACCCGATGTGGGCGTTCGCGCTTTTCGGGAAAGCTCCGTGCAGCCAGCGGAAGAAATTTTCGGTGAACGGATCGCCTGTGCCGAGAACCACCACCTGCATGATCATGTCGCGCAAGGCTTGCGGCAGGGCGCCGCGAATGAGGTCGAAACCCTTTTGCGGAGCGAGTCGGGAAACGATTCCGAAGAGCGGAATTCTGGGATTAACCGTCAGCCCGAAGCGTTCCTGAAGCGCCTTTTTACAAGCGGCTTTGCCCGCCATGTTGTCGCGGCTGTAGCGGACCGGGAGATATTTGTCGGTGGCGGGATTCCAAAGCGTCGTGTCGACGCCGTTGACGATGCCGAAGACATGCTCCGAACGGTTGTTCAGGTAGGGGGCTAGGCCCATGCCGCCTACCGGGCCGCGAATCTCGTTGGCATAGGTCGGCGAAACGGTGGTGACCGCGTCGGCGTATTGGATGCCGGCCTTGAGGAGATTGATCATCCCGAAATCCTCGAACCGGTCGGGAGCCATATAGTCTCCGCCTAGCCCGTAGAAGGGAAGGACCGAAGGACTGAATTTTCCCTGGTATCCGATGTTGTGGATGGTGAGTACGCTGGCCGTGTGGGAGAGCGGGGAGAGCACGCGGTCCCAGGTCTTAAGAAAGACGGCGGCCATCGAGGTCATCCAGTCCTGGACGTGGGCGATGTGGGGGATCCACGCGGTGTCCTTGCAGACTTGCAGTGCGGCCTTGCTCAGGACACCGAAGCGGTAGCAGTCTTCCTGGCCGTCGTAGATATAGGGCCGGTCGAAATAGCGGGCGTAGTCGATAAACCAGATGGGGACTTCGCCGTCGAGCTTGCCTTCGAAAATGCCCACCCAGATTTCCTCGCCGAGGCCAAAATGGACGCAGCATGACCGGGAAAAGGTGATGCCATGTTTCGCCCGGTCGATGCTCTGATAAAGGGGCATGACGATGCGCACGTCGTGACCTCGCTTCTTGAGCGCCTTGCTCAAGCCGGAACACATGTCGCCCAAGCCGCCCACTTGCGCCAGGGGCGTGCACTCGGCGGCGATCAACAGAATGCGCTTATGGGAAGGCGGGGGGACGATGGCTGTCGGTTTCTTCGCTTTGGCGGCGGGTGTCAGCATCGCCTTCCCGACCTTGGCGGCTGATTCGGAGGCGAGCGTGATGCGGACGCGCGCCTTGGGGGAGACGGGGCGCGAATCCGCCTTGGCGCCGGGTGGTGGGGAAGTTGGGGGTGCTTCGGCCCGCTTCTTTCTGGTCTTGGGGGGCAGGTTGATTTCAGCGGGCTTCGCGGCGGTTGGTTCGGGGATCGAAGCGGGGATTGCCGATTCTTGCGGTGCAACTTTGGGTTTGCCGAAAACTTCACTTTCGGAGGGCGACGGTGCGGGTTTGTTCTCAGCGGGGGGTATTATCGGAGATGAAATTTTATTGAGCGGCTTTTTATTGCGAGGTGAAGACTTTGCCATGGGCGAAGAATAGGTGGTTTGTGCTAACGGGTAAAGCCCTTGAGCAAATGCCTGAATGGCGATGGAAGAAATATTCACATGTGAGAGGGTTCTATTGTGTGCGAAGCCAAGATGTGACATTTTGTTGCGGATGCTTTCACCCGATGATTTTACTTACGCGCTTGAGAACACGCGCGTTCTGCTCGCGCCGACACAACGGCTCGACACTTTCGGCACGTCGCGTTTCAACTATTTTCTGGTGACAGAAGAAATGGATGCGGTGAATCTTTCCCGCGTGCGCGAGGGGCATATTCACGCCGAGCGACCGCAGATCATCACGCCGCAAAACATCGCCGGATTATTTCTGGAAGGGTTCGGCGAGCAAGGGCGGCGTTTTGCCGAACAGATCAGCGAGCAGACGGGCCGGTTCGCGTTTTTGAAGTATGGATTTCGCGTGAGCAAAGCGGACATCCGTTCCTACGACGTCCACGAATCGCTTGATAATGTGGCCGGCAAGCTCAAGGCCGAATTGCAACTCAAGAACGAGCCGCTGACCGCGCTGCTGACCGGAGTGGACGACGGTTGGGAGGTGTGCCTGCTCAAGTTCATGGTCGACATGATCTCGGCCTCGGCGGCCGGCAACATGGGCGATTTCCGCGAGCGGGGAATGTTGTAGCCATGCAACCCGCGCTTCTTTTCCCTCCACGACTCGCGCGCGGCGACACCATTGGCATCGCCGCCCCGGCGAGTCCTCCCGACAAACCAGGCATCATCGACGAGGTGATCGACCGGTTCACCGCACAGGGATTCAAGGTCAAGCCGGGAAAATACTTGCGGAAGTGCGACGGCTATCTGGCGGGCAGTGACGACGAACGCGCGGAGGACATCAACGCGTTCTTTGTTGATCCGGAGGTGAGGGGGATATTTACGCTGCGTGGCGGCTACGGTTCGTGCCGGATTTTGCCGCTGCTCGATTATGCCATGATCCGGGCGAATCCAAAACCGTTTGTAGGCTACAGCGACGTGACGGCCATGCAACTTGCGATCCTGGTCAAAGCGGGGCTCGTGACGTTTCACGGGTCGAATGCATCGAGCGCATTTCAGCCGGGAAATGCAGGGACGTTCCAGCGGATGCTCATGGACAGCGATGATAGCCGTCGCACTCCGTGCGACGGGGAAGCTGATCCCACGCTCTCGATTTTATTTTCTCGTTCCGATCTCCACGGTGCGAATGTCAAAACGCTCGTCGCGGGTCGCGTGAAGGGCCAACTCTTCGGCGGCAATATGACCTGTCTGCTGCGGCTTCTCGGTACGCCCTACGCACCCGATTTTCGCAACGCGATTTTGTTTTTGGAAGACACCGGCGAGAAAGCCTATCGCGTCGATGGGATGTTCACCCACTTGCGCCTGGCCGGGATTCTTTCGCAAATCGGCGGCCTGGTTCTCGGGCAGTTCGACCATGCCGATCCGAATGAGCAGAGCCGCATTACCGACTGTCTGCAACACGAAGCCAGACGCATCGGTGTGCCCTGCGTCTCCGGCGCGCCCATCGGCCATTTCCCCGAGCAAATCATCGTTCCGCAAGGCGTTCAGGCCGAGCTCGATGCGGGCGAGGGGAAGTTAAGCCTCCGCTCAGGATGACGGCATTGTTGATGCGGTAACCGCCGGACTCAGAATCGCGTCCTTCATCCCGTGGATGAGTTTCTTGTCCGCGGGCACCAGCGTAACGAGGACGCCGCCGAGCGTGACGCGGTCGTTAACGACGAAGTAGTAGGGGCAGACGCGAGCGCGGCCATTGAGCGTAACGATCTCGTCGTTCTCGGCGAGGTAATCCTGTTTCGCCAGTGATCCCTTGACGAATCGTTGCAGTACGCGCGGATGCTCGGAAAATTCCGCGAGCGCGGTGCGCACGTGCTCCGCCCATTCCTCGGCGGACATGTCGGAGCCGACGTAAACGCCGCGTGCGCCCCAGGCGTGCGGCGAGAAGCCGGAGATTTTTAGGATCAAGTCGCGCTGCTTTTGGCTGAAGCGTTCCATTTCCTGCCACGACTGGATACCGAGTTCGGGAATGACCGCGTGGGGCGGGAGTGGCGTGGGGTCGAGCAGCCACGAATAAGGGATGATCCGCTGGAGCAGCTTTTGCCCCTTCTCGCCGACTTCCTGCCGCCAAAATTCCTGAAGCGGGCGCGACCAGAAAAGCGCAAGCCACAGTTTTTCCTCCAGGTAGGGTTTGAGCGGCGGGGTGAGCGGCTGCCCAGGCTGCCAGGCTTCCGCAAATTTGGTGAGCTTCGGATAATCGAACGCCTCGAAGAAACGGTAGGCCGGTTTGCCGCTCGGCGTATAATCTTCCACCGACTTGACGCGATCCGAGCCGAGGAGCCATTCCATTTCGGGACGGTAGGCGGCGCTTTCCTCGGAGATGAGCACCTCGCCGCCGTTGAGGATGCTTTCAAAACCCTTGCGCATCCCGTCCGCGCCGCCGAGCACATTTTCGCCGAGCGCCGAGTAGGTTTCCCCCAGCCACGCGGTGAGTCCGATGCCGCCCGGCACGGAATCGAGTTCGCTCAGCGCGAAGGCGCCGTCGGTGAGAATCAGGTCGGGGCGAATCACGGCGGCCACCTGGCCTTTGACCTTCTCATGGCGCGAGAGGGCGATGAGTTTCGAGGGTTTGCCCGCGTCGAGCAGCGACGCGACCCAGGGATGCGCCTTGCCTGCCGCGCTCTGGCGATAGAGCAGATTGCAGGCGGCGTTGAAGCGATGCAGAACAATGCCGAGCTTTTCCAGCAATTCGGCGTGCGCCGGACCGAGCGCGAAAGCCCGCGGTGCGATGCGCCACGTCCTCTCCGCGAAGAGCCCCTCGGTGGGAAGATGGTCCCGCACGTAATGAGCGCGTTCAAGGGGTGTCATGAGAAAAGGCTACTCCAAGAGGCGAAAACTGAAACCAGCTTTTTGCCCAAACACCAGCCCGTCAGCGTTAATTCGACGCAGGCGTTGGCTCTGGAGCTGGAGGTGCATTCGTGCTGGCTGGAGGTGGCCGGATTATAGAGGCTCCGAAGCAGAGTGGTGAGTTCAGCCTGGTTGCGTATTGGCAAACCAATCGCCAGGGTCAAATGTTGTGAACTCTGGAGGCGCCCCAACGGAGTCAGGCCTGAGACTGCAGCTGGCACATGGCCCTTCATGATCTGCCTTCCCGCCGCTTTGCTGGGCATTGCGCTCAGCAGACACATCACCGCCACGAAGGAGCGCTTCCTCCATTTGTGGACCGTCTTGGGGTTGATGTCGTAGCGCTCGGAGAGCCTGATCAGGCTCTCTTGACTAGATTGGATCGCCCGACGCACCGCCGCCGTCGTGCGGGCGCACCCGTGTAATAGTTGTCCCATAATTCCTGTGGTTGTGGCACATCTTCGTGCCTAACACCACCTCTCTCCGGGACTGAACACCTAGACCACCGCAACATTTTTCAAAGCGTCAGGTCTTCTGGCCAGCCACGTAATTCTTCAGATAGCGGAAACTGATGGCGAGACTCTCGAACGGATCGTCCGGACAGGTATCCTGCTCGACGATAAACCACTTGCAGCCCGAGGCCTCCGCTGCGGGGATGATGGCGTGCCAGTCGAGATTGCCCTGGCCGATCTCCGCGAAATAACCCTTGTTCTCTACCGTCGCGACGTAATCCTTCAGATGAATCATTGGCAGGCGGCCCTTCATCTTGCGACACCATGCGACCGGATCGCCGCCGCCGCACTGGACCCAGTAGGTGTCGAGTTCCGCCTGGAGATGGTGCGGATCGCTGTGCCCAAAAATGTAATCAAGGATCGGCGCGTTCTGGTAGCGGATAAATTCCAGCGCGTGGTTGTGATAGGTCAGCACCTGCCCCGCGTGCATCAGGGCCGCCCCGGCGGCATCGAGCTTGCGCGTCAGGGTCTCGACCTGCTCGTGCTTGCTGAAATCGACACCCTCGGGCCAGCCGTAGGCGGTGAGCGGGCAGCCCAGCCTGTTCAACCGTTCGATCACCTTGTCGGTTTCATCGAGGATTTCCTTCGCCGGTTCGTGCGTGGCGCAGCAGACCAAGCCTTCGTCCTTCAGGAGCTGCACGATTTCCTCTTCCGGCATCGGTCCCATGCTGCTGATCTGCACCGCCTCGTAGCCGATGGCGCGAATTTTTCGGAGTGACTTGACGATCTCGGGCGGTGTGGCGAGGTGATCGCGCACGGTGTACAGCTGGGCGGCGACTTGAGAGATGTTCATAAGGCGAGAAAACACCTTTTTGGGTGCGAGGGCAACATTTGCCTGCGAAAGTTGCCGGGGCTGACTCCGCCTTCACAGGCTGATGGTCAAAGCGTGACCGTTTGTCGAATACCTAATATAGGCAGTGTTTCCAGAACAGCTCCACCATATACTCGTAATCCGATACCGCCACGCTGGGTGGGATGGAATGGTCTGACATGAAGACATAAGGAGCGCGCAGGGCCTTCATGCCATTGAGATTGCCGAGGCATTCCTCCTTAATTCGATCACGGCTGCCGCTGGGCGAAAAAACCGTGACACAAGTGTCTGATGTCAAGAATGATGCAAATGATGCGACTTGAGTTGGGTTTGATTTAAAATCGACGGAGCCCAACAACTCCGCGTGCAAGTTGTTTCTGCAAGATGTTGAAGAAAAGAATCTTATAGAGCGAGTTACTCCGAAACAATAGAGGAAAGCAAATTGCCCTTCGCTCATGCGGACGGGCAAACCCTCCCGCTGGACGGTGAATTTCATATGGTGCCAGAAATCCAAGCGAGAAGTCGGCCCTTTGGCAAGATGCCAAGTCGCCGAGAGAGATAAACTTCTGCGGGGTCTTTTGCTTTTTTGCGCGCACGGGACGTGGCTCCAGCATGGCGGCGGCGGGTCCGACCGGGCCGAGTCCGGTCATGAACCGGGCCGCCCCGAGAGCAATTTCATGGGCAACAAACATTGCAACACAGATTCGATTAGGGTTAAGTGAAAAAAGTCATTCTTATTTTCCGTTTTATGGCACAAGAATATCCGTTGGCAAAAGAACCGCGCGCATCTCTCGAAGCGTCCCGTTGCGTCTGCATCGCCGTCGTGGCGCTGGCCTGTTTGTTACCGTCACTTGCCCGTGCGCAGACATACGGTCCGAATCTTCTCCCGGCGGGAAATTTTGAAAACGTCCTGCCCACCTATGTCCCGTGGGCAGGAGTGGATGATCAGGGAAACATTCATTGCCTTGACGGCGTCCACCTTGTCCATCGCGGCCCACTTTCGGTCGGAGAGGATGGACGCATAGGCGGCTCCACCTTCGGCCCCAGTGTCGCCGTGGCCGATTTGAATGGAGACGGAAAACCCGATCTGGTGCTTGCCGATTCTTACGGCTATTTCTGGTTCTTTCCCAACAGCGGGACACCTCAAAAGCCGGTCTTCACTCAGGGCGAAGTCATTCCGATATGGCTGGGCGAGGATAGAATAGACGGGAGCGTGGAGGGTTTTGATAATGTTGTTTCTCGCATCCAGCTTGTCGATTTTGATAATACCAAGCGGCTGGATATCCTGGCGGGAACCTATGCCGGCAAGCTCTTCCGCGTCCGGAATAGCGGGTCCTCCGAGCACCTCAACTTCAAGCCTACTAACCCTCCCCGCGACACCATGCTAATCAACACCCATAAGAGGGGCGTTCTCTGGTGCAACTATCTTGCCCCCTGCCTGACCAACCTGTTTGGCTCGCCGAACGTGCTGGACTTGATCATGGGCGAAGGAACCTACTCGGCGAACAGCATCTATTTATTGCGCAACACGGGTTCAAACTCGAATCCTACTTTCGATGAGGATCATCTGCAAAGGATCATACCGGGGATGGGCCTCGAGCAACTCACCCCCGTCGTCATCGACTGGAACAACGATGGCAAGCCCGATATTCTCTGCGGGGATCGCACCGGCTTTTTAAGTCTTTATCTCAACACCTCGACCGACCCCAATCACCCCACCTTTGCGCCAGGCGTTCATGTAAAGATTGCGGGGGTGGAAAAACTGGGCAATGCCACAACTGTGGCCATAGGCGATCTCACGGGCAATCACCTGCCCAATCTCCTTATTGGCAGGGACGATGGAACGGTTCTCTATGCGCTCAACACCGGTACATTGGGCGCGCCCGTATTTAGCACGCCAGCCACACCTTTAAAAGGAGTTCTGCCTCCCAATTATCACTATGTTTCTCCAAAAGACTGGCTCAAAACTGGAGCTTGGGGCGCTCCCGACGAGTTGCTTGCCTGCGTCAACCCCCAACTCGAGCCGGGTTTTACATTCCCGGAGGGTGAGAAATCCAAGTATGCGCTCAAATTTTCTGTCTGGCCGGTCAAAAATGTTTATTTTCCAGAGCGTTATTATCCTCGCGTCGAAGATGACTATAGAGAACATTCCATTGGTTGTGGGCAAGGGTTCACCCTTAAACTAAACAAGAGGTATCGAGTCCATTTTTGGATAAAGGCAGATCGCAATCTTGCCGATCTGCGTTATAGGCTTAACGCGGCGGGCGCAAATAGAGAAGGATTTCATGGATACGGTGTTACAAACCCGGTCAATGCCGGAACGGGTTGGACAGAAGTATCCTCAGAAGTTAAGATACTGAACCCGGACGATCCAACAGTCACAACCTGGAATTATGCCTTTGAGTTTCGCTTTACGGGACAAGCGACATTTTACGTCGATGACATTCAGATCCAGGAAGAGTTAAATTGACTCGCGTAAGGTATGGCCGAGCGGCATTACGCCCGATGTGATCGTGCCCACCCAACGAGGACCATCACGCGGGGTGTAATGGCTACCCGCAACGAAGGCCTTGCCCTATATCGAAAACAAGCTCTAAGATGTTCTCCTCGACAAACTCTATCCAAAACATGAAAATTCTTCTTTCGACCTCCCTCGCTCTCCTACTCGCTTCCACCCTTTTCCTCCGCGCCGCCAACATGGAGGAACGAATCCATAATGCCACGCACATCGTGGAGAAGAGACAGGGTTCCGACGATCCCATCCCGGCGGAGATTCTTCAGAATGCCAAAGGTGTGGCCATCTGCACGATCATCAAGGGCGGAATTGGTATTGGTGGTCAGGGCGGTGAAGGCATTGTTCTGATCCGGCATTTGGGTGGTACCGCCCCCGTCTGGCGGGCACCCTCCGCGTTCAACATCAGCGGCGCCAGCCTTGGAGCACAGCTCGGCTTCTCCAGCATCAGCTACATTATCGTGCTCAATACGGAACGGGCCATTGGACAGTTTGTCGATGAAATGGGACGCCACGGCCACCGGCACCGCCGGTCCCGACACCGGCGTGGAAAGCCAATCGACCCGCGACCTCGAACGGCGCGACGTCCTGGTTTACCGGGACTCGGGCGGCATTTTCGGCGGCGCCACGTTCGGCGGAAGCTCGATTGAAGTGAAAACCGAGATCAACCAGATGGCCTACGGCGAACACATCCACATCCGGGACATCATCGAGGGCAAGGTTCCCTTGCCGCAATCCGCCCAGCGCCTCTACGAACTCCTCGACGGAAAGCGGTAAAAGTTTGTTAGGGACAGCAGTCTCTGCCGTCTCATTTATTTTGAGAGGCGAAGGGATTGGCCTCCCGGCCTTTTCTAGTCAGATGTCCGGAATATCTTTTGCGCTATCGCGCAGGAATTCGCATCCCTACCAGTGTGGCGGCGACGGCGACCAACGAAATGCCGCATGGGATGCGTCAATGCCAACCGGGACTGGTGAAAGGGTATTTACCGGACCGCGAGCATCGGGCTTTGAGCAATCTCACCTTGGTTGATGCGATACCCCACCCCGCGAATCGTTTCGATGTAAGTGGCCAGGGGGCCGAGTTTCTCGCGGAGGCGCCGCACATGCGTATCCACGGTACGCGTATCAATGACGCTTTCATACCCCCAAACATCATTGAGCAGGCTATCCCGGCCTTGCACCCGTCCGCGTCGCTCCATCAGCAGGGCCAGCAGCTTGAATTCCGTCGCCGTCAGATCAACTGGTCTATTTTTCACGAGGACTTCATGCCGGCCATGATCGAGCACGAGATCTCCGATGACTATTTTTTCCACGCCTGCCACTTTATCCTTGCCGCGGCGTAACGAACAATTGATGCGCAGGATCAGTTCGCGCGGACTGAAGGGCTTGGTGACATAATCATCCGCGCCGAGTTCCAACCCGACAATCTTGTCCACTTCCTCGGCTTTGGCTGTGAGCATGATGATGGGAATGTGCCGTGTTGCGAGGTCACTCTTGAGTACCTTGCAAATTTCCAGCCCCGGCATCCGGGGCAACATCAGGTCAAGTATAATGAGAGAGGGCGCCTCGCTGCGTGCTTTTGCCAAAGCTGTCGCTCCATCCTCCACCGCGATAACCTGGAACCCGGCGGCACGTAGATTGATGACTAACATATCAATCACGTCGGCTTCATCATCCACTATCATGATCTTGTGTTGCATAAAGTAAAAAGAGGGCCGCCCTGTTTATTCCCCCCGATTCCTTAGCATGTAGCCAAGTGGGAAACCAGGGCAAGCCCGCGTTTTGTTACTTTCATGTGACGACGTGGAGACTTGCATCCTCGCTTCCCGACGAACATTCTCTTTTTGAAGGCGTCCGTATGAACATCACCCCAACCGAACTTAAAGCCCGTCTTGACCGGAGAGAAGCCTTTCGTCTCATTGATGTCCGCGAAGCGGACGAATGGGCCGTGGCCCGCCTTCCTCGGGCCGAGCTGATCCCCCTCAGCCAGTTCCAGCAGCGTGCCGCCGCGGAGCTTTCACCAGACGAGACCCTTATTCTCTATTGTCACCATGGTATGCGTTCGGGCCGGGCTCAAGGCTATTTGAAGGCCCATGGTTACACCGACGTCTTAAACCTCACCGGGGGTATCGATGCCTGGGCACTCCAGATCGAACCAACGATGAAACGTTATTAAAACTTTATCTTTAAAAGCGCCACCATGAAATCAAGATTCCTCGACAGCCCTTCCGTCAACGAATAGACTTTTCTTCTTAATTGACATGAAAAATCCACTCCCTTTGCGACTGATCTAATCTGTTTCTCACCAGTTCGGTCGCCAAGACGACCGGCAGCTCCTTTTTTCTTTATTTATGAAATTCATCGAAAGCGTCTTCCAGAAGCTTCGCAGCCATCCGAAACGGATCGTCTTTCCCGAGGGGAACGAGCCACGCATCCTCACCGCCGCCGCGGAATTTGTACATCTCCAGTTGGGGGTTGCCGTGCTCCTGGGCAAACGCAATGAAATCGAAGCCGCCGCGCAAAAGGCCAGGGTTTCCCTCAACAAAATCAATATCATTGATCCGGAAACGGCGGAAGACTTGCCCCTTTTTGTCAAACGCCTCGCGAGCCTTAGTCGCTACAAGGGCATCGCGGAGGCCGACGCGCGCAAAATCGTGACAAATCCAAATTATTTTGGCGCCCTGATGCTCCAGAACGGACAGGTCGACGGATTGGTCGGAGGTGCCACCTCAAGCTCGGGGAGCATCCTCCGGCCTCTCTTTCAACTCATCAAACCCCTGGCTGGCATCAAGTCGATCTCCTCGTGCGTCCTCCTGCAGGTGCCCAATACCGAGTATGGTGAAAAGGGCGTTTTCACCTTTGCGGATTGCGGCGTTATTCCCAATCCCACTGTTGACCAACTCGCCACCATTGCCCTCGAATCAGCCAGGCTTTTTCGCCAATTAACCGGTGCCACACCGCGCGTCGCCATGCTCTCCTATTCAACCAAAGGTTCGGCCCAAACACAGGATACGGAAAAAATCGTGGCAGCCACCGCGATGGCCAAGCAACTCTTTTTCGAGAAGAAGCAGCCGGGCGAAGTCGATGGCGAACTCCAGGTCGACACAGCGTTGATCAAGAAAATCGCCGACATCAAGGCTCCCGGAAGCCCTGTCGCGGGTCAGGCCAACGTCCTGATTTTCCCCGACCTGAATTCGGGCAACATCGCGGTCAAACTTGTACCCCGGTTGGCCGGTGGAGAAGCTTACGGTCAAATCCTGCTCGGCCTCGACAAACCGGCGGCGGATATGTCACGCGGTGCCAGCGTCCACGAGATCGTCGGCGTAGCCGCCATTGTAAGTTTGCAGGCAGTTGAATATCGCCGGCTCTATCCCGAACAGGGCGCAGGCCGCTACGACACCGCTCCCCTGGTTCCGATTGCCCCGTAGAACGAACCTTGCGGAGGGTAGCATCTCTATTGGCTTTTCATTCTCACAGGAAAGCGGCGTAATGGGGTCTCATCTTTCAGTATGGCCGACTCCATTTTTCTCGAACCCTTTTCGCCTCTCTCCGAGCTGGTTCTTCGCAATACGGTCACTCCCCGCATTTTCGTGGCGGCGACGCGCATGGATGA
>Ga0316231_1004078_pt1 | contig 12358 bp, 8 predicted proteins | sample TBH18027metaG_FD_206002 | JGI IMG/M metagenome (GOLD analysis project Ga0316231, IMG submission 206002) | Freshwater microbial communities from Trout Bog Lake, Wisconsin, USA - TBH18027 | ecosystem: Environmental > Aquatic > Freshwater > Lake > Hypolimnion/Profundal zone | place: USA: Wisconsin...
GACCGGTCCCCCGGTTGTCAAGGAAGGCTTCCGCCTTCCTCGAAACCCGGTTATCCTTCTGCCGTGAGCGATTTCACAGTCATTCTGCAACAAGTCGAACGCGGCGATGCCCAGGCGGCCAACTGCCTCCTGCCGCTGGTTTATGAGGAGTTGCGCCGGCTTGCGGCCCATAAGATGGCGGGCGAACGTCCCGGCCAGACCTTGCAGGCCACCGCGCTGGTGCATGAGGCCTGGCTGCGGCTCGGCGGCGATCACCAGGTCGAGTGGCGGAATCGCGCCCATTTCTTCGCCGCCGCGGCCGAGGCCATGCGGCGCATCCTGATTGATAATGCCCGGCGCAAAAACGCCTGGCGCCACGGCGGCGAGGCCGAGCGCGTGGACTTCGATCTCGACAATTTGGAGTTGGCCGCCGGCATGGACAACGAGCAGTTGCTGGCGCTACATGAAGCCTTGGACGCCTTGGCGGCACACGATGGCGCGAAGGCGGAATTGGTGAAATTGCGCTTTTTTGCGGGGCTAACTCTGGCGGAAGCGGCGAGAGCGCTGGAACTTTCCGAACCCACGGCGAAGCGATATTGGGCCTACGCGCGCGCCTGGCTTTATCGCGAAATCACTAAGTAAGCCGTTTTCTCAATGTGGTTCGTTTCGGCCGGTTATCCGACGGAGCGAGCTTATTCCCACTCAATCGTCCCCGGCGGCTTGCTGGTGATGTCGAGGACGCAGCGGTTAACGCCTTTGACTTCGTTGATAATGCGGCTGGCAAGTTTTTCCAAAAGGTCGTAGGGCAGCTTCACCCAGTCGGCCGTCATGCCATCCTGCGATTCCACGGCCCGGATCGCGATGGTGTAATCGTAAGTGCGCTCGTCGCCCATCACGCCCACACTGCGCACGGGCAGCAGCACGGCGAAACTCTGCCAGATCTTATAATACCACCCGCTCGCTTTCATTTCCTCGACCACAATGGCATCGGCATTGCGCAAAATCTCGCAGCGCGCGGGGGTGACTTCGCCCAGGATGCGCACGGCCAATCCGGGGCCGGGGAACGGCTGCCGCCAGACAATTTCCTTGGGCACGCCCAATTCCTCGCCGAGCAGACGGACTTCGTCCTTGAACAGGCATTTCAGCGGTTCAACGAGCTGGAGTTTCATTTTTTTCGGCAGGCCGCCCACGTTGTGGTGGCTCTTGATAAGGGCGGCGGGATTGCCGCCAATGGGCACGGATTCGATGACGTCGGGATATAACGTCCCTTGCGCCAGAAATTTGGTCCGGCCCTTGGCCGCCCCGGGGACGCGCGCCGCCTGGTCGAGTTTCAGGCTCGCCGCGATGGCCTGCTCAAACACCTCGATGAACGTTTTGCCGATGATTTTGCGTTTGCGTTCGGGGTCCGTCACGCCTTTGAGCCGGGAGAGGAAGAGCTTGGAGGCGTCCTCATATTGCAATTTGATGCGGAAGTTCTTTCCAAAGACCTGCTGCACCACTTCAGCTTCGCGGGCTCGCAGCACGCCGTTGTTGACAAAGATGCAAGTGAGTTGGTCGCCGATGGCCTTGTGCAGCAGCGCCGCCGCCACACTCGAATCCACCCCGCCGCTCAGGCCGAGCACCACCTTTTCCCGGCCGACCTGCGCCCGGATTTCCTCGACAGCCTGCTCGACATAGTTGCGCATGGTCCAGCTTTTGCCGCACCCGCAGACGCCGTGGACAAAATTGGCGATGATCTCCTTGCCGCGCGGGGTGTGGACGACTTCCGGATGAAATTGCAGGCCGAAGAACTTTTTCTCGCGGCATTCAATGGCCGCGTATTCGGAATTATCCGTGACCGCGACTGGCTTGAAACCGTTGGGAATCTTGGTGAGTTTGTCCCCGTGGGAATTCCAGACCTGCAGCGATTTCGGCAGCTTGGCGAACAGTGTGCAGGAAGCGTCCTTCACGGTGAGCGTGCCTTTGCCGTATTCGCGCTTGAGGCCTTTTTCCACCTTGCCGCCGAGGAATTGCGCAAACAGTTGTACGCCGTAGCAGACCCCCAGCACCGGCACGCCGAGCGCGAAGAGGTTTGGGTCCGGCAACGGCGCGTCCGCCGCATAAACGCTGGACGGCCCGCCCGACAGGATGAGGCCGGACGGCTTCAGCGCGGCGATTTCCGCCGCCGGGGTGTTAAAGTGAATGATCACGGAATAGACATTACACTCGCGCACGCGCCGGGCGATGACCTGCGTGTATTGCGAACCAAAATCCAGAATGACAATTTTTTCGGACATGATGAAAGCGCAGATTTTTCCCGCTCGCGCGGGGCATGGCGAGCGAAAAATGTTTTTAATTTGTCCCCGGCCCGCTAATAGATAGCCATGCCGTTCAAGCAAATCGGCCTGTGGCTGGCTGCGCACCCCCGCTGGACGCTCACCTTGTGGGTGGGCGCCGCGCTGGGCCCGCTGCTGGCCAAGCCGTTCAATATTGACGATCCCCTGTTTGTCTGGCTGGCCAATCAGGTGCTGGCGCGTCCGGCCGCCCCCTTCGATTTTTCGGTCAACTGGTATGGTTTCGTCCTGCCACTGTGGGCGTTCACCGGAAATCCTCCGGGGGCCGGGTATTTTTTTGCGGCGGCCGGCGGCCTGTTCGGCTGGAGTGAGATCGGGTTGCACTTTGCGGGTCTGCTCGCCGCCCTCGCGGTCATTCTTGGCACTCACCGGCTGGCGGCGCGCTGGTGCGCGCAGCCGTTGCTGGCCGCCGGGGTGGTGCTGTGCATGCCTGTTTTTCTGGTGTCCGCCAGCACGGTCATGTGCGACGTGCTGATGCTGGCCTGCTGGGTCTGGGCGGTGGTTTTTTGGGTGGAAGGGTTGGAACGGGACAGCGCCAGCAAGATCTTTGCCGCCGGCCTGCTGGTGGCGCTGGCGCTTCTGACGAAGTATTTTGGGGTGGCGCTTGTGCCACTGCTCGCGGTGTATGGCGGCATGCACCAACGCAAGTTCGGCGCCTGGGTGTTTGCCCTGCTGCTTCCAGTGGCGGCGCTGGGTGGGTACGAATGGCTTACCCGCTTGCGCTACGGGCACGCATTGTTCTCCGCCGCCGCCGATCTTTCCGCGCAAGCCCGCGCGAACTTTGGAGTTTCCAAACCGGCCTCCGGTCTGATCGCCCTGTCGTTCACGGGCGGTGGCGTGGCGGCCACGCTCTTTTTAGCCCCCTGGTTGTGGCGCGGGCGGATGCTGGCGGCGGTTTTGGGTGCCACCGCCCTGGTCGGCGGAGGGCTCTGCCTCGGCGAGGTGCTGCCCAAATACCCGTTGCTGCAAGGCGCCGCGCGACTGGCGGTGGCCGGGCAGTTCCTGCTCTGGATGGGGGGCGGCGTTTTGGTGTTGTGGCTGGCAACGGACGTTTTGCGGCATCCGCGCGAACCGCAGGCCTGGCTGCTGGCGTTATGGCTGACGGGGACCTTCCTCTTCACCGCGTTTGGCAACTGGACCATTAATGGCCGCACGGTTTTGCCTATGGCGCCCGCCGTGGGAATGCTATTGGCCCGCCGCTGGGAACGGGCGGGGCCGAGACCGGTTTGGGGGTTGCATTTCAGCTTGGCGGCCTGCGCGGGGTTGGCTTTGCTGGTGGCAGAAGCCGATTTTCAACTGGCCGTCGCGGCACGTCGCAATGCGCAGGAGGTCATGGCGAAATGGGGGCGGGACAAGGGTGCCGTTTGGTTTCAGGGACATTGGGGATTTCAGTATTACATGCAGCAGCTCGGCGCCAAATCCGCCGATCTCGATCATTTCACGCCCATGCCCGGGGACATTCTGGCCGTGCCCCTGCACAATACCTGCACCACCGAGCCGCCATCGGCAATGGTCGCCAGCCGCGACGTGATGGTCGTTCCTGGGCCGGCTTTCCTGACCACCTTTCACGGCGCGGTGGGCGCGGGGTTTTATTCCTCATTTTACGGGCCGCTGCCGTTCGCCTTTGGTCCGGTGCCGGGCGAAGCGGTTTGCGTTTATGAATTGAAGTGAGTTTCCATTGTCTAACGCCGGCATTTGGGGTAAATAGCTATATGCCAGTGCGCCGGAGCGGTTTTTCGCTGATTGAGTTGCTCATCACCCTTGCGTTGATTTGCATCATGTCGGCGATGCTGTATGGTTTCGGCTCGAAGAGCCACCAGCGCTCGCAGCAAAAACTGTGCGCCGACAATCTCCAGAAGATTTTCCTGTCCCTGCAGATTTACGCGAACGATTTCCATGGCGCGCTGCCGCAAAACACCAACGCCGTCACGGCCGAGGGCGTCCTGGATGAACTGGTGCCCAAATACACGGCGGACACTTCGATTTTCATTTGTCCGGGCGGGCGCGATGCGCCGATTCCCTCCGGCGAGCCCTTGCGCAATCATCGCATCAGCTATGCCTACTTCATGGGCCGGCGCTTGGAATCGCCGCAGGCTCCGCTCCTGTCGGATCGGCAGATCAATGCGGAGCCGAAACGCGCGGGCGAAATGGTGTTCTCGCCGGATGGCAAACCGCCGGGCAACAATCATCATAAATTCGGCGGGAATTTCCTGTTAGGCGACGGCAGCGTCGAATTCAGCCCCGCGCAACTTGCTTTTTCGCTCGCCGGGGCGCCGGGTATTGTGTTATTGAACCCCAAACCTTGACGCAACATGAAACTGCAATGTTCCTGCGGTGCAAAATACGCCTTTGAGGCCACGCCGGAAATGCTGACGCATCCGGTAAAGTTCATCTGCCCAAGCTGCGGGTTGGACTCGTCTGATTTTGTTAACGATCTCATTCGGCGGGAATTCGGCACGCCAACTCCGCCGGAACCTGGAGCATCGGTTGCGTCGGCCGCGCCGCCGCCGCCACCGCCACCACCGCCCGCCGCCGCGCGGTTGCGAGTGTCGCTCGAAGCCCCGCCTGCCGCGCCACCGCCGGCGCCCTCGGCGTCCTCCAAGAATTGCGCCCGACATCGCGAGCGGGCCACGGGACAATGCTCCATCTGCCAGAAACCGATTTGCCCCAAGTGCATGGAATTATTCGGCTATTTTTGTTCCCCGCTGTGCAAGGGCAAAGCTGAAGCGCAGCACATTGAGGTGCCGGTTTATGCCGGTCGTAAAGATCTGGTCGAGGCCAGGTTCTGGCGCAAAACGGGTTTGGTTGCCGGCCTGATCGGTCTGGTGGTCCTTTTGTGCCTGGGCGGGTGGGGTTGGTATGTATTTTATGGTTCCAAGCCGCATCCCTGTCTTTCGGTGCGGTTTGAAGATACGGACCGCGGCTACTACGGTCGCGCGCAATTGGTGGGCCAGGATCAGGTTGTGTTTCTTCATGGCGGCACGCTGGCGCGCTATGACTTGAAAACCAAAAAGCCGGTCTGGTCGCAGGAAATCATCACCAAGCAGCAAATTGACGACGGGGTCAAATTGGCAAACGAGGAACAGGCCAAGTTGAATGAAGGCACTGGTTATCAGCATCATCTCACTCCGGATGCCATCGAGCGGGGAGTGAAACAGGCCTTGCAGGCGCAACTGACCCTGCGCGTTTCCGGCCAGAATGTCTGGGTGGGCAGGGGGAACCGGTTGACGCACTACGACTGGGACAGCGGCAAAGTGGTGCGCGACATTGCGCTGCCTGAGCGGGTGGGGGAACTGGTTGAGAGCGGCGGCGAGTTACAGATGGTTGGGGAACAAACGGTGACGCACATCAGCCTGGCCAGCGGGGATGCCCAAACTGAGCAATTTGGTCCCGTGGGAGCGAAAGCCGTCGCGTTTGCGCAAAACGATCCGGGCGGCGGCCTGTCGGGCGCGGGCGCGGGCAAATTGGATCCGCAAAAAGTCGAGGCCCAGGCGCAAAATTTGAAATTGCCCGCCAAGATCGCGCTGCCCGCCTTGTTAAGCAACGCCCGGCACGAGCAGCAGATCGAACAGGCGCTCAAGGACGATCCCCTCCATCCTGTCCGGTCCGATTCCAAATCCGCGGCGAACAATGCGGAGATGATGCGGATGGTGCCCGGACCGACCGGGTTTGCGCGGTTTTCCTGGCGCTTGTTGGAACAGCGTTTGGTCACCCGCTCCGCCATGAAGGCGGCTCCGCGAAAATCGGCCCTGGATGGCGACGTGAACGCGAGCAAGACGACTGAAGTGGCCAATGAACTGCTGAATGAAATGCAGCGCAATGCCGGCGGCGACACCGTGACCGAGGACGAAAGCCGGTATCAGGTCACCGTCCACCTGCCCGGCGCCACTGGCACCGCCGATTGGACGGGCGAAGTGGTGGGACCGCCGCAGTTGTTCGTGTTGAAAACCGTCAACGTGGTGGCCGGCGGCAAGAGCTTGGTGGTGCTCGATAAGAGCAACCAGAAGCTTTGGCAGGCATCGTTGACCTATGCGATTCCGAATGGCGGCGGAGTTTTTTCGCGCGCGACCTCCTCCTATGGTGAAGGTCCGTGCGTGGAGCGCGGCAAGACGCTTTATGTCTTTGACCAGGCGGTGTTGACGGCGTTTGAACTGGCCTCCGGCAACGCCCGCTGGCGGCTGCCGTCCGTCGGCATTCTCGGCTTGTTTTTTGACGATCAAGAAAATGTGTATGTCAACACCACCACCGGCAATCCGGACGACCTCAAATACGCGCGCCAGATTGACATTTCGCGCAGCACCCAGGCTGTCGTTTCGAAGCTCGAGCCGAAGACCGGCAAGACCTTGTGGACCGTCAAGCCGGGTGGTTGTGTTTCCTACCTGTCGGGACAATTCATATACCTCATCGAGGCGTACGATCCGAACCCCACGGACGAGGACGATCTCAATGACATGACCACCGCCTTGCAAAAACCCGCCTACCTGCGCATCAGCCGCCTCCGGCCATCCGACGGACGGATTTTGTGGGACTATTATGATTCCCTCGATCGTTGCCCGGTCAACTGGTCCTTTGATGGCAATTCCATCCAGTTGATTTTCAAGCGCGAAGTGCAGGTGTTGCGCTATCTAACGCTATAGGACGGCCAAATAATTCTTATCAGCCCGGCGATTGCAAATTCTTGGCGGCTACTTCTTTCGCCTGCTGAATTAAAGGCAAATCCTCAATCAAATCGCCAAAGCGCAATTTCATGGCGCCGCTTTGCTGCTGGCCCAACAGCTCGCCCGGGCCGCGCAATTTCAAGTCCGCTTCGGCGATCTTGAAACCATCGTTCGTCCGTTCGAGTATCTTCAGCCGCGCCTGCGCTTCTTCATTTTGCGCGTTCGAGATCAAGATGCAAAAACTCTCATGCGCGTGGACTGCCGCGCCCGGACTGGACGGCAGCGGACGTCCAATGCGCCCGCGCAACTGATGCAATTGCGCCAGGCCGAAATGTTCCGCGTTTTCGATGAGCATGACGCTGGCGTTCGGCACGTCCACGCCCACTTCGATGAGTGACGTGGCGACCAGCGCCTGGATTCGGTTCGCGCGGAAGTCCGCCATCACCCGTTCCTGGTCCGCCGGACGCACCCGGCCGTGCAGTAAGCCCGCCTTGAACGGCGCCAGCGCCCGCTGGACGTTTTCAAATTCCTTGGTGACGGCCTTGATGTCGAGATCCGTGTCTGCCACCTCGACGCGCGGATAAACCACGTACGCCTGCCGGCCCTGTGAAATTTTGTCGCGGATGAACGCAAAGACTTTGGGCAACGTTTCCGTGGTGCGCAGAAACGTCTTGATCTCGCCGCGCCCGGCGGGCGATTCCGCCATCACGGACACATCGAGGTCGCCATAGAGTGTCAGGCCCAGCGTGCGCGGGATGGGCGTGGCCGTCATCACCAGGAGGTGCGGATAATTGCCCTTGCGCACCAGGGTTTCCCGCTGCGCGACGCCAAATTTGTGCTGCTCATCAATAATGACCAGCCCGAGCGATGGCAGCTCGAAACCGCTGTTGAGCAGCGCATGAGTGCCGACATATAAAGTGACAGGTGATGCGTGATGCCCGTCGTTCGTAGCAGCACTGCGCAGGGTGGACGTGCTGCGTGCTGCGTCATTTCCCGCCACTTCGGTGTTGGATGTTGGAGGTTGAAGGTTGGATGTTTTCCTGGTCCCCGTCTGCATTTCCACCCGCACGCCCAGCGGCTGGAACCATTTCGAGAAATTGCGGAAATGCTGCTCCGCCAGTATTTCCGTCGGCGCCATGAGGGCGGCGTTAAACCCGCTCTCCAGCGTCATCAACGCGGCGCAGGCCGCCACCGCGGTTTTGCCAGATCCGACGTCGCCTTGCAGCAAGCGCCGCATGGGATGCGCTCCGCCCTGGTCCGCGCGAATCTCGCGCAGTACCTGGGTCTGCGCGTCCGTCAGTTTGAACCCGAGCCCGGCCAGAAATGGCTTCAGCAAGTGATTGTCGCCCCCGCAGGGCAGCGCCTTGGCGGCGGCCTCGAATTTCTTCCGCCGCAACTGGATTTGCGTTTGCATTTCCACGAATTCATCCAGCGCCAGCCTCTGTCGGGCGACATCCACGTCCGGCTGTTCTTCGGGAAAATGAATTAAATAAACCGCATTGGCGCGGCTGGGCAGGGTGGGGGCCCCCCGGGGGCGCGCGGCCAGCTTGTCGTCGGCCACCCGCCACTCGGGGAATAGGGTCGCACCCTCGCGTGCCCCCGCCACGAACTTCTCCAGCGCGCGCCACACCAGCGTGCGCATCACCCGCGCCGTGAGGCCTTCCGTCAAGGGATGGATCGGCACGATGCGGTTGACGTGGATGAATTCATCGTCGCCCGGCTCCACGAGCTCCGTTTCCGGATGGGTCATCGTGCGGGGTTTGAGCGCATCCGGTTTGCCATAGATCAGAAACTCGCGTCCGACGGTGAACCAGTCCGGCATCCATGCCTGCGCCTGCCACCAACGGCAATACAAGTGCGCCGTGCCGTCATCGAAAATGCACTCAAACATGGACCGCGTGCCTTTCCGAAAGCGTTTCACGCCGGCGGCGATAATCTTCCCGCGCACGGTCGCGGCCTCTTTCAATCTGACCTCGCGAATCGCCCGAAATTTCCTCCGATCTTCATAGCGGCGAGGCCGGTGCAGCAGCAGGTCCTCGACGGTGAAAATATTCAGCCGCGCGAGCAGTTTGGCGCGCTCCTCGCCCACGCCCCAGACGACCGTGACCGGCGCTCGCAAAGCCGACATGGCTGGGGCTGCGCCAGCGTTGGCCGCGGGTGGCGAGTGTTGGTTTTCCGTCGCTGACATGAACTGCACGATACAAGTCTCGAATTCAAATCTCAACCAATCTCAAGCATTGCAAAACCAGGGTGTATCCAAGAATACGGGGCGGGAACGGCTCGTCACCGAGATTCTGTTGAATCAAAAACATGGATGCAGGCGCACCGTCCCCACCCCTGCCTGCGCGCTTTCTTGAGTTCGCCTTGCATCAAAGCTCAACCACGGTGATTTCGGGCCGGCAATTGAAGCGGAAATTGTAGCGGTATATATAGCCGATGCCTGAATTGACGTAGAGCGGGCCGGCGGGGGTATGGAAGAGGCCCAAGTCATACTGATCCACTCCAAACGGCAGGAAGACCGGACCGTAAAACGGTATTCGCACCTGGCCGCCATGCGAATGGCCAGCGAGCAGGAGGTCGAACTTTTGGTCGCCCAGCTTCTTGACCCAGGCGGGATAGTGCATGAGCACAATGTTCTTGCGCGACGCGTCAAGCGGCAATCGGGCCTGATTGGCATGGCTGCACGTGATGCCGATGAGGTTGATTTTCCCGTTGGCAATGGTGCGCTGCTCATCCAGCAGCCAAGCGCCACCGCTGGCATTGAGACATTGGTGGATGGGCTTGAACGAAACCTTGCTCCAATAATCATGGTTGCCCGGCACGCCGAATATGGGGGCCTGGATGCTGGCGAGCAATTCCAGCGCCTCGGCCAGATATCTTTCCTCCTCCACGAGGTCCCCGGTAAAGCAAACGAAATCAGGCGCGAGCGCGTTGATGCGCGCCACCACGGCGGCCAGATATTGGCGGTCGCCTTTGTGATGGAGGTCGGTGAAGTGGATCAGACGATGGGAGGGGGTGCCTTTTCCAACGCGAAGATGCCTGGTTTTCAACCACGTCGGCTCGACCCATTTGGAATCCGCAAACAGGACGCCGGGCGTGGCCAGCAAGGCGGTCGCCAGGAATCTGCGCCGGTTAAGCCGTGGGATTTTCACCGGTTCACTGGTAATGCGGCGGCTTCTGAACGTTCGCCTTGATACGTTCCAACTCCAGCGTGCGCATGGCGGTGGACTGGAGCTGAACTTCCTTTTTGAGGCGCTCCAGCAATTTGCCCTGTTCGATCACCACGCCGTTCAGTTGCTCAAATTGATGTTCCAGATGCGCGAGGTTCGATTCGAGCTTCTCGATGTAGCGCTGGTTTACGTCTGCCATGGGGTGAATTTTACCCCCAAAATCGCCCAAAGTCGAGCCAGGCCGAAACCAGTCAAAATCAGGTAGGTGGAATGACTCAGTTCAACCACAGATGGACACAGATGAACACAGATAAAAAAGGGGAAGAGACGGTTCCAGCAAATGTGGCATTGGTCACCGATTGATGCGTCGGTTTTTCCGGCCCTGAACTGTCTCCGCATCTGTGTCCATCTGTAGTTAAGATCTCTTCCAACCGCAGAGTCTCCGCCTCAAGCCAGCTTCCAGGGACTGCGGTATTCGCGCGTCAGCCAACTGGGGTCGCCCGTGCCGCCGGCGAATTGTTCGGTCTGGGGATTCCATTTGAGGCCTTTGCCGCTGAAATACACGGCGTTCACGAGGTTGCAGACCGTCGCCGAACGCTGGCCGGTTTCCACGTCGCACACCGGCAGCGTACGGGACTGCATGGCTTTCACCCAGTCGCTGATTTGATTGGTGCTGTGGTAAAGCCGCACGGCGTTGGCGGGCAGCAATTCTTTGAGCAGCGGTGAATAATCGTCCATTTTATCTGATTTCAACTGATCGCCCAGCCAAAGTTGGAATTTGCCGCGGTTCACATTAATCTTCCCTTTGTCGCCGTAGAACGTGATGCCATTGCCTTTCTGGTGCGTTACCTCGGTGCCGTTGGGGTAGCGCCAATGCACGCCCGACTGCGCGTTCGGCGTTTCCGCCGGGAAAAATTCGACCGGGCCGCTCTCATCGTAGCCAAACGCCCATTGGACGATGTCGAAGTGGTGGGCACCCCAGTCGCAGACCCCGCCGCCGCCGTATTCGCGATAATGCCGCCATTCGGGAAACCCTTTTGGCATTCCACGCGGACTCAGAATCGAATTGTAAGGCCGTTGCGGGGCCGGCCCCAGCCACAGATCCCAGTTCAATCCTGGCTCGTCCGCTTCGGCCGGCAGGTTGCAGAAAATTGGCGGACCCGAGACCGAGACATCCACTTTCGCCACCGTGCCGAGCACGCCGTTGCGCACCAATTCGCAGGCGGCGCGAAATTCGCCCATCGAGCGCTGCATGCTGCCGGTCTGAAAAATCCGCTGGTGCTTGCGAACTGCGTTCACCATGCCGCGGCCTTCGAGGATTGTGTGCGCCATCGGCTTCTCGCAATAAATGTCCTTGCCCGCATTCGCGGCGGCAATGGCAATCAGCGCGTGCCAGTGATCCGGCGTGGCAATGACCACCGCGTCAATGTCCGATCGGGCGAGCAGTTCGCGAAAATCGCCATAAGTGTCACAGCCTTTGTAAGCGCCACTTTTGGCGGCGTCGGCGTATTGTTTTTCGACCGCATTTTTCGCCAGATTGCGGCGCGTGGTGTCCACGTCACAGACGGCCAGCACGCGGACGTCATTGCGCGGCAGGCAGCCGTGCAGCAGGCCGTTGCCCTGCTTGCCGAGACCGATGAACCCCAGGTTGAACTGGCGGCTCGGCGCGGTCGGCGCCGCCCAAAGGCTCGACCGCAGAATGAAAGGCGCGGCTCCGGCAATGGCGGCGGTTTTGAGGAAACCGCGGCGTGTGAATGATCGGGATGCTTGCATAATGTATTCTTCCAACAGACCGTCCGCAGATGCCAGTGGTTACGAATAGTTTTATCCTGTGCTGCGACCGGGGAACCAGTCGTGGGCCGAGGTTTGCGGACCGCGCGCTGTCCCGGCGCGCAGCGGCTGAAAGAACCAGCGCTATCTGGCGAACCTCTGGAGCTTGAGCGTGAATCCAGCGTGCTGCGACCGAGGGACCGGTCGCGGTCCGGGGGGGGCTACGGACCGCGCGCCGTCCCGGCGCGCAGCGGCTGAAAGAACTAGCGCTATCCGGCGAACCTCTGGAGCTCGGGCGTGAATCCAGCATGCTGCGACCGAGGGACCGGTCGCGGTCCGGGGGCTGCGGACCGCGCGCTGTCCCGGCGCGCAGCGGCTGAAAGAACTAGCGCTATCTGGCGAACCTCTGGAGGTTGAGCGTGAATCCAGCGTGCTGCGACCGAGGGAC
>Ga0316231_1004083_pt1 | contig 12350 bp, 12 predicted proteins | sample TBH18027metaG_FD_206002 | JGI IMG/M metagenome (GOLD analysis project Ga0316231, IMG submission 206002) | Freshwater microbial communities from Trout Bog Lake, Wisconsin, USA - TBH18027 | ecosystem: Environmental > Aquatic > Freshwater > Lake > Hypolimnion/Profundal zone | place: USA: Wisconsin...
TAATCATTTCATCCTTGTCACCAACTAATTCGAGTAAGATAATGCCATCAGAACTATTATATTCCTCATCGGCATCATGCAAACCTATTCGTGTTTTGATGCTACACCCAAATTTAGTCAGCACATTTTGAACGGCAGCAACTTCTTTAATCCTATCGGTAATATGTAAGCCGAGTATTACAATTTCTTTCATGATTACTTCAATTTATTAATAAGTAAATGACATTTTCTGAACTTCAAGACCTCCTATTTCTAAAAGTTCTTTTTCAAACTGATCCCATTCAGAAGCATTTCCTGTAAGATGAAGAATAATCATGCCAACTCTGCTGCAAATGGCTTCAGATACTTCATGAAAACCTAATCTTGTTTTGATAAGATGTGCATATTTGGTTAAAACACCTTGTGTTTTCCCTGCTTCCTTAATCCTGTCGTAAATAAGTAAGCCCAATATCCTTGATTCTTTCATAATAATTTAATTAAAAATATAAATCGCGATCACCATTTTTAATGCGTTCAACTCTATTTCTTAATTCATTTATTGTATTTTCGTTATCAAGTAGCAAAATATGCCTTTCGATTAAAGCCCAACCTTTATCAGCAGTAGCACCCGGAGCATAATCTGATAAGTATTCGGCCAAAGTAAGGATTGCATTAGGAGTACAATATCTTTTAATAAAACCAGGTACCGAAAACTCCATGAAATGCTCACCGGTTCTTCCTAAACGATAACATGCAGTGCAAAATGAAGGGATATAATCTTTTTCAATTAAATCTTCAATGATTTCGTTTAACGAACGGTTATCATTAATTGCAAATTGTTCTTTGTTTAAATCCTGTTCTTCATTTTTATTATCAGAATAACTTCCCAGTTCTAGCTTTGTACCACCATCAATCTGCGAAACTCCAAAACGTATAACTTCATCTCTAATAGCTGCACTTTCACGAGCAGTTAAAATCATACCGGTATAAGGAACAGCTAAACGCAAAATAGCTACAAGCTTTACAAAATCTTCATTACTTACAATATATTTATCATCCATGTCAAGAACAGAAGCACTCTGGATACGTGGAAAAGAAATAGTATGAGGCCCTACATTGTAGCAAGCTTCCAAATGGTTAGTATGACGAACCAATCCCATAACTTCAAATCTCCAATCATATAAACCGAACAACGCACCTATACCAACATCGTCAAGCCCGGCTTCCTGAGCTCTGTCTAAAGATGTAAGACGGTATTCGAAATCGGTTTTCTTTCCACCAAGATGATACACTTTATATGCTTCGGGATTATAGGTTTCCTGAAATACCTGATAAGTTCCAATACCTGAATCTTTAACTGTACGGAAACCATCAATATCTAAAGGAGCAGCATTTATATTAACCCTGCGGATTTCTCCCTGACCTTTCTTAACTCCATAAACTATCCTTACGGTATGAGCAATGTATTCAGGAGAATAGGCAGGATGTTCACCATAAACAAGGATTAATCTTTTTTGACCATTATCTTCTAATGCTTCCACCTCTTCAATTAATTCCTGGTCGCTTAGTGTTTTCCTGATAGCTTCTTTATTTGAAGCTCTAAAACCACAATACTTGCAATTGTTTACACATTTATTGCCGACATATAAAGGAGCAAAAAGCACGATACGATTTCCATAAACCGTTTCCTTTAAAGTACGTGCACCTTGTTTGATTTCTTCTATTAATTCGGGATCAGTAACATTGATTAAAACTGCTGTTTCTTCAAGAGTTAAACGTTGTTTACTAAGAGATTTCTTAATAATTTCTCTTACTCTTTCTTTGGTAGAAATGGTATTATTAATGTAATTCCATATTTCTTCAGGATCAATGAATGGTTTCATTCGTTGATCTTTAATACTACAAATTTCAGGCGTGAATTTCATGATGAATGCTTCTTATTTGTTCAAATTAGCTTGCAAAATTACAAAATAAAAACTCACACTGTTTAGAATATGGGTTATATTTTTTAGTTTAGTTTTAACTTAGTCTAACTCTATGCTAACTTCTTTTGAAACTTTAGGTTTTCTTTTATTTTCTTCAATAAAATTTAACTTCTCGATTTGTTCTTCAGTTAATTGTTCTTTAATGCTTAACTGATACTTATACCAATATTTAATATGGCGTAGATGACTATCTACATTACTATCGGATGGTAACTTTTTATTATTGTTATTAAAATAATCTAAGATTTCATCGTAATATACCTCCCAAGATTCCGTCCTTATTTCATCTGGACTTCGCCATTCAAATCCAACCATATTAAGTAAATTAAGCTGTTCTTCAGTTAACTCATCTTTATGTGTTCTTTGAAAATTACACCACTTTTCCATTGTTGAATTCTTTTTAACTCTAGGAAGTTCACAATCAGGTGTGGAATATTTATCTATAAACATTTTATATAATAAAAAATTCTTATTCCATACAACACTTAAATCTTCAACTCCATTATTCCAGTTAAAATTAATTTCATTCAGTTTATCTAATCTTTCTTTTGATAATTTATTTTTTCCTTTTCTTTGAGCAGCAATCCATTTTGTTAATGGATTTATTTCATCATCATGATATTCATCAAGCCAATCCTCTTTATAAATAGCTTTTAAAACAACTAATTGTTCGTAACATTCATCCCACTTATCTGAATTCATTTTAGTTTCTGATTCCCATGGAAAGTTAATCTGTTCCAATTGGAACAGATGTTTTGGGGTTAGTCTTAATTTATTTCTCCTTTGAGCGTTGCACCAAGAATATAAAGGATTAGGTTGCCCTTTGATTGTTTCATTAAAACAATCTTTTGGATGCATACTTCTAATTTTTATTAATTTCCTGTAAGAAGATTGCCATTTGAAATCTGACTGTAAATGGTTTACTGACATTTTGTTTTCTTATGTTATTTACTAATTACTAACTTAATAGAATGATTATATTTTGTTTATTAATTACTTTTTAATAATAAAATCAATGGGTTTTATCGATCATAAAAGGGCTTCAAAAGATTTTATAAAGGTACTAATAATTTCAATACAAAAAAGAATTAATTTAAATCTTTTTTATTTTGAAATATAAAACGGATATGATATTTATGTAATAGGCTAAACGTAAGTTAACTTTATCATATTTGTATAACCTTTTTCAAACATAGGAATACTACCAATATGTATAATTACATCACCTTTGGCAATAAGTTCTTTTTCTTTTAAAAACTTAGTTGAATAATCTATTGCATCATTTATGATAACATAATCTTCGCAGAAATATGCTCTTACTCCCCAAACAAGCGACATCTTACGTAATAAAACCTTATTATTAGTAAAAGCGAATATATCTGCTTCAGGGCGATGACTTGATATTTTAATAGCCGAATATCCTGTTAAAGAAAAAGCAACAATAGCTTTAGCCTTAGTTTGAGCAGCCATATTACTTGCATGATAACAAATGGAATCCGAAATAAATTCTAATTTCTTTTCCTGTGGTACATGTTCGCGATTATAAGGGAACCCATTGTTTTCGGTCCAGTCAATTATTTGTTGCATACACCTTATAGTTAATGCAGGAAATTTACCAACAGATGTTTCGGCACTTAACATTAAGGCATCCGCACCATCAAGAACTGCATTAGCAACATCATTAGCTTCAGCACGTGTAGGTCTGAAGTTAGTAATCATGCTTTCCATCATTTGGGTAGCAATAATAACAGGTTTTGAGCGCTCTATGCATTTATTAACTATTGATTTCTGGATTAAAGGAACTTGATCAAAAGAGATTTCAACTCCCAGATCACCACGAGCTACCATCACAGCATTAGATTGTTCTATAATATTATCGATGTCTTTTAAAGCTTCAGGCTTTTCAATCTTAGCTATTACTCCGGCAGTTCCGTTTCTTTCGGCAATTAAGTTTTTAAGTTCAATAATATCATTGGCTGAACGTACAAATGACAAGGCAATCCAATCAACTTTATTTTCAATAGCAAAGATGGCATTTAACTTATCTTCCTCTGTTAAACTTGGAAGTGATATTAAGGTATTTGGAAGATTTACACCTTTTCTTGATGACAACACACCACCATATATTACTTTGGTTGTTACGGTATCTAGTCGATTTGTTTCAATAACTTCGAGTTTAACTTTACCATCATCTATCAATATTGCATCACCAATCTTAACATCTTTTGATAACTCAGCATAACTCATATATAATTTATCTTTGTTCCCAACACATTGTTCTGAAACTAACCTCACGGTTTCCCCTTCAATAAGTTCAATACTATTGTTTTCAACTTCGCCTATACGTAGCTTTGGACCTTGAAGATCGGCAAGGATTGCTATGTTAGTACCTAATTCATAATTTAAATCATTAATAACATCAATAACAATCTGATGTTCCGCTCTACTTGAATGGGAGAAATTTAAACGGAATACATCTACTCCTTCTTCTATCATTTCGTGAAGCACTTCTTTTGAAGCAGTAGCAGGGCCAATAGTGGCAATAATTTTAGTTTGTGAACGAACTTTTCGCATTGATTTATTTATATAAAGGATTAAAATATCTTTCTTGATATTCGATTGCAAAGGTACTAAATAATTATGAATGATGAATTATTAATTATGAATTAAAAAATGTAATTCTAATCCTGAATGGAAACAAGACTTACATTTTAAAGCTTATATGTAAAGGATAAACTAATACTTGTATTAAGGATGTTTCTTTTTTATCGCCCTTACAGGATTTAATTAATAAGTATTTTGTTACACTTTCCGAAAAAGAAATATATACTAAGTTTTCAAATAGCTATTTGTAAAAAATGAAGGCATCCAACAATAATTAAAATTATCCCACCTATTATAAATAATATTGGAAGATATTGCATTTTATTTTTGGAATATATTTCTGCTTCATTAGGAAATTCTGAATCATAAATTACTTCAACTTCATCACCTTCAGTATAAGGAGAAGGATAAGTAGCAAAAGCAGATTGAAAGGTAATCCATTCTTGTTTTTCATTTAAAAATCTAATTATTGGATATAACGAACGACGTGTTATATCTTTTTGTTCTAGTTTAAACACTACACCTTTAACTATTTTCCCTTTTTTAATAAGATTATTATTCTTTACAAAAGTTATTATACCATTTACAAGAGTAATAAACCCAATTAGTATTAAAATTAAACTTTCCATAATATGTATTGTAATTATTAAAACTGCACAAACTTACTCATTTTTATCACATCAAAACAAAAAACATTAAGAATATTATTACTAACTCGCGAAAAGCATTAATAAAAGAAATATTGAAAAGCTTACACTAAATACAGTTGATATATGTAAAAAGCATTTAATAACACAAAACTTCCTGATTATTCTTTGTTTTTGTAAAACGCTCATAAAGAGTCCGACTCGCGCATATCCTTTTTGGATAACGTATAATCGGAGTCGATTTTACGTTATCCAAAAAGGTTTTTATATAATCGGAGTCGATTTTAAGAAATCCAAAAAGGGTTTTATATAATCGAACCCGATTATATAAAACCAAAAAATGTTACTGTATAATCGGAGTATATTTAACGAAATAATTAAATTCTTTTGTATAATCGGAACTTTTTTGAAAAAGATGGATACTAGAACTTGTAAGGTTACTATTTCTGTGCTTTGAATATTATCTTTTATAATTTTTTAATGAATTTATAGTACGTTGGACTCATAAACATTAAAGGCATAATAATTAATTTTGGTAGAGATTTAATTTTTAAATTCCGTTAGGAATTAAATATAGGTAGAAAAATAAACAAATCACAAAATCGCCAATTCACCAAATATAAACGTAATTCGTAATTCGTAATTCGTAATTTTTTAAATCTTTTCACACAAAAACTATATCTGTAATAACATTAGCACCAGCATATTTATTAAGATTCTTAATTAAATTCTCTTTGGCATAGCTCAATTCGTTTCTTAATGCTGCCGAGTCAACTTTTACATATAGTGTTTTTCTTTTTACATTTAAATCCAACGTATGCCTTTTAATCATTGAGCCAACCACAGTTTCCCACGAATTAATTAAGCGGGAAGCATTTACTTTATCTTTCATCCCGTAAGCATTTAGTAGTTGCTCAATAGCTTCTTTTAGTGTTAATTCGTTACTATATCTTCTCATTATTATTGTGTTATTTCTGTTGCAACTCCGGCATTTATAGTAAAAATCTTATGTGGGATATCTGCATTCTTAAATATCTTTGCAATCCTGTCGTGCTGCGTATCTGTAATAAAAACCTGTCCAAATTTATCGCTTCCCGCAAGATTTATTAATTGTTCAACTCTCGAATTATCAAGTTTATCAAAGATATCATCTAATAATAAGATAGGCTTAACCTTTTTAATGTTTCTTGTAAACTCAAATTGAGCTAATTTCATTGCCACAACAAATGATTTTTGTTGTCCTTGCGAACCAAATTTCTTAATAGGAAAACCGGAAATCTTAAGATCCAAATCATCTTTGTGAATGCCACAGGTAGTATATTGAAGCATACGGTCGCGCTTGAGATTGGCTGCAAAAAGATCGGATAAATTATTATTATTTAATTGAGATATATATTCAATAAATACCTTTTCTTTACCGCCCGAAATATATGCAAAGTATTCTTGAAACAAGGGTAAAAAATCTTCGAGAAATGACTTACGTTTCTGATGAATATTAGCACCATGTTTACATAAATGCACATTCCACAACTCTAATGAACTCTCATCATAAGGAATTTTATCAGCAAAACGCTTTAAGAGAATATTTCTTTGCTCTAAAGCTTTGTTATAATTAATAAGATCATCAAGATAAATCCTATCGAACTGCGAAATAAGTCCGTCAATATATTTACGTCTTAGTTCGCTTCCATCACTGATAAGATCTCTGTCGTAAGGCGATACCATTACCAACGGATACAGCCCGATATGATCGGCAAGTTTATCGTATTCCTTTTTATTAATCTTAAATAGCTTTCGCTGATTTCGCTTTTGAATACAACTTATCATATCCACCTTATCTTCCTCTTTTTGATAATATCCATGAATGGCAAAGAAGTCCTCTTCGTGCCTTATGTTTTGAGAATCTATTGGATTGAAATAACTTTTGCAGAAAGACAGATAATAAATTGCATCCATCAGATTGGTTTTGCCTTCACCATTATCACCAACAAAACAATTAATCTTTTCGGAGAACTCAAGATCAGTATCAGTATAGTTTTTGAAATTTGTAACAGTCAGCTTTTTAAGAAACATACATTATATATTAGAGATAATAGCAGCAATTTCCTCCATCAGCCACTTAGGTGTGGAAGTAGCACCGCAAACACCAACATTATTTATACCTTTAAACCATTCAGGATTTATATCCTGAGGCTCGGAAACAAGGTAGGATCTTGGATTTACCGATTTGCACAGATCAAATAAATACATTCCATTAGAGCTCTTCTTTCCGCTTACAAAGATAATAACTTCAAAGTTACCGGCGAATTCTTTTAATTCTTTTGTGCGATTTGAAACCTGTCGGCATATAGTATCATTGGCAACAAAATCAAAATCAGCATCAGGATTCTTTTCTATAAGATTATTTTTTATTAGTTCAACAACCCTAGCCAAGCCATCTATACTCTTAGTAGTCTGCGAATACAAACGAATAGGTTTAGTGAAATCAACTTTGTTTAAATCTTCATCTTTATCAATAACAATTGCATTATTATCCGTTTGTCCAAGCAATCCATTTACCTCAGCATGACCCGTTTTCCCATATATTAATACTTGTCCACCTATCATTTTCATCTCCTCATAGCTATTCTTGATCCTTTTCTGTAATTTAAGCACTATAGAACAAGAAGCATCTATAAGAGTAATATTATTTTCGGTAGCAATACGATAGGTTTCGGGAGGTTCGCCATGAGCGCGAATCAATACTTTACAATCATGTAATTGCTTGAACTTATCATGTGTAATAACTTCAAGTCCTTTATTGGTAAGACGTTTTACTTCCATCCCATTATGAACAATATCACCTAAACAATACAAATGTGGATTCTCTTTTAACTCCCTTTCGGCAATATCAATAGCATTTATCACACCAAAACAAAAACCGGAAACCTTATCTATCGTAACATTCATCAAAATCTATACTATATTATATATGTAAGCACTTATTAAAACAATTGAAACCTTTTAGCGACCTTAAAAAACATCTTTTATAAAATGTTCTTTATTATTAAAACTAAACTTATCGCCTGTTTTCAATCCTTTAATACTTTGGAAGAAAGGAACTTTTATTGAGATAGGAAAATAAATATCTTCACCAACATGAATTTTAGTCATACTTATAGCAACAAATAGTTTCTGATCATCAGTAATAACTACCGACCCAAAACCAACTTCAGTACTTATTTTATTTGGATCTATTCTTTTTAATACAGAAAGTTCGGCCATAGCATTATCAAGCTGTTGAACATACATATCACGCTTACGCAACAATTGCATTCTATACGAATCATACCTATCTTTAGGTTGCCCATAGTCATTTGCACTTTCTTGCGTATCGGACATTTGTAATTTCAGACTTTCTATAATACTATTAATATTAGTATAGCAGTCATCAATCAGTTTCTTTTTAATCTCTTGCTTTTCCATAATTTTCTATTATAAGTAGATATTTATTTGTATTTTTACAGAGTCATTAAATTTTCAACAAATATACAAAATAAAAATGGATAACGCGAAAAAACTTTTAATGGAAGAAGCAATTAAATTAGCTGACATTAATCTTAGCACCACTATTAACGGGCCTTTTGGAGCAATAATAGTCAAAGATAATATTATTGTTGGACGTGGAGCTAATAGTGTTGCCACAACTAATGATCCTACTGCACACGCCGAAGTTAATGCAATTAGAGATGCTTGCAAAAATTTAAATACTTTTAAACTTGATGCCTGTGATATTTACACTAGTTGCGAGCCTTGTCCTATGTGTTTGGGGGCTATTTACTGGGCACATATTAAGAATATTTATTATGCTTGTGATAAAAAAGATGCTGCCGAAGCAGGTTTTGATGATGCTTTTATTTATAATGAATTTGATTTAGATATTGATAAAAGAAGTATTCCGGCAAAAAAAATCAATCAGGAAGATGCAAAAAAAGTATTTGTAAAATGGATTGATAAGCAAGATAAAATTTGTTATTGATAATAATTATCCTGTAAATCAACTGTTTTTAATGCTATAATCCCAACAGTAATAGTTTTCAACCTGACAACAATTGTTTCTAACGCAACAACAATTGTTTCTAACGCAACAACAATTGTTTTTAACCCAACAACAATTGTTTTTAACCCAACAACAATTGTTTTCAACCCAACAACAATAGTTTCTAACCCAACAACAATTGTTTCTAACGCAACAACAATTGTTTCTAACGCAACAACAATTGTTTTTAACCCAACAACAATTGTTTTTAACGCAACAACAATTGTTTCTAACGCAACAACAATTGTTTCTAACCCAACAACAATTGTTTTCACCCTGATAACAAAAAACTATGTTTTTTTACCTTATTTGAAATATAAAAACTATTCAAAAGGATGCTTATTTTAAAAATCAGGAAGGTAATTATTAGAGCTTTCTAATTCCTCAACCTATCTTTAATAAAAGTCTAAAATGATTAAAGAATAATTTCCATTAATACTAAAAGCTGTAAATGCTTAACCTATTTACAGTACTCTTTCTTATCCAACATTGAGAACAACTTTTACAATAGTCCCCATGCCTTGTTTGCTATTAATACTGAAACTCCCGTCAAATAATCTTAAAATTCGTTTAGCAATTGTAATTCCTAATCCAATGCCTTCCTGATTGTAAACATCTTTATTAAACTGCATAAAAGCACCAATATTTGATATTTGAGCATCACTCATTCCAATACCTTCGTCAATGATTGAGATTATCATTTTATGTTTTTCAATACCTGAAATTACTTTTATCAAAGTGTTTTTAGGTGAGAAATTAAAAGCATTTTCTAATAATTCTTTTAAAAGTTCTTTGTAAAAATGTTCAGGAATTCTAAGATCACATTCTTCGAGCATAAGCATTAAATCATCAGTTCTGCCTGCACTTTTAGCAATATCTTTACAAATTCCTTCCGTAATTTTCTTTGAATTATTAATCTTTTGATTTAATAAATCTTTCATATCATCCTGTTGCACCGATAAAGCTTCAAGACGATAATAAAGCATCGTTTTTAATACAATTTTATTGAGTTTCATTCCGGCATTATAAATCAACGAAACAAATTCAACCAACTCGGCTTTCTCCATCTGATTATATTCAGTAATAACCATCCCTGAAAAGCCTATGATTGCTTTTAATGGTTCGTTAATTTCTTTAGCAATAGGAAGTCCTAAATTCTCGGTAAGTTCATTTAGTTTCTCTTCGCTTTTCTTTTTGAACTCCTTAATACGATGGATTCTGGTATTAACAGCATCTAAAATCTCATCAATAGTAAAAGGCTTCGAGATATAATCATCAGCACCAAGTTGCATACCTTTTCGTAAATCTTCACGCGTATCTTTAGCAGTCAAAAAGATAAAAGGAATAGTTGAAGTCAAAATATTTTTTCGTAAATGTATTAAAACATCATAACCATCCATATCCGGCATCATAATATCACATAAAATAAGGTCGGGCTGCACCTTTTTTGATTGTTCAATACCTATAATTCCATTCTCAGCTTGATGCATATCGAATCCCTCGTTATCTAGGATCTCAACAATGTTTTCTCTTACTTGTTGATTATCTTCTATTACTAAGATTTTTAGAGCCATGTTTTAATTATTAAAAAGTTTTTTAATTTTTTTCAAAATTAAGTATTAAATTTGAGAATTATTTATTTGTTTAAAAATATATTTTATGTCGTTAAAAGTTTTAATCACAGAAGATGATAATATCTCTGCCAAATATCTAAAAGACACATTAATACAATTAGGGTATAATGTGGTTGCAATTGCAAAAACTGCTGAAGAATCTTTGGAGCTTGCTCAACAAATTAGTCCGGACTTTGTAATGATGGATATAAATCTTCCTGGAAAAATCGACGGAATCGAAGCTACTAAGCGGATTAGGACACTTTTGAACATTCCGGTAATATATTTAACTAATGCATCCGATCATTTAACTTTAGAAAGAGCATTAAAAACGGAGCCGAATGGTTATGTTTTGAAACCTTTCAAAAAGCAGGAATTATATACTGTTATTGAAATGGCTTTGTATCGCGATTCATTAGAGAAAAAACTAAAAGCTAACGAACAATTAATGTCATTAACACTCGAAAGCATTGGCGATGGACTTATTACCACAGATGAATATGGGAATATTACTATGCTTAATAAAGTTGCTCAAGATTTTATTGGTTGTTCGATAAACCAAATATTAGCCAAGCCAATTAATGATTTTTATATTATTAAAAACGAAAAGGATACTAATTATATTAAAGATTTTAACGCTTTAATAAATTCAGTTAATATAAATGATAAAAAAGATGATTTCTATTTACTTTCAATAGATAAATCTACTATTCCAATCAATCAGACTATTGCTCCTATCAAAGATGAAAATAATAGTATTAAAGGATACATTATTACTTTCAGAGATATCTCTGTAAAGAAAAAGGCTGAAGAATATTTAAAAAGAATGAACGAGGAGCTGGAATTAAGGGTTGCAGAGCGTACTACCGAACTTAAAAGTAAGAATGAAGAGTTGGAAAATGAAATTGAGAAGAGAAGAATTGTCGAAGCAAATCTTGAACTCGCATTAGAAAAAGAAAAAGAATTAAGTGAGTTAAAATCAAGAGTAGTAACTACTATTTCGCATGAGTTTAAAACACCATTAACTTCTATCCATAGTTCTGCTGAAATACTTGAGAAATATGCACAAAAAGAAGAGATAAGCGATAAGATGAAGAAACATTTTACATCTATAAGATATTCGGCAAAAACGTTGTCGGATATGATAAACGATGTATTGCTTATTGAAAAAATAGATGCTGATAAGTTTGATTTTAATTATGAAAGAGCAAACCTTGAAAACTTCTGTGCTAAACTTATTGAAGAATTTCAGGTAAGTGTTGCTAAAAATCATATTGTGGAATTTGAACATTCAAATTTACCCGAAGAATCTATTATAGATCAGAAGCTTTTGCGACGTATCCTTAGCAATTTGCTTTCGAATGCAGTTAAATATTCAAATGAAGGAACTAATATAAAAGTAAAAGCATCCTATAATAATAATATGTATGAAATAATTGTAATT
>Ga0316231_1004086_pt1 | contig 12346 bp, 13 predicted proteins | sample TBH18027metaG_FD_206002 | JGI IMG/M metagenome (GOLD analysis project Ga0316231, IMG submission 206002) | Freshwater microbial communities from Trout Bog Lake, Wisconsin, USA - TBH18027 | ecosystem: Environmental > Aquatic > Freshwater > Lake > Hypolimnion/Profundal zone | place: USA: Wisconsin...
GATTGGGTTGCTGATTTAATTCAGCAAGAACCTAATGGCATAGACAAATATATGGAAACATCTTTTGAGGAATTTTTGAATGATGGTAACGAAAAAGCTTTACTTATTGCATTAAGGCAAATTGCAAGAGCAAAGGGAGGGTTTCGTGAGCTTGCAGATAAAACAGGCGTAAAAAGAGAAAGTCTATATAGAGCATTATCTGAACATGGTAATCCCCGCTTGAATACTTTTGCTCTAGTTGTAAATGCATTAGGGTATAGCTTATGTCTTAGACCAGTTCATCATCTGGCTGGTAGATGTGTTTAATGAAATAAGTTTAACTGACCGACCGTTATAAATCCGCAAGCGTGGATTTTCGATAAGCGTGTTTATTTCGCTTACCACGATTAGGGGCTTTAGAAGCATATGAAATATGCTATAAAATTGTTCACGATAACAAGCAAATGCTTAAGATTCAATTAATGTTTTTTGGCTAAATTTTGATTTTTTATTGACATAAAAAGCCAGTTGGCGTCTAATGATCAATGAGGCAAAGTGCTTCTGTCATAAAATTTTTTTAAACCACGATATGTAGTATGTAGTATTTAGTGATATTTATGATGCCTTGGTATACCAGCTGCTGTATGGAAATTGTTTTTGCGACAAAACAAAAAATTGAGCCTTTGCTAATATTTGCGACAGAACCAATAAAAAGCGGTTGCATAGAACTGGGTGAGTTGTCAGATCAAGGAGCAACTACTATAAAAATACATAACCTAATATGAGTCTAGGAAAATATTTATATGTTGTTATCATTTTAATATTACAATCTACAGTAAATGCCAGTCCTAAGAACACTGTTAATATTTTAACTAGATATAATTATCTCAGATCACCTAAGATTTCTGAGATTATCAAAAACAGATGCGGAGTTGAGATATCTTATGATGAGTATTACACTAGGGGCGAATGCACTAAAGTTATTCTTCAATCAAGTGGGCTTGATTATTACGATATAGCTATTATACCTCAAGGGGTTCATGATGTTTTTGATAGTTCAATAAAAACACAAAAATCAAATATTGGTAAAGCAGCAGTTGGGTACAGTGAGCCAGTAAGAAAGCAATATTTTTCACGTCATTATCCAAACAACGTAGCTTATTTTACTCTCTATATACAAGGTTTTATTTGGAACCCTAACACACTTAATATATCAAAAACAGAATCTATACTATCGATGTTTACAAAAGCCAAAAATAATATCGTAATAATAGAAAGTAGTCATCCAGCTGTATTTAATTTGATAGATGGTGGTTATGATTTATCACCAGATCTACAAGTCAACCTCTTTAGGAATATTATACAAGATGCAGATGTATTCATAACTAGTGGATATAATAAATTATATGAGAAAAATCATTTCGCCTTTGCTTTTCAGAACTCCGGTGATGCTATTTCAATTATCAAAAAAACAGAAAATAAAAAACTGAAGTTTTTTATACATCCAAAATATTCTTATGTTAGTACTGATATATTAATAGCACTAAATTCACGTCGCGAAACGCATTGTGTTGCACAAGCACTTGTTAGTAAAGAAATATTAAAAATTGTTCAACAAGAAACGTTTTGTTTATCGCCATATGAAACTTATAAGTCTATGGACGATCAAATTTTTCAGGAGACCTATAAAAAGATATTTGATGAAACATTTAAGAAGAAATGGTTCAATGTGTTTTTTGATAACAATGTGGAAAAACATAACAAGCTACATAACCTTTGGCATAAAATTCATTCTTTACCGCAAATTATGAAAAATCACAGTTTGATATTAGAAAAAGATCATTGAAATCCCTTTGGTTAACGAATGTGGATATTAGCAAAAAAAAACCCAAAAAGCTTAAAGATATAATTAAGTCAATTAACAAAAATATTGCCATATCATTTCTAATTATTTTGATTTTTTTGATTGTGATTGCTGGCACTGTTTTTATCGATTATAAAAAATATGAGGAAAAAATTATATCACAAAAAATAACAGCAACTTTTTCTGCATTTAATACTAAAACATCTCAGAAACTCATTGCTATAACTAGTCGAGATGATTTTATCCATTATCTTCACTCAGGCTGGATAAGTAGGGAGCTGCGTTATGCACCACTTTTAGCTATAATACTTTATACCAATTTAAAAGCTATTGTTGGTATGGATATATATGATAGCAATGAAGAGAATATTTTCTCTTACGGAGTTAAAACAAATTATTCCATAACTTTAGATCTTTGTTATTTGAATAGAAGATCTCTAAACTTTGATGTAGGTACTTGCTCACACAATTGGAAGTTATATTTTAACAAAGAAGATATCATCAAAGAGCTAAAAATGCTTAATCCAGAACTTATCGATTGCTATAACTGTAATAATTCACTAGTAATTAATCAAACATTTGGTGATTTTCCAGCATCAAAGTTTACTAATATGAATATAGGTTTGACCATTAAAAAGAGTCCTACAACTATATTATGGGGGATATTATTTTTTATTACGATAGCACTGTCAGTCATAGTAATATGGAATATAAACAGAATCAAAAGGGTATTTAAAGAATATCTCTATCATCCAATCGTCGAAATAACTGCAAAAATCAATCAGCATGATCGCCTGCCAAATATTGTTGTTGAGGAGTTATCTTGTTTATCTCAACAAATAGATCAGTGGAAAAAAAAGGTTATAGAATTGGAAAAACTTAAGGCTCAAGAAAAAGCAAACGAAGAGAAAATCAAGATAATGCAGTCAATTGGTGCCAGTATTGCTCATGAATTACGTACCCCAATAAGATCTATGATATCTGGAGTAATTGGTATTGAAAAATTTCTTCCTGTTTTATTAGAGAACTATGATTTAGCAAGAAAAAATAATTTGCCAGCCAAAGTTATTAAACCGCAGCAAATTGAATTATTGCGTAAAGTATTAAACAATTTAAAATCAGAGGGTGCCGCAGCCAATACAATTATAGACATGCTCTTAATGAAAATTAAAGGCTCCATCACAGAAGCTACTAGTATTAAAAAATTGTCTATTAAGGAGTGCCTACATGAAGCTTTACAACGATATAGCTTTCAGGAATCAGAGGGAAATCTCATTGTTTGTGACACTACAAATGATTTTCAATTTGAAGGAGATGAAATCTTAATTGTACACGTTCTATTTAATTTACTAAAAAATGCGTTATACTACATAGCTAGCGCGCAGAAGGGACAGATTTATATTCGTTTTGAATATGGAAAGAATGAAAATCTGTTATATTTTAGGGATACAGGAAAAGGAATTTCAAAAGAAGTATTGCCTCGCATCTTTAATAGATTTTACAGCAAAACAGAAGGTGGTGTTGGTATAGGACTATCTTTTTGTAAAATGGCCATGGAATGGATGAGCGGAGATATTACTTGTCAATCAGTAGAGGGTGAGTATGCGGAATTTGTTTTACACTTCCCAATAGATAGAGAAAAATCAAAGGAGTAATTTCTATGCTTAAATTAAGCATTGCTTGTTGTTATTATCCAACAACCGTAGTATTTATTGACGATAATAAAGCATTCTTAGAGAATGTGTTATTGGGTGTTGATGAAAACATAAGTACTTGTTCGTTTACGGAACCCACAAAAGCGGTTGAATATCTTAAGAAACACACACTAGTCTCTTTTGCAGAAAAACATCTAAGATCCCTAAAAGATGATGAAAATTTAGAAGAGTTTAATTATGACAATGTAGAGCATGGCTATATTGATGTTGATGTATTTAACATTCATAAGGAGATTTACAATAAGAATAGATTTAACACAGTAATTGTTGTCGTAGTAGACTACACAATGCCAGGAATGAATGGATTAGATCTTTGTACGGTTTTAAAAGAATTACCCTTCAAGTTTGTTTTAATAACTGGAGATGCTACTTTAAGTAATGCTATTGAAGCATTTAATGCAGGATTGATACATCAGTTTATCCCTAAAAATGATTGCGAGTTTATCCCTAAACTGCAAAGTATTATTTATGACATGCAGAAAAAGCAATTTGAAGAATATTCAGATATTATCATTAAAAGCTTGTCAACCAGCCTATCTACTGGTTTAGGTGATCCATTATTACTTAAATTTCTTAAAGATTTTTTTAAAGAAAATAACACGACTGAATATTATCTTCTTAATGAATCTGGATGTTTTTTAATGGCGGATCCAAATGGTATCTTAAGCTGTATAGTTATAAAAAATGAAGAAGAAATGGCAAAATATACAAGTGTAGCTATGGACAATTATGGAAAGGAAAAAATAATTGATGAATTACAATCTAGAAAAAAGGTTCTATTTCTTCACACAGAAGAAGAGCATGCTAATGTTACTGTCGATGATTGGGAAAATTATTTATATCCTGCTACGAAGTTAATTGGGAAGAACAATACATATTATTACTCACATATTAAAGAATTGCCTAATAGAAACATTTTTGCCAATAAAATTATTCCTTATAATGAGTTTTTAGCAGTGAAATAGCATTTCTCCGAAACCATACTACTGGCGCAATATCTGTTAATTCTGCATCACAAATTATAATCTGTTGTTTGCTGTGTGGATTTAAACTTAATAAAATAAAAAATCCCTTTATAGTACTCTTTTGGACTTGGCGTAATAGAATTTTATTGCTTTTAGTACGAACAATGCAATTAAGTCCAATAGCCTTATCAAAATCTTTCTGAGATATTTTTATCCCAGCCACAAGATCATTTTGCATAAAATAAGGCTCCATAGCATCTTCAGGCACTGTAAGAGAAACAGTTTCCCAGTCATTATTGTTGCAAAAAAATTCTAATTCGGCTTTGATGCGTAGTTGCTCTATAGTTTCTGGTGATTGTTCGGTAGGATTAGCGATAACTTTTTTAAATGCAGCTATTTGGTGGCATAGGATTTTTTTTGGCGGTTCTCCAACACCGCGCATTAGCCAATCAACAGAAATTTTAATTCCTTCAGTTTGAAATATATCTACTAATAAGGCTGCCCTTTTTTGTGGTATTCCTCCAAACCGAGCATTTTCCCAGCCTTTGTACGTATAAACTGAAACATTCGCCATCTGGGATATATCTTTTCTACTGAGCTTTGCTAACTTTCTTATCTGTATTAATCGTTCAGCCTTTGCCTTTGCTATAGGAAGGTCTAAAATTGTTCTCATTTATGCCTCATTAAGTAGTATAGTAATTTTTATTATATTTTACTTTACAATTGCAGTAAATAATGATACCAGTAAACTGCTTGGTGTTTTGAGTTGACTTTTGTAATGACACAAGGTAACAAAAAAAACAAACAAAATATACAACAACTACTACTTTGGATTGTAGCCTAGAGTAGAGGATAAATTTGAAACAATATATCAGCTTCTATAGAAACATTGTAGCAAAAAAGACAAAACACCCCCAATGCTGACGTTAGGATACTGAATTTCGAGTATCTTAGCAAAGCACCAAATTATGCTTATTTTTAAGTTGTCTGGGTTTCCACAAAAAGTACGGAAGAGCTATTTTTTTTGATAATCTTGTTAAATTTCTTGATGTTATAAATCTATTAGCCTTTTTTCTGGAAAATGCAATAAATCGCTCTTTTTATCCTATTTTGGCGTATAAAGATTATTTTGAAGTTTTACTTTACTTTGGTAGTGAAAGTGTTAATATTCTTCTGTAAGATCTTCATAATATCTATAGTAACAAAGAAAAATATCAACATCAAAACAGTATAGAAGATCTTATACAACAATTTAAAGCAGAAAATATTAAGTGTCATATTTTTTGAATATATATCTACTATAAATTGAAATTTATTCCAATCCTTTATTAATGGAGACTCTTATCATGAAAAACTCAATAGTAAAATTAACCATAGAAGAGAAACAAAATGTATGTGGAGGGTGGGGTATGTGTACATGTGATGACGTTAATATTGGCAAGCAGTTTAATACGCCCATCGCAAATGATTTGTTGTGTGAAGCTATGTGTTGTGGGTTGTCAATCTTCAACGCATACAAATACAATGGGAGAGGAAATAGTGGCAATCCATATCAAAGTTGTATTGGATTAGCTTTGCGCTTTTTTCAATTTTAATCTGTTGAACATAATCCCCGGTAATGTTTTTTACCGGGGATTATTCGTCAATTTTAAAACTTATATTTCTTAATTCCATATACAAATCATGAAACAATTCCTTTCCACAAAATGTTAAACTACTATTTTCATCTTTCAGTACTGACGGCACTTCTGCTATAACATGATTTATTCCCAGCGGAATTACTATCCTATATTGTAGTTGGACCTACAACAATATTAAATGGTTGAAATACCATTTATGCCAATTTCCTACATTAAGTAAGGAAAGAACGATTGGGATCCATCACATTAATTGGATCCAAAAATTGAGTACGATTTGGTAGATTCATAAGATTTAACCCTTTTTTACTAGGATCGTGACCAGACCTCATATATAGTTCTACCTGTATAATCATACTTGCTAGACATAAAATTATTCTCCGTTTTTTGATTTGTGAAATTCAATAATCGGAAAATTTATTTTTATTGTCTAGCTCTATCTAATACAGCATAGCAACTTTTGGGGGTTCTTAGGAAGGACCCGTTCTTAGAAGAACCCCCTAATGAGCGTCCCCGAGCAATCGGGGATGGCTACTCAACTACACAGACGATGATCTTTTGCGGCATAAACAATACCCAATAGCCCCAACACCAAGAAGAACACCCCCTCCTATAAATAAATATTTTTTCCAGTCCGTATCACTATCTTCGGTAACAACTGAATTTGCACCGCACCTGTCTGTTATAGCATTAACTATTGCATTATGTAGATCAGAACATTGATAACGAGAATCGATGGAGAGTGTGGCCGATGCACATCTATCTCCACCTCCCAACGAATCTACGCAGGCTTGTGTGACACAAAGACTAATACTGCAATCTACACCGCCAGCTACATTATTTATTTCCGTGACATTTAGTATGTTTAGCATGTTCGTTTCCTCTTTTTATTTTTAAGTTAAATAGCTGAACATATGTGGTATTTAGAAAATATTTTTTTCCACCCTGTCAACGACGCGCATTTTGTAGTACATTCAGTATCCACCTTAACCCAACCATTGGGATAGCAGAAACCATCAACTATTAGGCAGCATTGGCAATGGCAGTCTGAGCCACCTGTTATAATAGATGCTTCTAATGAATTTATCTCAAACATTTTTTTCTCCTTTTTATAATTATATTAAGACTATGATTCTTATTGTTCTGTCGCAAGTTTTTTAAAACCATACAAACTACAATTTTATTTGATACTATAAATTTCTTACGACAGGACTCATTAAACATCGTTAACACCAACCGAACAATATAGGATTTGTACTATAGTAAATATACTATATTGACATATTATCTATATTATGTCTCTCGTGTAACACAAAGGATAAACAGTTTCCTCTCTTTAAACGAGGGAGTATTTTTAGACTAGCGAACAAAGAATGTTTGTATTAAGATACCTAATAAATGATAACCTAGGTGGCGTTACTTTAAACTAAATTATTTAATTTAAAAAATTGACTCATATGGACATCAGCTCTCAAAATGGCTCTGTTAATCTGGAAGATTTTAAAAAAACTTTTATCTATAAAAGCATCCCAAATATTATAGAAATTACTAGTCCTCTTAAAAAAATTGGCATTAATTATTTTTCTTATGCAGAAATTACTGCGGATAATAAAATAACTGCTTTATTTAATAATGAAGATAATGCAAAGATTGGGATTCAAGCTAGCATAAAAAATGAACCTTATCTTTCACCTCATCGACTAATAACGCCCGGTTTTTATTTACCATTACGTCTTAATAATTTAACTGAAATAAACAAAAAACACATACGTGATTGTTTGGAAATAAATGGCTCATCGGAACTATGTGTTTTTATTAAAGACGACAAACAAAACACCCGTCGAATTTATAGCTTTAATTTTAATTATTCTCCACTTATAAAATATGATTTTTTTGAGGCCTTTATTCACTGCTTTCATGATAAAGTAGACTACATTATAAAAAAGGCAGAAAGAGCGATCCTACCTAGTGACATAATGGTTGATTATCCCTTATCCACAATAAGCCAGGATCATTCGATTTTAAACGAAAAACTGCAAAGCTTTTTAAAAGATATTGATTTTTATAATTATAGATTATTACGTTTAGCTAGAAAATATTCTCTTTCTAAAAGACAAATTCAGATTATTGATTTGATTTTACAAGGCAAGCTTACTAAACAAATGGCACATAATCTCAATTTAAGCACAAGAACAATAGAGTTGTATCTTTGTAATCTGAAAACTAAACTAAACTAAACTGTAAAACAAAATCACAAATAATACTTAAGGCATTAGGTATCAATAATTTTTAAAGTTAGGAGGTCAAAATGTCGTCCTTAATTGAACAAACTCCCTTAGATATCTTAGATATAAAAACTTACGAAAAATCTACTACGTATAAATTCTTACCAGATATTGTTGCTTTAACAGAACCCTTAAAAAAGATTAATATCCCATATTTTTCTTATATTGAATTTGACCCTTGTCATCAGGATCAGCGTGTGAAGGCTCTGGTTAATGATGATAATGTTGTTCGGTATTTTATTAAAAATAATGGGGAAGAGATAGAATTTGCTAACATGTATGCTATTAAGTCAGGGTTATATCCTAGAACCATATTCCCAATGCCAAACAATAAGATAAAACGCTACTACACTGGAAGAGCTGAGATTAACCAAACCATAGACGAGCTAACTTTTGTATTCGATTCTAATGGTTTGAAAAAAACATATTGTTTTGGAATATCTAGTTTCATGGGTTTAAACTTTGACATGCTGGAAGCTTTCATTAATTATTTCAATGAGAAAGCCGAAGGTTTAATAAAGAAATCCACAAAGATTCTACTAGGAATAAATGCAATAAATCCTAATCAATTACAAGAAATAGCTTATAAGGACAAACTAGCCACTTTTTTAAAGGAAATAAAGTATTCTGAATATAAGCTTTATAATATAGCAAACAAATATCATTTATCTAGAAGAGAAGTTCAATGTCTAGATTTAATTATGCAAAATAAGATTAATAAAGAGATAGCCTATGCATTAGGGTTAAAACAAAAAACCATCGATATTTATATTGAACGCTTAAAAAATAAATTACGTTGTAGAACAAAGTTAGAGTTAATTTTAAAAACAGCTCAAATATAAACGACAAAATCATATTAAAATGACACTTACTTTACTATAGTCGAGTAGCCATCCCCGATTAGGAGACCTATATTGACACATTGTGTTGCTAGTTTTTCATAAACAATTTATACTTACACTGTTTTATTTTACTCATAGTGGATGGTTGAAAATCCTATCCTTCAAGCAAGATAAATTGATAAAATTGAACATGAAGCAGTACAGCGCTAGGAGCGCATACCATAACTGATTTATTGAAAGCAAGAAAAGTTTTTGTTAAAATTTTTAATAGTAAATAAAAACTATAACTTGATTTCCCCGTGGCTCGCCACGGGGACCTTTGAGGGAAAGTTTGAAAACCGGAGGTTTTCAAATGTAAACAATGGCGCTTGCGCCTCTTTTAAATACCCCGCGGCTTGCCGCGGGGAAATTGATTTGAAAAATCTGTGGGTACTTTAACCATTATACTGTCGTTAAAATATGAAATAAAAGTTTAACAAACCCCGCGCTTTTAAGTTGCTATGCAATAAGAATTAGTAGTGGTGGTTTTTTGAATAAACATAATTTAACTACCACTATTATTTACATACATATTGAATCGCCCGTAAACTGTGGGGATTTGCCAATTTAACACTAACAAGTACCCACAGATTATTTAAACGAGCCAGTAAAATAATAGGAACCTTCAATTATGGAAAAATACTCATTTTTTAATTTCCTAAAAGCATATTCTAAAACCACTGTTTGCAAAAATATTCCTGATATTATCGAATTAACTGCTCCCTTACGTAAGCTGGGCTTAGATTATTTTTCAGCAACCAGATATGATTCAAACAATGTAGCTAATTTCTTCGTAAGCGATGATGAAGCTATTAAATATTATATAAAAAATCCTAATTTTTTTTATGAAGAACCGATGAGTACAGTAACGAGGCTGCTAAAGCCTGGTGAATATTATCGTACTGAAGTTTTCAAAAAGATTCCCCCTTATACAACACCAGCACATTTTAAGGGGTTTAATATTATCCAAGATCATAAAAATGGCATTAGGGAAACATATTATTTCAATATAATCAACGCAAATTTTAATGAATACAATTTACTACGTGCTTTTGTGTCTGAATTTAGAGAAAAAGCATCCAAGCTAATTGAAAAAGCAGATAAGATATCTATTCCTATTATGTATACTAATGCAAATCCTTTTGAGATGGTTAACAACTTATCACTAGTTAATGCTCATTTACGCGATGGTGTTAAAAATTTTCTCACGGAAACCCAATATATTTATTGTAAATATTTACAAGCGGCAAGTAAATATAACCTTTCCCATCGAGAAGCACAATGTTTACTTTTAATAATCGAGGGTAAATTAAATAAACAAGTGGCAGATATATTGAATTTAAGCACAAGAACAGTCGAAGCATACCTTAGCCATATTAGTTATAGATTAAATTGTAGGGGAAAAAATAAAATAATTACTAAATTATTCTATGATCCTATAGATACTATTATGAGCTCGATGTCATCTGCCAGTACACATACTAATATCATAAATAGTAACAACATAGACAATCTTGGTATTGAAAAATTAGCTATACAAAGTAGTATAAAAACTGGGCGATATTTTACTAACATAAAAAGTTACAGTTTATCACCGAGGGAAACCCAATGCATAGAGCTGATTCTTCAAGGCATGCATAACAAACAGATAGCTGACAATTTGAACATAAGCGTAAGAACTGTGGAGCTTTATGTAGACAAAATTAAAGCGAAACTAAAATGTAATAAAAAATTAGACATACCTATAAGGTTAGCTAATTCAAGATCTTCAACTGAGTATATCGATTATCATAAAAAATGTGCAGAAGAAATCATAAACAAGTGTCCTGATCAAGTATAATTTATTGATTTTGGATAGGGAGCAGCCAGCAAGATCAGTGATCTAGTGGAGTGAGAGTCTTCACGCTGTTAATTTCTCGTATGAACAGCTAGCATATCTGGAGCACAGCTAGGTAACGAACTGTGTACTGCCCAGAAGTAAAAGACATCGGTCGCTTATGTATTTTTTTTTACATATAGTGCGAGCAACCAGGATGGCGAGCAAACTAAGAGGTTTGAATGTAAAAGAATATCTACAATCTCGAAAATCAATTCGTGCACTGAAGTTGCTGTGCGGGAAATTGTGTTTTGCCGATCTGTCTATTCGCAGAGAAGGCCAATGTTTTGAGGGAAGTAATGAGAATATGCACCTCAGAAAGCACCGGGATAGGGGATCAGACATCTTAGGAAAGATTATTGAGGATAACGCTGGGAAGGGCCTATTATCAGCAGGGGCTTGTAGCAACCTGCAAAGACTGAGTGCACAAGGCAACAAACCAAGGCAAACAGAGATAATAGGTTTGGCACATGAGTTCGTAGTAGCAATGAAGGTCGGGTAACTCCGACTGAAAATGGTCATTATACCATTTACTTAAAAGGTAACGCCTTTTAAGGGCAAAGGAACTCTCGGCACATAACGGAGTTTGTATGTACTGCTGCAGAGATACTATCAGATATCTCATTGAGCAGACCAGGCCAGCATACTCTAAGTTTGTAGTAAACTGCGTGAATGAATTGGTGAATGTGAACAAGCACTTAAACCTGTAAATTCCGAGGGAAGACTATAGAAAGAAAAGTTATGGTCGCCAACCGTACCTGGGAAAGCCGGCCGTACGGGATGACAACGGGGGCTTGATGAAATGTGAATTATGGTATTTTGGATTAAGACCTATAGTGAAAGCTGTAGAAACGTCACCAAAACCTAAAATTGCGCACGCATCAAATCTATCCAAATCAAACAGGAGATAGACATCGATGAAGCGGTTTAAGATTACGACTCTTGCTAGTATTGGTGTTATTTTAGAATATTACGATTTTGTTATTTATATTCTACTCGCTGGATTTATTAGTAAACGGGGTTCTAGGCACTTGCCGCATAAATCGGACACCTCTGCCTTGTAGCCCGCATTTTTAGCGGGTTTTTTGTGAATTTTTTTACATCGTGTTTTAAATATCCGCCACAAAAAACCCATTAACTTATT
>Ga0316231_1004087_pt1 | contig 12345 bp, 4 predicted proteins | sample TBH18027metaG_FD_206002 | JGI IMG/M metagenome (GOLD analysis project Ga0316231, IMG submission 206002) | Freshwater microbial communities from Trout Bog Lake, Wisconsin, USA - TBH18027 | ecosystem: Environmental > Aquatic > Freshwater > Lake > Hypolimnion/Profundal zone | place: USA: Wisconsin...
TTCGCCACAGTGCTGGTGGATGATTGATCGTACCAGAAGGCGTGGACAGGCATTACCAACTCTTCATACATCGCCGGGCTGATCAACTGAATCGAGTCATCCGCCAGATAGGCCGACTCGGTCCGTACTGGGTGATTGAACAAGCGGGCCAATGCCTGATTCCGGGTCAGACAAGCTTGGGCGATGGTCTGCAAAAGCCGCTGTGATTTTTCAGGCTCCATTGCCAAAAATAGGAAAAGATCCGTTCCAAACAAATCAGTCGCCACCGTCAGCGGACCATCAAACCCGAAGAGCAAAGGCGCAACCTGGCCGGACCGCCCCTGGTAGACAAATGTTTTCAACTCGCGAACCAGGGCTGCATGGAATTGGAGCCGCTCCTTGATCCAAGGATTTTCCAGCGGTTGCGAGAAATCACGAGCGAGAAAATCATCCACCTGTTCCAGGGTGTACGGCGGCATGGTGGCGGGGACCTGACCGGGCTCGAATTGCGGGGTTGCGCCAAAATATGCCGCGTCATAAATATTCTGGCAGTCGACGCGAAAACTCCATTCTGCAGGCAATTGACTCTGAAAATCACAGGTCCGGCTGAGCGTGGTCGCCAGATACTCCTGAAAACGCGCCTGAACCCGCAGCGTTACAAACGGATCCCGGTAGTATTCAGCGAAACCCCAACCCTCCGGGTTGAGCGCGGGATCCAACAGGATGATCCGGGGGTTCAGATTCCAGCGCAACGGTACGCGCGCGGGCCGACCGGCTGCATAGTCCTCCCACAATTGTTTTTTTTCAACGGCGGTTGGTATCTTCATTCGTGTTGGCTCCGGATCACCGAATTATTCGGTCGCATCGCGCCGCCTGTGTAGCGAAGCCGATCGGAAATGGCAAGGGCGCCGCAATCGGTCTGGCCCACTGCTCAACACCACGCCAATCCATCACGGTTCACGGTCATGGGGAATCAGTTCGAAGACCGCGACGATGGTTGCGGGAATCGACTGTGGCCGCCCTGTCGTCGCATTAACAAAGACCCATTCGGTTTCTCCCGTGGCGACGACTGCCTGGTCGGTCGGCCTCACAAACTTGTATTTTCGAAGCGAACGCACCTTGCGAAAATCGGTCACCCAAGTCAGTGCCACCAGCGGCTCACCGAGAAATGCAGGTCGCAGATATTCAATCCGGTGCGACCGGGCCACCCACGTCGCTCCGGCGGCGAGCGTAGCGCGCGTACAGCCGACCGCAGCCGCATGCCGCAGTGCCAGATCCTGCATCCATTGCACATAGGCCACGTTATTGACATGGCCGTTCGCATCGACGACGGCGGCGGGAACCGTGAATTCGTGGCGATAGATTGCGATCAAGCTCACGGCTTCTTCTTCGTGCCGCCAAACGCCGCTTTAAATTGATTGGTTAGATCAAGCGTGCTGAACAGTTGGCCGACCACGAGATTGGTTGCGGGCGCCAGGCTGGACTGCGAGTCGTCAACGAGATTGGTTTGAATCACTTGAACCCCATAACCGGCAAATACCTTACCGGTCGCTTTGACGGGAGTTTCCTTGATGGTTTCAGGTTCGCCTTTTTTGGCTGGCTTCTGCTTCACGCTGATCACGTGGCTGGGCGTATGGGTCAGGCTGGCAACCTGCGAGGTGATCATCAGCGTGGCAAAGGACGGAACCGTGATGAGTCTTTCGTGTTGTTGCACGATGCCAATCTTTTGATTTTGCACATCTTGATCAAAGAGACAGTAGCGCAGGATCAGATTGGTATAGCTCTGCCGGGTCGTATTCTGGATCGCTATATTCAATTTCTCGGTCCGGATTTCAGACCGCGCCGGCGTATTGGGCAGAGCCGGTCCACTCGCCGTATGTCCATCCGGAGTCACCAGGATATTGAGCGGTCTCAGCGAACTGGTTTGCGACTGCCCCAGCGGTACAAATCCAGCCAGCAGTAATAGAATCAGGCTCCCGCGCAAGGTCCGGCAACTAAGATATTTCATGATCGTCCTATTGATCCGGCTGTTAAACACTTGGCCGATTGGAAAGTCAACCCCGGAACCGCCCCCAACTTGAGCCGCCGGGTAATCCGGGTGCGTGGGTTGAAACTGCCTGTCCGCTCCGTCCCAGGGCCTACTGATAGGTGCGAATCTTCACAGTCTCCAATGCCCAAGCATCCTCTTTCTTACTGAAGCTAATCACACCAGTTAATTTCAGCCGCAGCCCCGCCTGGACAACCAGACCGTGTTGTGCGTTATCCATCCGAGTGACGTAGCGCAGGCTGCTGTCTTTCGATTTGGCCGCCGGCTTGGTCGTTTGAAAACTGGGCGCATATCCACCTTCACCATTCAGCCACTTGCAATTTTCTGTAAATTCGATTTCCGCTTCATACTCCAATACGTAGACCTTCACCGCCGCGACCTCGCCTTCGGTCCCGTCCAACTTCTTAAAGGTGAGCAGTCGAATCCGCCCTTCAGATTGTTCTTTGATATGACTTTCAAAGGCTTGCTTGCAGTCATTGACTGGCGGTGCGGCTGAATAACCCGGGAGACAAACCCACCCGCAACCGGCGATCACAATGGAGAGTAGCAGTTTCATCAATGATCCTCGACTGTTCGTGTCGTGGTCTATTACGTTTCTCCTCGCAGGCTGTTGAAAACAGTCTGAATTCGCTGTGTGCGGTCACACGACTACAACAACATTCTCAAAGAAAAACCTTTGTTTGACGGCCGCGTCACTGACACGGCGCATTTTTCAACAGCCTGCTGGCGACATTCATGCTGCCAATGTGGATGATAATTGTCAAGGCGATCCCACCCAATTTCCCGCCCAGGCCAATTTCGCCCTTAATCGCGGTCGGTTTGCGCGATGATTTTGCCGATGCATCAATCCCAAGTGCTCGTGTGGGGCTTTCCCACAGCAACTCCAGTCCTGCATTTCCCCCCGTTCGGCACTGCGTGTTAATTCTGGCCCGGGCGCATCTCAAAAAAGTGCGACACATTCACCCCAACGAGTGCCAGTGCCAGGCAAATCGCGACGTGAAAAGTCGCCGGACTCATCGTGTCTTTGCTGAGATATGTCCCTTGGATCGCTGCCAGGCCTTCCGCCAGGTGGTGCTGCTCCACCCCCGAGATGACCACCACCGGAATCCGGCTTCCGTTCTTCCGCAAAGACCGCAAAACTTCACCCTGCCCAAGGACCGGTAAATTCCAATCCAAAATCACCAAGGCAAAGTTTTTCTGGCACAACTTGGCCAATGCCTCCTCGCCGTTGATTGAAAAATCGAGGTCGGGCTTGCGCTTCCAAGACCGAATATTCACCAAATGATTCGCCACAAGATGTTGATCCGTGAGGTTGTCATCGACGATCAAGACCGAAAAGTTTTGATCATCCCTGGTCAGGGCGGCGGTGCTGTTCGCAGACGGCGCGGCTGAGGCGGTGGCGACATTGGCAGACGCTCCTGCGATCTCTGTTAATTCCGGCCCCCGAATCCATTCATCACATTTGGGACAGGCTAAGAGCTTCCCGGCTTCGGAAATCGGAATCTCGACGATCTTCTCACAACGCTTGCAGAGGAAAATAATCAGATCCGCCCGCTGAATCGGGAGCATGATCGATTTATTACAACTGGGGCAATGCATTCCATCGCCTTGGAGCGCAATGTCAATTTTAACCAGCTGACTGCAATTGGAATGTGGGCAGGTATAAACAATGGCGGTTTTGGGAACGGTCAGACTGGAACCGCAGTGCAAGCAATTGACCTGCGTCCCGGCACTCGAACCCTCCCGCATCAGTTGTTTCCCACACGACCTGCATTTGAAAAGAATGTTGAGCATTTATCAAACTCGCCGGGATAGTATCGGGTGCCGCCTGGAATGGCAATCAGTTCTCCGCAATCTTGACCGCGCCGTCTGGGCCGACCGCCGACTGGCCAACGGATTCGTTGTCAGGCGGCGGTCTGGCGGCGGTGGCGGCGGCGGGCGGCCCAGAGGGTGACGCCGCCGCAGAGCCACATCAGGAGGACGTTGGGTTCGGGGATGACCAGCGATGGGGCAGAGCCAACAAGGCCGGTGAGCTGGTGAAGTTCCGCGTTCCCCAACAGGGTGATATTAGCCAGACTCCAATCGTTGGAGTTGACGAAGTAGACATCCATATTATTGCTGATCACCAGTTGCGAGCCGTACAGGAACAGGTCGTTGACGAACAGCGCATTGGTCAACCCGGTCGGCGCCAACACCAGGGTCGTATTCGTCAGCACCAGTTGGCCCGCCGCGAAGTTATCCACAAACCCCGCCACGGTTCCGCTGACCGGTTGCGGGTCGGTCGCATTGGTCGTCGCCGCTCCGAACCCACCCGTCAGCAACAACCCCGGATGCTCGAACAACTGGGTGTGGGTCTGACCGGACCCGCTGAACAGGAATTGGACGCCACCGCCCATCGTATTGGTGCCGGGATCGACTCCCAGCGTATTCCAGGCCAGCTTGTTCTGGCTTTGGTTGAGCAGGTCCGCTTTGAATACATACTCACCGGAGCTGGCCTTGACATAGCCGTTGGTTGTGATCAGGAAGGGATCGTTAAACGTACTGGTCCCGCCGCTGCCCAGCCAGGCGTTATTATTAACGACCTGGTTGTTATAGGTGCCCACGCCGCTGATGACCTGCAGCGTGCCGTTGTTGGTGAACACGCCCGTCACTTTCAGGCCACCGCCGATTACGCCAACATAGCCGGTATTGGAGTTCACCAAATCACTATTCAACACCAACAGCCCGCCGCTCGCCTGGATCGTCCCACGATTGATCAGAGGGCCGCCCGCGGTGATCGTGCCTTGACCGGTGATCCAGGCCGTCAGCCCATTAGTCAGCAACGTGGCGGTCTGGTAGGTGCCGCCGGCCAAGGCCAGCGTGCCGGCATTAATGAATTGGGTATTATTGATCAGGATCCCGCCGCCGATCCGGATTGTTGCATTCGTGTTATACAACCCGCTGCTGCTGATCGAGCCACCGCCGCTGAAAGAGAGGGTGTTCGCGTCGGCAACTCGATAGGTGCCGGCGCCGCTGACAAAGCCTTGCAGGTCGAGCAGGCTGCCGATCCCATTGGTCGCCAGCACCGTGCCCGCGTTGTGCACGGCAGCCGCCAGCGTCCCATAGCCGAGAATCGTGCCGGTATTGGTCACCGCCTGGGCCGCCACCTGCCCGCCCTGCAACAGGATCGTACCGGCATTGGTCACCCACCCGCTGCCACCAACCCCCACCCGCAACGTCCCGCCCGTGGCCGCCAGCGTGCCGAAATTGTATAGATTGGCCGTCAGCGTATTCAGGCCGCTGAACGACTCGAGCGTGCCCAGGTTGACGATCTCCTGCGCCTGCAACGTGCCGCCGTTGAAGGTCACCAACCCCTGCGTGGTATTGGTCACCCGCAACAGGGCCGCATCCCCAAAACGCAGGGTGCCCCCGGCGATGCTGACCGCCCCGGTCCCGAGGCTCGAGCCGCTGCCACCCATCCCGTTGGCCAGGAAACTGGCGATCAACGTCCCGGCGTTGACCACCGTCCCGCCGCTGTAGCTGTTGATGCTGCCCAGGGTCAGCGTCCCGCCGCCCACCTTTGTCAAGGACCCGCTCCCGCTGAGCACGCCGCCGAAGCTCGAGCTGGTATTGTTCAGCCCAACGGTCAGCGCAACACCGGCACCCGCCGTATTAGTCAATCCCAATGCCACATTGCCGGCCAAACCGCCGAACCGGGCTCCGGTAATATTTGTAAACACCACGCCCCCCGCCACCTGATTGCTGAGGGTGCTTCCGCTCAGCGCATTGGTGTTGGCAATAAACAGACTGCCATTATTCACCGCCGTCACCCCTGTGAATGTGTTCGAACCGCCGAGCATCAGGGCATTCGGAGCGATCTTGGTCAATCCGCCGGGGCCGCTGATGTCGCCCAGCAACTCAACGGTCCCGAGCCTGCTGCCGCCGGCGATCACCGACGAGGCGAACAGCAAATCGTTGGACAGGGTAAAGGCGCCCACCCCGTTTTGGTCGAGGCGCGGCGCCGCCCCGGCAAACGTGAGCGAGTTCCCGGTCAGCGTCTGCACGACGCCCGCCTGATTATTTGTCAGCACCAACTGTTTGAATACCAGGTTGGTCAGATCATTATTGGCGTAGTATGCGCCGCCGGTGCTGCCGCCAAAGTAGGCAATCACATTCGTCGTTTGCACCGGCGGGGCCGTGCCGGCCTGCCAGTTGGCGTTCGCGCTGAGGTTGCCGCTCCCATCGGTCCACACATAGCTGGAGTTGCCCACGTAGGACAACACGAGCTGGGTCCCGCCCACCACCGCCACCGTAAAGGTGCTATCCACGGTATTGGTAAACCCGGTCGTATTCACTGTGAAGTTGGCCGGGGTAAAGTTGCTCACGCCGCCGCTGGCTGTCGCGATTGTCAGGTGATAGGTCGCGTTCGGGTCGAAATTCGTGGTCAGCGTGGACCGCAGATCGATCACGAACGGCGCTGCCGTGAGTACATTCGACAGCAACCCGGTGATGGCCACAGTATCCCACGCCGTGCCGGGGGTGCTGCCCGCGAAGTCCGCGACATCCAGTTGGTAATGCACTCCGCCCGTCCAGAGGTTTGTCCCGCTGATTGTCAGCGTCCCGATCCCGGTCCCGGTCGGCGCGATCGTCGCCCCGGCGGCGAGCACCACCGTGCCCGCGCCCCCGCCGGCCGTGAGCGTGCCGCTGCCGCTCAGGGTCGCGTTGCTGCTGACGGTCAGGTCGCCGACGAAGCTGTGGGTGCCGCCGAGCAACTGGTAGGTGGCATTGCTCGTGCCGGCCCCAACCGTGAACAGCGTGGGGGCGGCCACGGTGGCGTTCGACGCGCTGAGCGTGCCGGCTGCCAACTGATACACCGCCCCGCTGGCCACGAACAGATTCGTCAGCCGCAACGTCCCGCCCGCCTGCACGTTCGTGCCGGCGCTGACCACAAAATTCCCCACGGCGCTATTGGTGGGCGTGACCGTCCAGGTCCCGACACCGACTTTCGTGAGCGTGCCGGCGCCGAGCAATTGGCCGCTAAAATTCGTTGTCGCATCGGCGAACCCGAATTGCACCGTCTGCCCGGCGCTGACGGTGAGCGAGCCGCCGTTACCGGTCAGGGCGGCGATGGTGCCGGTGGTCGTAAAGCTGATCTGGCCATTGATCACCAGCGTGCTGAGATTGGTCATCGCCGTCGGGTTGGCCCAGGTGAACGCGCCGCCGCTGGCGACCGTCAGATTGCTGCTGCCGAGCAATTGCCCGCTGACCACCAGCGTCCCGGCCTGGACCCGCGTATCGCCGGTATAGGTGTTCGTCCCGGTCAAGGTTTCGGTGCCGGGGCCGGCCTTGGTCAGCGACCCGCTGCCGCTCAATGCGCCGGCGTAGGTGTAGCTCGTACTGGCCGCGTTGCTCACCGTCAGCGCCACGCCGGCGCCGTCGGTGTTGGTCAGCCCGATGTTGCCCGGGCCGGCCAGGCCGCCGATCGTGGCACCGGTCAGATTGCTGAAGGCCAGACCGCCGTCCACCAGAGTACTGACCGGCGTCCGGACCAGTGCGTTGGTGTTGGCGGCGATCACCTGGCCCTGTTGAATCGTCGTTGTCCCGGTGTAGCTGTTGGTCCCCCCCAGCACGAGCGCGTACGCGCCGGTCTTGGTCAGGCTGGCCGTGCCGCTGAGCGCGCCATCCAGTTCCACCCGCCCGCTGCCGGTGCCGCTAAACAGCGCGTTGGCGGCCAGCCCCACGTTGTTGGAGATGACCACCGCCCCGCTGCCATTCTGCAGCACGGTCGGCGCCAGGCCGCCCAAGGTGAGATTGCTGCCGACCATTGTCTGGGCGGTGCTGCTGCTGTTGGTCAGGATCAACTTCTTCAGGATCAGGTTGGCCAGATCATTGGTCGCGGTGTACGCCAGCGGCGTGCTGCCGCCAAAGTACGCCACGATGTTGGAGGCGCCGCTGGGCGGAGCGGCACCGGCGAGCCAGTTGGGGCCGCTGCTGAAATTCCCATTCAAATCGCTCCAGGTGTAGACGTCGCTGCCGGTATAGCTCAACACCAGGTTGTTGCCGGACTGCAGCACCTGGAATACGCCGTCGTAGGCGTTCCCAAAATTGCTCGTCACCACGCTGTAGGCGTTGGCCGCGTAGTTGGCCACCCCGCCGCTGGCGCTGGCCAGCGTCAGCGTGAAATTCGTATCCGTGTTAAACCCGGCCCCCAGCGACGAGACCAGATCCACCACCACCGGGCTGGCCAAACTCGCGCCGTTGCTGAGCACCCCGGCCACATTGACCAGGTCCCAGCTCGTCCCCGGCGTGCCACCGGTGAAACTGGCGACGCTAAACTGGTAGCGGCTGTTGCCGCCCCAGACATTGGTGCCGGTGAGATTGAGCGTCCCGGCCGTCAGCGTGCCGGCCGGTGAAATCGTCGCGCCGCCGCCCAGCAGCACCGAGCCTGTGCCGCCATTGACCGTCACTGTGCCCACCCCGCTCAGCGTCGCGTTGCTGGCCACCGTCAGGCCCGTGTCAAAGCTGTGCGTGCCCCCCAGCAACTGGTAGTTCGCCGCGTTGGTCCCGTTGCCAACCGGGAAGAGCTGGCCGTTGCCGACGCTGGCCGCCACCGCGCTCAGCGTCCCGCCGTTGAGCGCCAGCGCGCCGCCGCTGCCGACTGCGAGCTGGTTCAGTGTTACGCTGCCGGAGTTCAGCTGGGCCGTCCCGCCGGCTTGGACATTGAGATTGCTGGCCGTCAACTGGCTGCCCAAAACCAGCAGCGTGCCGCCGTTGGTCAGCGTCACCGCCGAACTGCTGCCGGCGGCCGTCACGGCCAACGTTGCCGAGTTGGTCAACACCAGTGTCCCATTGGTCACCGTCACAAACCCGAGGCTGCCGGCGGAGTGGTTCAGCGTCAGCGTCCCGGCGCCGAACAGCGCCAGCGTGCCGCTGCCGCTGAAGGGGCCGGCGAAACTGCTGCTGCCATTGCCATACCCGACCTGCACCGTGTTGGTGTTGACGTTGAAAGTCCCGGCACCGCTCAGGGTGCCAATCGTGCCGTCGTTATTGAAATTGACCGCGCCGCTGCTGACCGTCACCGCCACCACATTGGTCAGCGCCGTGACACTGTTCCAGTTGAATGCGCCGCCACTGATGATCAGGTTCGTGCTCGCCAACTGGCCGCTCACCGTCAGCGCGCCAGCCTGGACCCATGTGGCGCCGGTGTAGGTGTTCGTTCCCGTCAAGGTTTCGGTGGCAGTGCCAGCCTTGGTCAGTCCCGCGGTCGCGGGACCGCTGAGCGTGCCGGTATAGCTGGCATCGACGGCGTTGCTCACCGTCAGCGCCACGCCGGTGCCGCCGGTATTGGTCAGACCGATGTTCCCGCCGCCGGTCAATCCGCCCACCGTGGCTCCGGTCAGATTGCGGAAGGCCAGTCCGCCGTCCACCAGATTGGTGACCACCGTGCGGGCCAGCGCGTTGGTGGCCGCCACCACGACGGAGCCCTGCTGGATGATCGTCGCGCCGGTATAGCTGTTGGTCCCGCCCAGCACCAAGGCGTACACACCGGTCTTGGTCAGACTGGCGTTGCCGCTGAGCGCGCCATCCACTTCGAGGACTCCGCTGCCGCTGCCCGTGAACAGTACGTTGGCCGCCAGTGCAATGTCGTTGGAGATCACAAACCCGCCGGTCTGGTTCTGTTGCAGGTCGGGGGCCACCCCGGCCAGCGTGATCGCGGTGCCGACAATGAATTGGGTGTTCGCCGACTGGTTGGTCAGCACGATCCGTTTGGCGATCAGCCCGGTCAGATTGTTGGTCGCGGTGTATTGCTGGCTGCCGACGCCGCCGAAGTACAGCACCACGTTGGTCGTGTTCAACACCGGCACGGCGTGGTCCTGCCAGTTCGCCCCGGCGCTGCCGGTCGTGTTGCTGAACGCGCCGTTGAGATTGTTCCAGACAAAATTGGTCACGCCCTGATAACTCAATTGCACACTGGCGCCCACCTGGAGAATGCTCCAGTTGCCATCCCACAGGTTCTGGAAATTCGTCGTCGCCAGGCTGAACTTGCTCGGATCAAAATTCGCCACGGTCCCGGTGGCCAGCGTCAAAGCGTAGGAATTGTCCTTGTTGAAGTTGGTGGCCAGCCCGCTGGTGTTGGTCGCCGTCAGCGAGCTGATATCAATAATGAACGGGTTGCTCGCGCTGGCGCCGATGTTCAGCACTGTCGCGGTGACCAGGTCGGTCCCCCCGCCGTTGGCGCCCGTGAAATCGCTGATCTGCCACTGGTACCGGCCGCCGCCCGCCCACAGATTGGTCCCGGCAATCGTCAGGGTGCCCAGGCTGGTGCTTCCCGGGGCGATCAGCGCATTGCTCAGGATGCTGACCGTGCCGTTGCCGCCGGCCACCGTGATCGCGCCGGTCCCGATCAACGTGCCATTATTGGTGAGCACCAGATTGTTCTGGAACAGGTGCGTGCCGCCAAGCAATTGCAAGGTGGCCGCCTGCGTGCCGTCGCCCACTACAAAATCCGCCCCATTGCTGTACACCGTCCCGGCGGAAGCCAGCGTGCCGCCATTGAGCAGGACCGCATTACCGGCATTGCTGGCGATCAGCGCGGCGGCCCAGAGCTGGCCGCCATTGACCACCAGTGTATTCGTCCGGGCCGCACCCAAACCGATGGTGACGGTCAGGTTGGTGATCAGGCCGCCGGTGCCGATCTGCACGGTATTGTTCGTCGCCAGGCCGGTCCCCGCGCTCCCAATGACGAGGGCACCGCCAGTTAGATTCCACACGCTACCGGCGGTACCACCGGCGATACTCAGCAGGTTATTGTTGGCGCTATTGCCAGCGGTGGCGTTGCCAATCACATTGATCCCGGCCGCGGCGGTGCTGAGGCTGCCGCCGTTGGTGATCACCACGCTGTCCCCGCTCTCATTATTGGCGACCGTCAGCGCTCCAACATTGCCCAACACCGCGCCGCCGGCCGTCCCGTTGCCGTCGAGAATCAACCGGTTGAAGCCCGGAATCGTGGGGGCGCTCTGACCATCGCCGACCCGGAATTCCACGCCGCCGTTATTCCAGACCGCGGCCGCCGGGCCGCCGACAATGATCACCGTATTTGACCGCGTCGCAGTACTGCCATCCCCGCCAATCCGGGTGATCGAGGCACCGCTGCGGACCAGTTGCCCGCCATTGGTCAGGGTGATCTGATTGAACGCCGCGCCGACTGCACCGGCCCCGACATACACCCCGCCGACGTTGGTCAGCACCGCGCTGCCGGTCACGCCGCCGCCGTTCACGATCAACGAATTCGAAACGCCACCGGCTGCACCGACCGTCAGTGTCTGCCCGCCCAGATTCCAACGCGAGGCCGTCGCCACCGAACTGCTGCCCAGGATGCGCACCTGATTATTCGTCGCTCCCGCGCCGATCGTGGCTGCCGCCGTGCTGACCACCTGGCCACCATTGGTCAGCACCAGACTGTTGCCGACCGCACCGGCGGTGCCGACCACCACCGCGCCAGCCACGAGCCGCCCGCTGTTATCGACGGTCACCACGTTACCGGTCGCCGCGCCGCTGCCAATCGTAAACCCGGCTGTGTTGTTCCACAGCGAATTCCCACCGGTCACCAGCACCGCCTGGTTGCTCCAGCCGTTGCCCACAATGTAAGAATTACCGCCCACGTTCAGATTCGCCAGCACCGTGCCGTTGTTGACCGTCACGGAGTTGGTTCCCAAGGCAACCAGGTTCCCCAGGGTCAACGTGCCGCCGCTGGTGCTGTTCATCAGCACTGGCCCGGTAAACGTATTGGCCCCCTGCAAGATCAGGTTGAACGCGCCGCTCATGGTCAGCGGACCAGTGCCGCTCAGGTTCCCGGCGAGGGTGACCGACCCGAGCCCGGCCCCGCGGAAATACAGGTTGGTCGCCAGCACCACGTTCTCGTTGATGACGAACGCCCCGCCGTTCTGCTGGTAGATCCCGGCGGCCGCCCCCGCAAAGGTCAGCGTCGCCCCGGCCAGCGTGTTGATCCCGCTCGAACCGCTGTTGAGCACGATCTTGTTATTGGTGAAGGAGCCCGCCACGCCCGTATTGGTCAGGTCGTTGGTGGCGATATAGGTGGCCGTGCCGATCCCGTCGAACCGCAGCACCAGCGTGGAGTTGCCGTTGGTCGGCGGGAACGCCGGCGTGTTCGTCCATGCGCTGGTCGAGCTCCACGGCGCGCTCACGGCATTGGTCCAGACGAAGTTCGGCGTCAGATTGACCCCGGAATAGGTCAGGTACAGATTCGTCCCGCTGACCTCCACGCCAAACGTGCCCCCGTACGCGTTGGTGAACAAGCTGGCATCCACCGTGAACCGACT